>Ga0209530_1000614_pt1 | contig 22666 bp, 11 predicted proteins | sample BlaSpr_A8_Ref_O1_FD_187987 | JGI IMG/M metagenome (GOLD analysis project Ga0209530, IMG submission 187987) | Forest soil microbial communities from Thunder Bay, Ontario, Canada - Black Spruce, Ontario site 2_A8_Ref_O1 (SPAdes) (version 2) | ecosystem: Environmental > Terrestrial > Soil > Boreal...
GTCGGTGACGACATTGTTTGTCCCGTTTATAATAATTGTGTTGCTGCTGCCGCTGTTGGCTACGTAAATTTGATTCGTTTCCGGATTGACCGCAACCGACACCGGACTGGATGCCGTTGTATCTTGAACAATGGCTGTCACCGTGTTGGTTGTCCCCGTATTAGGCGAACCGTTGATCACCGAGATGTTGTTTGAGCCCATGTTGGCAACGTAAATCTGGTTGGTGTTCGGGTTCACGGCGAGAGACGCTGGATTAGTACCAACTGTTATGTTCGCTGCGATGGTGTTGCTGCTTCCGTTGATGACCGAGACGTTGTTCGAATAAAAACTCGCAGCGTAGATCATGTTCGTCGCGGGATTTACGACGATGGAACCCGGGTCGTTATTGCCACCCAACGGAATAGTTGCCGTTATGGCGTTCGTGCTTCCGTTGATCACAAACACCTGGAAATTGCCGTCATCGGCTACGTAAACCATGTTCGTCACCGGATTGATCGCAATAGCATAAAGATTCGAGCCGCCGGTAGTGATTGACGTGACGAATTGCGCGGGAGCAGTCGCGGTCGCGCCTGTGAATACGTCGACCTTATTTAGACCGCGGTCCACGGTGTATACCATGTTCGTTACCGGATTTACGACCACGTCCCAGTTGCTATTAGCGCCATAGGAGAGGGACGACACCGCGTTAGTCGCGCCGTCAACTACCGTAAGCGTGCCAGCGTAGGCGTCCGCGAAGTAGATCTTATTGGTAATGGGATTGACTGCAATTCCATGCGGCTCATCGCCATCCAGCACAGTCGTAGTCACGGATTGGCTGCGCGCTGGGGAAGTTACGAGGGCTGCGGCGGCAATGAGCAATGCGCAAAGTCCTGCGCGCAATACTCTGCGCCTCGGAGGGCGCTGCTGTGAGTCAGCTGCCACTCCCGCTCGTTCGCGTGCGACCACGTCAGCAGCCGGCTTTACCATGCAGCCAAAGATCAAACTCATTCGTGCCTCCAAGAAGGAAATGCCGCTCGAAAGGACTCAGAATTGGTCGTAGTTCCAGTACTGTAGTCGCAGCCGTCAGGAATTGGCTGGGGCGTTTGCGTTGCAAAATCGTGTAAGGCTTGTTCGATCAGATAGGGCCCGTGGCGATGCTAGAGACACACCGCCTGAGAGGTAGAAACAAGAGCGGACATCATGCATGAAAGAAGTCGCTGGCGCAATCGACACTTCGGGACAAATCGGGACAAATCGGGGTAAAACTCGGACGGGTCCCTAGCCTGCGTCCTGATCGACGGATTGTTAACAGGAATTCATGCGGAAAAAGTTTCCGTGGCCTCCAAATGCCGCAACGAAGTCGACAAGGAAGAAATGCCGCCAGAAAGGATTCAGAATCGGTAGTAGTTCCAGTACTTTTTGCGAGGGGAACCACGCGCCGCCTACCGCTCCGGCATGCCCACAGGCTCGCCAACGAAGACCTCGACCGCGTTCGCAGCGGCACCTCGAAGGTTCGGGATGCGCCGCGCAACTCGAGACGAACATTCCGTTGGGCTAAAGCTAAGTACGGAAGAAAAACTTCCATTTTGCCGCAAGCTTGCAGAAGAATGCAGCAAACGCGCTTGATTTCGCAGCACGGAAGCCGTAGTGTTTCTGATGGCTCGGGCCTTTAACACGCCGCGAAAATAATGGAATGCTCCCAGTGCCACACCGTCAATCCGCCTTCCGCTGAGCGCTGCTCGAAATGCGATACGCCGTTTGAATTTGACGGCGCGACGATGGCGGCAGGCCCCCCCGTATCAAGACCTGCGAGCGAAGTGGGCAAGGCTTGGTCAGTTGCCGCGGCTACCCCCGTTACTGGAGGACTGGCCGCTTCCGGAACATCCCTTGCGCCCGGCACGATCCTCGGTACGCGATACGAAATCCTGCAGATGCTGGGCCAGGGCGGCATGGGCGCGGTTTACAAAGCCCGCGACAAAGAACTCGATCGCTTCCTCGCTCTGAAAGTGATTCGCCCCGAACTCGCAGTCCATCCAGATATTCTTCATCGATTCAAGCAGGAACTGATTCTCGCGCGTCAGGTGACGCACAAAAACGTGATTCGAATTTTCGATCTCGGAGAAGCGGACGGGATCAAGTTCATCACCATGGAGTACATCGAGGGTCAGGACCTGAAACATATCGTGGACGAGCAAGGAAAACTGAAAACGGAAGAATCCGTCCGGATTATGGAGCAGGTGTGTCTGGCGCTGGAGGCGGCACACGCGGAAGGCGTGGTGCATCGCGACCTAAAACCGCAAAATATCATGCTCGATAAATCCGGCCGCATTTCCGTGATGGATTTCGGCATCGCGCGCTCCACCGAGATGGGCGGGATGACGCAGACCGGGGCGCTCCTCGGCACGCCGGACTATATGTCGCCGGAGCAGGTGATGGGCGAGCATGTCGACGCGCGCTCCGATCTGTTCACCATGGGTGTCATTTTGTATCAACTGCTCACGGGCGACTTGCCGTACAAAGCCGAGACTGCGCAGTCGTCGATGTTCAAGCGAACGCGCGAGGTGCCTAAGCGCGCGATCGAAGTCGACCCCACGGTGCCCAAATTCCTGAGCGATGTGGCGGAAAAGTGCCTGCAGATCGATGTGAAAGTGAGGTATCAGAGCGCGCAGGAGTTACGCGCGGACCTGGAAGCATGGCACGGCGGCACGTCCAAGACGGTGACGATTGCCACTCCGCCGCCGGTGGTCGTGGCCAAACCCAAAAATTGGCTTGCGATTGGCGTGGCTTCGGCTGCGATTATACTCGCGATCGCAGCTTTCATTTTCCGCGGGCGGCTGTTCTCAAATACTGCGGAGACGGGGGCCAACGCACCGCCGGCCATGTCGCTCGCCATCCTTCCTTTGCGCAATGCCTCCGGCGATCCATCGCTGGATTGGCTTGGGTCGAGCATAGCCGAGATGCTCAGCACCGACGTCGGCCAGTCGGCGCAGCTCCGCGCCGTCTCGTCCGAACGCATCGGCCAGATTTTCAGGGATTTGCGGATTTCGCCGGACACTACGCTCGACGCTCCGACGATTCAGCGCGTGGCTGAATTCAGCAACGCCGACACGATCGTCTGGGGGCAGTACGCGAAATTCGGAGATCAGATTCGAATTGATGCGACCATCCAGGATTTGAAGCGCGGGCACACAACCAAGCTCAAGACTGAAGCCGCGAGCGATAAGGAAATTCTTTCCACCGTGGATCATCTGGCCTCGGACATCCGCCAGAAACTCGATCTATCCAGCCGGGCGGTTAAGGAACTTCAAGCGCAATCCTTCAAGCCTTCTTCCTCTTCGCTGCCTGCCCTTCGGGACTACAGCGACGGGCTCCAACTTCAGCGCCAGGGGAAAAATCTCGAAGCGGCGAAACTGTTCGAATCTTCCACGAAAGAGGATCCCGAATTTGCGCTGGCTTATTCCCAGCTTGCGCGGGCCTACGAAGACCTCGGCCAGGACAACGAAGCCGAGCAGAATTCGAGAAAAGCTGTCGAACTGAGCGACAAGCTTCCGGACATGGAGAAGTACCTGATCGCCGCGCGGAACGACGAGATTTTGAACGATTATCCAAAAGCGATTGAGGCATATCAGAGCATCGTGAAGGTGGCTCCCGACAATGCCGACGTGTTGTTCGACCTTGGACGGCTGCAAGAAAGCTCTGGGGCTTTCGACAAGGCGCGCGAGACTTTTGCGAACGTGCTAAAGCTCGATCCCAAGCGCGTGGATGGCCTGCTCGCGATGGGCCGTGTGGAAATCGAACTGGACAACGCGCAATCCGGACTCGATTACCTGAACCGTGCCCAGACCATGGCGATCGAACTCGGCAACGATGAAGAGAAGGCGCAGATTCTCCAAGCCATCGGCGTTGCGTACTCCGTATTGAACAAGCCGCAGGATGCACTGCAAAGCTTCCAGCAATCGTTGGAAATCAAACGCCGTCTGGGTCTGAAGAAGGGCATCGCCGACAGCCTGGAAATGATCGGACAGATGGAAGCGATCCTGGGCAAGAACGACGCGGCGCTCAAGGATTTCAACGAAGCGCTGCAAGTGCGGCGCGACATCGGGGACAAGTCAGGCACGGGCGACGTATTGAACGATATCGCCCGCTTCTACAACGACCACAACCAGTTCGATAAGGCGCTGACGCTCTTGAAGCAGGCTCTGCAGATTCAGATGGACGCCGGAAACGAAAATAGCGAGGCGCTGGCGTTGGGCAATATCGGGAACACCTATCTGCAGAAGGGCGACTACGAAGACGCGCGAACTTATTTTTCCCAGGCGCTCTCGATTCGCGAAAAGCTCAACGTACCGACCGACATCGCCGATACGCTCCACAATCTCGCTGAGACTTCCATGCGGCTCGGCCAATTCAATCAGGCTGTGGAGCAATACCTGCGCGCGCTCGACCTCCGCCGGAAGGCGAACGACAAGAGAGGAGGCGCGATCGAATCAGCCAGCCTCGGAGTGCTTTTCGGCTACCAAGGGCGCTACGACGCTGCGCTTAGTTCGGCGCAAGACGCCCTGAAAACGATGCGTGACATCAACGAAAAGGGTCAATGGCTTGGGGAAGTCTTAATGGACTACGGCCGGGCGCAAGCACAAATCGGCCGCAGCGATGACGCGCGCAAGAGCCTGGCCGAAGCGCTACCAATTCTACGGGACGCGAAAAACGACGTTTTGGTGGCACAAGCGCTGAACGATGAGGGCGACAGCTTCTTCTATCAAGGTGACTACAAATCCGCCGAGCCGCTCTATCAGCAGGCGCTGCTATTGGCGTCGAAGACAGGCGATAAGCAGATGACTTTGCTCTCGAAGGTCAACTTGGCAAGAGTCGCGACCCAGCAAGGCAGCGCGGCATCAGCGGTGAACACCCTCCGCAGCCTTTCCGACACAGCAGACACGCTCGGGCTGAAATATCTTTCCGTGGAATGCTCGGTGGATCTTGCAGAGGCTCTGATACAGACGAAGAATTATGCGAAGGCTAAGGATGAACTTAACCGCGCGCTGAATCGCGGCGAGAAACTTGGGCTTCGCGCGCTGCTCGCACGAAGTCAATACTTGCTCGGCCGTGCTTTGCAACTCTCCGGTAATGCGAAAGAAGCAGCCAGCCATTTCGCAGAGGCGCGCCGCATCCTTGATGACATCAAGAAGGACGCAGGCAGCGATAGCGTTACAAAGCGCAGCGACCTCGCCCCCATATACGCGGTAGCAACCAATTGAGCGGCGCATAAACACTCCATAGCTTGTAAATTCAGTGGAGAGTGATCCCGCGACAACGGTCTCACAATGTGCTAGCGTTTCTCTGTACGACAACGCGAGAAACTCGATGGACGTTTTCGAAGAAATCGTAAGAATCAGAAGAGCCGGACACCGTGCCGCGCTTGCAACCATCGTGCATACGAACGGCTCGATTCCGAGCTATGAAGCTTCGCGCATGCTGATCCGCGACGATGGCTCAATACTGGGAACCGTGGGCGGCGGCTGCGTCGAAGCAGAAGTATGGGCTGCGGCCAAGGAAGTAATTCAAAGCGAGCAAGCCCGCAAGATGACGTTTAATCTGAACCACGAAGCCGGTTTCGATTCCGGCCTTATTTGCGGTGGCACGCTGGAGGTTTTTGTGGAACCCATTCTGCCCCAACCCATGCTCTTTATTTTCGGGGGCGGGCACATTTCCGCAGCGCTGGCGCGCGTCGCCCACCAAGCCGGATTTTCGATCGGAATTGCGGACGACCGCGGCACATTCGCAAACGCAGAACGCTTCCCCATGTCCTCGGAAATTTATACTTCTTACGAAGATGCCTTTGAAAAGATCCGGCCTAATTCTGCAACCTACATTGTCATCGTCACGCGCGGACACAAAGATGACATGCGCGTTTTGTCCTGGGCGGTGGAAACCGAATCGCGCGGCTTTTCCCCGTGCTATATCGGAATGATCGGCAGCAAACGCAAAGTTCTGTCCATTTATAAAGCGCTGGAAATGGACGGCGTCTCGCCCGACAAATTTGAGCGCGTTCACGCACCCGTCGGCCTCGACATAGGTGCTCTCACGCCCGAAGAAATTGCGGTGAGTATCACCGCCGAACTCATCGCCGTCCGGCGCCACGCTGCGAATCTCCCTCACAAATCCGTACAACTTTCCAAAATAGCAAGCTCGCAACAAGACTGAACCGCCATGCTCGCCGTCGCCATCCTGGCCGCCGGTGAATCGCGGCGCATGGGCCTGCCGAAGGCGCTGCTTACTTATGGCGGGAAGACTTTCGCCGAACATCTGGTGGCCGCGACACGCCACGAACGCGTCGGTCTGACGCGAATCGTTTTGGGAGCCCAAGCCGTGGAAATTCGAAGCCGGCTTCCGCTCGATCCCGCGTGGATTCTCGAAAATCAGAATTGGCAAGAGGGGCAGCTTTCTTCCATCCAGGCTGTAATTCGCAGCCTTCCGCCCGGCGCAACGGAGGGACTGATGCTCTGTCCCGTGGATCATCCGTTGATATCAAGCTTTCTTGTGGCGCAGCTTATTCAGGAATTTGATTCCACGGAGAAACAAATCGTGCTGCCTAGCTACAAGCGAAAGCGCGGACACCCCGTGATCTTTCGCGCGACGCTTTACAATGAATTGCTGGACGCTTCGCACGAGGTTGGAGCGCGCGAAGTGGTCTGGGCGCATCCAAGCGGCGTTGCCGAACTTGAGACTGACGAAGAGGGTGTCATTCTCAATTTGAACGATCCAGAAACATCGAAGAAGGCCCTCGGTGAGTAAGAATGTCATCGAGCGAGTTTCAAACCAGTTTCAAAAATAGAGCGGAGAGGGCGTCTCCGCAAAGTTGCGCGGCGTGGAAAGTAGAAGGGGGAAGCGTTCCCAGCGCTTCGGAAATTTGTTGCGGCGTGATCGAAAGAAATTCACTCGGAAGCTTCCCCACCAGTAGGTCCGTGAGCACGGAGCTCGAAGCGATGGCGGCGACACATCCCTGGGTCTTGAATCGCGCCTCCACCACACGCCCTGCTTCCAAGCGCACAGACAATTGCAATACATCGCCGCAAACCGGGTTTACGACCTCGACGACAGCAGTTGCGTCCGGAATGTCGCCGACATTGTGAGGATTCCGAAAATGTTCGAGCACCGTTTCATTGAACATAACATTCACCCTATAGTTTGCCACCCAACTTCACGCAGAACAAATTGCGACGTTTGGCGCGGAGCGGAACCAGTCGGATAATTAGATATGTGTCCGGACGAGCCATCGACGTGTCCGAGTCGTCTTCTTTGGCATGACCGAGACATTCCCTAGCTGGTCGTTGTCCGTCGCGAAACGCAGTAAGTTGCAAGGAAGTTATTTCCGTCGCATAATCCTGTAGTTGATTCGACGCTCTTTTGGGGTGCGTTTAACTTCAACCCATTTGTCTTGCGGTACATGGCGCTCCATTTTTCAGACATCAACCCTTCGCATCGCAGCCAGGCGGAAAAAGCAGGAGGCATCGCTTGATTTCATTCACTGTGAACGGCAAGGCAGTCAGCGTGGCGGATCCGCCTTCGACGCCGCTGCTCTGGGTGATTCGCGATTCCCTAAAACTTACCGGCACAAAATACGGCTGTGGAATGGCGCTATGCGGAGCTTGCACGGTTCACATTGACGGCGAGGCTGTCCGTTCATGTGTCGCTCCCGTTTCGCGCGCCGAAGGAAAGAAGATCACGACTATCGAAGGTATTTCGCCCGATCTCACGCATCCGCTGCAGCAGGCATGGATCGAGATTGACGTGCCGCAATGCGGCTATTGCCAGTCCGGCCAGATCATGAGCGCGGCAGTGCTTCTAGCGGAAAATCCGGCGCCCACGGACACCGATATTGACGAAGCTATGTCCGGAAACATTTGCCGCTGCGGCACCTATCCGCGCATCCGGCAGGCGATTCATCGCGCTGCTGAAATCAAAGCGCGGGGTGCGAAATGAGCGTCCCGACGAAAATGGAACGCCGCGATTTTCTTAAGACGGGAGCGGCGATTAGCGGCGGATTGCTGCTGAATCTTTATGTTCCGGATTGGGCTCCCGCGCGCGCGACCCAATCGGCGAGCCAGCCGGTTGCGTTGAATGCTTTCGTGCACATTGGAAGCGACGATCTGGTTACGGTGATCTCGAACCATTCCGAAATGGGGCAGGGAATCTACACTTCGCTGCCGATGCTGATCGCGGAAGAACTTGAGGCGGATTGGAGCAAGATTCGCGTGCAACCGGCTCCGGTGGCGGCTGTGTATAACCACACCGTTTACGGCATCCAGATGACAGGTGGAAGCACGACGACGAATTCTGAGTACGATCGATTCCGCAAAATGGGCGCCATGGCTCGCGTAATGCTCATTTCTGCCGCCGCACAATCCTGGGGCGTTGATGCGCAAAGTTGCCGCGCGGAAAAGGGGTTTGTGGTTCATGCCGCTAGGGGGCGGCGCGCATCCTTCGGCAGTCTTGCTGAGGCTGCTGCAAAGCTCGAGCCTCCCAAGGATGTCGCGCTGAAGGATCCGAAAGATTTCACCATCATCGGCAAGTCAATGCAGCGGCTGGACACGCCTTCAAAAACCAATGGCACCGCGCAATTTGGGCTCGACGTTTACATTCCGGGGATGCTTACGGCAGTTGTAGCGCGCTCGCCCGTCTTTGGTGGGAAAGTTTCGAGCTTCAATGGTGACAAAGCAAAAGCGGTCCCTGGTGTCGTAAATGTGTTGGAAGTTCCTTCGGGCATCGCGGTGATCGCCAATGGTTTTTGGCCGGCGAAGCTGGGCCGCGAGAAGCTGGACATCGTTTGGGACGAAGGCCCCGGCGGAGAACTCTCTACTGTTGGAATGCGCGAGCAGTATGCGGCGCTCTCGAAGAATCCCGGGACAGTCGCGCGCAAGGTTGGCGACCCCGCCACCGCTTTAGCCGGAGCGGCAAAAACAATCACGGCCGAGTACGAAGTGCCTTATCTTTCGCACTCGATGATGGAGCCTCTAAACACGGTTGTGGATTTGCACGACGATCATTGCGAAATCTGGACTGGCACTCAATTCCAGACCGGCGATCGGGCCGCGGCTGCTGGTGTCGCGGGACTGAAGCCGGAGCAGGTGGAGCTTCACACCACGCTACTCGGCGGAGGATTCGGACGCCGCGCGAACCCTGCTTCCGATTTCGTGACCGAAGCCGTGCACGTGGCGAAAGTGGCTAAAGCTCCGGTGAAAGTTGTGTGGACGCGAGAGGACGACATTCGCGGTGGTTGGTATCGTCCGATGTGGTACGACCATTTTGCGGCTGGGCTAGATGCCAACGGCAATCCGGTAGCATGGACCCACACGATTGTGGGCCAGTCGATTTTCGACGGAACCATGTTCGCTGGTTTCGGAATTAAAGACGGAGTTGACGCGGCGTCTGTGGAAGGCGCCGCTGATATCATTTACGGCATTCCGAATATTCAGGTGGATTTGCACAGTCCTAAGAATGAAGTGCCGGTGCAATGGTGGCGCTCCGTGGGCCATTCGCACACCGGATTTTCGGTGGAAGCGTTCCTGGATGAAGTAGCTCACGCGGGCGGGAAGGATCCTTACCAGCTTCGCCGCGCTCTTCTGGCGAATCAACCGCGGATGCTTGCCGTGCTCGATCTCGCGGTGGAAAAAGCGCATTGGGGCGGACCTCTTCCGCAAGGACACGCGCGCGGAGTAGCCACTCATTTTTCTTTCGATAGTTACGTCGCGCAGGTTGCCGAAGTCTCGGTGGAAAAAGACGGCCGCGTCCGGGTACATCGCATCGTCGCTGCCGTGGATTGCGGCCGCACGGTTAATCCGGACACGGTGAAGGCACAACTCGAAGGCGGGATCGTTTTTGGACTCACTGCCGCGCTAAAAACTGAAATCACGCTCGACAAAGGCCGTGTGCAACAGCGGAATTTTAACGACTATCCAATGGTGCGGATGTTCGAGTCGCCTCAAATCGAGGTTTATATCGTCCCGAGCACGGAAAAACCCACGGGCGTGGGCGAACCGGGAGTGCCGCCGGTTGCGCCGGCGGTTGCGAATGCGATTTTCGCCGCCACCGGCAAACGCGTGCGGCGTCTCCCGATCAAGTCTGAAGATTTGCGCTCCGCATGAAGACTCATCGCGAGGATGCGAAGATGACGAATAATACAAAATGGCAGGTTCTTACAGCGCTTCTCCTGCTGGGATTCGCCGGCGCCTTTCTGGCGCTGTGGTCCCAACAATCCACATCCGCAAATACAGGAAAGACTGCTCCCGCGCGCGGGCTTAGTTCAGCGAACGCACTTGCGGAAACGGGCGTCACAACAGTATCAGCCGCGGATACCGATGCTGCGGCAGCACAAGCCGCTTTTGAACGCGCCTACCCCGTTTTCGTTTCGCCGCGCTGCCAGAATTGCCATCCATCAGGCGACGCTCCACTGCAAGGCGACGACAGTCACGTCCATGCGCAAAATGTAAAGCGTGGTACGGATGGTCACGGCGTTTACGGGATGAGGTGTCAAACGTGCCACCAGGACGCGAATCTTCCAGGCGCGAACATGCCTCCGGGGAATCCGAAATGGGGATTGCCGCCTCCTCAAATGAAAATGGTTTTTGTGGGCAGAACTTCCGGAGAGCTTTGCCGTCAATTGAAAGATCCCAAGCTGAATGGTGGCCGCAGTCTCGCGCAAATTCTCGCGCACGTTGCTGCCGACGATCTCGTTGGCTGGGGATGGAATCCCGGTGACGGACGCACGTTGCCTCCACTCAATCGGCCGGATTTTGTTGCTGCGATGCAGGAATGGGTAAACGATGGCGCGGCCTGCCCGAACTAGAAGCAAACCTTAAGCAAATGAGCGGCCTGAAACGTTGAAGTAATCTACTCGACTCTGTCAGGAATCATCAACGATGCCACTGCAGCGCTTGCCAAGGACAGCCCCGCGCAAATCAACATTACGGTTCGGAATCCAAAGACAAATGCACGGGAAATTGACACCCGGACTAGCGCCGTCGTATTCGCATCCAGGCCGGAGGGCAGGTCAAGACCGGCGAGTTTGATCTCGTTCGAGCGAATGTATTGGAGAATGCCGGGCGGAAGCGATGCGCTCGCGAGATTACGATTCAAGTTAGAACTGAATAATCTCACCATTACGATCCCAACGATTGCAATGGCAAGTACGCCCGCCACCCGAGCGACAGCGTTATTGACGCCCGAGGCGGTACCAGCACGGTCCTGCCCCACTGAACTCATCACCACCGTTGTGAGCGGAGCCACGCTAATCGCCATTCCAAGGCCGAGAACAACGAACGCCGGAAAGAATGTTTTCCAATAACTAGATTCAACACCCGGTACGGCGAAGAGGACGAAGCCTGTTGCTGCGATCACCGGCCCGATGATCAGGGGAGCCTTCGGTCCGTAACGCGTTACCAGCCCGCCGGACCAGCGCGAAAGGAAGAAGATCAGCAGAATTAGTGGGAGCGCAGCCGCGCCGGTCGCAGTCGTCGAGTATCCCTGCACCTGAATAAGGTTCATTGGGAACAAAAAAAAGAAGATTCCAAGAGCGGCGTAGAGAAACAGCGTGAGCAGGTTCGCACCACTAAAACTGCGGGACTCAAACAGCGTCAGCGGGATCATGGGTGAACTTACCCTGGCCTCAACGAACGCGAAACCGATCAAGCAGCCGAATCCTACAATCAGGCTTCCGAAAACCAGAGGTTGGTTCCAACCGAGACTAGTCGACTCTATGAACCCGTAGACAACCCCGCCTAATCCAACAGTCGCGAACAGCGCCCCAAGCCAGTCCACACGCGCGGCACCCGCGTTGCGGCCTTCGGGAATGTGCCGCAGCGATATTGCGATCACGGCCGCCGCGATCGGAATATTAATGAAAAAGACCCAGCGCCAGGACGCATGCTGAATCAACCAGCCGCCGAGTACCGGCCCGACCGCCGTTGTGATCGCAGTGAAACCGGACCAGGTACCAATTGCTCGACCACGCCTTTTCTCGTCGAAGTTCGCGCTGATGATCGACAGGCTACCTGGCACGAGAAAGGCAGCCCCTATACCTTGGGCGCTTCGCGCAATCACGAGTTGCTGAATGTTCGAAGCGAGGCCGCAGGCGATAGAGGCCGCAGCGAAAGCCCCTACGCCAACCAAGAACATCGACCGGCGGCCAAACAAGTCGCCGAGAGAACCGCCGACAAGAATTAAAGCTCCTAAGAACAGCCCATAAGACTCAACCACCCATTGCACGCCGATGACGGTTGCGTGAAGGCTTGCTTGCAGCGCGGGCAAAGCCACATTGACAACAGTGCCGTCAATAAAGGCCATGCTGGATCCGAGAATTGTCGCCGCAAGGATCCAACGTCCCGCTCGCGTTGTGCATGGAACGGCAGCATTCACCGATCGGACTACCGCTTCGTCGCAGGGCGGCTTCATAGAGGTTATGGATGCATTCTCGTGTGGATTAGGTTCCGGTAGTCCTCGGTTGTTTAAGTGCTTGTAATAAGCCACTTAGACGTTCACCTAGAGGTCACTTTAAACTTACCTGCCGTGCATTGACCGTTTGGTGAGTTTGACATACAAGCCATCTAGCTAGGAGAACCTCTTGCTGGTCGCAAACGATCGATGTGAGGGACGCGAGTCCCACCGGACTTCCGAAGTGCTGGATGTTCACTTGACACCGCCGTCGACTAAGCGTAAATCTGCGGGCACTCATTCGAATAATGACGCCGCGGGCGGCCGGCCTCGTGGCGCAGACAAATTGGTTCTGTTATTCCCAGTACTTCCTAGGTTCGTTGAATGCGGATTGACGGTCTGTGCTTTTTTTTGTGCCAATGCTCAACGTGCATTCAGTTTCTCAGTTTTGCCGAATTCCCTTCGATATAGGCGATCGAAGACCAGCTTAGGAGCGGCATTTTTCGCGGGCCACGAAATCGTTTTTTATTCTGAGAACTTTTCGATAAAGGAGACTGAAAATGCGTAGAGCAATTTTGCTGTTCTTGTTTGTTTTGTGCCTTGGTGCTATGAGCCGAGATTTGAGTGCGCAGACCGTTTTTGTCTCGACGGGACACGGTACCCAAATCCTGAGTGTTAACGGGCAGACCGGAACCTTTACGGTGATCTCCACCGGGTCCCCTCTTCCGGGCGTGTTAGCGAGTTTTGTCCCCGAAGCGATGGCAATTGGACCCGACGGGAAAATTTACGCGGCCGATCCAACCGACGGTCTGATCGTTCGGATGAACCAGGACGGCTCCCAGCCGGAGGTTCCCTACCGTTTCGACTGTGACGGCGGTTGCCCCACTAGTCCACAGGGCCCGAGTTTCAACCCCAGCTCGACCGGCGACCTATACTTCAACACCGAGTTCGCCAACGCCACCGGCAACGGTGTGTGGGTGATCACCGGCGCTGGGGCCGTGCCCTTCGGTGGAACGTTCCCCGTACCCGTGCTTATTGCGCCGGGCACCTGCAGTGTCACGCCTTGCTTCTTCCCGGGTAACGGCGCAGGTACCACGTTCGATAGCGCCGACAACTTGTTATTCGATCAGCAAGCGGCGACTGGCGGAGCATCTAACGCGAATTCGGTCCTGAGCGTTCCTCAGCCGTACACCTCCGGCGCCAATCCCACTTCTCTGGCGACCGGGCTGAACAATCCAACCGGCCTAGCTTTAAACCCTGCAACCGGGATCGTGTATGTCGCAAATACTACGTCCGGCACAATCCTACCGGTCGGTTCGGCGGCTCCTTACTTTAGCGGCTTTACTGCCAGCAATGCCAATTGTGCCGAGGGCCAATCCGTTCCGGAATTACCTCTATACATGCAGTTCGACAGCACGGGACACCTTTTTGTTGTAACAGCGATCAATGCCGCCGGTAACTGCGGGCAGCTATGGAGAATTGACCCTCCGGTCGGGGCCGGCGGAGTGGCTACTGGAACATTGGTTCTGGATCTCGTTCCAGCGTTCAACGTTGAGGCCGTTAACTCGGATCAAGCAATAGGAGTGGCGATTGGGCCTGCCAGCAATACAGTCATCGTGGGGCCGTTCGCGGTGTCTCCAGGGACCACAGTCAACTTCATCGACGGGACTTTCATCAACCAAAAAGTAGCTATTCCTCCCGATGCGAACATGAATGGCGTTGCGTTTATGCAGATGAGCTTCACCCAGGTGTCGCCCGCAGTGTTCAATGCAACGAGGCTCACAGGGGTGGAGGGCAACACATTTTCGGGCGGCAACCAAGGTCCGTTTATTTCCCCACCGACGACCTGCACCGTTATCACGGGCACGGTTGGCAACAGCAACTGTGTGGTGATGGAGGCTCAGTGCTTCAATGCGAGTCATGTTGCGCTTCCCACTTGCGCCATAACAGCCACGACGACTCTTATCACACTGACTACTTCGTATGAGACGCCGTTCCCGCAGCCGACGCCGGGATTCCTTATCGCCGACGATAATGAGAACAATTGGGCGGACATCCTCATCGGATATACCGCATCCGCATTTAACGTGAACGATCCGATTATGGTAGGGGGAACTAAGAGCTGCCAGGAGGACACCGTAATCGTAAACCTGGGAGGCCCGATAACTCCGTCGCCGGCGAGCGTGAACTTCGGCAACGTTCCTGTCTTCGGGTTCCCCATCGCCGTCATTACCGTAACAAATACCGGAAGCTCAGCCGTGAATATCAGGAGCAAGCTCGCGGCCGTGCCCGGAGGAGACTCGGACGACTTCGGTGCATTGAGCCTGTGTTTACGACCATTACAACCGGGGAAGAGTTGCTTCATCCTGGTTAGCTTCTTTGCAGATCCGGATGACTTCAACCCACAATCGGCCACGCTGGATATAACCAACAGCGCGCCCGGCAGCCCTCAGTTAATCGTGCCGTTGTCTGCTACTGTCGTGCTGCCTGCGAAGAAATAGAAGCACCGACGGAGAAAAATGCATTCAAAGGCTGTGACCGGGATTGACCTCGACCCGGTCACAGCCTTTTTCTTTTTACCTCCTTAAGACCAACGGTTGGATTCGGTGTAAATCACGTTCAGGTCGGAGCGTTTTAGAACTGCATCACTTCCCGTGTCTTTCTCGATTTCATCCAGATACCGAAGCGCCTCGCGATAGTGGCCTGAGGCCTCCGAAACGTTGCCCGTAAGGCGCAAGACCGTAGCCAGCAAGTAATGGGTTCTGGCTAACAAAGTTCGCAGTCCTAATTTTTCGCTTTGGTTCAGGGCGCGATCGAGTGCTTCCCGGGCGTGCGAATAATCCTTGGCGTTCACCTGCGCCTCGGCCAAATCAATCGAGCACTCCACGGATAAATACTTCAGCCCCAAGCTGTCCGCCTCTCGAGCCAAGTCTTTTAAGGAGCTGATGGCCTCGCGCGAGTGCCCTTCGCTGACGTCTGCTTTCGCCAACCGGATTTTGGACTCCAGAATCTTCTCACGATCCTTGCTTTGGGATGCCGCTCGCAGAGCTTGCTCGTAAAGTGCTCGTGCTGACTTGGTGTCACCCTGGTAAAAGGCGACGTCGCCCTGAAAGTTGAGCGTCTGAGCCACGAGCGCCTGAGCTTTAAGCTCGCGTGCCAGGCTTAGTGCTTCAGCCAGGGCTTTCTGAGCTTCGTCAGAGTGTCCCGCATCGGCAAGCGCGCCGCCGTAGCCGCTCAAGATTTCCGCCATCATCTCGCTGCGGTCCTGCAGATCCCGAAAAGCCTTGACCGCCTCTTCCTTGGAACTCAGAGCGGCGCCATAGCGCCCCTGGATGCCGAACAGAGTGCCGATACTGTACGAATCGATAGCCGCGTTCCGCTTGTCGCCGGTAGTCCGGAAGAGATCGAGGGCGCGATGATACTGGCTGAGTGCCTGGTCATATTGCCCCAGCCTCGCTTCCGTCTCGGCCAGGTTGTAAGTCGTCTCGGCGATTTCGCCCTGGACCTTCAATTTCTGGCGCAACTCGAGGGCTTGCTGGAAATACGTTAGCGCGTCATCGTACTGCCCGTTTGTGAAGTACACGCCGCCGATGTTGTTCAGGCAAAGCGCCTGATAGCTTTCATCGCCCGAGTCGCGCTGGATCTGCAGTGATTCCTTGTACATTTGGAGCGCCTTCTCGTGCTGGTCCATGCCCGCATAGAAGTTGCCCAGATCGATCAGTGTATCGCCCACCTCCTTCTTCGCTCCAATCTCCTTTCGCACTTGCATGGCCTCGTTGAGGCTGGCCAGGGCTAGCTGCGGCTTGCCCAGGAGCGAATAGACTTGGCCCATTTCGTTAAGGCTGGCGGCCACGCCACGCTTGTGGCCGATGCGGCGCTGAATGGCAAGCGACTCCTGATAATTGCGCAGCGCTTCCTCCGGCTTATTCATCAGCCTGTAGGCAATGCCCATATTTTGTAAAATCAGCGCTTTCTTCTCGTCGTTTCCATTTTTGATGGAAAGAGTAAGGGCGTTGTTCAAATATTCAAAACTGCCCTGCGGATTACCGCTCTTAATCTCCAGGACTCCCATGGCCCAGAGCCCCTCCACGGATTGCGGGTCGGACTTCAGAACCGCCGCGTAGTGCTCGCGGGACTTCTGGAACTCGCCGGTGTCTTGGTAAATTGAACCAAGAGAAAACTGTACGTCGGTGTCATCCGGCGAAGCCTTTGCCAAATTCTCATAAGCCTCGATGGCTTTTGGGTAATCCTTCATGATTCGCGCGTGGCTGGCATCGATCTCGTATTTCTCGCGAACCGGAAGATTCTCTGCTAATTCAACAGCCTTTCGTGAGACCTGTTCCGCTTCGTTGTCCTGCCCCAGGTTTGCGTACGTTTGCCCCAACTTTGCGTAAGCGAGAGCAAATTCGGGATCGGCCTGGGTGGAAGCCTGAAAACGTTTCAGGGCTTCGAGATTATTACCCTTCCCCGCGAGGTCGACGCCTTGGCTGTAAAGCCGGATTGCGTCCAGCGATTTCGAAGAAGGCTTGAAGGATTGCGCCTTAAGCTCGTCCACAACTTGCGGCGATAGGGCCAGGTTTTCGCGAATCCTCCCAGCGAGTTCATCGACGGCCGCCAGCAAATCCTTTTCGCCCGGCGCCTGTGCCTTGAAACTGACGGTGCGATCCTGCTTCAAATTTCGCAGACTGGCGTCAATGCGAATTTGATCTCCGAATTTTGCATACTGCCCTGACACCACCATATCCGCATTTATCATCGATGTGATCTGGCGCAGCGTCGCGGCATCCGAGGTGGCGTCCGGCGTGATCTGCAAATCGTGCAGCACCTGGCGGAGCCGGTCGGAAGATACGGGATGCATATGAGCAGACTGACCCACGTCCGTGCTGAGCATGTCCGCGAGACTAGAGCCCAGCCAGTCGAGCGACGGATCGCCCGATGCGTTTCGAAACGGAAGAATCGCCAGCGTCACTGCCGGCGTCCCTGCCGTGACAGGGCTCGACGAGGGTTTAGTCGTCAATTTTTCGCGGAAAACCAGGCCTAGCACCATTAACAAAACCGCAGCCGCTCCGATGGCCAACCACTTTCCGAACGGCGCCGCCTTGCGCAGCCGGCGTTGCATCGGAGTCGCCGCGGAAATCGAGCTTCCCGCGTCCCATGCTTCCAAATCTTTCGCGAATTCTGCGACGCTTTGATAGCGTCGATCCCGGTCAATTTCAAGGCACTTCACCACCATGTCGCTAACGGCCTGCGGAATTCCGGGTTCCAGCTCAATCGGTGGGCGCGCGGCTTCGTGTGTCCTCTTCCAGAGCGTCGCCATCGCCGTGTCGGCTTTGTAAGGAGAGTATCCCGTCAGTAATTCGTAGAAAATAATCCCCAGCGAAAACAAATCCGACCGCGCGTCCAAGTGCTGTCCCTTGGCTTGTTCCGGTGACATGTACTCGGGTGTGCCTACGAGCGCGCCAGTCTGAGTCATTCCTCCGCCCGCTTCCATACTTCGGGCGATCCCGAAATCCATCACCGAAACCTTCCCTTGCTCATCCAGCATGATGTTTTGGGGCTTAAGGTCGCGGTGAATCACTCCTTCTGCATGCGAAACCTCGAGAGCCTTGCAGACCTGCACGACGATCTGTTCGGCTTCCTTGGGTGTGAATTTTCCCTTTTCGCGGATTATGCTCTTTAGATCCCGACCCTCGATGTACTCCATGGTGATGAACTTCATGCCATCTGCTTCACCGAGGTCGAAAATGCGGATCACGTTACGATGAGTTATCTGGCGGGCTAGAATCAGTTCCTGTTTGAACCGATGTAGCGCATCTGCGTTCTGGGCCAGCTCGGGACGGATGACCTTCAGTGCAATCAGCCGGTCGACCTCCCGGTCCCGCGCTTTATAAACCGTGCCCATCCCGCCTTCCCCGAGCATTTGTAGAATCTCGTAGCGGTGGCCTAGCACACGTCCGGGTTCGATACGTGTCGAAGCTCCCGCACCTGCCGCCGCGGCCGGAGCCGACCACCCGCTCATGCCGTCCGCCTTGCGCTCGGAAGTCCCTGGCGCGCCGGAAGTGGCGCTCGGAGTGATCGTGAGTGTGAGGTCGCTAACGGGCAAAGGAGTACTACACGAGGTACAGCGAATGAGGCCGGGAGGGTTTGTTAATCCGCATTGCGGACATTCCATGCAACTGCCTCGCTATTTTGAGTTTACGGTACACCCGCGAGGAGGCCATTACAATGACCATGACGTCAGAGGTTTTTTCGCTGCTTTCGCGACTAACAAAGAGTGCGGCACCGCGCTCGCATGACTGTTCAGAATTAGCAGGCCTTGGTCACTGGTCCGCTAAACGCATCAATGAGGCATTCGGGGCATCTTTCCGCTCGCTCGAATCCTAGGAATTTTTCCGTTGGCGTGATCGGGGTCGACAACCAGCTGAATCGTTGGGGAGTTCCCGTTCCATTTCGAGCTGCGGGCCGCTCCTACTTAATGATCAACTCAATCGGTGGTGCAGTCGCGGTAGTCCCGTTGGCCGATGCCGTCACCGTCACAGTTACCAGGCCCGGTTGGGTCGGGCCGTTTGGCCCCTTCGGCAGACCTCCGCATGCAGCGCTGCCGAGCACGATCATCGCGAGTACCGCGGAGGCAAGAGCCCACGTCCGGCGGCGCCGATAAGACAATGCAGCTCCCCCGAAGACCAGAGACATCAGTAACAGCCCAAATCCGCCACCGATATTTCCGGGGATTGCCGGCACGCTCGGCGCGGCTCCCTGACAGAACGTGTTGAGGACTATCGCGACTTCCGTCGGCGAAGTTGGACTCAGTGTCACAGAGATCGGAGTCGGCGAACAGGTAATGGTCGGATTCGTCGTCGTGCAAGCGAACTGCACTGTTCCGGTGAAACCTGGAGCGGAAGTCAGAACGAGTCCGAAGGCGATCGAGCTTCCCGGAGCGACGGTCGGCACTGCTGGTTGTCCCGCGGGAGGCGGTGCGAGAGTTAGCGTGAATGGAGCGCTGCTGATTGTGAGGAGCGTGTTCCCGCTCACGGCTCCCAGCGTTGCTGAGATCGTCGATTGGCCCCCCGCAATTAAAGTCGCCAATCCGGCGGCATTGATTGTCGCTGCCCTCGTATTCGAGGAGCTCCATGCGACGGCAGTAGTGATGTCCTTCGTGCTGGCGTCTGCATATGTGCCCGTTGCATGAAACTGCAGAGTTGTGCCGGCTGCCGCGGACGGGTTCACAGGCGTGACTGCGATCGAGACCAGTGCGGTCGCCGTGACCGTAAGTTGGGCGGTGCCGTGAATGCTCGGAGTCTGGGTGGAGGTGGCCGTGATGGTGATCGGACCGCCGGCGGAAACTCCCGACGCAACGCCTGCTGCGTTGATCGTGGCAATGGCGACGTTCGAAGAAGTCCAACTCACGGTGACCGCACCGGAGGACCCATCGGAGAAATGCCCCGTCGCGGTAAACGTCTGAGTTGCGCCAACTGCTATCGACATCGTCAGCGGCGCCACGGTGATCGAAGTCAGTGTTGGCGCAGTTGCCGTGACCGTGAGCTGGGCTGTGCCGTGAATGCTTGGAGTCTGTGTGGAGGTGGCCGTGATGGTGATCGGGCCGCCGGCGGAGACTCCCGATGCGAGTCCTGCTGCGTTGACGGTGGCGATGGCGTTATTCGAAGAAGTCCAATTCACGGTGACCGCGCCGGATGACCCATCGGAGAAATGTCCCGTCGCCGTAAATGTCTGAGTCGCGCCAACGGCTATCGACATCGTGAGCGGCGCAACCGTGATCGAAGTTAGCGTGGGCGCAGTTGCTGTGACCGTGAGCTGCGCGGTGCCGTGGATGCTCGGAGTCTGTGTGGAAGTAGCCGTGATGGTGATCGGACCTCCGGTGGAAACTCCTGACGCAAGGCCTGCTGCGTTGATCGTTGCTATAGCGTTATTCGAAGAAGTCCAATTCACCGTGACCGCGCCGGATGACCCATCGGAGAAATGTCCCGTCGCCGTGAACGTCTGAGTCGCGCCAATGGCTATCGACATCGTCAGCGGCGCAACGGTGATCGAAGTCAGCGTCGGCGCAGTCGCCGTGACCGTGAGCTGGGCGGTGCCGTGGATGCTCGGAGTTTGCGTGGAGGTGGCCGTGATGGTGATCGGACCACCCGCGGAAACTCCCGACGCAAGGCCTGCTGCGTTGATCGTGGCAATGGCGATGTTCGAAGAAGTCCAATTCACGGTGACCGCACCGGAGGACCCATCGGAGAAATGCCCCGTCGCCGTGAACGTCTGAGTCGCGCCAATGGCTATCGACATCGTGAGCGGCGCAACTGTGATCGAAGTCAGCGTCGGCGCAGTTGTTGTGACCGTGAGCTGCGCGGTGCCGTGGATGCTTGGAGATTGTGTGGAAGTGGCCGTGATGGTGATCGGACCACCCGCGGAAACTCCCGAAGCAAGGCCTGCTGCGTTGATGGTGGCAATGGCGATGTTCGAAGAAGTCCAATTCACCGTGACCGCACCGGAGGACCCATCGGAGAAATGCCCGGTCGCCGTGAACGTCTGAGTCGCGCCGATGGCTATCGACATCGTGAGCGGGGCCACCGTGATCGAAGTTAGCGTGGGCGTGGTTGCCGTCACGGTTAGGCTTACGCCGGGCGAAGTTACTCCGTTCACGCTCGCGCTGATCGATGTCATCCCCACTGCTACTCCCGTTGCCAATCCCCGCGTCCCTGCGGCGTTGCTGATCGATGCAAAGCCCGCATTTGATGAAGCCCATGTTGCAGTCGAGGTTAGATTTTGGGTCGAGCCATCGCTAAACGTCCCCGTAGCAATGAATTGTTCGGTGGCGCCAATGGCGATGGACGGCGCCGGATTTGGAGTGACGGCAATCGAGGTCAGGGACAGAGCCGTGACCGTAAACCCATTCGTCAGCGAGGCCACTTCGGTGCCTGACGTGAGGGTCACGGTGCGGGCCCCTAGAGTTGCGGACTGAGCGATGTTGACGACAGCGGTTGCGCTCGTTGCAGAGTTAACCGTAAGCGATACCACAGTGATTCCAGCGCCGAAACTGGCCGTCGTCGTGGCCTGCGCGAAGTGCGTCGCCTGTCCCGTGATTGCAATCGAAAGGTTTTGCTGGCCCTGTCCGCCGGTGTTGGGGCTCACCCGGGTCAATGCGGGAGTTCCCGTACTTGTGATCGTCAGCCCGGTCGAGCCGACGACGCTGCCCAGTGTGGCCGAGATGGTAGTTGATTTGCCTCCGGTTACCCCGGTCGCAAGTCCGGTAGAAGTAATCGTTGCCGCAACCGGCGTGGACGAAGCCCAAGTTACTGCGCCGGTAACATTTTGGGTGCTCCCATTCGCAAAAGTGGCTGTAGCAGTGAACTGCAAGGTGGCGTTTACAGCGATGGAAGCATTCGCCGGAGTAACCGCGATGGAAGCCGGCGCCGCGGCCACCAAAACCACTGAAGTGGGATTGTATATAACCGACCAGAGTAGTCCGGCCGGAAGGCCTGGCAGACTTGGCGTGGAGAACTGGCCGGTGACAGACGCTGCGCTTAGAATTGTGAACTGAGTTCCCGCTACCGGAGTAAAGCCGTTAGCCAAACTCACGTTGACCGCGCCATTCAAGTTTGCGGCGCCCGTCAACTTCAGCTGAGAGTATTGCGTTCCGGGAGTTGTCCCGCCAATCACCACGTTCAGCGCGTCTGTGGGTCCCTGCGTGTAGCTTCCTGCGCCGTTGCCGCTGATCGTCAGTACACCGGGGAGCGGAGTGTCGCCTGGCTGGGTGATGGCGCTCGGCCCAACGATCACACTTCCTGAGATCGTCCCCGGACCGGACAATGTGCCGCCGTTCACAGTGAAGCCCGCCGGGACCCCCATGCTGCCGTCAACTTTGATCGTTCCTCCCGCGTTGGCGATCGCGCCGTTGGTTATCTGCGACGTCGCGCCACTCGCAGTTTCGAGCAGGCCTTGGTTGGTGAGGCTGGAGGCATTGATGGTCAAAACTCCGGCGGGTTGATTGGCGTTGATCGTGGACTGGTTCACTAAGGCCAAGCCGTTGTTTCCGATTTGGCCGATCCCTTGGATCGTGTTGCCGACGTTGGTCAGCACCGCATTGCTGCCCGACTCATTGATGATCGGAGTGCCTCCGCCGCTGGTTGACAGCGTCACCGTCCCAGCACCGGTCAGGCTCACGTTGCCTGAAATGCTTAGGAATGTATTGTTGGCCGTCGCCGCTACCTGAATCGCACCGGCATTGTTGATCGTTCCCAGCAGCACC
>Ga0209530_1000616_pt1 | contig 22636 bp, 9 predicted proteins | sample BlaSpr_A8_Ref_O1_FD_187987 | JGI IMG/M metagenome (GOLD analysis project Ga0209530, IMG submission 187987) | Forest soil microbial communities from Thunder Bay, Ontario, Canada - Black Spruce, Ontario site 2_A8_Ref_O1 (SPAdes) (version 2) | ecosystem: Environmental > Terrestrial > Soil > Boreal...
GCCACTCGCTGCCCGCCGCCCGCCGCAGCGCGGCCAGGCCTTCCTCGTCAGCTCCGCCGGCGAACGTGGCAGCCAGCCCGATGCCTGCCCACAGGTCCGGCTGCCGGTGGCTGGCGAAACGCCCGGCCGCGGCCGCGACGTCCGGTGCCTGGCCGCCGCAGATGAACCACAGCGCACGGCCGATGCCCTGGTCGACCGCGCGGAGGAAGTAGTCAGGTGCGCCTTCCCAGCGGTAAGGCGCGGGCACCTTCTGGCCGTCCACCCAGCGCTTGGTGTGGAAATAGGCCAGGTCGAAGCCATAGCCGTCGACCGCGAGCCAGCTCATCGTCGGGTAATAGGGATCACCGGTCAGGTCGGGAATGACCTTCTTCCACAATGGCCTGGGCAGATGGTCCATCGCGAAGCCGATCCCGATGTACGCGAGGAAGATATGCGGGGCTCCCGGGCCGCGTAGCAGGTCACGGGTGTGGTGCCCGCCCGGTCCCATCGCGTCGAGGACGGTAAACGCCATGGTCGCGCCTTCGTATGCGAAACCGCGCTGCTCGGCGTCTATCAGGTCGAGCCGCCGCTCCACCTCCCACTGGTCGCGCGCGTCGATCCCCCACTCGAAGCCGCAGATAACGGCCTCCGGGATGGCCTCGAGGCGTGCGGTGGCAGCAGATGGGACAGCAGGGAAGCCACGCTTGGCAAACGTGACGTCCCTGAGCTGAGGTGTAAGCAGGCGCCTGCGTACCGATCCAAGTGTGGTAGGCATGTCTTCTCCTGGCGTCGAGTGTCGTCGAGCCATGATCTGACGCCAGGAAACCCAGACGCATCCTCACGATTGCTGAGTTGCCGCCTGCCGTGAGCTAGGCGTGCGCTGGGCGTGCGCTAGGGAAGCCAGCCTGCTTCTCGGGCGGCGCGTACCGCGTCTAGCCGGTTGCGTGCGTTCAGTTTGGTAACGATGTTGGTGAGGTAGTTCCGCACCGTCCCCACCGACAGGTGCAGCACGGTCGCGATCTCGGTAGGCTCCGCACCGCCGGCCGCGATCCTGAGCACCTCGATCTCCCGGGCGGACAGGGGATTCTCGCCGGCCTCCCATGCCGATATCGCCAGATAGGGGTCGATGACGCGCTGGCCCGCGGCGACATTGCGGATCGCCTGGGCGAGCTGCTCCGGCGGAGCGTCCTTGAGCAGGTACCCGGAAACGTGCGCGGCCAGCGCGCGTCGCAGGTTGCCCGTCCGGCCGAGGTTGGTCACTATCAGGGTCGGGCAGGACGGAAGCTCGGCGTGAAGCTGAGCGGCCGCGGTCAGCCCGTCGAGGCCAGGCAGGTCGATATCAATGATCGCGACATTTGGGCGGAGCGCCAGAGCCTGCGGGACAATGTCGTCCCCACGTTCGATAGCTGCGACCACCTTCATATCGGGTTCCAGCTCGATGAGCGCAACCAGTGCACCACGCACCATGGCGACGTCTTCTGCGAGCAGGATCCTCAGCGAGAGCATGCCGACCTCCAAAACCTGCTGGTAATGCCATCACGCACAGGCGAAACCTCTCTCGGCACGTGCCCTCTTTCACGCAGCTCGCGGGCCGCGCTGCTGTCATTGGCCGCGGGGTCCGGGGGAACGGTTTCCCCTGGCGGGAATGCCGGCACATGAGGTCAGGCGCCCTAGCGCGTCCGAAGGGCGCCTGGTGCATTAGCAGACGCACGGGCTATATCGGACACAGGTCGCACTTGACCATAGAAGGCACGCTAAGATCAACCCGACACGCCGAGCAGGCCGGCAAAAGATCCGGAGCCTGCGCACCACGTGCGACAGCAGCTGGGTAGCCTAAGACTCCCTTGGGGCTGCCCTGGGACTACCTCGGGACTACACCGAGACTACGCAGACAGGAGGCCTTCGATTACCAGGTCCCATTCTCTTTTAGTGCCGCGCCCGGAAACTGCCGGGCACCCACCGACCCGCGTTGCATAACAGCGAAATTCGAAAAATCACGCCAGAATTTACCTGAACACATTAATATATTTAAATAAAGTGGCCATTCGGCAACCGGAGCACCTGGGAGCCGGGGGGCCGCTAAGAGCACTGAGGGGTTACAGTATGCCTCGCCGCCAGCAGCGGCCTGGCTGGCTGTGGAGCGAGCCCACGTCAGGGTCAAAAGGTCGCATCGGCAGCGAACTCGCGGCTAGCGCGGTACCTGATACACCTATGTCGTCGGCCGGCAAGCCGTCAGGCACTATGTGGACACCGCGTACCAGTTCGCTGCTGGTCGTGTGCTGCCTGTTCGCCGTACAGGTCGCAGGCATCTTCGCGACATCGATCCCACGACATGGCTTTGCCCTGGGGCTGGCCATATTCACCGCTGGATCGCTGTTCTGCCTGCAGCTCTGCGTCGCATGGCGGGGTGCCACGGGCTGGTCACAACGGCGGCGGCTGGGGATGCTGGCGGCGCTGGCGGCACTCACCTACCTGCCCCTGGCGGCCCTGGGCACAACCTGGCCGGGCATGGCCGGGTTCCTCGGCGGCTCCATCCTGATGCTCAAGCCGGCCAGGACTTTCCGGACCTGGGCTTTGTTCGCTCTCGTCATGGCAAGCATGCTCACGGCACCGCTCGCGCTCGGGACGAGCGTACGAAACGCCACCTACCTGATGATCGCCAGCTCGGGCAGCGGGCTCATGGTCTTCGCCGTCTACCAGCTGCGCCTGTCCTTCATGCGTGCGCATGGAGAAAGCGTGCAGCTCTCGCAGCTCGCGTCGGTACGGGAACGCGAGCGTTTCTCCAGGGACCTGCACGACATCCTCGGGTACAGCCTGTCCGCGATCACGCTGAAGGCCGAGCTCACGAGGAAACTCATCGACGCCAACCCCGAGCTCGTACAGGACGAGCTGGCAGAGGTCGTTGACCTCGCACGGCAGGCGGCGGCGGACGTCCGGCTTATAGCCGGCGGCTACTGGAGTGTCTCGCTGGCCAGGGAGGCGGCCTCCGCCGCTTCCCTGCTTTCCGCCGCGTGCATCACGCCTCGGGTCGAGATCGACTGCGGGGCGCTTGGCGATAACATCGACGCCGTGCTGGCGACGGTGCTCCGGGAGGCGGTCACCAACGTCTTGCGCCACAGTACGGCGCGGCACTGCGCCATCGAAGCGAACCAGGAAGACAAGATGGTCACGCTGACGGTGGTCAACGACGGGGTGTCGCGGGCGATGATATCCAGCGCGGACGGCCACGGCCTGCGGAACCTGGCCTGGCGGATGCATTCGGTAGGCGGCGAGCTGAGCACCGGGATTGACGGGGATGGGCAGTTCACCCTCCTGGCCAAGGTGCCCACGCAGGACGCCAGGGCCAGGCATTAGCACGGAGCAGAGCGCATTCCCGGCACCGCGGCAAGTCCGACCTGCTCTGGCGTGATATCCGTCGCGTGCGGTTCGAGGTCGGGCAGGGCGAGGAGAATCGGCAGGTCGGTCGCTCGCCTGGGACGCAGTTCGACCCTGGCGGATATGACGGCGTCCGCGGTGATCGTCATGGGGCCCACCCCGCCGACCAGGAGCGTCCTGCGGGTCCACGGTTCCGGGTCCATGTTGTCCGATACCGCAACCGCACGGAGGTAAAACGTGCCATCGGGTACGCCCGCTAGCTGAAAGGCCGTGTCCGGCGTCTCGATGATGACGGAGGCGGCAGGCTGCCGTTGCACGATGGGCGTGTCGAATACGCCCAGGTACACCCGCCCGCGCGCATAGCCCCGCGGAAACGCAATGGTCCCAGTTACCGTTGCACCGTTCGGCGCATCCGAATTCTGGCGCGGGCTCGGCAGCTTGAATCCACCATCCTGTGATACGCGGCGGAACCGGCCCGGTGCGATACCGACACTGTCGGTAAAGTGGTTGCTGAATGAACCGAGACTGTTGTACCCGACCGCGAAGGCGATATCTGTTACGTTCATCTTCGTATTCAGCAGCATGCGCTTGGCCTGATAGATACGGATCGCGGAAAGAAACCTCCCTGGGGTGACGCCGGTGGCGTCCCTGAAAGTACGGCAGAAGTGGAACCGGCTGAGTATCGCGCTGTTCGCGATGTCGGCGAGAGATAGCGACTCGCTGTATCTCTCATAGAGGAATCTGATAGCACGTTCCTCGGCGCTGTTCATGTACTTTCCCTCCTAGTAGCACATGTAATGATGCGATGCGGGCGGAGCGAGCTTTACCGTTAAGAGTTTCCGTATAACTCACACGATTACGATGCATCATGGCCCTCGCCTGGCACTCACTTCGCACTCACTTGCTGGATGTGCCAGCCTTGTGCGCCGCTCGAGCGCGGCATGACTGTGCATTTCGGGGGGTAAATAAGGCAATAATCGATGTTTGAGGGCGGGCCGCGGCATGCTAGCAAGGTGAATTCCGGGCTTGCGCGACTGTGGCGCGAGCGGGCGAGGCGTGCCCCGGGGTCGAGCGCGGGCCCGAGCGGCGCGCGACTCGTGGTCGAGCGTGGCTCGGAGCGACCGAGCCCCACCTCCCTGCAACCACCGCCCCATGAGCCGCGAACCGGGACGAAAAGGGCACTATGCATGCCCGGGGCTTCCGCCGGAATGATCGTGTGCCAAAACGGGGCGGTTTCCGCCCCTTACTGGCACACGATGATTGCGGGCTGGTGCGAGCGGCGCATACCGGCGGGGATGCGGTGCCGGAGCCTGGGAGTCGCACGTGCAGAGCGCGGCCTGCCGTCCCCGGGCTGCGCGACACTACCGTCCCCGGGCGCGCGGCCTGCGCCCCGGGGCGCAGGGGCTGTGTGGCGCTCACCACGGGGCCGGCCACAGCGACCGTCCGGACCATGCGGCCAATTTGTGACGGAAAATCGATGCTCGACGGAAACAAAGTGGACAAAAATGACCCTTTTGTTTCCGTCGAGCGTGGATCTTCCGGTAAAATAAGAGCTACATACGGGATATATATGACGTAATGGCATGAATCGGCCAGGGTTCGGCGCGGATTCGGCTTATTGCGGGATGGCGTGCTGAGCCGACGCCGGCAAACACCCCCGGCACTCGCAGGGGGTGTTACTAGTGGGACAATCGCTGAACCTGTTTCTCTTGGGATGTGCCGTGACTAGTACTCGTGGGACGTCCACCGCTCGTGGGACGTCCACCGCTCGTGGGAGGTCCACCGCTCGCGGGACGGCCGCCTGGTGTTAGGCGCGGCGGACGGTCATCGGGAGTCCGCCGCGGACCCGCAGGGACAGCATGGCTTCGGGTACGGCGCGGGCGCCAGGGGCGAGCTCGAAGCGGAAGTCCCTTGCGACCATGGCCGCGATCAGGGTTGCCTCCAGCATGCCGAGGTGACTGCCGATGCAGACGCGCGGGCCTGCCCCGAACGGGATGTAGGCATACCTGTGCGAGGCAGGCGTGGCCGAGTCCTTGAACCGCGAAGGGCGGAACTCGTTCGGCTCCGGCCAGAAGCCCGGGTGCCGGTGCAGGGTGTACGGGGAGATCATCACGTCGGCGCCGGCCGGAACCCGGTAGCCGCCGACCACGTCCTCCGCGACGGTTATGCGCGTCAGCCCCCAGACCGGCGGGTACAGCCGCATGGTCTCCTGGATCACCGTCGTCGTATACGGCAGGCGAGCCAGGTCCTCGTGATCGGGCTTGCGGTCGCCGAGCACCGACACCGCCTCCGCGTGCAAGGCGTCCGCTACCTCGGGATGCTGACTGAGCAGGTACCAGGTCCAGGACAGCGTGCTGGCCGTCGTCTCGTGCCCGGCGAGCAGGATGGTCACCAGCTCGTCCCGCATGACGCGCCAGCGCTTCTCCGCATCCGGGTCGTCCTTGTAGGCGCTGGCCAGCAGCGAGAGCAGGTCACCACCCCCCGCCTGTCCCCCGGCATGCGCGCGCCCCGATACCAGCACCTCGACCGCATCCGCGAGCTGGCCCTTGGCCTTACGGAACCGGAAGTTGCGCGGTGTCGGCAGCCACGCGGGGATGGCGCCGAGGCTGACCATCTCGAACATGGCCTGATCCTGCGCGACCTCGAAGGCCGGCCCGAGCATCTGCAGCGGCGACAGATCGGCGGCGAGCAGCGACTTGCCGAGCACAGTCATCGTCAGCTTGGTCATCTCCTCGGACAAGTCGACGGTGCCGCCCACATGAGCGCCGAGCCTGCCCACCAGTGTCTCGCCTGCATCGGTGACCACATCGGTGAAGCCGGCGATGCGATCACGGCGGAATGCGGGCTGGATGATGCGGCGCTGCCGCTTCCACACCTCATCCTCGCTGGTGAGCAGGCCGTCGCCGAGTATCCGCTTGCGAGCTTCCTTCAGGCCAAGGCCCTTGTGGTAGTTGAGCGGGTTATCCGCGAGCACGTACTTGGCGTGATCAGGATGGTTGAAGAAGTAAAGAGTCTTCGGGCCCATGGCGAACTTGACCACATCGCCGAACTCATCGAACGCGTCCGTCAGCATGGCCAGCCGGTCGAACCAGAGCTTGCGCAGCAGGCCCGGCACCGCGAGCGGCGACGGTCCTGGATAGTCACGCCTGCCCCGGTCCGCCGACTTTGCGGACGCAGGCTCGGTAACGGTCATGCCCACCCCTCGATGGTCCTGGACTTGGTAAGGCGCGGCTGATGGAAGCCACCGCTGAAGAAGAGCAGGGCGTCATCCGTCGGCCCGAAGCCGCTGGACAGCACGGACCCGATGAAGATCTCGTGGTCCCCGCCCTCATGGGAGGTAGCAAGTGCGCACTCGACCCAGGCAATGGCGCCGTCCAGGATGGGCGCGCCGGTGCTCGGCCCTGGCGACCACTCGAACGCGCCGAACTCATCCGCACCTCGCGGCCTGGAGTGATCGGCGAAATGCCTGGCCACGTGCTCTTGGCGGGCGGACAGCATCGATACGGCGAAGCTGCCGGCGGACTGCACCGTGTTGTAGATCGCGGCGCTGCGGTCCACGCAGACCAGGATCAGCGGTGGTTCGAGCGACACCGAAGTGAACGCGTTCGCCGTCATGCCGCATGGCGCCTCCCGGCCGGCTGCCACGACCGTGACGCCGGTCGCGAATCGTCCAAGGACCGACCGCAGCGCCGACTTGCCGGGGGCAGCTCTGCTGAGGACGCTCCTGCCTGAGGGTGCGCTCACGCCCTGCCTCCGGTACCGACGACGGGCGCCCGCTGCTGCGTCTTGATCGCGTAACCCTCCAGGGCATGCCGCAGCTGGTCGGGCACCCGCGCCGGGGAGGTGGCTCCGTTCGCGCCCCGCATGCATGCGATCCGCTGCTTGCCCCGGGCGATCAGCTCTTCCTTGCCGTCGGAGATGCGCACGTAGTCGAAGGCGAAACTGATCTGGGTCTGGGTCAGCTCCTCCAGGCGCATCCTGATGGCAAGCTCGTCGAAGGCCGTGGACTCGGACAGGTACTCGCAGCCCGCGCTGATCGTGAAGAGCTTCAGGCCCTCGCGGATATCGTCGAGCACGCTGGGCGCGTGCTCGAGCAGGAACATCTCGCGGCACCGGCCCTGCCAGCGCACGTAGTTGACGTAATACACGTTGCCGACGAGGTTCGTCTCCTCGAACCCAACGATGTGCCTGTATTCGTAATACTGTTCCATTTCCGCCCTCTTCCGTCAGGATGGTGAACACCACGGGGTCCGGCTGGTCCAGCACAGACGTGACAAAGGTGACAATCTTCGCCCCTCCGGACTCGAGCAGTACCCAGCCAGCCGGGCCACCCGGGTCAAGGGTGATCGGCCCGGTGAGCGTCCGGCCGGCCTTGACGAGGCTTTCCACGGCGCTCCACACCCGGGTGGCGGCGGCGGCCAGCGAGTCACCGCGCTCGCGCTGTATCAGCTCGACAAGCGCGAACTGCTCGGTCGTCAGGATGCCCTGCCAGTCCTCAGGCGGCCGCTCCTGGATCGCCTGGACGTCGCAGGCAACGCTCCCCTCGCCCGCCACCGCCAGCGTCACGCCGGCACCGTGCGAGGCCGAGATCGTGATGCCTTCGTCCGGGATCTGCGGCTTGCCGTCGCCGCGGTAGGTGACCACCGCGGGCCGGTCCAGCATCCGCCCCACCGCGACCTTGGTCTGCCTGCGCCTGGCCGCACGGCCCTCGGCGCCCGCCGGCGGATCCGGTTCCACCGCACACCGCACGCCACTGCCGGTGAACTCCTCGGCCTGCCGCTCCAGGAAGGGACCGAGCAGCGCGGGAATCCACGGCCCGCGGCCATCGGTCTTGCGGACCGCTTGCAGCCGCAGCCCCTCCCAGCGCTCAAGGACCCGCCCGTCTTCGGCGCAGACCTCCAGGTCGTAGGTGTAGGTGTCGCCTTCCCTGTTCCGTTCCACCGCGTGCAGGATGACCTGCCCGGTGAGCTCGTCCGGGCGTCCCGGGTAGATCCGCTCGACGCCGGCCGGGAGCAGCGTCGCGTTCGGCACACAGCACTGGATGCCGTGCATGAACGCGTCGCGAGCGCCCGGGTCACCAAGGAGCAGCATCCTGGAGAAGTACGAGCCGAACCACTCATCTCCCGATCCGGCCGAGATCTCCACGGCGCACGACGTGGCGGCGAGCCGCCGGTAGCCCTGCACCCGCTGGAAGCGCTTGCCCTGGAAGAAGATGCCGCCGTACAGGTCGGTGGCAGCGTCGAGCGGAACCCGGGATGTGCCGAGCGCCGCGACCAGCCGGTTCGCGGCGAAAGGGCGATCACCCGCGTGCCGCAGCGTGGCGCGGAAGTGATCGGCCTGGAAGGCGGTATCGCTGCACCGGATGGCGACATCGACACTCTCGCCGCGGTTGAGAGCCGCGATCCTGATCGTCGTCTTGCCGTCCGGTGGCACCACGATCGGGCGGAGGAACTCCACGTTCTCCAGCACGACCGGATGGTCGGAACTGGCAAGCACCGCCGCCTGGGCCATGGCCTCCATGCCGAACACCGCGGGGAACAGCAGGTCCCCGTCGAGCAGGTGGTCGATAAGGTAAGGGTCGCTGTCCGCGGACAGCTCGGCATCGGCGACCAGCTCGATGCCCGGGTAGTAGACACGCGGCTGGTCGATGAACCGGGTCAGCGGCAGCTCGCGCGGCTCCAGGGTGATGGTGGGCAGGTCCCCGGCGCGGCTCATCACCACGAGGCTGGACGGCGCCGCCTGCGTGGCGAGCACCCTGCGCAGCATCTCGATGCCGGCGTCGAGTGAGATCGGGCTGATGCCCTCCCTGATCAGCGACTCGAGCACGCCGAGCTTCTCGCCCATCCCCGCGCCGGACCAGACCGACCATTCCAGCGCCACGTACCGGCACGCCGGGTTGGCTTCCTGCAGCCGCAGGGTCAGGTCGGTGAGCCAGTCGTTGGCGGTGGCGTAGTCCGCCTGGCCGCGCAGCCCAGCCCGGCCGATGATGGAGCCGAACGTGATCACCAGCTTGAGCGCGGCCGGGTCGATCGCGGCCAGCAGCGCCTCCAGCCCGCCGATCTTGGGCGCGAGCGTCGCGCCGAACGCGTTCGCGTCGAGGGACGCGAGCGGGGCCGGCTCGTTGCGGCCCGCGCCGTGCAGCAGCGCGGTGACGGGCCCCAGCTCGGCACTGACCTGGGCGACGGCCACCGCTACCTCGCTGGCGGCGGTGACGTCGGCCCTTACATAGGCGTACCTGACCCCGGCCACGTCCATCCGGCGCAGGTTGGCGGCGAGCTCCGCGTCATCACGCGGATCGGATCGCCCGAGCAGCGCGATCGCGGCACCCGTCTCCTGCGCCAGCGTCAGCGCGCACTCGGCGGTGATGCCCTTCCCGCCGCCGCTCACCAGCAGCACGTCACCTGGCCCGACCGGCAGTTCCGCATCGTGGCCGGCCATCTCGGTGAAGGGCCGCAGCAGCGGCACCTGGCGGTTGCCCGCCTGGTCGTACCGCACCTCGCTGAAGCCCGCGGTCGCGGCGACATCGGCCACGATCGCGTCCGCGAGCTTCTTGGCGGCGACCTTGCCCTCCAGCGGCACCGTCACGACGGTGACCGGCACGGAGGGGGACTCCAGGTGCAGCGTCTTGGCCAAACCGGCAGCACCGCGCCGGTCCTGAACGGCCAGGAAGCGGCACGGCCCGCTGTGTGAAAGCGCTGCCTTGGCGGCCTCGAGCATGAGGCCGACGTGCTCCGCGCCGCAGTCGGCCGGCAGCAGCAGCGCGACACCGTCGCCGAGCCTGGCACCGCGCAGCGCGCGGCTCAGCGCCTCGCCCAGCGGATGCTCGGGCGTCGCCAGCACCTGCCAGCTCCCGTCGGCCAGGGCGGCCGAGCGGGCAGGCCGAGCGGTATCGGTGTACTCCACCGAGAACGCCCGCACCCAGGGCTCGATGCCTTCCGGCGGCAGGTCCGTGTCGGCGTCCCCCGCCAGCGCGGTGTTCGCGAGCTCGTCCAGCGCCTGCGCCAGGTCGGCCAGCGTCGCGGTCGCGAACGCGGACGTCACCGTCGGCGCGGCCACGCCGAGCTCCCGCGCCGCCTGGTTCATGATCTGCCCGACGGTGATCGACGACATGTGCAGCTCGTCCAGCGGATGGCTGTCGGGGTGCACCGTCTCCAGCGGCAGTTCGGCCCGTTCCGCGGCCAGCCGCAGCAGAATCTGCAGGCTGTCGCGTGGCTGATCGCCGTCATTTTCCCGGAACGACGCGGGGTTCTCGGCTACCTCGGCACTCTGCGCCACATCGGCCATCAAGTCCGTGGGTGCCGATTCGCATGGGCTGGCGAAGAACCGGAACTCCTTGTCCAGCGGCAGCGGCCGGGTGAACCGGTCAGCGAACAGCACGTCGGTCCTGATGGCGGCACCGAGTACATAGCAAGCGCCGGCTGCCGCCAGCACGCCGGCCAGCGAGGAGCCGTCCGTGTCCAGCGGGATCACCGGGACGTCCGGTGCGACGCCGGCCGCCAGGCCGGAGAGCACCCGCCCGGGCCCGACCTCGATGAGCAGGTCAGCCCCCGCGGCCAGCTGGCCGCACGCAGCACTGAAGCGGACAGGTTCACGGACCTGCCGCACCAGCAGGTCCGGCAGGTCCGCGTTGGCGGGCAGGCCTTCACCGGTGACGGTGGACAGCACGCACCTGGTCAGCGGCTTGAACTCGCGACCGGTCAGGTACTGCTGCAGGCCGGCCGCGGCCGGCGCCACCATCGGCGAGTGGAAGGCGTGCGAGACCGGGATCTGGCTCGTGGTCAGTCCGGCCGCCGCGGCCGCGCGGCACACCCGCTCGACCGCCTGCGCCGGACCCGAGATGACGGTCTGGCCGGGGCCGTTGTAACCGCCGATAACCACGGTGTCCCTGAGCAGCGGCTCGACCTGGTCCGGGCCGGCCGCGATGCTCGCCATCGCGCCACCGCCCTGGCTGGCCTGCGCCATGACCCGGCCGCGTTCGGTGGCGAGCGCCAGCAGCTCGGTCTCGTCCATCGCGCCCGCCCAGTGCAGGGCGGTGAGTTCCCCGAGGCTGTGCCCCACGCCTGCCTCGGCCTCGATGCCGAGCAGGGCCAGTACTCGCAGGCCCTCGATGGACGAGCTGACGATCCGGGGCTGCGCGACGGCGGTCGCGACCAGGTCGCCGTCCGCCGGCACGCTGAACGCCTGGCTGAGGTCACGCACCGCGGCGAACCGCCGCCTGAACGCACCTCCCGTGCCCTTGCCTGATCCCTGCCCGGGGAAGAGGTAACCGATCCGGGGTGTACGGGCCGCCTTGCCGAGAAACACCCCGGCCGTCGCCTCAATCGCCTCGCTCGCGCCGCTGTCGAGCAATTCGAGCAGCCTGGCCAGGCGGTCCGCGGCCTGGTACGGCGACGCGGCGACGACAGCCGCGCGCACCGGCAGGTCGCTGAGTTCCCGCGCGAGTGTCGCGGCGAGGTCGCCTAGCTCCGCGAACGCCAGGCCGCGGCACATGGCGGCCAGTCCGGCCACGCGGCCGCGCAGGTCGGCGGTAGTCGCGGCGTCAATCAGCAGCAGCTCGTTGTCCTGACGGGAGCCGACCAGCCGGATCGTACGCGAGTCGAGGCTGGTGCGGCGCGCTGCCTGCGCGTCGCTGTGCGCGGCGAGGACGACATGCGCGTTGATCCCGCCGAACCCCATGGACGAGATGCCCACCCGGATGGGCTGATCCTGCGGCCACAGTTCCGCGGTCAGCGGCACCCGCAGCGCGGGCTCGTTATCCGTCAGGATCGGGTGCGGGTCGAAGTGACCGGTGGCCGGCGGGATGACCTGATGATGCACGGCCATGGTGGCCTTGATCAGCCCGGCGACACCCGCCGCCGCCTTCGTGTGCCCGATGTTGCCCTTGATCGTGCTGATCGCGGCGGGCGGTCCGCCGGGGCTCGCCTCGCGGCGAGCCTCGGTGAACGCCCGCAGCTCGGTCGCGTCACCGACCGCGGTCCCAGTGCCGTGCCCCTCGATGTAGCCGACGGTGCCGAAGCCGAACCCCGCCACCTTGTACGCCCGGTTGATCGCCAGCCGGTGCCCCGCCGCCTCCGGCCGGGTGATTCCGCCCCTGCCATCGGAGGAGTAGCCCCACCCGGCGATCATCGCGTAGATCCGCAGGCCGCGCGCTTCCGCGTCATCCTGGCGCATCAGCACGAGCATGCCGCAGCCCTCACCAGGCCAGAAGCCGTTGGAGTGCCGGTCATAGACCCGCATCTCGCCGGTGGCCAGGGCGCCGGTCTTCGCGAAGCCGATGATCTCGAACGGGTCGATGCTCAGGTCGACGCCGCCAGCCACCGCCGCGTCGATCTGGTTGTTGGTGAGCGCGGTGCACGCGGTGAGGACCGAGAGCAGCGACGACGAGCAGGCGCCGTCCACGGTGAAGCCGCCACCGCCGAAATCGAACTGGTTGCAGACCCGGCCCGCGATGGTGTTGGCTAGGCCGCCCGCGAGCGTGTCCTCGTCGACGGGCGGGAACGCGCTCTTGTACCGGGCCTCGAGACCAGGCAGGAAGGCGGCCAGCTGGTCGTCATCCCATCCCAGCTCCTTGAGCGCCGTGCCGAGCGTCCGGCGGACGTAGGGCCAGCGCAGGCGCATCAGGTTGGCGCGGGCGAACTCGCCGGTCAGCGTGTTGCCGATGACCACCGTGGTGGCCGCCTTCGGCAGTCCCTCGCCGTCGGGGAACCCGGCGTCCTCGAGCGCGCGTGCCGCCGTGTCCAGCGCCAGCCAGTGCGTCATGTCGGTGGTGCGGAACGTGCTGCCGGCGATCTTGTACTTCACCCGGTCGAACTCGAAGCCCTCGATGACGGCTGCCTTGTCCGAGTAGAACTTATCGGGAGCGGCGGGATCGGCATTCCAGTAGTCCTCGAGGCGGAGGCGTTCATCCGGTATCCGGCGGAAGGCCCTGCGCCCGGCGAGCACGTTCTCCCAGAGCTCACCCGGAGAACTCGCGTCGGGATACCGGCAGGCGACACCGACGATGGCAATAGGGGTGCTCATGCGCTGACCGTTTCTCCTGCCGTTACCTTGCCAGCGCCGTTGCTAGCAGCCGTCTCCGGCACAGTGTCCGTGCCGTCTGTGGTCGCCGCCGAGGGCGCGGCGCCCTTGGACCGGCGAGTCTTCATCCAGAAGGCGCCCCACCAGCCCAGACCGCGGAAGCCGCAGACGATCGCGGTCGCGAAGAACAGGGTGTAGACGATGTTGAACTGCATCAGCACCGCGTAGACGAAGGCCACGCTGCTGCCGAACATGAACTGGGAACGCGGCCGCGTCGGAGTGGTGCCCGGGTCGGTGACCATGTAGTTGGTGAACAGGATGAACGCGATACCGGTCATGACGGTGAGCGCGGTGTTCAGCTGGACACCCCACAGCCAGTGCCTGACGAACGCCTGGATGAAAAAGCCGCCCATCCAGCCGACGATCAGCGCGACCCGCTTGGTGAGCATGGTGTTGAGCACGGTGCCGGAGACCAGGATGACGATCGGGATGAACAGGCGGAAGTACTCGCTGGCCCACTCGGAGAACATGTAAGGCGGCGAGATGCTGACCCAGCGGGCGAAGCACAGCAGGACGACGGCGATGCCGAAGTTGGACGGGTTCATGAAGTGACGCATCCGGCCGTTGATCGGCGCGCGGAAGACGTACTTCGAGCCGACCGCCACCGTCACGCCGAACATGATCGGCCAGAACTGGTTGTTGGCGTACAGCAGCATGTTGACGGCGAGCGCGGTGATCTGCGCGGGCAGCATGAACTCGTACAGGCCGCGCATGCCCCGGCCGCGGTACTCGGGCTTGCGCTTGTAGGCCCAGGCCATGATCGTCTCTAGGGAGATGTCCAGGGTGTGTGCGCAAAGGACCGCGAACAGGGGGAACAGCCAGGGCTGCTCGAAACCCAGCAGGGTGTAGCCGAAGACGTTGAACGCGCTGATCGAGAGGGCGAAGTTGCGCAGTGCGAGATAGCGGGGGTCGGCAGGCTTTTTCACCTTCTTGGGCGGCGGCGAGGTAAGCGCACCGTCCTGTGCCTGAATCGTGGCGGTCATGAGCTAGCAACCTCCGTGGCGGTGCTGGTGAGCATCAGGTTGTGTGTTCCGGGGGTGAGGCTGAGGGTCTCGTGTTCCTGCTGGCCCGCGTTGTTGACCCATGCCAGGTGCACGGTGACCGGGCCGCTGTAGGAGCCGAGCCCGAAGGAGACCTCGAAGCTGCGCTTGCCCGCACTGCCGCTGCCGCCGTCGAGCTGGCTGATCTGGGTTTTTCCTGCGTAGTCGACGGTGACCGTGGTGCCGTATGCGGGGGCACCGATGCCGCTGAGGCCCTGGCCCGCAGTGCCGCCGTCCGCAGCCGGCCGGTAGAGGTTCAGGCCGAGGGAGTGTCCGAGGTTCGGCGACTCGTTCAGGTAGAAGACCGGCGGTCCCCACTGGCGAGCTATCGCGAAGTCCAGCACGCCGTTGCCGAGGACATCCGCTGTCGCGACGCCCCTGGTGGGAGTCTGGTCGGCCTTGGTGCACATGCCGAGCTGCTGGCTGATGTTGACGAACTGGTCGCCGCCGCCGTCAGCGTAGAAGGCCGGGCACTGGCTGCCGGCGATGTCATCGCCGGGCTCCACCAGCGGCCAGTTGGCCGGGTTGCTGAGCAGGTCGTCGTTGGTCATGGCCATTTCCTGCAGCCAGTTCCAGCGGTCGATGGTCCCCTTGATGAAGCCGTCCGTCTGGACCTCATCGTCGCTCCCGCTGTTGAGGAAGTCGCCGGCCTTGACGTCCCAGGACCAGCCGGTCCAGGCCATGCCCATGTTCTCGGCTTCCTGGTTGAACGGCGCGACACTCCGGGCCAGGTCCGACGCCATCGCCTTGTCGCTTGGTGCCTCGTTCATGAAGACGAAGTTGCTTTCCTGCAGGCCCCACGGAGTGGTGATGTTGCTGACCATGAGGTCGTACTTGCCGTTGTCGGCGAGGTCGCTGAAGTCGGCGCCCATGCCCTTGAACGATCCCCTGCCGAGCACGAACGACTTCGGCGTGAGCGCTCCGCGCTCGCCGGTAGCGGTGATGAACTTGATGTGCCCAGGGGTGGACTCGTTGTACAGCAGGTGACCGGGCCCGAAGTCGTTCGCGATGTACAGGTCGGGCAGCCCGTCACCGGTCAGGTCCGCAGTAGCCCCGCCGAGAGTCCACCCGGTCGCGTCGGCATACGGGATGGCGTCCTTCACCAGCTGGTAGCTCACGGTCGGGTTCGCTCCGCCGGTGCCGCCGGTCCAGCGGAAGATGTAGTCTCCCCCGCCGTTCTGCGCGTCGGACAGCGACGATGGCATCTGCACGTTGTCTATGCCGTTCGGGTCCAGCACCGCGGAGTCCGGGAAGTAGTTGCCCACGAACAGGTCGGGATGCCCGTTGCCCTCGAAGTCGGCGACGGTAACGTCGTTGGTGTTCCAGTCCGGCCCGTCATACGTACCGTTCACGTCCTCCGGCATCAGCTCCACCGGCTTGTAGGCGCTGGGCGAGGGAGTCGTTGCCGTGGACTTGGCCAGGAAGATGATCGGCGTCCGCCCCCAGTAGTAAACGAGGAAAGACATCCGCCCGTCGCCGTTGTAGTCGCCGGGCACGCAGCCCATCGGGGCCATAGTGTTGTCGTAGGGCAGCGGCGACGGGTTGAGCACGAACGGCGTGAACTGGTCCTGCGCTGGCGCGTTCGGCGCGTACGTGACGATCACGTCGTTAGTCCGCGGGTCTACCGTGCATATGCCGTCGTCACGGCCATGGCCGGTCACGTCGGTCATCGCGATGCTGGCACCCACCGACGAGATCCACGACACCAGGTGCTGGTAAGCGGGGTTCACCTGACGGATCGTCTGGGTTGGGTGATAGCCGGGCGGCATCGGAAGCGACATCGCCTGAAACTTGTACTGCGACGCGACCGCGTTGGCGTTGACGTTGGACGCAACTGCCATATTCGCACCGATGAGAAGACCCAGCAGCATCAGGATCACCACAAATGCGGGCACGAGGTGGCGCAACCTAGTGCGCATAGTTGACATGTTTCCCCTCACAGCTGACGAGTAGCGTTATCTGGGCTCGTGACACCAGTTCATGACTGCATACGCCCCAATGTCCTGCAGACGCCGATCTGATCCATCTCGGATCTTGCTCATTGGTGGGAATAACTGCGGCGGCAGCAATGTCCGAGAAGCCAGCGAGCGGGATCGCGCCGTATAACGTACAGTGAGGAGAGTGCATTGCATGGCCGAGCAATTGCGCCGTGAACGTCTTCGCAGAGAAATGATCGATGAGATCATCGCCGCTGCGCGTGCCCTGCTGGAAAAAGATGGACCTGGCGCAATCTCGATGCGGGCCATCGCGCGCCAGGTGGGTGTGAGCGCTCCCGCGATCTACCGGTATTTCCCGAGCCTGGACGCGCTAATGCGCGCATTGAATGATTCCGTGATCAGCGAGCTGTGCGCCGCGGTTGGACCCTTTGCCGGGTCTTCCGGCGTGGCCGCCTCTTCCGGCGTATCCCTCGCCTTTCGCACCTGGGCACTCGATCACCCCGCCAGCTTCAGGTTCACCCTGGGGCTCACCGGCCACCTGGCCGGCGGCCAGACGCTGATGGGCCGGCTGCCGCGCCTGCCTGGCCCCGCGTCATCCCTGATCCCCTGGGCCACCCTCTGCGGCCTAGTCCTGCTGGAACTCGCCGCCGACCCAGCAGATCTCCCAGAAATGCGCCACCTCTACGAGGCCGCGTTTCATTAAATGGTTTTCCAGTCGCGGTCGGGAGCGGCTACGGCGGCGGCCACTATTCGGCGGAAGCCTGTGGTCAGACCTATCACGGTGCTCTCGTCGAATTCGTCTTGGTTGAACAGCACGCTGCCCAGTAGCTCACCGGACGGTATCACGTCCAGGCCCCATACCATGCCGGTCGGGATATCGTGGTGCTCGGGCTCCTGCAGCAGGCGCTCACGTATCTCACGGCCGCCCTCGGCGATGGGAAGGACGAGATCGCCGAACTGTGACTGGAAGTCCGTGACGATGAACTGTGCCATCCGCGGGTCCTCGCGTGACTTTACGAAGTCCGGGAATTCCTGCTCGATAACGTTCACCGGGAGCTCGTGCGCGATAGCGTCAATGCAGGTTTCCTTCGCGCGGGCGAGGATGTCGCGGAAACTCGTGCAGCCATCCAGGTTAGTGCGGAAGGGCAGCACGTTAATGAACAGGCCCATGGTGTCCTGGAATTCCAGCTCATTGCGGCCGGCGGTAAATGCCCGGATCGCCAGGTCGGCGGAGCCGGTGACCTGGTAGGCCAGGACGTAGCAGGCCGAGAGCATGACCGTGAACGTGGAGCTGCGGGCGGCCGTGGCGAGAGCGGAGACCGCGGCCATGACGTCGGCCTCGATGCTGTAGGTGTGCAGCGAGTACGGCCTGGAATAGCTCTCCGGGTGCACCCGGTCGGTCGGCATGGTGAATTCAAGCGCCCCGTGCAGCTTGTCCTGCCAGTATCTCGGCGCGCCATCCTCGGCCGGGCTGGTGGCACTGACCTTCTGCCACTCCGAGAACTCGCGATACTGCCGGACGGCCGGCAGCTTGGCCGGTGTCCCGGTGATCCGAGCCGCGTAGAAGGCACCCAGGTCACGGAGGATCACCTGCACCGACCAGGTATCTGATACCGAGTGGTGCACCGTCAGGAACAGGACGCTGTCGCGGTCATCGAACCGGCACAGCCGCGCGTGGAACATGGGCACGTGCCGGGCGCTCAACGTGGCTGCCTCGGCTTCGACAATCAGCTCCTGGGCGACCATGTCCCTCGACGTGCCGGTGACCGGCGGCAGGTCCCTGACCTCTAGCGGGACTGCGCAGGGCGGGTGCACCAGCTGGTAGGGGGGGTCGGCGTCCCTGATCACCAGGGTGCGGAGCAGCTCATGGCGCGCGACCACGTCATCGAGCGCTCCCTGGAGCACGGCGAGATCCACCGAGCCGGTTATGCGGACCGGGCACATCAGGATGAACCGCGGGCCGAACGCCCCGCCGGCGTCGCCCTGATCCAGCGAGCAGAACCACTCCTGGGTGAAAGAGAGCGGGTACCGCTTGGATTCCTGATCCGCCGCGAGCGAGGATTGCGTCATTGCCGCCCTTCCCTTTACCTGGCTACGCTTTCACCGTCGCAGGGCGCGATGGTCACTACACCTTTCTGATTGCGCGGCCCGCTGCGCCCAGCGTTTGCCTGGTACGCGAACTGGTTCGCGGCAACGCGGAAGGTGCAGGTGCGCGGCCGGGCCTGCGAGGCTGCCGGGCAGGGGGCATATCTATGCAGGAAGCACATCTAGGGCTGAGCGCGCATCCGGGGCGGAGGGCACATCCGGGGCGTCGGCTGAACCTCTGGAGCGGCCGCTCCAGACTGCCTCGATAGGCGACGAGCCTTCGCATGGCTTCCGGAACGGGGGTTCATATGGCCAGACATCGACGAGGCTGGTCCGACGGGGTTGCGGGGGTTACAGCGGGAGTGACGCTGCCGGAGCTATTCGAGGCCCAGGTCGCCCTGACCCCGGAGGCCCCCGCCGTGATCTGCGGGGATGCCACGCTCTCCTACGAAGAGCTCAACGTCCGGGCAAACCGGCTGGCCAGGCACCTGGTCTCGCTGGGCGCGGGACCCGAGCGGTTCGTCACCATCGCGATGCCGCGCACGCTCGACATGATCACCGCCGTCCTGGCTGTCCTCAAGGCCGGCGCCGCGTACGTTCCCATCGACCCTGCCTACCCGGCAGAGCGAATCGCGTACATGATCGCCGACACCAGCCCCGTGACCGTGCTCACCACGGCGGGGACCGGACAGGGCCTGCCGGCCCAGATACCCAGGGTGGTGCTTGATGCCCCGGCAACCGTGACCGAGCTGACCGCGCTGGACGACGGCAACCTGAACGCCATCCCGCCCCGGCCGTCCAGTCCGGCGTACGTGATCTACACCTCCGGCTCGACCGGACGCCCCAAGGGCGTAGTGATCGAGCATCGCAGCCTGACCGACCTGGTCTGCCGGATCTCCGCCGAGTTCAGCGCCGCGGAGCTGTCGCGGGTGCTGGCCGCGTCCTCGCTCAGCTTCGACTTCTCGGTAGTCGAGATCTTCGGGCCGCTGGCGTGGGGCGGGACCGTGGAGATCCTCCGCGACTTGCTGGCACTGGCGGACAAGCACGCCGATCCGGCGGTGGAGCGGTTGATCACCGGGATACCCTCGGCGATCTCGCATGTCATGAGCACAGCGGAGATCGGCATCCGGGCGCGTACCGTCGTGCTGGGCGGGGAGCTGTTCACGCCGCGTGCCCTGGCCGCCATCCGGGCCGCTTGGCCGCGGGCGCGGATCGTCAACCTTTACGGCCCGACCGAGATCACGGTCTACGTCACGTCCTGGAGCTCGGATGCCGAGATCCCGACGATCGGACGACCGGTCGCCAATGCGCGGCTGTTCGTACTGGACGAAGGGCTAGCGCCGGTGCCGGCGGGGGTACCGGGTGAGCTGTACGTGGCGGGGGCAGGACTGGCGCGGGGTTACCTGAACCGGGCGGGACTGACGGCAGAGCGGTTCGTGGCGTGCCCGTTCGGGGCGGCCGGCGAGCGCATGTACCGGACCGGAGACCTGGTCCGGTGGACCGCCGCCGCCGCGGGGGTCCGGGGGGAGCTGGAATACCTGGGCCGCGTCGATGACCAGGTCAAGGTGCGCGGGTTCCGGATCGAGCTGGGCGAGATCGAGACAGTGCTCGCGGACCTGCCGGGAGTGGCGCAGGCCGCGGTGACGGTACGGGAGGACCAGCCAGGAGACAAGCGGCTGGCCGGGTACGTGGTACCAGCGGCCGGGGTTACACTCGACCCGGCCAGGCTGCGGGAAGCGTGCGGGAAGCTGCTGCCGGGCTACATGGTGCCCACCGCGGTCGTGGTGCTGACGGCGCTGCCGCTGACCACGATCGGGAAGCTGGACCGGCGGGCGCTGCCTGCCCCTGAGTACGCGGCCGCAGCGGGTGGCCGAGCGCCGTCCTCTCCGCGGGAGCGGGGGCTGTGCGAAGTGTTCGCGCAGGTACTGGATCTGGAGCGGGTCGGGGTCGATGACAGCTTCTTTGATCTGGGCGGGCATTCGCTGCTCGCCACCAGGCTGGTCAGCAAGGTCAGGGCGGTGCTGGGGGCGGAGCTGCCGATCCGGGAGGTGTTCGAGAACCCGACCGTGGCCGCACTCGCCCGGATACTGAACGGCGCGGACGCGGCCCGGACGCCACTGACCCGGGCCGATGTCAGGCCAGAACGGCTGCCGCTCTCGTTCGCGCAGCAGCGCCTGTGGTTCCTGGAACAGCTCCACGGCCCGGGCACGGCCTACAACCTGCCATTCGCCTGGCGGTTCACCGGTCAGCTCGACACGCAGGCGCTGACCGCGGCGCTGGAGGATGTGGTGGCGCGGCACGAATCGCTGCGCACGGTACTCGCGGTCGCGGACGGGGAGCCATATCAGCAAGTCATTCCGGCCGCGCGGGTTAGCGTCCCGGTCACGGTGCGCGCTGCGGCGCCAGGCGAGGTGGCTGACCTGATTGCGGCAGCGGCCAGGTACGTGTTCGACCTGGCCACCGAGCTGCCCGTCCGGGCGTGGGTGTACCGGCTGGCCGAGCAGGAGCACGTGCTGGTGCTGCTGTGCCATCACATCGCCAGTGACGGCTGGTCCATGCAGGTACTGATGAACGACCTGGCGGCCGCGTACGCGGCGCGGCGGGACGAGCGGGCGCCAGGCTGGCAGGACCTCCCGGTTCAGTACGCGGACTACGCCCTGTGGCAGCGGGACCTGCTCGGTACCGACCAGGATTCCGCCAGCATCATGTCCGCCCAGGTTGCCTACTGGCAGCAGGCGCTGGCCGGTCTGCCCGACGAGCTCGCACTGCCCGCGGACCGGCCCCGCCCCGCCCAGTCGTCTCAGCAGGGCGGGGTGCTCCGGTGGCAGCTGGCGGACGCGGGCCTGCACCATACGCTGGATGCCCTGGCGCGTGAGCATCACGCGAGCGTGTTCATGGTGCTGCACGCCGGGCTGGCGGCACTGCTGTCACGGATGGGCGCCGGGACCGACATCCCCCTCGGCGCCGCCGTGGCCGGACGCACCGACGAGGCACTCGATGATCTCGTCGGGTTCTTCGTCAACACCCTCGTGTTGCGCACCGACCTGACCGGCGACCCCACCTTCGCGAAGCTCCTGGACCGGGCCAGGGACGTGGCACTGGCCGCCCAGGCCCGCCAGGACGTACCGTTCGAGCGGCTCGTCGAGGTGCTGAACCCGGTCCGGTCCCCGTCCCGGCACCCGCTGTTCCAGGTCATGCTCGTGGACGAGAGCATCGGAGATGTCGCCGACTGGCGGCTGCCCGGGCTGGCGGTCGCGGCCGAGCCGGTGCCTGCCGGGGCGGCCAAGTTCGACCTGACCCTGGCCTTCGCCCAGGACCACGATGCCGACGGCGCCCCGGCCGGGATCAGCGCGTTCTTGGAGTACGCCACGGACCTGTTCGACCATGCGACCGCGCAGGCGCTGGCCGCCCGGCTGACCCGGCTGCTGGCCCAGGCCGCCACCGCGCCGGCCCGTCCGGTCAGCACGCTGGACGTACTCACCACCGCCGAACGGCAGCTGCTGGCGCAGTGGAACGACACGGCCCGCCAGGCACCCGAGGCGACCATGCCGGAACTGTTCGAGGCGCAGGCGGCCCGTATCCCGGACGCGGCGGCGGTCATCGGCGGCGGCACGAAGCTGAGCTACGGCGAGCTGGACGCGCGTGCCAACCAGCTCGCCAGGCACCTGATCACCCTGGGTGCGGGCCCGGAGCGGTTCGTCACTATCGCGATGCCCCGCACCCTGGACATGATCACCGCGATGCTGGCGGTCCTGAAGACCGGTGCTGCTTACGTCCCGGCCGACCCGGCCTACCCCGCTGACCGGCTCGCTTACATGCTCACCGACACCAGCCCGGTCGCGGTCATCACCACCGCCGCCGCCGGGCAGGGCCTGCCCGGGCACGCACCCCGGCTGATCCTCGATGACCCCGCCACCCGCCGCGTCCTCGCCGCCCTCGACGACACCAGCCTGGGCATCACCCCCCAGCCGTCCAGCCCGGCATACGTGATCTACACGTCCGGGTCGACCGGCCGCCCCAAGGGCGTGGTCATCGAGCACCGCAGCCTGACCGACCTGATCGGCCAGGTCGCCGGCCAGTTCAGTGCCGCGGAGCTGTCCCGGGTGCTGGCCGCGTCCTCGCTCAGCTTCGACTTCTCCGTCT
>Ga0209530_1000617_pt1 | contig 22633 bp, 19 predicted proteins | sample BlaSpr_A8_Ref_O1_FD_187987 | JGI IMG/M metagenome (GOLD analysis project Ga0209530, IMG submission 187987) | Forest soil microbial communities from Thunder Bay, Ontario, Canada - Black Spruce, Ontario site 2_A8_Ref_O1 (SPAdes) (version 2) | ecosystem: Environmental > Terrestrial > Soil > Boreal...
GCTGGGGCGGCTGGAGCCGCGGATGGGGCGGATGGGAGGTGGGGGGGCATTGGGGCTACTGTGACTGGCAGGGCGGGGGCTAGGGAGCGGGCTTGGGCGGCCTGGGGCTCGGAGTGGACTAGCGCCCTGCCTACGCGGCGGAGCAGCGCCTTGGTGAGGGGTATGTCGGCGACACCACGTTCGTGGGGAAGGATGTTGTGGACGAGAACCACGGTGCGTTCTGCGTTCTGCTTGCCTAGGCCGCGCAGGACGGTCAGGTAGGCGGGGACCTGTATGGGTGTGATGAGGACGAGGATCACCAGGTCCGCGGTGCGCAGGCGGCGGCCGGCGGCTAGCCAGCCGTCGGGGCGGTACCAGGCGAGCCTGCGGTGGGTCCGCGGGAACGGGGGGCCTTCCGGCTCGTCGACGGTCTGCTGGCCGGGATAGAGGCGGGCCGGGTACTGGGCGCGCCAGGACTCGATGATCACCTCGTGGCCGGCCCCCTGGAGGCGGTGCGCCAGCTCGGTGGTGTGCCTGGCGCCGCCGCCCTTGTAGGGGTGGGCGGGGCCGACTATCGCGACCCTCATGTGTCGTTGCGGGAGCGGACGATGAGGTCGGCGAGCAGGGCCATGGAGCCGAGGATCAGGCCGGTGACGAAGATCAGCAGGGTGTCGTTGGCGATGTGGAAACGATGCACGAACAGGTCGACGATGCCCTTGATGACGCCGACGCCGAGCAGGAACAGCGCGGGCGGCATCAGCACCTTCAGCGGGTTGAAGTACATCACCATGCGCAGCACCTGGAGCAGGTACCGGTAGGCGTCGGAGAAGAAATGGAACTTCGACCGGCCGGCCCGCTTGGCGTACTCGATCGGGACGTAGCGGACCTCGTGCTCGTTCGACAGGAACGCGAGCGTGATCGTGGTGACGCAGGAGAAGCCGGGCGGGAGGAGCCGCAGGTACGGCTTCGCGACGTCACGGCGGAACGCGCGCAGACCCGAGTTGAGGTCGGGGATCTGCGCGTTGGTGAGGCGCTCGGCCAGCTTGCGGACGAACCACTTGGCGGGCACCCGGAAGAGCTTCATGGAGCCTTCCTCACTGGTGCGGGCTCCTACTACCTGGTCGATCTCCGGGTGATCGTCGAGCAGCTCGATGAACTCGGGGATGCGCTCGTTCGGGTAGGTGAGGTCGGCGTCGGTCCACACCACGATGTCGCCCCTGGCCTGCTGGGTGCCGATCCTGCGGACCGTGCCTGAGCCGCCGTTGCGCGGGAAGTGGATGACGCGCAGGCTCGGGAAGTCGTGTTCCGCCGACTGGAGCCTGGCGAGGGTGCCGTCGGTGGAGGCGTCGTCGACCGCCACGAGCTCATACGAGATGCCGCTCTTGTCCATCACCTGGCAGATGCGCTCCACCTCGCGCAGGACGTGAGCTTCCTCGTTGTAGCACGGCAGCACTATGGTGGCGTGCGGCTGGTCTATCACGGTGTCCACGAACGGCGAGGATACTCCCCGGAGCCATCCCAGGATGCAGAACGCGCTAGGGCCTGGTCATCCAGACGGTGTAGTGGATACGCCAGGTCCGGGTAGGGGCCGTGGTCAGCTCGTGCGCTTCCTGGGTGGTGAGCAGGTTGACGATCTCCTTCGGGTCGGTGCCCGGGCCGAACTCCGTCGCGTACTCGCCGAGCAGGACGGGATGCCTGCCCGCCCGGGCAATGGCGGACACCGCCTGGCCGAGCACGCCCGGGGTCGGGCTGAGGAGTATCGCCGCCGGGGTATCGCATTGCCCGCGGATGACCTGAGCGAACCGGTCGCCGGTTATCTGGTCGAGGATGAGGACCGACGCATCGCCGCCGATCGCGGTACACAGGCCATGGACCGCCCCGAGCTCACCCGCGCCGATGCGCTTGAACGCCATGCCATGCGCGGTCGGCCGCGGCGTGAGGCTGATGCCGAACGTCGTCCACACGGTCGGTATCACCAGTGCGGCCACGCAGCACCAGGCAGTGGCGGCGGGCACGTAGCGCCCCGTTCCCGCGCGTTCCTTGAGCCAGGCACAGGCCCAGATCGCGCCGAGGATGATGCCTGGCAGCACGAACGGCACCAGGCGCCTGCTCGCCCACGGCTGGTCAGGCGACACCGCGGGACGCCACAGCACGGTGGCGATCACCCAGATGGCGATCATCAGCGGCAATGCCCAGACCCGGATCGCCTGATCGGGATCACGCCAGGTCAGCAGGGCATGGACGGACCTGCGCGCCAGCAGCGCGAGCCCGAGCGCGCCCAGCAGCACGGCCGGCACGCCGATGTACCAGATCACCCAGTACAGGCTGTCCTGGTAGTACTGCTGCTTCCCGTCGATGGGCAGGTGAGCGAGCTTCTGCAGCTCGGCGACGTAGGCGATCGAGGTGGGATCGGTCTCGCCCGCGACGGTCTGCACCAGCGGCCGGACGGCGAAGGCTACGAACATGAGGACCACGAGGACGGCGGCCACGTCCGGGAGCCTGGTGAGCGCCGGCCTGCGCTTCACCAGGGCCTGCCGGATCCGGTCGCTGTGGCTGACCAGCGCCGCTACCACGGTCAGCAGGACCACCGCGATGGCGATCAGGGCCAGCGGGTGCAGCGACGGCGCCTCCAGGTCCAGGTAGGGCCGGGACAGCAGGTACCCGTCAAGTAGCCCGTACGCGACCCCCACCACCGCTCCCGCACCAAAGGGGATAGCCTGCCGCCGCCGCGCCGCGATCAGGATGCCCAGGAACGGGACCACCGGCAGGATGTCGCTCAGCCCGTCGAGCCGGACCAGGATGGTGAGCCCGAGCGCCAGCCCGGCTAGTCCGGCCAGGATCCGGTCTGCCTTGCCTGTCTTTCCGATGATTAGCGAGTCGGTGAGCAGGCTGAGGCCGCCGAAGAGCAGGACCTCGGCGAGCGGCTCGCTGAACGTGGTGCGGCTGGTGTACTGCTGCGGCAGGCTCAGCGCGAGTACCGCCGCGGCCGCTGGTGCCCAGCGCGGCCCGGCCAGCCGGCCCGCCAGCCCGCCGAACGACAAGATCGCGCAGCCGCCGACCAGGGGCGTCAGCACCATGGCGGCGGAGAGGCCGCCCAGCCACACCGCGGCGGCGACCACCATCGGGTAGCCGGTCATGAACTGGGGCACGATGCCGGTGCCGCTCGGGAAGTAAGCCATGCTGGCGAATGAGAGGCCCTTGGCATTGCCGAACGCGCCGAGCGACTGCGGAATCGGCAGCGAGCCGTGATGCGCTATCCAGTAGCCGACCTGCAGGTACGTGCCCGGATCGCGGATGATGATGATCTGCTCGGTCCGCATCCAGACCTGCCACGCGGCGAAGATCACCGCCACCGCGACCGTACCGGCCACCGCCCACCACGGCATTCCGCCGCTGCGTCCGGCGGCGCACGGCCAGCCGGACGGCAAGCGCCGCAGCGCGAAGTAGCAGAGCACAGCCGCCAGCGGGACGAAGATGAGCAGCATCGGCAGCGCATCGAACCGGTGCGCCAGCAGCAGCGGCAAGCCCGGCAGCAGCCACGCCGTTGCCAGCAGGGCGGGCACCACGGTAACCGCGCCGAACACCCAGCCCGCCCGGTTCCGCCCCGATCCGGTATCAACTGGCTCAGCCAGCCCCTCAGCGACTGCTCCCACGCGCACGCCCCAACCCTAGCCCGTCCCCATGGAACCCTAGGCCCTCCCCCGGAATCCTTAACACAACACTTGTTTCGGTACTTTAGCGCCACGCGAAGCGGGATATATCGGACGGGAAAATGGTCGTAAGGTACCGAAACAGCTGTTGCCCTAGGGGGTGAGGGCGGAGATTAGGGTGTGGGGATGGAGATTTATGTGGGGTGGCATGACTGGGAGCGGGCCCGGGGCGAGCTGGGGGAGGTCGTTGCGGGGGCGGGGGCGGGGACGGCGGGCGCAGGGACCGTGGATGGGGCGGGGACGGTGGAGCGGGTGGACGGGGCTGTGGAGTTTGCTCGGGAGTGGCACGGGGAGCAGAAGCGGCCTACCGGGGCGCCGTACCTGGATCATCTGCTGGAGGCGCTGGAGATCCTGGTGCGCGGCGCCCGGATCTACGACGCGGACATCCTGTGCGCGGCGGTGCTGCATGACGTGGTGGAGGACACCCCGTGTACGCTCGCGGACGTGCGGCTCCGGTTCGGGTCGAGGGTGGCCGAGCTTGTCGGCTGGGTGACGATTCCTGAGACCGAGCCTGGCGAGGACAAGGCGACGGTCAAGGAGTCCTACCTCCGGCACCTCGCACAGGCGCCGCGCGACGCGCTGCGGGTCAAGCTCGCCGACCGGGCCAGCAACGTGCAGACGCTGCGGAACCTGAACCCGGACAAACAGCGAACCTACTACGCGCAGACGGTGACCTACATCATGCCGCTAGCGCAGAAGGCTGACCCGTGGTTCAGTCAATGGTTTGCAGCATGGCAGGCCGACTTCGCGGACCTGGGCTGACGTAGCGGCCCGCGGAGCACGCGAGCAGCCAGAGCATCATCCCGCCCGGGTAGATGAAGTAGCCGAACCGGGTGGACGGCGCGAGCACGAACATCAGGGACAGCCCGATCACCAGCCGGATGACCGCCGCCGGCACGTCCCTGGGCGGCCGGATGACCAGCGACACGCCGATAGCGACAGCCGAGCCGACCAGCATCAGCACCACGATCGTGTGGCCGATGTGACCGGTGCCCGCGATGAGGTTCCCGATGAGCGGGCTGGCCGCCTGGGACTTGACGCTGGCCAGGCCGAGGGGGAACAAGATGGTGTTCTTCACCAGGGAGCCGGGCCTGGTCACGGCGGTCGGCCCCACGCACACCACCACGACGGCGAGCGCCATCGCGGTGAACCGCCACGCTTCCCGCTTGCCGTTCCTGACCAGCAGCAGGGTAAAGGCGACGGCGAGCGCTGGCCAGGCAGTGGCCTTCATCGAGGACGCGATGCCGAGTGCTACCCCCGCGTACAGCTCCCCGTCGTTCCGGTAGAGGAACGCGAAGCCAAGGCAAAGAAACGCGACCATCGGCACGTCCGTGCCGCCGACGGCGAGCTCCAGGGCGATCACCGGCGAGGCCGTCACCAGCAGGGCCCAGCGCCAGTAGTCCATGGCGCCGCCTATCCGCAGCGCCAGCGCGAACACGAGCACGTAGATGATGCCAAACCACACTCGCGGGTCGGTGATGATGCTATGCCCGAATATTGCCTGCGGGATACCGAATGCCGACATCAGCGGAAGGTACGGGTTATAGGCGTTCGGGTTGGTGGTAGTGGCCAGTACCTTCGGGCTCTCGTAGGGGCTGCCGTCCTTGATAAGTGTCTTCGCGGACCGCGCCACCACGGCGACTTCTGGCTGGGCCTGGCCATGCCAGGCCAGCCAGATGAGCGGCACAACGAGCGCGCCGCAGAAAATCACGGCAAGCGCGACATCAACCCCGATCCTGGACCGCCACACCATCACTGCGAGAGCGGCGACCACATACGCAATCGCCGCCGAGATGCCCCAGAAGCGGTGTAGTGGATCAGATGTGAACACTGCGAAACCGGCCGCAAACACCGTGCAACCGGCAAGGGAAGCCAGTAGCCAGGTATGCGGCAGGTACCGCACGGTTTGCCACCTGCTCACCCAGCGAGCTTCCACCTATTGATGTTAACGGCAGATCAACGAGCGCCTCGTACCGGCCTGTAGCACCGTGCCACTAGGGGCGCATGATGCCCTTGATGCGTGGCGTCCAGAGTCTGGTCAGATTTAAACGGAAGTTCGATGCTCGACGGAACATTAAGGGTCATTTCTGACTCTTTTTCTTCCGGCGAGCACGGATGTTCCGTCGAGTTTCGCGAACCGGGGCCGGCGAGGCGGGGGCGCGGGCTACAGGGCGCGGGCTACGGGGCGCGGGCTACAGGGCGCGGGCTACGGGGCGCGGGCTACAGGGCGCGGGCTACAGGGCGCGGGCTACAGGGCGGGGAGCGGGGGCTCGGGCGGCGCGGTCAGATTATGGGGGGGCGGCCGGCTTTGGTCATGCGCCAGGCGGTGCTCAGCTTGATGGGGTGGCGGGGACCGGGGTCGGTGCGCCAGCCGTCGGCGAAGCCCGCGAACCAGGGGCGCAGGTGGGTCAGGCTGCCGCGCTCGCGGGCGGCGTTGAGGGCCATCCAGTCGGCCAGGTAGAGGGCCGCCAGCGGCCAGGGCAGGTTGCGGCGGGCCAGGAACACGCGGTTGCGGGCCTCCTGCCGGCGGAACGTGTCATAGCGGGCGTTCGGCAGGGAGTGATGGCACATCTGCGCGGTCGCGTCGTATTCGAGCCGGTAGCCGCGGTCCTGCAGGCGCCAGGCCAGGTCGGTCTCCTCATGCCCGTAGAAGAACGCGTCCGGGTAGCCGCCTGCCTCACCGAACGCGGAGCGCCTGATCGCGGACGCGCCGCCGAGGAACACCGTCACCACCGAGGACCGGGCCGGGTCACCGGCCCGCAGCCGCGGCACATGCCAGCGGGCACCCGGGCCGCCGTCCGGATCAACCACCCGCATGGAAAGCACCGCGAGCAGCGGGTCGGCCGAGAAGCGGCCAGACACATAGGCAGCCAGGCCCGGATCCGGGTACCAGCCGTCGTCGTCGAGGAACAGCACCACGTCGCCGGTGCAGGCGTCCACCCCCGCGTTCCGGCCGGCCGCGACGCCGACGTTCTCGGGCAGTTCGACCGTCGTCACGCCCGGCACCGACGTGCCGTTGCCGACTACGACCAGCTCGACCGGGACCGTCTGAGCATGCACGCTGTCGATGGCGCGCGTCAGCTCAGCGGGCCGGTTCCCCATGGTGAGGATGACGCACGAGACCTTCACTGCGGGACTCCCTTTACTGCAGTCGCCTGGACGCCACGATCGCGACCAGGTGCGCGGCCGCGATCACCAGTCCGATGACCAGCGCCGCGATCACCAGCACCCGGGTCGCGGCAAGCCCCCCGGCAAAAACGTCGATGATCGCCGTGATCAGGATCAGCGCCGAGAGCTCCGCCGCCTGAATGGCACGGTGCACCTTAAGCACGCTGGCCAGCCTGCGGGCGAGCGCCAGCCCCTGCGACCGCGGCGCCAGCGCCTCGTTGTCGTGCGACGCCGCCAGCCCGGCGGAAGCCCTGGCCACCACTACCCCGTCCGTCTCCGCCTTGATCAGCGTGACGCAGATCGCCGCGACCAGGCCCGCCGTCACGTAACCGCCGCCCAGATGACCATGCCCCTGCGCCCGGACGCCGAGGCCGCCAAGCAGCACCGCCTCGCAGATGTAATGCCCCATCCGGTCCAGGAACACCCCGGCCGGGGAGAACCGCCGGGTATACCTGGCCAGTTCGCCGTCCGAGCAGTCAAACAGCAGGTACAGCTGGAAGCAGACGAACACCCCGAGCGCGGCCCACACCCCCGGCACCGCGGCAAGCACGCCGCCGACCACACCGGACACGATGAACGCGACCGTGACGGCGTTCGGCGACCAGCCCCAGCGCGCGAACAGCAGCGTGGCGTACGGCGACAAGCGCCGCATGTACAGGCGCCCCGCCCAGTGCTCGTCGTTCAGCCGGGCCAGCACCTCGGGGGGCTGGCCTGCGGTCCGCACCTCAGCTAGCGACGGCATCGCTGAACTCCCTTACCAGCCGCGCGACTTCGGCCTCTGACAGGTCCAGGCGCTCGAGGATCGTGTACCTGCCCGGCCGGGTCAGCGGCGCGTACAGCACCGCCTTGATGAACTGCGCATCGGACATGCCCAGGTCAGCGGGCGTGCGCGGGAGACCATGCCGGGCGAGACACTCCGAGATGACCGTAACATGACGGCCGTTCTGCCTTATGAATGAACAGAAGAGGGCACCCACGCCGGCGAGCTCACCATGATTAGCCGTGCCGGGATAAAGATGGTCGATGGCGTGCATGATCTCGTGATCGCCGCCGCTGCACGGGCGGCTGGAGCCAGCCACCGACATGGCCAGGCCGCATATCACCAGGGACTCGGCCAGCACGGTGAGGAACGCGTCGTCGGCGATCGTGCCCGGCTGGTGCAGCACCGCCTCGGCGGCGGTGCGGGCCAGCGTGACGGCCAGGCCGTCGACGTGCTCGCCCACATCGCGGGCGGCCAGTTCCCAGTCGGCGATCGCGGACAGCTTCGCCACCACGTCGCCGATGCCGGCCCGGACCATCCGCGGCTCGCCCGCCTTCACCCGGTCCAGGTCCACCAGCGCGGCGACCGGGGCCACCACGCCGTAGGAGCCCTTGCCCGACTCATGCTCAAGCGAGCTCACCGGGGACGCGATGCCGTCGTGCGCCAGGTTCGTCGCCACCGCGACCATCGGGATGCCGGCCATGTGCGCGGCGAACTTCGTCACATCGAGCGTCTTGCCGCCGCCGATGCCGGCCACCGCCTCGTAGGTGCCGGACCTCAGCTGCTTGCCTAGCGTGACCGCGGTGTCTACCGTGCCGTCCGTTATCCGGAACACGGCGGCGGGATCGAGGTCCAGGTCGGCGAGGATGCCGTCGCCCTGACCCTTGCCGACCGCGATAGCTACCCGGCCCTCGGTGGCGATGCGCTGGTCCTTCAGCAGCGCGCCCAGGTCCGCGACGGCTCCGTGGCGCACGTCAATGACGAGCGGCGCGGCGAGCATGCGGGCGAGCAGGGGCACGGGGAGGTCCTCACGGCAAACGTTTGGCTAACTCCGGAGATTAGCAGCGGGCGGCTATCTCGCGGGCACGACGGAGGTCATCGTGGTTGTCGACTTCTACCCAGTCCACTGTGCCGATCGGGGCGATGGAGATCGTGCCGCCGTCGGCCACGTACTGGGCGTAGCCGTCCTCGTAGTAGAGGTTCGGGTCGCGGCTCCAGGTCTTCTCCAGCGCATCGGCGAGCGCCTGCCCGGCCTCGGGGCGGATCAGCGTGGCGCCAATGTACTCGCCGTAGGCCTGGGCGGGGTTCATGTTCTTGGTGATGGTGGCCAGGGTGCCCGCGGGATCGAGGGTGACCTTCATTTCCTCATCGGCGAGCTTCTTTACGGTGTCCACGGCGAGGGTGATCTGAGCGCTGTCGGGGGCGTTCAGCAGGGTGCGCTCCACCGAGACCGGGTGGACGGTGTCGCCATTGACCAGCAGGACGCCGTGGTCGAAGAAGGAGCGGGCCATCCACAGGGAGTAGGCGTTATTCCACTCCTCCGCGCGGTCGTTATGCACCAGGGTGAGGCTGACGTGATGCCGCTGTTCGAGCTGGGACTTGCGCTGCTCAACCTCGCCGGCCGCGAAGCCCACGACGATGACGATGTCGCGCAGGCCGGCCTGGGCGAGGTTCTGCAGGGAGATGTCCAGGATGGTGCGGTCACCGTCCACGGGAAGCAGCGCCTTCGGCAGGGCGTCAGTATCTGGTTTGAGGCGGCGGCCCGCACCCGCCGCAAGGACCATGCCGATCACGCGAAACCCCTGTCTACCTCGGTATCTGGCAGCCATCCGCCCAGGAAGTCCCACGCGAAAAGCACCCAAAGATATCCCGCCAGCCCGTAATAGGCGAACGGCACCACCTCGCTGAGCGCGGCCAGGCCGAGCAGCAGCATCCGGCCGTCCCAGCCTAGGCCGAAGATGTCCGCCGAGATTCCCTGCGCCTGGCTGGCCCGGAACGCGACATCGACGTGGCGGAGCACGACCGCGGCCAGCAGGGCGATGATCACGATCGGCGGGACCTGCTGGGCCAGGCCGAGCGCCGCGATGAAGACGAACTCCCCCGCGAGCAGCACTGGCGGTGCGAGCCAGTCCCAGGTCCCGTCGTGCGGATGCCAGGAGCCAAGCGACGCGAGCAGCATCGCCTCCACCGGCGTGAGGATCAGGATGCCTGGCAGGTTCGCCATACCGAGCGCCGCTAGCACGCTCGTCACCAGCAGCCCGACCACCGCGGCGAGCAGCGGCGGCAGCCGGCCCTGGACGACGCTGCCGATCCAGCGGGCCATGGCGCCGTCGTCACGGTACGCGGGCAGGTCGTCGATCCCGGCGAGGGTGGGCTCCGCGGCGGCGGGATCGTCTCCGGCGACGTGGGTCAGCAGGGCGGCACCGACGATGCGGCCGGCCAGCAGGTAGCCGACCGCCAGCACGCCCCAGCCGAGCAGGATGAGGAACGTCACGTCCGGTGTCGCGAAGATCGATGTCACCGCGATCACCAGGTAGCGCTCACCGGTGGTGAGGGTGAGCACCTGCTCGAAGCGGTGCAGGGCCGGCCGGTGCCGGTGCCGCGCGGCCCGGTCGTAGCTCATCTCGGCCATGGTGCGCACGGCCAGCATGCCCATCGCGGCCATGGCCAGCCGCCAGGCCAGCACCGTATCGGTGGCGTATGCCAGGCCGGCGTAGACCGCGAACTCGGTGAACAGGCCCGCCGCGGTGCCCAGCCAGTCCATGGCGGGCGCGCTCAGCGACGAGTAGCGCTTCGCCGCCACCAGGGACGCTGCCCGCGTGGTCACGAAGGCGGTGAACAGGGCGACTATCGCGAGGGCTCTCCCGCTGAGGGCCGACTCGGTGAACCAGGCGGCCGCTATCAGCCCGAAGCCCGCGGAGATGCACTGCATCGCGGACGGGCTGAGCCCCCGGCTCAGGGCCCAGCCGGCGATCCGGTGGCCGATCGGATCGGCGATCAGCGGTGCGAACGCGCCATCGGCCGCCGGTGCGTCGTCCAGCACCCGCGTCACTACCCCGCGGCTGGCAAGCTCGCTGATCAGCGCGCCGAGCGCGTCCGGCTCGATGTGCGAGGTCGTCGCGACCGACAGCGCCGCGTCGGCCAGCGCGTCCAGGTCCGGCGCGTCCACCACCAGGACACCGGCCGCCGTGGTGGCCTGTCCGTTGTGGCCGGTGAAGGCGGCCGTGCCACCCACGGCGAGCAGCCTGGCCAGCACCTCGCCGGGCACCGGCCCGTCGCCGAAGCAGATCATCACCCGCTCCCCAGCGACCCGGGCGGCGGACGCGACGGTCAGCAGGCCGGCGCCGTACGGCCCGGCACCGGCCAGGTCTACCCGGCGTACCCCGAGGGCCGCGAGCTGGCCGCACATTCCGGCGTCCGCCTCGGCCGCGAGGACCAGCGCGACTGTCATGCACGTCCTTCTATCACTGAGCGCTACTTAATTATAGCTGAAAGTAATCTTCCGGTCAGGGACCGAACCGTACCCAGTAGAGTCCCGAGCATGCGCATGGTGGCAGTGGTGCTGGGTGGAGGTATCGGTCAGCGGCTCGGCGCGGGACAGCCGAAACAGCTGCTGACGCTAGGGCGCCGGACCCTGGTGGAGCACTGCGTGGCCGCGTTCGCGGCGGCGCCCGGCATCGACGACATCGTGGTGGTGATGGCGAGCGGGTACATCGACCAGGTGAGAGCACTGCTCGCCGGGTACGGGAAGGTCAGCGCGGTGATCCCGGGCGGGGCGACGCGGTCAGACTCCGTTCGTGCTGGGCTCGACGCGGTCGCGGCTTCGTCTGGGGACTGCGGGGTGCTGCTGCATGATGCGGCGCGGCCGCTCGTTGACCAGCGGATCATCGCCTCCTGCGTGGCCGCGCTGGCCGATCATGAGGCGGTGGGCACGGCGGTGCCCACGGCGGACACGATCGTGGTCGCGGCGGACGGGGTGATGGTGCACGTGCCGCCGCGGGAGACGCTGTGGCGGTGCCAGACGCCGCAGTGCTTCCGGCTGCCGGTGATCATGCGCGCCCATCAGCTGGCCGCGGCGGACCCCGACTACGCGCCGACCGACGACTGCGGCGTCGTGCTCCGCTACCTTCCTGAGGTGCCGGTGCACATCGTCACCGGGAGCGAGCGCAACCTGAAGGTCACCTACCCGTCGGATCTCGCGGTAGCCGAGGCCCTGCTCAGTGCTTGCTAGAGCTCAGTGCTTGCTAGAGCTCAGCGCCTGCTAGAGCGGCCCCGCGGCAGATGGAACGTGGCTGACGCGCTGCGGCCGGCCAGCTTGGCCAGGGTGCCGGCCATGTCCATGTTCAGCCCGCTGCCCTTGCTGGCCTCCTCCAGTACCTCGCCGAGCGCCTCGCTGAACGCCTTCACGTCGGCGTCGGTGATCATCAGCGGCGGGATCAGCTTGATGATCTCGACGTTGTCCCCGGACACCTGGGTCAGGATCCGGTGCCGCTGGTACAGGGCGATGACGATCAGCTGCGAGAACATGCCGACCCGCATCTTCTGCAGCACGCTCCAGCTGGCCCGCGCGCGCAGCGAGGAAGGCTTGTCGAACTCCAGCCCGATCATCAGGCCGCGCCCGCGGACGTCGGCCAGCACGTCGAACCTCTCCGCCAGCTGCTTCAGGGCCAGCTGGAGGGCTTCGCCGGTGCGTTTTGCGTTTTCGGCGAGGTGCTCGTCGTCGATGACGTGCAGGGACGCGAGCCCGGCGGCCATGGCGAGCGTGCCGCCCTTGAACGTGGTGCTGTGCACCATCATCCGTTCCATGGAAGAGAAGACCTTCTGGAAGATCCAGTCCTTGGCCAGCATCGCGCCGACCGGCACGTACCCGCCGGACAGTGCCTTGGCGACGGTGACGATGTCGGGCACGACGTCTTCGTGCTGGTAGGCGAAGTAATCCCCGGTCCGGCCGAATCCGGTCTGCACCTCGTCCACGATCAGCAGCGCGTCATGCTCATGCAGCAGGGTGGCCGCGGCGGCGAGGAACCCGTCCGGCGGCAGGTGCACCCCCTTGCCCTGGATCGGCTCGATGATCAGCGCCGCGACGTCGCCCTTGCGCAGCTCGGCCACGAGCGCATCCAGGTCGCCGAGCGGGATCGCGGTGTCGGGCAGGAGCGGATCGAAGCCGCGGCGGAACTCCGCGGAACCGTTCACCGCCAGCGACCCCGTGGTCAGCCCGTGAAAGGCGTGGTCGCAGTAGAGGACCCGGCGCTTTCCGGTGGCGTAACGCGCGAACTTCAGCGCCGACTCGACCGCCTCGGTGCCGCTGTTGCAGAAGAACACCCGGTCCAGGCCCGGCGCCTTCGCCAGCAGCCGCTCGGCCAGCAGGCCGGTCAGCGGCGGGCAGTCGAACTGGGTCCACTCGGCAAGCTGCAGGTCCAGCGCGTCCTGCAGCGCCTTGCGGATCACCGGGTGGTTCCGCCCGGCCGCGAACACGCCGAACCCGGCCAGGAAGTCGGTGTACTGGTTGCCCGCGGCGTCATACAGGTAGGCGCCCTCGGCCCGCGTATAGACCGTATCGAAGCCGATCGAGTGCAGCACCTTCGGGTACTGCGGGTTCAGGTACTTGCCGTACAGCTTGTACCCGTCGTTGACGTGCTCCGCGAGAAGACCAGAAAGATCAAAATCCATAAACCCATCATCTCAGAACGACCTGTGGTTCCCCGCCCGGTGCAGCCGAGGCGGACTAGTGAGAAATCCCGCTCCCCAGCCCATGTGCATGATCGCGATGACCAGCGGGAGCCTGGCCCGGGTAGCCAGCAGGAGTCCGCGCGAGAGCAGGGCGGCTGCCGCGGTGACCCCGGCCAGGTAGATCACGGGGATCGCGAAGCCGAGCAGGAGCGCAGTCAGGCCGGTTATGAGGCCGGCGAGGCCTGCCAGGCAGCCGATGGTTACGAGGACCGCTGCCCCGGGCGGGGCGAGGTAGCGGAAGCTGGCGGTCTCCGGGTGCTCGCGCATCACCACCCGCCGCCAGCGACCGTAGTGCCAGTACTGGGAGGCGAGCGCCCGGACGCTGGCCCGCGGCCGGTAGGTCACCCGCAGGTCCGGGGTGAACCAGATCTTCCCGCCCTGGGCGCGGATCCGGTAGTTCAGCTCCCAGTCCTCGGCCCGGAGCATCGTGTTGTCCCAGCCGCCGGCCGACGCGATAGCTTCCCGCCGGTAGATGCCGAGGTAGACACTGTCCGCTTGGCATGCTCCCCCGGCGGTGTGCCAGGCGGCGGAGCCGACCCCGATCTTGGCGGTCATCGCCCAGGCGACGGCCCGCTGGAACCCGGTGACGCCCTCGGCGGCCATCACGCCGCCGACATCGGCGGCCTTGGTGTCGAGCAGCACCGCGATCCCGGTGCGCAGGTAGCCGGGCGGCATCATCGCGTGCCCGTCCATCCGGGCGATCACGTCGTATCGTGCGGCTTTTACGGCCGCGTTGAGTGCTGTCGGGATCTTGCCGGTCGGGTTGGCGACAACGGTCAGCCGGGGCTCGGCGGCGGCGAGCTCGCGGGCGATCTGCTCCGTCCGGTCCTTGGACGGGCCGACCGCGAGCACCACCTCGACCTGGGCCGGGTAGTCCTGGCCCAGCACATGCCGGACAGCATCCGCCAGGTACGGCTCCTCGTTCCTTACCGGGATTATGACTGATACCGGCGGCCACTGGTCCATGGGCGCCAGATTACCGGTCTTGAGTGCTACAGGCCTGAATCCTCCAGCATCTCGGTGACGAGAGCGGCTATCTGGGAGCGCTCGGAACGCACCAGGGTGACGTGCGCGAACAGCGGGTGACCCTTGAGCTTCTCGATCACCGCGATCACGCCGTCATGCCGGCCCACCCGCAGGTTGTCCCGCTGGGCGATGTCATGGGTGAGCACCACCCGCGACCCCGAACCGATCCGGGATAGCACCGTGAGCAGGACGCCTCGTTCCAGCGACTGGGCCTCATCCACGATCACGAACGCGTCATGCAGCGACCGGCCGCGGATGTGGGTCAGCGGGAGCACCTCGAACATGTCTCGGTTCAGCACCTCGTCGATGACTTCCTGCGTGGTGACCGCGGACAGGGTGTCGTAGACGGCCTGCGCCCACGGGCCCATCTTGTCCGCCTCCGAGCCGGGCAGGTAGCCGAGGTCCTGGCCGCCGACCGCGTACAGCGGCCGGAACACGATGACCTTGCGGTGCTGGTGGCGTTCTATCACGGCCTCGAGCCCGGCGCACAGCGCCAGCGCCGACTTGCCGGTGCCGGCCCGGCCGCCAAGCGACACGATGCCGATCTCGGGGTCGAGCAGCAGGTCCAGCGCCACGCGCTGCTCGGCGCTGCGGCCGTGCAGCCCGAAGGCCTCCCGGTCACCGCGGATGAGCTGTACCGACTTGTCCGGCCGGACCCGGCCGAGCGCGCTGCCGTTGCTAGAGCTGAGGACCAGGCCGGTGTGGCAGGGCAGTTCCCTTGCCTGCTCGCATTCCAGGGTGCCCGACTCGTACAGGTCTTCGACATCCCCGCTGGTGACCTCAAGTTCGGCCATCCCGGTCCAGCCGGAATCCACCGGCAGCTCGGCTCGGTATTCCTGAGCCGGCAGCCCGATGGAGGCGGCCTTCACCCGCAGCGGCAGATCCTTGCTGACCAGCACGACCTCGTGGCCTTCTGCCTCGAGGTTGGCCGCCACCGACAGGATGCGCGAGTCGTTGTCACCGACCCGGAACCCGGCTGGCAGCACTGTCTGGTCGGCATGGTTCAGCTCGACCCGGACGGTACCGCCGAGATTCCCGACCGGCAGTTCCGCGTCCAGCCTGCCATGCTCGATGCGCAGGTCATCGAGATGGTGCAGGGCTTGGCGAGCGAAGTAGCCGAGCTCGGGATGGTGACGCTTGGCCTCAAGCTCGGTGATGACGACGACCGGGAGTACTACCCGGTGCTCATCGAACCGAGTGATGGCCGCTGGATCAGCGAGCAGGACACTGGTGTCGAGAACGTACGTTCGACGACCCTCGGAATTGGCCACGCAGACTCCCCTGGGCTCCGGGCCTTGACCCGGCACCCCGACAGGACACAAACGTGTCGGACGGACCGGGCTGCCCTTCGAAGGGCCGCACCGGCCCTGCCATGCCAGCACGAAGCTCGCAGATTCGAGGGCCTTCCCGCTAGGCGACTCCACACCGCCTACCACTCCTGAAGGTACCCGCGATTGTCCTGCGGCAAAAGCACCGTGGGGTGACTAAGCGGAAACTACGCGGTTAACCAGCGGCTTTGCTGCCTTACGCGCCGAACCTGCGATTCCTTGCTGCGTAGGACCTCAGCGCCCGCAGGAAGTCCACCTTGCGGAAGGCCGGCCAGTATGCGTCGCAGAAATAAAATTCCGAATGCGTGCTCTGCCAGAGCAGGAACCCGCCGAGCCGCTGCTCCCCTGAGGTGCGGATGACCAGGTCGGGATCGGGCTGGCCGGCGGTGTACAGATGCTCGGCGATGTGCTCCGCGTCCAGCACCTCGGCGAGTTCCTCGATCGTGGTGCCCCTGGTCGCGTGGTCCTGGAGCAGCGACCGCACCGCGTCGGCGATCTCCCGCCTGCCGCCGTAGCCGACCGCGACGTTGACCAGCAGCCCCGGATAGTGCGAGGTAGCCTCGCCGGCGTCCTTCAGCACCCGGGCCGTATCGCCTGGCAGCAGGTCCAGGGCGCCCATCGGGTTCACGTGGCACTGCTCAGTGACCAGGCCCTGCACCGTGTCCTCGATGATCTTGAGCAGCGGCACCAGCTCGCTGGCGGACCGGGACAGGTTGTCGGTGGACAGCAGCCACAGGGTGACCACCTCGACGCCCGCCTCGCGGCACCAGTTTATGAGCTCAAAAATTTTATCGGCACCCTTGCGGTGCCCACTGCTAACATCGAGGAAACCAGCGGACCTGGCCCAGCGTCTGTTCCCGTCGCACATCACGCCGACATGGCGCGGTATCGCGTCAGGCGAAAGCGATGCCTCCAGCCTGTGCTCGTACAGCCGGTAGACCAGGTCACGGAGTCCCATGGTGCTGCCTTCCTCGTCCCCGGGGTGATCTGTTGCCGCGATGGAGCCCCCGTCGAGCGCGGGAGATCCCAGGGTTTCCCGAGAAAGGTTAGCCGAGAGATTCCGCCAGCGACTCGCCCAGACCTGGGAAGGAGCTGAAGAATTCCTCGTGCTCCCGCTTGCGCCTGGTCACCATCGCACAGTACTCCTCCACCCGGCCGCTGCCGAAGTAACCTCGGAAGTCACCTCAATTCTCTCTGGTCCTTTGTTATGGTCTTTGATTCCGGCGGCCTACTGAGGACCTTCCGCGCGTACCTCTTCGACCTGTCGCAGTGCCTCGCGCAGCCGCGACAGCCAGGCATCGGCGTTCTCCCCGGTCAGCCGCACGCACCAGGCGAGCGCGTCGCTCCGGCTGCGTGCTACGCCGGCGTCCACGAGCGTGTCGAGGACGCGGCGCTCCGTCTGGCGCAGCCGCGTCATCACTGGCACCGAGAGCGTGGTGAACATCTCGGACTTCCCGGCGCAACTGGCGCCCCAGGACACCTTGCGCCGGAACTTGTGCTCGGCCTCCCGCGCGATCTCGATCCGCCGGTTCCTGGTGTCCTCGCGGAACCTGCGGATCCGGCCATCGGCCGCGGCCGCCCGGCCCGCCTCGGTGGCATCGTCGTCCTGGGCCGGCTCGGGGAGCGCGCCGATGACGGTGATCTCCTCCCGGTCGACCTGAATTTCCGGTGCGGCAGTGAACCAGTCGTCGGGCAGCCGCCCCGCGAACCAGCCGCGTACCTCGCCCGCTGAACCCTCATGCTCTTGCTGTGTACTCATGTAATTATGATTACACCCTTGCCGGAGGACGTCAATCCGCCGGTGCGGTCCACGCCGAAAATATGACAAACAGGACACCAGCCACCGCCCGAGGCGCCCGCCCGGCGTGGGCCCGCGCGGGCGAAGCGCCGGCCGCGCCGCGCCAGCCCGGAACAACGCGGAACTCTGGCATAACGCGAGGAACTTCCGCGTTACCTGGCACTGCAGCGAGGTGAACGCGCCGCATATGACTCCTGCAGAGCATGGCGGGTACGACGCGGCCATTCCGCCCATTTCGTCACACGGCAACCACAGGCCGGGCGGTGCGGGCACGCGCGGGCTAAAGGTTTTGCGGCCGGTATGCGACTACATACTTGTGATGCGTTCATCGAGCTTTGGCCCGGCCGAGCCGGCGGAGGTGCCGCGTGGGTGAAGACGGCGACAGGCCCAGGATCCCGTATTGTCACGTTGCCGAGCTGAGCTCCTTCTTCGCGGCGCACGACCGGTGGCTGTTCGGACATGCGCGTGTCCGCGCCGGCGGCGATTACGAGCTCGCCGCGGACCTGGTCCAGGACACGTTCGAAGCAGCGGCGAGGGCGTGGGCGGAGCTGCGCGAGCATGCCAGCGAAAGGCAGCGGGCCTGGCTGCTTGGCACCCTCGCGAATAAGAACATCAGCGGCTTCCGGCGCAGGGAGGCCTTCCGGCGCCGGCAGCCTGACATCCATGCCAGGTACCAGGTCACGGCAGCTGATACCGCGGCCCAGGCGCTGAATGCGATCGCGTTGCGGCGAGCGCGGGAGATCATCGAGGAGATGCCGCCCAGGCAACGGCAGGTGGCACTGATGCGATGGCAGGACCGCCTGAAGGCTACGGAAATCGCCACCGAGCTGGGCGTCGCCGAAGGCACCGTGCACGCTCATCTCCATGCCGCGCGACTCAAGCTGATAGCGGGCCTGGAGCGGTACTACCCGTTCGGCCAGGACAGCGAGAAAGGAGCCACATCATGACGACCGGCTCGGGCGCACAGCAGGACCGCGAGGACTTGTTCGTGACCGATTTCTACCCGCAGCTGGGCGAGTACCTCGCTGAGCAGCACGGAATCGGTTATGACGCCGTCGCGGGGCGGACCCGGTTCGTGCTCTGGCTCGGCATGCACGCGACCACCCCAGCCAGTCCGGCCCCCGCGGCCGTCGATCCGGTTATGGACTACCTGGGGCAGATCCGCGAGATCACGCCGCTCGACCCTGAACAGGAAACGGCGCTTGCCAGGCGGATCGAGGCTGGGCGCGACGCCGAGGAGAAGCTCGCCGACGGCGCCGGGGAGCTGACCCCGGAGCAGCGGCTGGACCTGGAGCGGATCGCCGCGGACGGCACCCGTGCCAAGAATCACCTGCTCGAGGCCAACCTTCGGCTGGTGGTCGGCCTGGCAAGGCGGAACACCGGCCGGGGCATGCCGTTCCTTGACCTGATCCAGGAGGGCAATCTGGGCCTGACCCGCGCGGTGGAGAAGTTCGACTACACCAAGGGTTACCGGTTCTCCACGTACGCGACCTGGTGGATCCGGCAGGCGATCACCAAGGCGATGGCCGACCAGGCGCGCACCACCCGGATTTCGGTGCACATGGCCGAGATGATCGAGGTGAGCGGCAAGGTGGCCCGGGTGCGGCGGCAGCTGCACCAGGACCTGGGTCGGGAGCCGACGCCGGCGGAGCTGGCGGTCAAGCTCGACATGACGCCGGAGCAGGTCATCGAGGTGCAGTCCATGTTCCGCCGCCCCGAGCAGGACTCTTCCTGACCTGCCAGGGCACCGATGGTGTTCGCCGCTTCGTTCTGTAGTTAAATGATTACACTTCATTGCTGCGATGCGCACCGGGGGGCGGCATGCGGCTGGTTCGCCGGGTGGGCCGCCAGGTGGTGCCGCTCGTCGTGCTCGCCCTGCTCGTCACGGCCGGCCTGATCCTGTATCACGGCGAGCGGGAAGGCAGGGAGCGAAGCTACTCCGTCGGCGCCGACGCGCCGAACCGCCTGGACATCGCAGTCACCATTGAGCGGATGGACCCGGTCAGCCAGCGCCTCACGTTGCAGCTGCTCCCGATCGCGCGAGGCGATCTGACCGTTGAGCAGAACTCCCTCATCCCGACCCGGCAGCTGACGGTGGGAACGACCTCACTGACCAAGTCCGTGATCGAGTATCCCGCGGGACAGCGGGCCACCTCGGCTGAGCTGACGGTCAACGCAATAGGAATCACCTCGGACTACCCGTTTGACCACTACACCGCGACCATCGGCGTGAGCGCCCACGACAACAGCGGCCCCCTGCCGGTTTCCCTGACGCTGGACGACACCGATCCATCCTTTGCTCTCTCAGTAACACAGGACGAGAGCACGCAAGGCGCGGTGTTCCTCGACGTCACCCTGAGCCGGTCACGCAGCACCCTTATCTTCGCCTGGCTGATGATGGTGATCATGTGGGCGCTAGCCCTGACGGTAGCCGCGGCCGCCCGGGTTCAGGTCACCCAGCGGCGTGGGCTTACCTGGCCCGCCCTGGGCTGGATGGCCGCGACCCTGTTCGCCCTGACCGCCTTCCGCAACGCCGCGCCCGGCAGCCCTCCGGTCGGATCCGTCCTGGACTATGCCGCCTACCTGTGGGCCGAGCTCATCGTCGCGATCAGCGTTGTCGTCACCGCCGTGGCCGGCATTCGCGCCGAGCGAGCGAGCAGCGGAGCAGGTAATGACGTTCAGCTGTTAGAGACCGCGGAGGCATATGCCGGAACTGTTGACTGGAGTGTCGGCTGCGGGCAGTGTTAACTCATGGACGGGGGTTAGCAGGCGCCAGCTACTGGCAGGGTTCGGTGGTCTCGCGGCGGCAGGGTTGCCAGCTACTCGCTGGGCAGCCGCCGGCAGGGCGCCTGGCGCCCTCATCTGGCAACGCCGTGCCGCCGGGACGGGAGACCTGGTCGTTACCATTTTTGCCGGGTACGGCCTGGTGTACGAAAACGGCAACCTCCAAGACGGCGACGACGTCACGTATGCGATCAACGAGGCCGGCGGCACCCTGGCCTGGCAGATCGGAGGCGCCGTCGAGCCGGTGACTGCCGGACCCGGCGTCGTCTACGGCTTCGGGGATTCCGGCAATGATGTCGTCGCCTTGCGGGCCGCGACCGGCCATCCGCTGTGGACCCGCAACGCCGCCTTCCCGCTCGGCGGCCCCGACGACTCCACGTTGCTGACGTACGCCAGCAACAGGCTTTACTTCGCGTCCAGCGACATGGGCGCCTGGAATGTCACCGCGCCCTCCACCGTCGGCGCCCTGGACGCACGCACCGGTCGCGGCCTGTGGTCCGCGACCCTCACCGCCCGCACGCAGCAGCCGGCCGTGACGGACAACGCGGTCTACGCATCCACGGCGAACGGGGCTGTCGCACTGAACGCCAGGACCGGCGCGCAGGCGGTCCTCGACTTCGAGAACGCCGGGCTCGCGGAACCGGAGTATGACCTGCGCATCTTCCCCGGCCCGGACATGGGACCCGGCGTCGAGATGCTCACCGCGACGATGCATCACTACCAGGCGCTTACCGGCCGCGCGCTATCCGCAGAGCGAATCATGGCCTGGCACGTCCGTCAGGCTCTTGGCGACGCGCTCTGGCGCACTGAAGCGGGGGTACCGCTGCCGGACCGGCTCAACACACCGATCGGCGGCACGTGCGCGCCGTACATGGGGCAGTACATGGGGCAGCAGCCACGTGATGTAGTCGCGCATCGGCAGCTGGGCGGATGCGGCTGGCTGTCGTCGGCTGGATCGGGACCCGTCCCTGGCGGAGTGGGGTCCGCGTGTGGCCCGCACCCCACTGCTGGCGCGCAGCAGGCAGCACCAGGTGGCCTGCCGTGGTCCCGGTGCGGGTGGCGGCTGGTCTCCTGGTGCTGCCTGGTCGTACCTAGGAGATCGGGGGCTGGTCACCCGGGCCAGGTCGGGGGCCCGTTAGGCAGTATCGTCCCGTCAGGCCTGCGCAGGACGGGGGTCCCGTCCCCGGTGAGGCGGGCGGTCCAGCCCATCTGGTGTATCAGGATGTGATGGTGCCACCAACAATACGTATCGCAGTTGCCCAGGCTGGTGGGGCCGCCGTCCTCACGGTGGATGAGATGGTGGGCCTCGCAGCCGGAGGCGGGCTGGGTGCAGCCGGGGGCCTGGCAGTGCCGGGACCGGATCGCGGCCGCGAGGCGGATCTGGGGCGGGATGGTCTTCGAGCGCCCCACGTCCAGGGGCAGGGACTTCCCGGCGAGGGCGAGGCCGAGGGGGCCGGTGCCGGGGGCGCCGAGCAGTCCCCGGCGGAGCCAGGATGCTACCGCGTCGGGTCCGGTGACCAGGGCCATGGCCTCGCCGGCCAGCTGACGGCGCAGGTCCATCATCCGCTCCGCCCGCTCCGCCCGCTCCGCCGCGTCGGCGGCAGCATCGGCGGCGGACTGGGCACCGGCGGCGGGATCGGCCTGCGCGCCGACATCGGTGGCGTCGGTGGTGGCAGTGTCGTCTTCGGCGGCGAGGCGGTGGAGCTCAGCGCCGATCGCGATGATGGCCTCCATGTGCTCCGCAGCCAGGCGGGTCGTCACGACCGGGACGATGATCGCGTCGGGCAGGAGGGCCAGGGCCCGGTCCCCGGCCAGCCAGGTACCGCCGTCCCCGCCGCCGGTCACCTGGTCCGCGGCCCGGTGCCCGGCCCAACGGCCGTGCGCGTCACGGGCCCGGGCTGCAGCCCGGGCTTCGGCGCGGGCGGCGGCGCGGGCTGCCAGGGTGTCGGCGACCTGCCCGGTGTAGGCGGCCAGCATCGCTGAGGCGCCGGGCAGGGTGCAGAGGTCCTCGAAGGGGATGTGGATGATGGCCTTGTACGGCTTGCCTTTCTTCCCGGCCAGGACCAGCTTCAGTGCTTCCTCCAGCGCGTCATGGTTCCGCTCGTGCGGGGTACGGAGGTCACCAGGGCCGGTCTTGTCCCCGAACGCGGTCAGCACGGCCTGCAGCAGTGCCGCGCAGCCGGGGGTGAGGTCCCCGTCGACCCGCCCGGCCCCGTCGAGGGTGGTCTCCAGGCGCAGGCCCCGGTCCGGCAGGGCGCCGTCGTCGTCGGGGTCGGGGCCGCAGACCTGCGCCCGGATCTGCGCGGCCAGGTCAGCAAGCTGGGCTTCGGTGAGCCCGGCCCGGCATCCC
>Ga0209530_1000619_pt1 | contig 22609 bp, 21 predicted proteins | sample BlaSpr_A8_Ref_O1_FD_187987 | JGI IMG/M metagenome (GOLD analysis project Ga0209530, IMG submission 187987) | Forest soil microbial communities from Thunder Bay, Ontario, Canada - Black Spruce, Ontario site 2_A8_Ref_O1 (SPAdes) (version 2) | ecosystem: Environmental > Terrestrial > Soil > Boreal...
GTGTGTAGGAGTTCATGCTTGGCATGGTCCCCTACCACCGCCCGAAAAGCGGACATATCACTTGCTATCTCAACCGGACATATCATGTGCTACTGACACCCGGTCCCCCGTCTCTTGCCTGAATGTTACGCTGCTGCTACACTATCGCGGCAAGAGCTAGCCTGCTGCTCCTGCCATACTCCTTAAGAAGGTTTATCCATGTCTGGACACTCTAAATGGGCCACGATCAAGCATAAGAAGGCGGCTACGGACGCCAAGCGTGGCAAAATTTTCACCAAAATTATTCGTGAATTAACCATCGCTGCGCGCACCGGCGGCGCCGACCCCATCACCAATCCGCGCCTGCGCACCGCCATACTCTCGGCGAAGAGCGAAAATATGCCCAACGACAACATCGAGCGCGCCATCCAGCGCGGCACCGGCACGCTCGAGGGCGAAACGCTCGACGAAGTCACCTTCGAAGGCTACGGCCCCGGCGGCGTCGGCGTGCTGGTGCAGGTCGTCACCAACAATCGCAACCGCATCGTCAGCGAAGTCCGCCACATGTTCTCCAAAAACGGCGGCAACATGGCGGAAAACGGCGCGGTCGGCTGGATGTTCCACCGCAAGGGCGACATCATCGTCCCCAAGGAAGCCGCAGACGAAGAAAAAATGATGGGCATCGTGCTGGACGCCGGCGCGGAAGATCTGCGCGACGACGGCTCGGCCTGGGAAGTCACCACGCCCCCCGAAGCATTTGAAAAAGTCCGCGAGGCATTGCTCGCCGCCGGCGTCACCCCAGCGACCGCGGAAATCGCGTTCGTCCCGCAAAATTACGTGAAGCTCAGCGGCGCCCAAGCCCAGCAAATGATGCGCATGGTCGAAACCCTCGAAGATCACGACGACGTCCAGCACGTTTACGCCAACTTCGACATAGACGAAAAAGAAATGCAAGCCGCCGTCGCCAGCTAGCCGCGAGCTGAAGCCACGATCCTAACGGTGGCCCTCTCGTTCGCCCAATTCTTCGGCGCGTCTTCCGATTTTCTTGAGCACTTCTTCCACCTGGCGCTGCTCCGCGGGCGAGACATGCTCAAATGCGCGTTTGATGAGAGCGGCGTGTTGGCGGAAGATCGGAACGAATACTCGACGCCCCTTCTCCGAAAGCGAAACCGTGCGAACGCGGCGATCGCTCTCACTCTCCACGCGACTGACCAATCCCTTCTTGTACAGTCGATCGACTGCTACGCTCACAGATCCGGGGTTGAGGTCCACCTTCGGGCCAATGGCGTTAACGGGCATCGGCCCTTTGTGCAGTAGAACTTCAAGCACTCGGAAATCCGATTCGCCCAAGCCCTCTTTCAGGATAGGAGTAAGAGCAAAGTGACGGATCGCCCGTAGCACCTTCAACATAACCAGCAAGGTGTGAGCCGCTTCCGGCGTTTTTCCGCGTTCCATAAAAAAATGAATCCCTCGCCAGTATACTCGACATCAGATGTATCGATATCGATAGAAACGATATCGATGTAAATGCATTGTAGGGCGCAAACGCTAAGAAACACTGGCGGAAATAACGCGAAGCCGAGAGGAGACAAGCCCATGTCATACAGCACATCGACCTTGCTGATCCGCAATCTTCGTGATGTTTTCGGTGAAAACAATCCCGCTCGCCGGCGCGCCGCCATCGACGAGATCTACACGGAAGATTGCGTTTTCTACGACCCCAGCAAGGGAGTCTATCGTGGCCGTGACGAAATCGACCGCATCGCGGGCGCGATCAAAGCGACTCACCCTGAATTCCGATATCAGCCAACTACCGACCCTGCGGAATCGGGCAATGGCGGGCTGGTCCGCTGGGTATCAGGCCGCCAGGGTGAGGCGCCAGCTTATGCCGGGACTGACTTCATCATTGCCCGGGACGGCCGGATTGCCGCCATTTATCTTTTTTTCGACAAGCTACCCTGAACTGGATTTTGCCGCGCTAGGCCCAGCTGTGGACGCTCACTTGAAAACGGGTTGTTGATCCGAGAACGACGAGTTTACTTCGTATCAAATTGAGAAGCGGCAAGTGGCCGCGGAGGGAGAATACGATGAAAGTTCTTGTTACAGGTGCAACCGGCACGGTAGGCAACGAGTTAGTCAAAGCGCTTCTGCAGCGCGGAGCAGACGTACGGGCTTTGACGCGCAAGCAGCCCAAGCCCGGTACGTTTCCTGACGCAGTAGAGATCGCTCTCGGCGACCTGACTGATCCGGTTTCAATAGCGGAAGCAATCAAGGGTGCCGACAAGTTGTTCCTGCTGATTGGCAGTGTCCCAGATGAGCTCACCCAAGCTCTCACCGCTTATGGCCTGGCGAAGCAGGCTGGTCTGAAGCATGTGACGTACCTCTCAGTCTTCAAGGCAGATCAGTTTCTCGATGTGCCGCATTTCGCTGCGAAGTTTGCCGTCGAGCAAGCGATTCGGGCAGGCGGGATGCCTTATACGATTTTGCGGCCAGGGTACTTCCACCAGAATGAGCGCCGACTCAGGCCTGTTTTAAACGGACCCGGCGTATATCCGGTTCCCGCGGGGAACCAGGGTCTGGCTGCGGTGGATGTTCGCGACATTGCGGAGGCGGCTGCGACATCGCTGACAGCAGAAGGCCACACAGGAAAGACGTACGACCTGGTTTCGTCAGAACTGTTGACTGGTCCAGCTGCGGCAGCCACATGGTCGAAGCTGCTGGGCAAAAAAATCACTTACGCCGGACACGGAGATTTCGATGGCTTCGAAGCCGAACTGCGGAAAACAGGAACACCGAGTTGGATCGCCTACGATCTTCGCGTCATGTTTCAGGGCTACGTGGAGCGTGGATTGAGCAGCACGGAGGACCAGACCGCGCGCTTTGCGGCCTTGCTTGGACACCAGCCGAGAACGTACAGCAGCTTCGCCGCAGAACTGGCAAAGGAGTGGGCTGCAGCGTGAGCAGCCCGGTTTGATAACAACTCGACGTGGAGGGAAATCGTGCGTCAACACGCGATTTCAGCTTTTGTTCTCAATGCAAACTGGGTGCGAGCTCATGCGCTTGAGGGTCGCCCATCACGCGGTCGTTGCATATGAACTCCTTAGCATTCCTTGAGAAATTCCTTATCCTTAAATTGATAGGATGGCCCCCTGGAAAGTACGGAACCGGATTGAAAATTCGAGTGTTATCAAAGCCATGGAAAACGGGACCATTCTCGTGGTGGATGACGAACCGCAGATTCGTCGAGTTCTGCGTACAACGCTGTGCAACGCCGGATACACCCTGATCGAAGCGAACAATGGGCAGGAGGCCCTTGAAGTCGTTTACCGGAAGCATCCCGATTTGATTCTTCTGGATGTAAACATTCCCGGCCTGAGCGGACTGGAAGTATGCAGGAAGATCCGGAGTTCGTTCGAAGGTCCTATTATCATGCTCACTGTGCGAGATGCGGTGCGCGACAGAATCGAAGGTCTGGATTCGGGCGCGAGTGATTACGTGGTGAAACCCTTCGCCATGGAGGAATTGCGGGCGCGGATTCGAGCCGCCTTGCGAGACTCGCGCCTGGAAAAACCCGCGCCGCGGCTAGAGACACCGGAACTGACGGTTGACTTCGATGCAAGGCTGGTGACGGTCCGGGGAATACGAATCCATTTAACCCCGAAGGAATTTGACGTCTTTCGTGTGCTTATGATGGAGCCGGGTAAAGTGATCGCCTCCAGGCGAATCTTGCAAGTGGTCTGGGGACCAGAGTACGGCGACGAGACCGAAAAGGTGCATGTGGTGATAGGACAGCTCCGCAAGAAAATCGAGAAAGATCCTGCGTATCCTCGTTACATCATTACGGAACCCTGGATCGGCTACAAATTTCAGCTTCCGCACGACGCCACCGGAACAGCCCGCCGGAAGTCCTAACTTCTTTTTCTCCCTCCGCAGAAACTTTCCAGAGGTCTTATGAAGTCCTTACGAAGCGAGTGGGACTTCCAGAGAGCGCCGCAGCTAGAGTTCGCCAATCGCTGATTAGAACCTAAAAGCGTCAGTGAACTTGTGGAGGGAGAGATGTGCAGGGCGATCTTGGCAGTAGTGTTGTCAATCGGTATGGCTTGTTCGGCGTTTGGACAATCGACGTTTGGAAGCATCGTCGGTGTGGTGCGTGATCCGTCGCGGGCCGCTGTGGCTGGCGCGACAGTCGAGATTCGAAGTTTGGAAGACAACAGCACTCACGCGATGACGACCGACGAGAACGGCACGTTTGAATTTGTGAACCTGAAACCGGGCAACTATGCGGTTTCGATTCAGGCCCCGGGATTTTCGGATTTCAAAGTTCTGTCCGCCCAATTGGTGGCCCGGCAGGCGCTGCGGATTGATGCCGACTTGAGTCTGCAAAGCCAATCGCAGAGCGTGGAAGTAACGGACACCGCACCCCCGATCAATACCGAGAATGGGGTCATCAGCGATGCGAAGAGCGCGTCCCAAATCACGCAGTTGCCATTGAACTTCCGGGCCGCGACGACGAGTCCGCTGGCTTCTATGTCCACTTCTCCAAATGTCGAACAGGATAGTCAAGGGAACATAGCCGTCGGTGGTGCGACGGCGAATATGGTCGGGTACTCCGTCGACGGAATCTCGACTGCAAACATCTTCCTAAGCGCAGCCGGAACGAATCCCTATCCGTCTTCGGAAGGGATCGCTGAGCTTCAGGTAACGGCCTACGACAATAACGCGGAGTTCTCTCAGGTCGGTGACGTCACGTTTACCACCAAGCCCGGAACGAACACCTTTCATGGAAGCCTGTTCGAATATCTGCAAAATGATGCCCTCGATGCCAAGGTGCTCAATTTCGACGTGAAAGCTCCGAAGAGCTTCAACACATTCGGAGGAAGTTTGGGCGGCCCCGTCTTGATCCCCAAGCTCTACAACGGACACAACAAAACTTTCTTCTTCTTTGACTATGAAGGGAACCGCAGGAGAACCTCTCAGGCCGAGCAGTTCTTGGTTCCGACGCAAGCGGAAAGGAACGGTGATTTCAGTGGATTCGTGACTCCGAGCAATCCAACACCCTTCACGAACCCAACGACTGGACAACCGAGCGCTGTTTTGATCAACCCCACGACCGGTCAGCCGTTTCCCAATAATACGATTCCGACCTCCGTGCTGAATCAGTCCGCGCTGACGCTGCTGAAAAACTTTTATCCGCTGCCGAACGTGCCGAACGCCACAGCAGCGTCCAGCTTTAACTTTGAAAATCTGCAGCCCATTCCTTCCAATACGAATGGAATCGACGGCAGGATCGACCACAAGATCAACTCGAAACAGCAAGTGTACGCGCGCTTCAATTGGAAGAATCAAGTGGCCGACGTGGCAAATCCGCTGTTGCCCAACGACGTTGACACTGAACATGACCGGAGTTTTCTGATTTCTCACAACTATGTGATTACCCCGAACCTGCTGAACGAATTCCGCTTTGGATTCACGCACACTCTGCTTTCTCCGAACTTCCCGATAGAGGGCGCTGCGGCCATCGCGCAACTCGGGCTGCTGGATGTAAATGTTTCAAACCATCCGACTGACCGCGGCTTTCCAAGCATCAACTTCTCGGAGGGCACCGGTTTCACACCCATCGGAAGGGATCACGTGGGACCCACGCTATCGAGCACTAACCAGATAGCCGACAACATTACCTACACTAAGGGCAATCACACTTTCCGTGCAGGAGTGGATCTTCGCTGGGTGCGTTTTGCGGTTCCGGAGATAGAGACGCCGTCCGACGATTACGGCCTGTTTACCTTCAACCAAGGGGTATTTACAGGCAGTGCGTTCGGCGACCTTCTTCTCGGAGTTCCGACTACGTCGTACTTCGCGGTGACTGGGCCCAGAAATAATGCAGGCGGTGCGCAGACTGGTCTTTTTGTTCAGGATGAATGGCGCGTCACCGATCGCCTGACGGTCAATCTGGGCCTACGCTGGGAATTGCTGCCTCCCTTCGTAGATGAGCACGGGATTCAAGCCAATTTTGATCCGAAGACAAATTCAATCGTCGTCAACGACGTCCTGTACCGCACGCTGGGTGGGCCGGTCCCGGCTTTCTTGCAGTCTTTCAATGCCTGTAATGCAGCGCCTCCAGGATTCTCTGCGCCTGCAGACGCAGGGTATGCGCCTTCGTCCTCGTTGCCATGCACTCACGTGGTTTCAAACAGCCAGGAAGGGTTAGCCACGGGCCTGCGGCAATTCTATCTTCGCAATCTTGATCCGCGCATCAGCATTGCCTACCGTCCGTTCAAAAATGACAAGACCGTGGTGCGCGCCGGCTTTGGCATCTACACGGTCACCAATTTGGGACAACTCCAGAACAACAACGAGAGCAATCCGCAAGCCTCGGTCCACACCTTTCAGAACGCGATCGGTCCTAATGGCACACCTCTGATTCAGTTTCCGAATACCATTGCGGCAAGCCAGCTCGTACAGATCGGTGGCGGAACCCTGGAACAGGCTACCGAACCGGGTTATCGCGATCCGCAGTCCGTGCAATGGAATGTAACGGTAGAACGGCAACTGCCTTTCGAAACTGCGCTGCGCGTGAGCTACATAGGCATGAACTCGTATCGCTTGAACGTAAGCGAAAACTTGAATCAAACTCCGCCGAGCGCGCTGCCGTTTAATCCGGCACTGGCGCCGTTTCCGAACTGGGGAATTATCTACTCCACGGAAAACGCTGGGAATCAGAACTACGAGGCCCTGCAGGTGGAAGCCACTCTCAAGGGCGGCCATGGCCTGTTCTTCCAGGCGGACTATACCTGGGCTCATGACATCAGTGACGCGCAAGGCGATGCCCCCGGTGGCTACGGAGGCGAAACAAACTACGGTCTTTCTGTTGTGGATCGCTTTGACATTGGTCTGGACCGGGGCAACGTTGCCGGTGCACGTCAGCAACGTTTTCTATTGACGGGTACTTACGATCTGCCATTTGGCCAAGGCCGTCGCTGGTCGAGTTCCTTCCGACCGGTGAATGCAGTTTTCGGTGGTTGGAGTGTCAACACTATAACGCTGCTGGAAACCGGACCGTACTTGACCCCGACGATCAGCTGCAGCTTCGACCAAACCAATACCGACCCCGTGGCTGCGGGGTCCGTCTGTCGTCCTGATCTGGTCGGCAACCCAACTCCTGCCAATCGGACGCAAAGCAACTACTTCAACATTAGTGCTTTCGCTCCAACGCCTGTGGGCGCGGCGCGCATCGGCAATGCGGGCGTGGGCAGTCTGGAAGGGCCGGGGACCATCGCCGTCAATGCCGGATTGGCGAAGGTGATGCAGCTCCGTGAAAGTTTGCGGCTGCGCTTTGAAGCCACTTTCACAAATGTACTTAACCATACGAACTACGCGCCTCCGGCTACGAATGTGAGCAACCCGAGCACCTTCGGAGTGCTGCAGTCCGCGCAAACCGCGGAGTACGGCGGAAACCGGACCGGACAGTTGGCACTGCGGCTGGAGTTCTAATTCGCAGCGGCGGCGGGAATGGGATCGGCTCAGACATTGTGACATTCCAGTTCCGCCGCCGAGACATATCTTGAAGTGACGAGAGGAAACGACACTCAAGCGAGGAGGATAAACATGATGAAGAAAAGCGCCGTTGTGCTGGTGATGATTATCATTGGAGTGTTGGGCCCGTTGGGTGCCATGCGAAGCAATGCGGTCGCGCAACAGGCATCAGTGGCGAAACCGCAGGCGAATGTGGCACTCGGAGAGGGCGAGGTCAAGAAGTTGCTTCTCCTCATGGAGACCGACAGCGATGGCAAGGTCTCCAAGCAGGTGTTCATGAGTTTTATGGAAGCCGAATTCGACAGGCTGGATAAGAAAAAGGAGGGGAAGCTGGACGTCAAAGAACTAACGCAACAGCCGATGAAAGCTTTCCACAAGTAATGGGTCGGTTGACTCGCTGCGAACACCGAAACGAATTGAAGATCACTAATTTCTCGGCAGGGCCAAGAAAGGAACTGCAATGTTAAATGATATGTACGTAGAACGGAATGTAGCGAAGCAGTGTGGACTGTGTGGCCGTGTCCGGGACTTATTTGAACTTCCGGGGATGCCCGAGAAGTTCTGTTGGGAATGTAGCGCCGACTTTGCAACGGTCGCCCAGTTAAGTACTGAAATCGGCGCCGCGACACGGGCGGGAAGAAGTACGGACACGTTGGAATCGGAACTATCGGAGACGAGCTGCCGCATCCTGGAACGTACCCAGTCCGCCGGTGCGAGTGACCTATAGTGGTCGCCAAACCTTGCGACGTCGGTTCTTATGTCTGGAAGAATCTGGATTTCGATTTCAAGCAAAAAACCTAAGTGTGCAATATCGAACAGTTTTCCTGCGCCCGGGCGTCCATAAGGGATGCTCAGATTATGAGCGTTATGCCCACCTCGCAGTTGACTTGTGTGCCGAATATTCAGCCCGACAAGAATCTGTTGAAGTGGTCGATCGCGCCTGTCCTGTTCTTATTTCACGTTGGCGCAGTGGCGGCGCTCTTTTTCTTCACCTGGAATGCGTTCTTGGTCGCGATCCTTTTGTACTGGGTCACCGGCAGCCTGGGACTCGGCATGTGTTATCACCGGCTGCTCACCCATCGCTCCTACAAGACTCCCAAGTGGTTTGAGTACTTTCTTACGCTTTGCGCTGTGGTGGCTTTGGAAGGCGGCCCTCTTCTCTGGGTAGCCGTCCATCGTAAGCATCACCAGTTTGCGGACAAGGAAGGTGATCCGCACTCTCCGCGCGACGGCAAGTGGTGGGCGCACGCGGGTTGGATCCTGACTGGCAATGCGTTGCGCCAAGACGTTGCAACACTCAAACGCTACGTCCCCGATCTGGCCGGGGACCGCTTTCATGTCTGGCTCACGAAATACCATCTTGCGCCAACGGCGATCCTCGCAGTCATCTTGTTCGCTATCGGTGGATTCCGGCTGGTATTGTGGGGCGTGTTCTTTCGTACCGTCGTGGGACTGCACGCGACCTGGATCGTCAACTCGGCCGGGCACATTTGGGGTTCGCGCCGCTTCCAGACCCGTGATACCTCAACCAACAATTGGTTGGTGGCGCTGGTGAGTTTCGGAGATGGGTGGCACAACAATCATCACGCTCACCCCGTTTCGGCCCGGCACGGGCTCATGTGGTATGAAATAGACTTCAACTGGTACACCATTTGCATCCTCAAGCAGTTCGGACTTGCCTCTCACGTCCATCGAGCCCAACTGCCCCCCGGCAAGTGTTCTGGCAAATCTCTCGCCCCCATCGAGTGATGGACGAATCTCACCAAACAACGTAGTGTTCTCGCTTCCCGGCAAGCGCTTCAATTCATGCTGGACCTAACGATGGCAACAAGGAGTATGACTGTGAAATCAGGTTCGATTTCCTCGCGTTTCGCAAGCTCTGTGAAGGCGCCGATTTTCTATCTCCAGGACTATGCATTGCTGTCTGCTCACTCGGTGCGCGCCATCTTCACTACCACGCGTTACAAGGCCGATTTAGTCGAACAGATGGATCAAATCGGAGTGGGATCGGTGCCGATTATCATCGTGGCGCTTGCTTGCGTCGGCGGCGTGATCGTGCTGAACGCAGCCTCGCAATTTATTCGTTTCGGAGAAACCGTTTTGACCGGCGACGCTCTTTCGCTCTCGCTACTCCGCGAGCTTGGGCCGGTGTTCACGGCGCTTCTGGTCGCGGGGCGGAACTCCACGGGGATGGCTTCCCAATTGGGCTCCATGCTCGTGACCGAACAGGTGGACGCGATCCGGGGACTCGGAATTGACCCGATTCGCAAGCTGATGACCCCGCGCGTGCTTGCCGCAGTATTGATTCTGCCTTTGCTCGTGGCGATTGGTGATTGTGCGGGCCTGCTCGGCGGATTCATCGTAGCAACCGTCACGCTGCACATTGATGCACAGCAGTTCTGGACGCGCGCCCTTAAGGCGTTGGCCGTGGGCGACCTCGTTATCGGCTTCTCGAAACCGCTTGTTTTCGGGTTTATCCTCGCCACCGTGGGTTGTTATCAGGGTTTGCGCGTCGAAGGCGGTACCGCAGGAGTGGGCCGCGCTACGATTATGGCGTTTGTCGTGTCCTCGCTCGCCATCCTCGTCGCGGATTTGTTCCTCACCCGACTTCTGCTTTACACATTCCATATGTGACGCACTTTGGTCCCCATCAGCGCTAGTTCGTGCGGGTCAGAGACCCCTTCGAATTTTCAGAAGTCCAAGGTGATCCAAGGCGATCCAAGGAAAATTGATCAGCAACTCCCCGTTTGACAGCGGACGCCCAGTTTGCCGTTCCAACATCTGCAGTCCTAAGTTTCCGCGCGCCACAGATCACTCTGCCTTGCGCAGAGTGCGCTTTCCTCCACTCTGCTAGTTTCGTTCGCGCCGCCTTACCCTGAAAAAACACTACACTCCGCATCCCTCGCGCACTACACTTGTGCGGACTCAGATGATCCACCAGGCTCCCAGCAACGCGTCCATGAACTCCGTGAAGAATCCCACCCGCCTCTGCGTGCTGGGCGTTGATCCAGCCGTAGCCGGCGCCACAGGCTACGGCGTAGTCGAATTCATCGGCTCCGCGCCGCGCTTGCTGCGTTTCGGCGCGCTGAAACTGCCCGCGCGCGCCACCTTCGCCGCCCGCCTGCGTGAAATCCACGAATTGATCGCCCAACTGGTGGCGGAATTCGTCCCAGACGCCGTCGCCGTCGAATCCGTTTTCACCGCGCTCAATATGCGCACCGCGCTGAAACTCGCCGAAGTGCGCGGCGTGGTGCTGCTCGCGGCCGCGCAAGCCTCCATCCCCGCGCACAGCTATTCCCCGCGCGAAGTGAAATCCAGCGTTGCCGGCTACGGCGCCGCATCCAAACAGCAAATGCAGCAAATGGTCACCTCCGCGCTGGGCTTGACCGAATATCCCGAGCCGGCCGACGCAGCCGACGCCCTCGCCGTCGCGCTCTGCCACGCGCACAGCTTCCGCGCGCGCGAACGCCTGCTCGCCTCCATCACCGCAATCCCTGCAAGAGTCCGCCCAAGCTCCGCGCCCAGCGCGCCCAAAACCACTCTGCGAAACCAAACCCGCGCGGCGCGCATCTCTGGCTTGTGATGCCACAGCTCATGATTCGCTGCGCGCAGCGCCGCTGCGCCGCCGCGTTCGCCCGCACCTCGCTGGTTCTTTTCGTTCTCGCTGTTTTCGCTGCGGAATTATCCGCCGCGATGCCGGCCTCCGTGCGGCGTGCGCCTGCATTGGACCCCGCCTCAAGCATTACAAACGCCCCCGCGGAAAACCCCGCCGCCGAAATCACCTTCCGCAAGGTCTTCAAAACCAGCTATCCCGAATTCGTCGAAATCAAAATCAATCAAACCGGCACGGGCAGCTACGACATTCGCCAGCTCGACGAAGACGCCAACCCACAGCCGTTCGAAGTCAGCGCGCCGCTCGCGCAACGCATCTTTGCGCTGGCCGCCAAGCTCAATAATTTTCAAAATGTGGATCTAGAAGTCCATCGCCGCCTCGCCAATCTCGGCGCAAAATCCCTGCTCTACGAAAAGGGCGCGGAAAAGCACGAAACCGATTTCAACTACACGCTCGACGACACCGCCACCCAACTCGTCAACATCTTCGAAGGCCTCGCTCGCCAATCCACCGATCTCTCCGATCTCGTCCGCACCATGCGCTACGACCATCTCGGCGTCAACGACGTCCTGCTGCAAATCGAGCGCGACTACAACAATAAACTCCTCCCCGAGCCCGAACGCCTGCTCCCCGCCCTCGACCAGCTTGCCGCCGACGACAAGTTAATAGATCTCGCCCGCTCTCGCGCCCGCGCCCTCGCCACTCGCATCCGCGCGACGCACTAATCCTCCGACCTGCAAAAGCGCGCCGTCATCCCGTCCCCTGTTTTGCGCCTCCACCGCTAGAAAGCTGTCCGTACGTACAACTTGACACTTCTTACAACTTCCGTCTATTCTCCGTCCCGATCCCGCAGTCCCAAATCGGAACCTAGGTGAACGAAACCATGCGACCCCAGCCCGCGCGTTTCTTGCGCATTTTCCTGCTTTTTGCTTTCTTTTCGCCGTTTCTCCCTTTCGACGCAGCAGCGCAGACCGCGCCCGCCCCGTCGCGCATCACCCAGGCAGTCGACGAAGCGAATCTCACTCTCCTGAAGGGCAACACGTATTACCTCGCCCGCGCCAAATACGACCACGGCGCCGCTCCTTCCAGTCTCCCAATGGCCCGCATGCTCCTGGTTTTGCAGCGCAGCCCGCAGCAGGAATCCGCCCTCGAACAATTGCTCGACCAGCAGCAGGACCAGTCCTCGCCGAACTACCACCAATGGCTCACGCCCCAGCAATTCGGCCAGCAGTTCGGCCCCTCCGACCAGGACGTCCAGAAAATCACCTCCTGGCTGCAATCCCACGGATTCCAGGTCGCGCCCATCTCCAACGGCCGCACCGTAATCGAGTTTTCCGGCACCGCCGGCCAAGTCCAGCAAGCATTCCACACGACGATCCACAAATACTCGGTCCCCACAAAAGCCGGCACCCTCGAAGACCACTGGGCCAACTCCACCGATCCCTCGATTCCCGCCGCCCTCGCCCCCGTCGTCGCCGGCATCAACACGTTGCACAATTTTCCGCGCAAACCCATGCACGTGGTTTCTGGCGCCTTCAAGAAAAACAGAACGACCGGCGAAACCAAGCCAATCAATCCCGAATTCAGCTTTACCTGCGGCACCAATCAAACCACCAACCAGCCGATCACCTGTAACGGACTGGGCCCGTACGATTTTGCCACCATCTATAACGTCCTGCCGCTCTGGAACGGCAGCCCAGCTCCCGTAATTGACGGCACCGGTCAGACCATCGCGATCATTGGCGAGACCGACGTGGATATGAAGGACATTGAAAACTTTCGCAGTCTCTTTGGACTGCCTGCGAACGATCCCGTCGTCGTTCTGGATGGCCCGGATCCCGGCGTCTCCCCCGGCGATGAGACTGAATCAGATCTCGATTTGGAATGGTCTGGCGCAGTCGCCAAAGGCGCGATCATCAAATTCGTAACTTCCGCCAGCACCAATACGACTCTCGGCGTGGATCTCTCCGCACAATACGCCGTGGACCATAACGTCGCGTCCATAATGAGCGAAAGCTACGGCATCTGCGAGTTGGGCCTGGGCACTGCCGGCAATCAGTTCTATAACTCCGTCTGGCAGCAGGCCGCCGCCCAGGGAATTACCGCAATGGTTTCCGCCGGTGATTCCGGCTCCGCAGGTTGTGATGGACACGACAATCCAGCTCCCTCACCCGCGGAATTCGGCCTACAAGTCAGTGGGTTCGCCTCCACTCCCTACAACGTTGCCGTCGGCGGCACGGATTTCAATGACCTCTCGAATCCCACTACTTACTTCAGCAGCACCAACAATCCCACCACGCAGTTGTCCGCCAAGAGCTACATCCCAGAGGTGCCATGGAACGACAGCTGTACCAGCCAAGCCCTGGTCGTTTTTGGCTTCCCTAGCAACGCGCTGGAAAACTGCAATGACCAGCAATTGCTCGACGTAAATATCTTCACCGTGGGTGGGTCGGGCGGCAAAAGCGCCTGTACCACGAACGACGGCCAGGATGTCACCAGTTGCTCGGGAGGCTACGCCAAGCCATCTTGGCAGACCGGCACGGGAGTGCCCAGCGACGGCAAACGCGATATTCCAGACGTCTCGTTGTTCGCTTCAAGCGGCTTCTACACCAACAGCTTTTACATCGTCTGTGAAGCTGACCAAACTGAAGGTGTTTACTGCGATCAAGATCCCCAAGACCTCGACTTCCTGGGCATAGGCGGCACTTCTGCGTCCTCGCCGGCTTTCGCGGGAATCATGGCGCTGGTCAATCAGAAAACAGCATCGCGCCAGGGCAATGCCAACTACATTCTCTACAAGCTCGCCGCGCAATCCGGCGCGAGCTGTGCCTCGGCAGGCACGCCGGCAAGCACTTGCATCTTTTACGACATCACCGCCGGCACAAACGCCATGCCGTGCGACGACACCGTGCTCGTGCCGGTCAATTGCGGCACCGCCGGCGCAGAAGGCATCGGCATTTTGTCCGGCTACAACTCAACCGCCGGTTATGACCTCACCACCGGCCTCGGTTCCGTCAACGCAGCCAATCTCGTCAACAAATGGAGCACCATCACCTCCGCGCTCAAGCCCAGCAGCATAACTTTGTCGCTCAACCCAACTTCGTCAATCGTCCACGGCACTCCCGTGACCGTGCAGATCAGCGTAACGCCCACTCCTCCAGCAACTGGCACAGCCACCGGCAACGTTGCGTTGCTTTCCACGTCCACCGTTGACCCCGGCGTCGCCGATTTTGCGCTGGCGAACGGCTCGGTGAATACCACAACGGATGTCCTCCCCGGCGGCACCTACAACGTCACCTCGCACTATCCCGGTGACGGCACCTTCGCCGCCAGTGACTCCACGCCAGTCCCCGTGACAGTCACGCCAGAAGGCAGCAAAGTCGCCGTTTCATTCATCACCCAAAATTCTCAAGGCAATATCTCAACGTTTAGCACAGGACCGTACGGCTCCACGGTCTATCTCCGCGCCGACGTCAGCGGCAATTCCGGCAACGGCGTGCCCACCGGCACCGTCACCTTTAAAGACAACGGCGCGGCAATCACTGGAATCCCGGCGCTCACTCTGAACAGCCAAGGCAACGTCCTGCCCACGAATCCCACTTTCACATTCACCGCCGGAACTCATCCCATCACCGGTGCCTACAGCGGCGACCCCAGTTTCAACGCCAGCACTTCGCCCGCCGCATCTTTCACGATCACTCAAGCTCCGACGTCGGTGATATGGACCGACGTTCCCGTAACTTCCCTCCTCGGAGCCGGGGTAACCATGTCCGTAGACTTGCAAGGAACTAGTTGCGGAAATCCTCCCACTGGCACGATGACATTCTTCGACGGCGCTACCCAGCTTGGAACTCCTCAGACCGTTCAAGGCGCGATCCAATCGCAGACTTGCATGATCGGAGGCTCCGCAAGCATTAACACTACCGCTCTTCCGCTGGGGCAGAGCACGGTTACCGTCAAATATAGCGGCGATGTGAACTACGCATCATCAGTCTCCCCGCCACAGACGGCAGATGCGCGCATACCAACAACTACGGCTCTCACGACGTCGAATGGAACGATTCAACAAGGATCCTCAGTCACATTTTCCGCAACCGTGACGCCAAATCAAGCAGGCGGCCCGACTCCTACCGGAACGATACAATTTTCATCACCAAGCGGAGGCCCGATCGGCGGCGCCGTGACTCTCACGAACGGACAAGCACAGGTCGTGACCAAGTCGCTGCCTTCCGGTTCCCAGACGATCATTGCGAGCTACAGCGGCGACACAAATTCCGCACAGTCGCAGGGTTCCGTGAACGAGACCGTCACCCCTGGCCCCGATTTCAACATTTCGTTTGCGCCTGCTACCGTCAACGTCAGCTCTCCCGGTTCATCAGCAACCACTGTATTAACCGTGAACGCGATGAACGGTTTCACCGCCTCGGTCAATCTTACCGGCTGCACCAATCTACCTTCGGAAAGCACTTGCAGCTTCACTCCAGCGACGGTCGCCGCGGGCGGCACCTCAACGATAATGATTTCCACCACCGCTCCCAGCTCGCTCGTTCCACTAAGCCGCCACATCGACTTCGGCGGATGGCGCACCACCGCTGGTGCAATCCGCATCCTGCTCCTGTGCGCCGCGCTCCTCGCACTGGCAATTCAAGCGCGCCGGCGCCGCTGGAATCTCGCCAGCTCAATACTGATGCTCACGCTCTTGATCGGGATTGCCGCGTGTGGAGGCGGCGGTGGCGGAAGCACCGGGCCCACCAACCGCGGAACGCCCGTGGTCACGAACCAAGTCATCACCGTGACGGCCACCAGCGGCTCCATCACGCACACTTTCACCTTCACGCTCAACGTCAATTAGCAACGCGCAGCGCTGCGTGAACTCGAATTATGTGGAGTGCGGCGGCTTGTGAACCGCGCTGCAGCGCGACTCATCCTGAGATTCCGTAGTGCGGGATCGAAGAGCGGCGGTCAGTTCTAGCTGGGCGCCTTTGACTTGGCCGTTGCTTTTGAATTTGTAGCGGCCACCTGCTTTTTCTTTTTAGGCGGGCGAATTTGACTTAACTCATGAATTCGTAGCGGTGCACTTTAGTGCGCCATTGGTGGCGCGGCAACAACCAATGGCGGTCCAGCCGCCGCTCACCGCACAATCAACCCCGCATACCCCACCACCTCATCCCGCTCGCCCGTAATATCTCCCGACGTCGCATAACGCACCAGCTCCGCCGTTTCCGCGCCCAAATCCCGCATCGCCACCAGCATCGCCGTCGTAGCCGCGTACCCGCACATCGTAATCCCCTCCGCGCGCACCGTGTCGTACAACCCGCGCGGCTCCAGCCGCAGAATTTGCGCGATCGCCATTTCATCCTTCGCGCGCGTGAACGCATCGCTCTCGTAATGATTCATGTCCGTGCTGGCAATCACCAACACGCGCTCACTCTGCGCCGCCACCACCTTCGCCACCGCGTGCCCCAATTCTTCCAGCAGCGCATAACGATCCGCCCCCAGCACCACCGGAACAAATCGAAAATCCGGCGCCAGACGCTGCAAAAATGGAATCTGTACCTCCAGCGAATGTTCGCGCTCGTGCGCCACTGCATCCTCGCGCAATCGCGGGCATGCCTCCATCAGTTCCGCGGCCAATTCCACATCAATCGCCGCATCTCCCAATGGAGTTCGCCAGCTTCCCTGCGACAAAATCGCCATGGCTTCGCCGCGCGGATAATGCCGCGGCCCCAGCAAAATGCAGCGCGCCGGAATTTCCAGCGCAGCATAAACCGCGCCAGCGACGTGCCCCGAATACATGTACCCCGCATGCGGAACCACGCACCCGCGCGCCGCAATTCGCGTCGTGCTCGCCGCAGGCGCAAATCCCGCAATCTGCCGCGCGAGCTCCTTCGGTTCCGATGGGTAAAATCGTCCAGCAAATGCAGGAGGGCGAATCATTTTTTGAAATGGCTGGTACTGAAATCTTAAAAAATAAAACGAGGAATCAAATCGGTTTGGAAGGCCTGCCCTTAATGTTCAGCGCTTCACTGCTGCCGGGAATCCACAAAACCCTCACATGATCCCCGCTCTGATATCCGCCCGCATCCTGCGCTTGCTCCATTTTGTCTTTGGCTCTCGCAGAGAACGTGAAGGTATGAACCTCCATCCCGTTCCCTTCTTCGCGCACGATCAACGTCCGCCGGTCAGCATGAATCACTTCCGCCCTCAACCACACCGCCTTCGCTGGCTTCTGCTTCACCACCACTGGCGTATTGGTGTCCGTGGAAATCGGCGTGCGCGCCGGCTCCGCCACCACCTGCGCGCGCGCGGGGGATGCCCCCACCGCTAGCAACGCAACGGCGCAGAACAGCGCGCTAATAATGAATTTAAAGTTCTTCATCGAATGATATCTTCAGCGACTTCAGAAATTTTATATCTTGCGCGGTGATTTCCACGCGCGGCTCGATCGCTTCCTCTTCCATGATTTCATCATCTACGCGTATGTGCAGCGACTCCAGAAAACGCCGGTCCTGCGTCGTCATCTTCGCGTCCTGCGCCGAACGCCGCGCCAGTCCAATCGTCGCGTCCAGCTTCAGCACAATGTCGAATCCCGCCGATCTCACTCCCGATATCGCTTCCGCGATCCGGTTCGAGTCCGACACCGTATCATTAATGGCGTGTCCCAGCTCTCGCAGCAACTGCTTCATGCGGTCGTCGAGTTGCAAGGGCATCACCTCCTGTAAACGCACCCTTCTATCCCAATTCTAGGTCCGCCGCCACCACGAAACAAGACCCAGGTGCTCCAAATGAACTCCACCAGTAAACCGTCCGCCCCTCCGTCCAGTTAACCCCTCGCTCCCGTCTAAGTGTCGCCGTCATCCGGGTTGGTGATGACTTCCGACTTGGCGACAACTCGCCCGGGACTGTGAAGATGCTTTTCCGCGCCGAGCATCAACCGTACTTGAGCCCGGTGCTCTGTCCGACCTCGATAATGTAACCATCAGGATCCCGGATGTAGCAGCGCGTCTCGCCGTACTTGGGGATCGGCTCGGTGATGAACTCCGCTCCTCTGCTTTTCCAGAGTTCATAGCACGCATGAATATCCGCAACGCGGAAATTCATAAAGCTGTTGATGTGATTTGGGTCGGGCACGCTGAGCGTTACCGTCGGCTTATCCGGGGTCGGCCCGCCTCCAACATTCAGAATGATCCAGATATTTGCAAGCTGAAGGTACGGAGGCGCGTTGCCGTCACCCATGGTCAGAATGCGAGCGCCGAAGACCTTTTCGTAGTAGCGGGCCGATCGCTCGACGTCGGCTACGGTGAGAAAATGCGCGACGCTGATCCCCTCTCGCGGCGGCATCTCGTAGCTCTTTTGTTCGATTTGTACGCTGCTCATTGGCGTCTCCAATTCCGGCAAACGGTGTTCATCCGCCGATTCCGGATCTTTCGTATTCATGCTTGTTGCCGATTAAGCCTCAGGAAACATTCGAATCAGCGTTTGATATGCATCATCACTGCGGAAATCCGAACATCAACCACGACTGATTCGCTACCCAACTCGGGTATAGCTCCGTCATCCGATCGAACAGCTCCTTGTCCGACTTCGCAGTTTTCTGCAACTGATCGAAGTCCTGCAGGTAACGCTTGGTGTCTTGGATCGCCGAGGGAGAGTCGGGCGCGCCGGGCTTCTTGTGCCCGGCGACCACAATCTCCGGGTTCAGCGCCACTAACCGGTCGAGCGCCGCGTTCCAATTTTTTCGGCTCTCGGGTGTGGTGTCGCCCACATACATGCGGCATTGGTTGTACACCACGTCGGCAGCGACGATCAGGCCGATCGATGGAACGTGTAGAGACGTGGTATCGGCACTATCGGTGTGGCCCTGCTCGATGATGCGCAAATCGTGGCCCTCGAGAGTGAACGCGTCGCGCTCATACCGCTCAGGTGCAACCAACTTAGTGGGAACTTGCCCGGGAAAGAGCGGGCGGGCCAGCCGCTCCACTGAGGGAGACAAATACATCTGCCTGGCGTTCAGCGTCTTGGGCGTTGCTATTGCCCGAGCGCCCGGGAAACGGTCCAGCAGAATGCCCCGACCGTAGAAGTGGTCGAAATGCGCGTGCGTTATATAGATGGTTTCCAAGTTGCGGTTGTGCAGAGCAACCCAATCCGCCAGAGCCTCAGCCACCGTCATAATTGCATCTACTAGCACCGCGTCGTAATCGCCAAAGATCAAAGTCGAAGTGATCGGGTCGAAGCCGAGCGCTTCGTCGAAGGGCCTTGGCCGCTCGCCGACCATAGCCTTTCCCGGGGCGGTAAAAACGTTCACACTCAGCGCGGTCGAGGCGACAGAAGCGGTCACGCGCGTGGTCTCTTTCGGTCCATTCGTGCCGTCCATTTGATACTCCTCTTCGGCGTCAGAGCGGGTGACTGTGCAACGCAAGACTCGCAGAAGCGCGACAAGGAATCAATTGGACGAAGGTATCAATCCATACCGAAATATTGGTCGGACGTCGTGGTCAGCGGCGGGGCTTCGTTATATCCCAACGGGCCCCGCTCGATCTGCTGCGGAGGAATGCGATGAAGAAACTGATGGCTTCGATTCCTCAAGTGTTGCGGTAGGGACGACCATCGCTGGTCGCCCCCCGCACAGAACCGTACGAGCGGCTTTCCCGCATACGGCTCCCACCTTGGATGTATGACGAGGAGGGTTGCTCCTCGTACACCGCTCCATCCCTGGCACACTCGATTTCCCCGCGCTGTGTCGGGGCGAGTGTTGAATGAAACGATGTTCTCCTTGGCCCGCGCCCTTTTCTCCCCAGGCTCCGCCGAAGATTGCTCTTCTTTGTTCGTCTGGTTCATCGATAGTATGGCGCGGTCCGACTCCTCCAGAGCGCGCGCGTCCGCCTTGTGGCTTTGGGCCTTCGCAGACCGGCCTCTTTCCCTTGCGGGCCGAGGCGCTCCAGAGGTCTCCCGGTTCTCGTGCGTGTTGTTTCTCAGCGTGCGCGGGTTCTAAGACTATGCAGGACCGATGGCTCGCTCGCGATTATCGCGAACCATCGTAGTGCCTTCCTCCATCAGGAGAGAGTCGGCATCCTAATTTTGCGTTTTTCGAAGCTCAATAGCCCGGCCCACCGATACCCCTGTCTACGCTTCGAGTGACACCTCGCGATGTCACCCGCAGGACTGAGGGCCAAGATGGAGTCGCTGTCTCCCTTCTTGTAGGACTCTTTCATTCCCTTCAACATGCCGGTTTATCCCGGCGCACCCTGATCAACGCTGCCAGCTCAACCGGTCGAGGCAACACCATCCAATGCATTGACTCGACAATTCTTGCGAGAGAAAACCATCTGTTTGGCTGTGCCCGGCTAAAACCTAGCCAGGGCAGCGTTCCGGCTGGCCTAACCCCAACAAACGATTTACGCATTTGTTTTCAGTGCCAGGCGCGTTCTAGCTTAGCGTTGCACCGACCCGTTGAGATCGCCCGACATATCAGGCACGTGAAATTCAATCATTAAACACAACCGCGTTTATCGACACCGATCCGACCTCACTCTTATCTGGCTCTCACAACCGGCCGATGCCATCTGCACACCTGTCACGATGAGTTAGATCTGCGCCGTGCCGCCGTCGACGAAGAGTTCGATGCCGTTGACGAAACTTGAATCGCTTGACGCGAGGAAGAGCGCGACGGTCGCGATCTCTTCCGGGCGTCCCATTTCGCCGCGAGGGATCTGAGATTTGAAGAACTCCTTCGCGTCTGGCCCGAGCGGTCCTAGGGCTGGTGTGTCGATGGTGCCGGGGCTGAGGATGTTGACTCGGATCCTGCGTTCCTTTAGCTCTACCAGCCAACTACGAGCGAAGGAACGCACCGCAGCCTTGCTGGCGCTGTACACGCCGAAGGCCGGGAATCCCTTGATGCTGGCAATGGATCCGTTCAAGAAGATGGAACCGTTGTCGTTGAACAGAGGCAGCGCCTTCTGCACCGTGAAGAGCGTGCCGCGCACGTTTAGGTCGAAGGTTTTGTCGAAGTGTTCTTCGGTTACTTCTTCGAGCTTGGCCAACTCGCCCTGTCCGGCGCTGGCGAAAAGAATATCGATCTTGCCCTTCTCGCGGTTCACAGTATCGTAGAGGCGGTCGAGGTCGGCTAGGTTACTGGCATCGCCCTGCACACCGGTGACGTTTTTGCCGATGAGCTTGACGGCCTCATCGAGCTTATCTTTGCGGCGTCCTGTAATGAAGACGTACGCGCCCTCTTTGACGAACAGCTTGGCGGTGGCGAGCGCCATGCCGGACGTCGCTGCTGTAATGACAGCCACTTTTCCTTCGAGCTTTCCCATGACGGTTCTCCCTCCATGCGTGCCATAGATTAATGCGAGAGCCCGCCGCCATGTCGTTATCAGCGGCGTTGCGGGGCTGTTGCGCTGGGCCGCCCCGCACTCGCTTCCAGTCAGTAGATGAAATTGGACCCTGAAAGGATTCACTAGTTCAGAACAATGGAACTATTGAACCCTTTCCCTCGAATGACTACTCTTATTAGCATGCGGCCTCTGTTCCACCCTTCGATTGAGGAGATTACGGTAGAAGGAATTCTCCACGCCTTGTCTGACCCGGTGCGTGTGGCAATTTATGCGGACATTGTGTCGCAGGAGTGCTCGCAGAACTGCTCGACGTTTCTGACAGTCAGCGACAAGTCGATCCCGAAGTCCACACTCTCTCAGCACTTTAGGGAACTGAGAGAGGCGGGGCTGATCCGTGGTGAGCGTCGCGGTGTGGAAGTCCACAACACCTCGCGTTGCACGGAACTCGAGCAACGCTTTCCGGGACTAATTCGGGCAATCGTCAACGCGCATGCCATCCAGTCCAGAGCCGAAGCGCAAGGAAAGAAACGTGCTGCGCAGAGAACGACCAGGCGTGCGCTGACGAATAAGTAAAGAACCCGACTCTTTCCCCTCGATCAATCCGACCTCCTCGTTGTACATAACGCGAAGATCCAGAATAGAGACAACCGCTCCTTTGTGTCACGCATGTCAACCTCCGACGGAAAGGCAATGCAGGATAGGCGGCCTATCATATCCGCACTACGAATGAACCCCGGAAAAAGACTCATCCCTTGAACGTCAAACTGATTACAACTCAGGTGTCTGGGAAGAAGCGATCCGGAAAATCCCGGTCTGAGGCAAGCCAAAGGGAAGCACGTCAAGTTGCTGCAACAAACCGACTTTGAGCGCTTTTGTTGAGCGGGGATTCCTGACTGTTGTTATCAGGGATTATCACCTCCTGAATCGACGAGTGCCCGGCTAACGCTGCCAGCTCACTTTTAACAGTGGAATTATTTCGTCAGCTTGCCTTTTTCATCCTGAGCTGCAAGCCCATATCGTATTGCCGCTTCAAGCGTATCGATGTTTATATCCTTTAGAGCTTTAAACCGAATGCAATATCCGGTCACGCTCGCCTTGCCTAGTTTTTTTCCATACGTTTTGGCTAAGTACTTCTTATCTTTGAGAC
>Ga0209530_1000621_pt1 | contig 22554 bp, 22 predicted proteins | sample BlaSpr_A8_Ref_O1_FD_187987 | JGI IMG/M metagenome (GOLD analysis project Ga0209530, IMG submission 187987) | Forest soil microbial communities from Thunder Bay, Ontario, Canada - Black Spruce, Ontario site 2_A8_Ref_O1 (SPAdes) (version 2) | ecosystem: Environmental > Terrestrial > Soil > Boreal...
CGCACGTTCGGAATGGAGTCGCTCTTCCGCACCGTCGGAATTTATTCCAGTGTCGGCCAGCGCTACGAGCCGGTGGACGTGAAGACTTTGCTCTACTACAAAGAAGCCAAAGACGGCCAAATTCTGGAAGAAGGAATCACCGAGGCTGGCTCCATGGCTTCGTTTATCGCCGCCGGCACCGCGTACGCCACTCACGGAATCAACACCATTCCGTTTTTTATTTTCTACTCCATGTTCGGATTCCAGCGCATCGCCGACTTTATCTGGGCCGCCGCGGATATGCGCGTTCGGGGTTTTCTACTGGGTGGAACTTCCGGGCGTACCACGCTCGCGGGCGAAGGCCTTCAGCACCAGGACGGCAACAGCCACGTGCTCGCCCTCACCGTCCCGAACCTGCGTGCCTACGATCCCGCTTACGCTTACGAGCTGGCCGTGATTATTCAGGACGGAATCCGCCGCATGTACAAAGACGGCGAAAGTATTTTTTACTACATCACGGTGATGAACGAGCCGTACGCCATGCCCGAAATGCCCGACGGCGCGTCCGAAGGCATTCTGAAGGGCATGTACAAGTTCCGCGCTTCTTCCAACAAAAAATCAAAACTGCGCGCGCAATTGTTCGGCAGCGGAGCGATCCTCAACGAGGCGCTGCAAGCCCAGGAAATCCTCGAGAAAAAGTACGGCGTGGCCGCCGACGTCTGGAGCGTCACCAGTTACAAAGCTCTCTACACCGACGGAGTCGAGACCGACCGCTGGAACCGCCTGCATCCGGCGGAAAAGCCGCGCGTCCCTTATGTGACGGAAATGCTGAAGGATTCGCCGGGAGTTCTCGTCGCCGCCACCGACTACTTGAAGACTTTGCCGCATATGATCAGCTCCTGGCTTCCGCGCCGAATCGCCTCACTCGGCACCGACGGGTTCGGCCGCAGCGACGGCCGCACCTCGTTGCGCGATTTCTTTGAAGTGGACGCGCGCTTCATCACCCTCGCCGCCTTGAATGAACTATTCCTCGATGGAAAAATCGAGGAAAAAGTGGTAAAGAAGGCCATCGCCGATCTCGGCATCAACAGCGAGAAACCTAACCCAGTGACGTCGTAGCCGATTGTCACGCTCTTCAGCGTTCGCAAAGAACGCGGCCCCGCCCCAATCCACCGGGACGGGGCTTTCATTTTACGGCGTGATTTTCGCTAGGCCGCTCAATTCCCTTTCGCCGCGAATTTCTGCGCCGCCTCCTGCGAGGAAACCACCGGCACAATTTCGAAGTCCACCAAGTCGCGCCATTCGGCGATCCACGGCTCGAATAATTGTGGATCCTCGCACTCCATCACTTGAAAGCAGCGATCGAAGTTTTCTTCAATCCAGCTCGCAACGTACTTCAGCCCTTCCGGCATCATTCGCCCGTTTTCGCGAAAGCGCCAGTAAATCGGCTCCGGATCGCGATTCTTGAATCGCTCGATCACCATGAAGAGCATTCTGTCTCCTCGCTTGCTGATGGAAGGGCGGGGCTTCAGCCCCGCCGAAAGCGCCATGACGCAAAAGGGCTTTAGCCCCTAAAGCCGTTTTTTCTCGCACGCAAATTCTCCTACACCACCGCCCTTCCTCCATCCACCACAATCACCTGCCCGGTCACAAAATCCGCGCTGGCCAGATACGCCACGGCGCCGGCAATGTCGTCACCCGTCCCGGTGCGATGCAATGGGACGCGCCGAATATAATCTTCATCCGGAAGCTCGCCGGGAAACTGAATCGTCCCGGGCGCCACGCTGTTCACCAGAATTTCGGGTCCCAGGGCGCGCGCCAGGCATTGCGTCAGCATGATGCAGCCTGCCTTCGACACGCAGTAGTGCGTGTAAGACGGCCACGCGCCGAGCGACACCAAATTGATAATCCTCCCGCGTCCCCGGCGTTTCATGATCGGCGCAGCCTCCTGCGCGCACAGGAATTGCGACTTCAGGTTCGCGTTCATCATGTGGTCCCATTGCTCTTCGGTCAGGTCTTCAAACTTCACGGCCTGAAAGATGCCCGCATTGTTCACCAGAATGTCTAGCCGCCCGAATTCGTTCTCCGCGGCCATAAATAATTTTTCAACGTCCTGGCGCTTGGAAACGTCCCCTCCAATCGCCACCGAGCGCGGCCCCATAGCGCGAATCTCCTGCGCCAGTTCCTCCGCCTCCGCCTTCGACTCCATGTAATTCACCACCACGTCCGCGCCCTCAGCCGCCAGCCCCAGCGCAATGCTCCGCCCCACCCGCTTCGCCCCGCCCGTAACCAGCGCCACCTGCCCTTCCAACCCTTTCCCCGCCATCATGTCCTCCGTTCCAGTCAACGCGACTGCCTGAGACGATGACACGTTAGCACTATCGCGCCTTTTGCCGAACACCTCACAACTGTCATCCCGAGCGGAGTCACGCGCGCCTTTGCTTTTCCCCTGGTTTTCAGGGGCGCGGGACGCAGTTCGAGGGATCTGCTTTTCACTTGTTCCGCCACCCATCCTTCTGCCCCGAAGGGCCTCTCATCACGTATAGTCAGCGCATGAATTCTCCTTCCGGCCATCTGGCGACGAAGTCTCCGCGCAGTTTGGTGGCTATGGGAATTTTTCTCGTATTCGGCGCTGTGATGGCGACGCTTGCGGGGACGAGCCTGCGCTGGCCGCGCACCTATCTCGACGACATATGGATTCTCAATCCGCCCGCTCATCGCGAGCTTGCGCCATACGGACCGGTCGTCGGACTCCTGTTCTTGCTGCTCGGCGCCACACTTGCGGTTGCTGCTGCCGGTTGGTTCAAACGCAGGCTCTGGGGATGGTGGCTCGCCGTCGCCATCTTTTCGATTCAGCTCTTGGGAGACTTCGTTCACGTGTTCTTGGGCCACGTCGGCGAGGGAGCGATCGGCGTTACACTTTCGAGTCTGCTGCTCTTCTACCTCACCCGCCCGCAAGTCCGCGCCGCTTTCGACCCCAAGTAATTCATAACGTCCGCCGAAGGGTTCGCCCAATCGCGTCGAATCAGCATTACAACTCGTTGTGCTATGATGCCGTCAGAGGAAGCCATGAAATCTACGGGACAGAAATCGAAGCGGGCAAAAGCTAATGGGCCAGTGTCGCGCGATAAGGCTCGCAAAATGCGCGACGATTCTCACGCCGCGAAAAAGATTGGTAAGATCAGGACTCCTCTGGCACAGAGACGCACCGATACCCGGGCACGGCGTCGTGTAACGAAGGAAGTATTGAAAGAAGTTCAGACGAAGTTTAACGGCTAACCTGGCGACGTCCACACGAGGGCCAACACACCGAAGTGGACTCCTAAACCATTAAGTCCTCTTCGCTGAGCTGAGTGGGCGCAGCCACCGACATCATGTCGTGGCCGCGCCCAGACGCAGGCGAATCCCCCGCTGCAAACCCGCGCTTCACACAGGGTTTGCGACTGCCGGACGATCCTGCTTGATTTACTTCTTGCCGCCGGTTACGTGGCCGCGACCGTCGCGCTCTTCGTTTCCTTTGAAGTGCGCACTATCCACACGCTTTGACTCGACAGCTTTCTCGCCGACCTTTGGCGCTGGGCCCTTGTAACCGTGATCCGGATGGTAACGGTTATTCACGTGGCCACGGAAGTCGTCAGAGCCGTGAAACCACGGGCCAGCGCCAATGAACACGCCGCCGGTAAACCATTCTGGGCCGTAGTAGCCCGCAGGAGCGCAACCGTAAGGAGCAGCGTCATAGTAACCGTAGGGACACGCCGGCTCTATTCCGACACTGACGGCGACCTGAGCCGACGCTTTTGGAGCGGTGACAGTGAACAACAATGCAGCAACTGAAGCTAATAGCAGAAATCTTAGTCCGCGCATAAAATCTCCTCGGTAGTGTAATTTGAAACTTTCTCAAGCAAGTTATCGTAGGGTGATTCACGGTTCCGCGACTGTGCAAAATCGAACACTTTCAAAAATGACATCAAGTCGATAGCTTGGCTAACCTAACGCGAGAACACAGTACGCAACAATTCACCGCTCTCCGGGTTTCAACCACTGAGTTTCGCTTAAGATTTGGGGCGATACTGCAGGGCCATCGCGACGAGGGCGCCCATCAGCACGGCAGGAAAAAGTTGGCCGATGACGGACTCTGCGATGGTGAGCGAGCGGGCGAACGGGAACACGGGGACAATGTCGCTGCCGAGAGTGGTGAGCGTAGTAAAACTGTAGTAGGTGAACTTCGCGGTGAGCTGGTCCAAATCGGCCGGTGTGGAAACGAAGCGGAAGGCGCCGGGATGAAGTTGCTCAAGAAACTGATAGGCGGATGCCCAGGCCAAGCCCAGTAGAAGATATGCGCTGATGCCGCCCTGCACCCGGCTCCATGTGATCGGGCCGGTGCGAAACGTCACGAGCAGGACAATGCCCACGTAGATAAGCAGAGTTGCAGCGACGAGTACGCTGCCGAGCTGATGAAGAAAGGGCGTCGGATGAATGCGCCCAGCCACCACCACCGCCGCAGTGCCGAGGACCACGGCGATCACAACAGCCGTGGCGATGCGGCTCTGGTTTACGACCAGGGCCGCCGAGATCATCAGCGCGACCACAGCGATTTCGAAGAAGATGCGTCCGCGAAGACCGGCTTCGCGAAGCGGGGTGATCACGAAGATCAGAACAGCCAGGGCAATGGTGACAAGTGTCAGGCCGAGGTCGCCCGACCAGAATTCGCTCATGCGCATGTGGAGCAGAGTGCTTCGCGGTTGATTTGGTTCGTTCGGCATGAAGAGCGTCCTCCGAGGAATCGCCGGCCTGCGGACGGGCGGAATTATAGCAACGAGAATGCACGAGCCAAAGACAAAGCGTTCCAGTTCGGCGCAGGCAGCACAAAATTGGGGTAATACCTGAGACAGCGCTGAATACACGGATTGATGTATGGCCACTGGGTATTGATTATGTTTTGCTCTCAGATGCTTCGGGTTAATATTTTGACCCGGCCTAACCACCCGGCCGGGCAAAATTGAGCCAATCGATCCGCGCAAGCTCGCAAGAGCAACTGCTGGAGTGGGTAAGCGAAGGATCATCGGCCAGGAGGATGCGCAATGCGTTTTGCTTTAGTAGTGCGTTCGATGTTGTTCGCGATATTGCTGATGGGCGTGGCAGGCGCGGTGTCCGCACAAGTCCGCGTAGCGATTGCGGTCGGGCCTCCCGCGCTGCCGGTTTACGAGCAGCCGATTTGTCCCGGCGACGGTTATTTCTGGACGCCCGGATACTGGGATTATGACTACGATGCCGCCGACTATTACTGGATTCCGGGCACTTGGGTAATGCCTCCCGAAGCCGGCTTCCTGTGGACCCCTCCGTACTGGGGTTGGGGCGGCTCCGGGTTTCTTTTCTATGACGGCTATTGGGGTGCCACTGTAGGTTTTTATGGCGGGATCAACTACGGCTTCGGTTACTTCGGTAACGGATTCTATGGCGGACGCTGGGAAGGCGGGCATTTCTTCTATAACACATCAGTTTGGCATGTGGGCGGCGACTTCCACAATGTTTACAACGAGCATGTGGACATACGAAACGATTCTCACGTCAGCTTCAACGGCCACGGCGGAATAGACGCGCGTGCGACGCCGCAAGAAGAAGCTGCTGCACATGAGAGACATATCGGGCCGGTAGCCGCGCAAACCGCACATATGCAGGCAGCCCGCTCTGATCCACAGCAACGCGCATCGTTCAACCATGGCCAGCCCGGGGTGGTTGCAACCGCTCGACCCGGAGATTTTAAGGGCAATGGCGTGGTGAGGGGCGGAGAAGCTGGTGGGCGTGCGGAGAACACCGGCGGCCGACCAGCCGTCCATCCTAGCGATCTTCCGGCTGTGCAACACGCGGCTGCTCCAAACACCGGGAACGCAAAGACGGATAAGAAATACCAGCAGGAACAGGACAAGTTGCAAACAAAGCAGACACAAGAACGGCAGAAGCTCCAGCAGCAGCAGGACAAGGAACATCAACAATTAACGAAGCAGAAGGCTAGTGACGCCAGAACGCAGCAAGTAGAGCAGAAGCACGCGCAGCAGACAGAGCAATTGCAGCAGAGACACACGCAACAGACGCAGCAGATGCAGCAACGGCAGTCAGCTCCGGCTGCTTCGCACTCGTCTGGCGGCGGCAAGCCCAAGTAGTCGTTTTGTTGCGAGCACACCGGGCGGGGCATCTGCCAACCGGCGGATGCTTCGCCCGCGAAGCCCGCGATAAGAAGAACGCCTCGAAAAAGAAAAGGCCGGCCCGTGAAGGCCGGCCTGACCTGCTTTTAGTCAAACTACACGTACCGCATACCGCAGACAGACTGCCCCGCACCCCAAATCAAAACCACCCACCGAACCGGCTGTTATTTGGCCGGAAGGTAGCTCAGGTCCGGGCGAAACTCCATTAACTCGCTGTAGGTGCTCTCGATCGAGGTGTTGAGTCTCTCGATCACCGACGTTGCTTCCTGCTCGCCGAAGGCCGCTCGCAGATCGTCGCGCAACGGTTTGATCGCCGGGTCGTCCCCCATCGAAGCCCAATTAGCGCGCTCGAACGTGATGACATAGGTGCCGCCGGGTCCGCCATTCACCAGTCGGTGCCACGAATAGTGCGACGGCGAGTTCATCTTTTGCCGCGCCTCGGCCATTCGCGCGATGGCGCTGCGGAAATCATCGCCGTGTCCGTAGCGAATGTGAAAGGTGATGACCTCAGTGTACTTGCCGTTCATGTCCGTGGATGGATTGCTCACTTTCGGCAGGTCTTCCCAGTAGGAGGTGACCAGGCCCTCCACGGTGCTGCCGATTAGCTTTTGGTATTGCGCCAGATCGTCAGCATCCGGAACCGACGGCTTGTCGAAATCCGTCCAATGTTGGCCGAAGCGGGCGACCATGTACGTTCCAGTGTGATCGCCGGTGAGAATTTGGAAAACGAAGAGTCCCTGCGTGTCCTTCTGTTGCTTGTGCCACTCGACCTTTTGTTTCCGGCCGTCTTCATATTGTTTCAGCATGCCGTTTTTCGGCGTCTGGAGTTCGATCGCGGCGATGGTGCCGGGTTCTTGCGCCGCCGCGGAAAGCGCGAGGAGCATTAACACACTGAGGGCTGCAGTCAGCTTAAGCAATTTCACATTTTCCTCCTGGATTTGATAAGACGAGGACCGTAAGCCCGGCGAGCGTATCCCGCGACGGAACGAACTGTCAACTGGATTTCCGTTTTCATCCGCTCGAGAAATCCCGCGCACGCGGCGCGCTAGAGCGCACAGAAAGACTCGCATTGAAGACATCCTATTCGTAGCGCAGGGCGACAATTGGATCCACTTGAGCAGCACGGCGCGCGGGAATGTATGCGGCCAGCAGTGCCACAACGATTAAGAGCAGCGTTACGGCAGCAAACGTCAGGGGATCTCTCGCGCTGGTGCCGAATAGCAGCGTGCTAAGAAGCCGCGTCACCGCGAGCGAAACGACGAGACCGAAAACCAAGCCCGCGAGTACCAGTTTCATTCCCTGCCCCACCACCATTTTGAGGATCTCAACGCGGGATGCTCCCAGCGCCATGCGTATGCCCATTTCGTGAGTGCGCTGAGTGACCGAGTAGGCCAGCACGCCGTAAATGCCGACGGCCGTCAGCAACAAAGCCAGCCCGGCGAAAAATCCTGTGAATTGGGCGGTGAGGCGAGGCTGCGCCACCGATGCCGAAACGACTTCGCTCATGCTCGCAATGTTGGATAAAGGCAAATCTGGATCGATCTCCGCGGTTTTCTGGCGGACGGCGGCAATCAGGGGCTGCGGGTTCGAGGTCGAGCAGACGACAAGCGTCATGGTGGCGGCAGGATTCTGCGCCTGTGGCATATACATTTCGGGAATATAGGGAGTGTTCAGCCCGGTGAATTTCACGTCGCCCACGACGCCCACGATTTCCATTTGGATTTTGTCGCGCGAATTCGCGAGGTGCCTGCCGATGGGGTCCTGCGCGGGGAAATATTTTTGTGCGACCGTTCGGTTGATGATTACGACAGGTTTTACTCCTGCGATGTCCTGCTGGTTGAACACACGGCCGCGCAGCAGCGGGATGCGCATCGTTTGCAGGTAGTCCGGCGTGATTTGGCGGACGGCGATCACCGGGTCTTTGCCGATTCCCTGGCAGACCATTCCCTCGGGGCAAAAATAAACGTAACGGATAGCGCCCGCGAGCGGCAGGAAACTCGAAACGCCGGCGGATTGCACGCCGGGCAAAGTTTGCACGCTTTCAACCAGACGGCGGTAGAACTCCGCTTGCTGCGCCGGCTGCGGGTAGTGGGATTTGGGAAGCGTCATCAGGAACGTGGTCACGTTGGCGGGACTGAAGCCGGGGTCCACGTGCATCAGGTTGCCAAAACTTTTCATCAGCAGGCCTGCGCCGGTGACTAATACAACTGCAATGGCAACTTCCACCACCACCAGCGCGGCGCGCGAACTCCTGCTCTTGCGTCCTTCGTTCGAGCCGCGACCGCTCTCTTTCAGCGTTTCGTTTACGTCCCGATGAGAAGCGAGCAGCGAAGGCATCAGACCGAAGGCGATGCCGGTGACGACGCACAGGACCACCGAAAAGATGAGCACTCCGCCGTTGAGGCTGACCTCTTCAATGCGCGGAATAGTTCCCGGCGGCAAAAGACGCAACAAACGCAGACCGCCAGCCGCGAGAACGACGCCTAGAATTCCACCGAGCGCCGACAGCAGCACGCTTTCGGTCAGAAGCTGCCGCATAAGTCTCGGAGGCGAAGCGCCGAGTGCCTGCCGTATCGCAATCTCCTTTTGTCGAGTGGTGGAGCGAGCTAAAAGCATGCTGGCGATGTTTGTGCAGCCGATCAGCAGCACGAAGCCGACGGCGGAGAGCAGCAGCAACAACGTCACGCGCAGAGGCCCGACGAGACTTTCCTTCAGCGAAACTACTTCCAGCGAATAATTCGAGGCGTCCACGTAGCCGGGAAAATCTTTTGCGTAGGTTTCGCTGATAGCGTCGAGCTCGGCTTGCGACTGCGCGAGAGCTTCACCCGGCTGCAAGCGCGCGAACACCACTAGATACGAAGCGCCGGTGCGAATCATCACGGGAGTGAGCGCGATGGGATCGAACACCCGTGGAAGCCAGACGTCAGGTTCCGGCTGCGCGAAAGGAAAATGGAAACTTGCGGGTAACACGCCGACGACGGTGACGCTCTTGCCGTCGAGGGGAATCGCGCGACCGATCAAATCCGGCGCAGCACCAAAATGGCTGTGCCAGAAACCGTCGCTGATGATAGCAACGTCCGCGCCGCCTTCGCCATCTTCTTCGGGAAGGAAGCCGCGGCCTTCGGCAGGAATCACGCCGAGAACGTCGAAGAAGCCGGCCGTCGCTCGAGCAGCGGAAATCTGTTCCGGCGCGCCGTGCGTGGTGAGACTCGCGTTGAGCGGATAATACGCTCCGACGCTTTGTAGCGTCCGGGTTTGCTCCCTGACGCGCGTCATCTTGGTGAAGGAAACCGGGAGGCCGTTGATGCCGCGCTGCACGTTGTTAGCAGCAATCGCAACGAGCTGATCGGAATTTTTATACGGCAGCGGACGAAGCAGCACAGCGTCGATGACGGAAAAAATCGCGGTGTTGGCGCCGATGCTCAGCGCAAGGGTGAGGACTGCGACGACCGTGAAGCCGGGATTTTTGCGCAGCATGCGCGCGCCAAAACGCAGATCCTGCAGCAAGGTTTCGATCATCGGAAGCCCCCTTCGCTCGCGATAAATTTTCCTGGTTTGCTCCACACCGCCCAGCCGCATCAATGCCTCGCGGCGCGCTTCTCCGAGGTTCATGCCGGAGTGCGACCGATTGTCGCACCAAACGCGAACCCATACTTCGGACAAATTAGGACACCACCGAGGATTTCGACGCGGCATCGGGAAAAAAGAGAGCGGACGATGCCAGCACATCGCTCTGCTATGTTCGTTCCCTGCTAGAATCGGGGCGCGAACGGAGGGGCCATGAAAATTGATTTGCTGGCGATTGCGGCGCATCCGGATGACGTGGAGCTGACCTGCGGCGGAACAGTGTTGAAAATGGCGCAGGAGGGATACCGCACCGGGATTCTCGATCTGACCAAGGGCGAGACCGGCACGCGCGGCACGCCGGAGATTCGTCTGCGCGAAGCGGCGCACGCCGCGAAAATTCTGAAGGTCAGCGTGCGGAGAAATTTGGGACTGCCGGACGCACGGCTGGAAATGCGCGAAGACTACAAGATGGCTATCGCCGAGGTGATTCGCGAACTGCAGCCGAAGACGGTGATACTTCCCTACTGGGAAGGGCGCCACCCGGACCATTACACTGCCGCGAAGTTGGGCTACGAAGCGTGCTTCGTCGCGGGGCTGAAGAACTATCCGCTAAGCGGACGCGCGTTTCGTCCATTCAAGATTCTGTATGCGGCGGCGTACGAAAATGCGCGCCCGACATTTTGCGTGGATATTTCGAAGCAATTCGAACCGCGGAGGCGGGCGATTCTGGCTTACAAGTCGCAGTTCGAGCCGCCGGAAAAAGATCGCAAGTCGAAAGTGTATTTGCCTCTCGACGAGCTGGAGGCGCGGATGAATCTGACGGCGACCGCTTACGGCCGGATGATCGGAGTGAAATACGCGGAGGGGTTCATCGTGAAGGAGGCCATGCGCGTGGACGACGTGGTGCGGATGCCGGTGCGGTCTATTTAAACCCTGCTAGAAAGGGTCGGATTCTTGGGTGTAGCTGAAGCCTGGGAGGGCTTGCGAGGCGCCGCGTTGGTCAACTTTGACCTTTACAGTGCCTTCCGCTTCGGCCCCGGTCTTGCGGAGGAGGGCAAACGTGGCGATGGCTTCGTTGTAAACCTTAGTAATCAAATAAGATTCGCCAGAATCGTCCTTCTTCCAGACTTGGCCGACTTGTATCTTTCCGGCAGGCACACTACGAATGTAGACAGATTCGACCGACGCGTCAATATCGCAGCGGCCGTATGATTCGCAGGGGAAACCCCTTACACCCCGAGCGATTGCAGCGAGTTTGTGGAGCACGGGAAACTCTTTTACCGCATCCGCCATCCAAGCAATTATCGTGAGGATGCTCGGGGTGGGGTGTATAATCCCGGCGATGCTCCTCCGGAGGTGCGCATGAAAAAGAGCCTTTTCGGGCAATTGGGGGCGCTGTTTGTAGCTGCTTCGCTTCTTAGTCCCGCGACAATTGCCGGGTTCCCACCGCAATCCGCACAACAGCCTGCAAGCCAACAGCAGAGTGGCCAATCACAGCAGCCCGGCCAGCAAACCTCTCCGCCCGCGCAAACTCCGCAAACGCAGCAGCCTGCGCCGCAAACTCCGCCGCCCGCGCAGACTCCGCAGCAACCCGCTCCAACGCAGACAACGCAGCAGCCTACTTCGAGCGCTCAAGACCAAAGCGCGCCAGGAACGGGCGAGCAGAATCCAGACTCACTGCCGATTCAGCAGATGCCGACGGACCCGAACGTCAAGGCCGGCTCCAAGCAGGATGTGAACGCTATCGGCAATCGCAGCGTAGGCCACGGATTGAATTTCTATTCGCTGGAACACGAAATCGCGTTGGGAAAACAATTGTCGCAGGAAGTGGAGAAGCAGGCGAAATTCATTAACGATCCCATCGTGACCGAGTATGTGAACCGCGTAGGGCAAAACTTGGTTCGCAACTCCGATGCGCAAGTGCCGTTTACGATCAAGGTGATCGATTCGGACGTGGTGAACGCGTTCGCGCTGCCGGGCGGATTTTTTTACGTCAACAGCGGTTTGATCCTGCACGCGGACGAGGAGTCCGAGCTGGCGGGAGTGATGGCGCATGAGATCGCGCATGTGTGCGCGCGACATGGCACCAAGCAAGCTACCAAGAGCGATATCATCCAGGTCGGCGCGATGGTGGCAACGATCTTTATCCCTTACACCTGGGCCGGATATGCGATTTATCAGGGCATGAACTTTGCTATTCCCATGACCTTCCTGAAATTCACGCGCGTGGATGAGGCCGAAGCCGATTACCTCGGGCTCCAGTATATGTATAAGGCCGGCTACGATCCGAACGCGTTCGTTTCCTTCTTTGAAAAGGTTCAGGCGGACGAAAAGAAGCAGCCGGGCACCATTCCAAAGATTTTCTCCACGCATCCTCCGACGCCGGAGCGTATCGTGGCGGCGCAGAATGAAATTGCCAAGATTCTGCCGGCGCGCGACGAGTACATCGTCACCACATCGGAATTCGACACGGTTAAGCGCCGGCTGCAAATGATCGAAATGAATATGAAGGTGGACGACAAGAAGAATCCGAACAAGCCTTCACTGCGCAAAAAGACCGATCAGCAGCCCAACAAGGGACCATCAACGGGAAGCGATCCGCAATCCACCAGCAGCGATCCTACTTCGACGGATGATCCGGACCGCCCGACGCTACAGCACCGGCCGGATCCAAACGCGCCACAGCAGTGATGCCGGTGCGGCTGTAGCTCAGAAAAATTCGCAGGCTATAAATTGCAAAGGGCGCCGGTGAACTGGCGCCCTTTTTCATTTCCGAATGTTGTGCAACTAACGGGTGTGAACTTCGGCGACGCCCAGGCGTTTAAGACCTTCGGCGTAATATTTGCGATAGAGGATGTCCCACTCTTCGCTGCCTTCCAGGATTTCTTTTTTCTGTGAAGTGATTTTCGCGCGGACCTCGGTGTCCACCTGCTCTTCGAGCTTGAGCAGCGACGACAAAATACTCACGATTTCCTGGCGAATAGTGTCGCGGTCTTCGACGAAATCAACTTCAGGTGTAGATACAAGAAGATCGATGATTCGATGAGAGATGCGAACGGTTTTCTCACGGGTCAGTCGCATGTCAGCGGAGAATTAATTTCCTTTCACGGGCGAGCTGGCCCTTCACTTTCTTGAACATTTCCTGATACGAAACGCCCGTGCGCTTCATTTCGTCCGAGTACTTGGCTAGAATCTCGCGCACTTCTTCGTTAACGCGGTCCTCCACGGTCACCTCGTCTGCCATCACCTGGCGGACTTGCTGCGTGAGGCTTTCCACGTTCTTTACTTCGATCATCTTCTGGGCCGCGAGGCGTTTTACCACCTCTTTGGCCATGTAACCGACAAAATCTCGCGACAGAAGCATTCCGTTTGGCTCCGCGAACGATGACGAGCTTTTCAGTCTACTGGCTGGGTATTCGAAGTGTCAAGGTGAGGTCTTGCGGCCATTTTAGCTCGCGCGGCGTCGCAACGAAGCCTCGCGCTTGCAATTACGGGCTGATCTTGAGTGCGCGCATTCGTGCGATAGCGCGCAGCGACCGAGGAGGCGTGATTTAGTTACCGTGCTTTCCTGTCGCCATGTTCTGATAATCTAGCTCGGGGAATTACTCTCTCAGACCGCACAGTGACCGGTCCCGAGCGCTGCAAACTACTCGAAAGGAATCACCAAAGGTGAATTCACCGACGTCCTCTTCACGCGAAATTAAGCGCGCATTCAATTTTAACGGCGGCCCTGCTGCTCTGCCTCTTTCCGTGCTCGAACGCATCCGCGAAGAACTATTTGATTACCGCGGCACCGGGATGTCCGTAATGGAAATGACCCATCGCTCGCCTGAGTTTGAAGAGATTCTTTCGCGCGCGGAACAAAACCTCCGGCGCCTGATGGAGATTCCGGAAGAATATGCGGTGATATTCCTGCAAGGCGGCGGCAGCCTGCAATTCACCATGGTGCCGATGAACCTTTACATTTCCGGCAAGCCCGTGGACGTGTTGCACACCGGAATGTGGACGGCAAAAGCAATCGCGGAGCTGGAAAAGGGCATACCGTTCCGATTGGCGGCTTCGACAGAAGCGGAAAAATTCAGGCGCGTACCGCGGAAGAGTGAAATTGTCTTTGCGCGTGATGCTTCTTACGTGTACATGGCCTCCAACAACACAATCGAAGGGACGCAGTGGAGCGCGTTTCCGCAGACCGGAGACGTGCCTTTGGTGGCGGATATGTCCTCGGATATTCTTTCGCGAAGAATAAACGTCCGAGACTTCGGATTGATTTTCGCAGGAGCGCAGAAGAATCTAGGGCCATCCGGAGTCACCGTGGTTATCATCCGCCGCGATTTGGCTGAGCGCGCCGATAAGAATCTGCCGACGCTCCTGCAATATCGGACCGAGATCAAAGAAAACTCGCTCTTCCACACTCCGCCTACCTTTGCGGTCTACATCGTGGGTTTGGTTCTCGAATGGGTGGCGGCCGAAGGCGGCGTAGCCGCAGCCGAAAAACGAAACGAAGCTAAAGCCAACCTGCTCTACGATACGATCGACGCGGGCACTTTCTATTCCTGCCCGGTAGAAAAGTATTCGCGCTCCAAAATGAATGTGGTGTTCCGGGTTGCGGGCGGCGACGAAGCCATGGAGAAAAAATTCGCGCAAGCGGCCGCTGCGGCACACATCACAGGCGTGACCGGCCATCGGTCGGTGGGCGGGATGCGCGTATCACTTTACAATGCCGTGACGATGAACGCTGTCGAGGCGTTGGTGAGTTTTATGCGGGAGTTCCAGCGAACGCAGGGCTAAGCAGGAAGGATGCGCTTGGTACCCAGCGGACTCGGACGCTAGCCATGCTCGTGCGAAAAATAGCCACAGCAGTGTGGTATTCACGCAACACTCGCTTGACTTGCATCAATTGGCCCGTTATTGTGATAATTCATGTCTAATACCGTCGATTCGATAGCTAGTTTGCCACTTTTAGGAGTTTCTTCATATCCGAGCTGGCCTCAAGATGCCACGCTACGCGCAAAAAAGCCGAGAGCGGCCCAGGTTGATTCGCAACCCCCGCTTGATGAATACTTTAACTCGCTCTTTACCACGCTTGGGCCGCAGCATTGGTGGCCCGGGAAGACACAGTTCGAAGTGATCCTTGGTGCCATCCTCACGCAGAATACCTCGTGGAAGAACGTCGAACTGGCTCTGGCGAACCTGCGAGCCGCCGGGGTATTTACGCCCTCTTCGGTTAAAAAAGTCCACATCCGGCGCCTGCAATCGCTAGTTCGCCCGTCGGGCTACTACCGCCAGAAGGCGCGGGCGCTGAAGGCTTTCGTCCAGTTCTTGCGCACGGACTATCGCGGATCGCTCAGGCGAATGTTCGCAGCGCCGACAATTGAGCTCCGCGAAAAGCTTCTGCGAGTGTGGGGAATCGGCCCGGAGACCGCGGACGCGATTCTGCTCTACGCCGGGAAGCACCCGGTCTTCGTGGTTGATGCTTATACAAAGCGCATCATGGCGCGGCACGGATGGATTAGCGGCAAGACTAAGTACGAAGAAGTTCGCTGGATGTTCGAGAGGCAAACTCCAGGAAACGTCGAAAGATTCAAGGAATTTCACGGGCTAATCGTTAGCGTGGGGAAAAACTGGTGCCGCAAGCAAGTCGCTGAGTGCGAAAAGTGTCCGTTGGGACGGTATCTGGAGGAAGGCCGGTGAAGGGCGAACGGTCAAAGTGGAAGCGAGAGTTGCGGCTCACGCTGGGCCTCGTGGCGATAGTTTTGCTTGCCGCCGCCGTATTCACGCTCGGCTCGTTAAACATTCCCCTGCATCCGGAACAAGAAAGCGGATTGGTGATCTTGTTCGCGCTGTCAACTTTCATGTTTGCGGCGCTGCTGGTTTTCAGTCTGATAATGATCAGGAGCTTGGTCCGCCTGTGGAACGAACGGCGCATCGGGCAGATGGGCTCGCGTTTCAAGGCCAAGATGGTTTTAGGCGCGCTGGGCGTCTCCTTGCTGCCGGTTATGTTTTTGTTTTTCTCCAGCTACGCTTTATTGAATCGGACTCTAAACCTCTGGTTCCCTCGGCCCTTGGAAATAGCCAACGAAGAAAGCCGAGTGCTTTTAACGGGCTTCGGCAACGCTGAACTCAGACGGTTGAGTACGCTCGCTTCTGAAGCTGCGCTGAGAGAAACGCCGGACCAGAGCTTCCTGGTGCTAAGCCGAACCGCGGATGCTGCGTGGATCACTGATCGTCAAGGTCAAGTGACTGGGGGAATGGATTTCGAGAAGGGGTGGAATTTCGGCCCGGAGCTCCAGGCGAAGACGCAAGATCCTCACTCGCAGAATCGCAATCCGGCGGCGCCGAAAATGGTGCGATCGCTCGCCAGCGGCGCGCAAGTGTGGCAGGCGGGGAACCAGCTCTACCTCGCGGGAAGCGCTCCCATGCAAGGTTCCATTTTGTTTGCCGCCCGGCACCTGCCGGATGATTTTGTGGAGCGGTATCAAAACATAGAAACGCAAACGGGACTTTACGCCGAACAGAAACAACGACTACGCGCTTTCAAGCGCGAGATTTTGCTCACGCTCATCGCGGTCACGTTGATCCTGCTTTCCAGCACCACCTGGATCGCGCTCCGACTTTCGAAGCAAGTGACCGTGCCGATTCAGGGTCTGGCTGAAGCCACGCGCGAAATTTCGCGCGGCAATTTCGATCATCGCATCGAGGTGGAGGCGCAGGACGAACTGGGAACCCTGGTGCGTTCGTTCAATCGCATGACCGAGCAGCTGGGAGAAGGTCGGCGCCAGATCAATGAGTTCACGCGAAATCTCGAACAGGCCATCGAGGAGCGCGAGGGCCGCCGGAAATTGATGGAAGCAATTCTGGAAAATATTCCGACCGGAGTGGTCTCGCTCAGCGCGACCGGAGAAGTGGCGCGGGTGAATTCCGCTATCGTGATGATCTTGGGGGAACACGCGCGCAACGCACATACCCTGCCGGAGCTGCTGGGCGAGGAAGCAGGCCGCGCGGTTCTGTATCTGATGAGGCGGTCGTTGCGCATGGGCGCGGCTTCGCGTGAAATTGAAATCGCGTCCGCGGGAAGGCTGCTTCGCGCTGCGGTGACGGTAAGCAGTCTTGGGCCGCGGCGGTCGAACCCCGGCTTTGTGGTGGTCATCGATGACCTTACCGACCTTCTCCGCGCGCAAAAAGCGGCCGCCTGGCAGGAGGTTGCCCAACGCATCGCGCACGAAATCAAGAATCCGCTTACGCCCATTCAGCTTTCGGCGCAGCGCCTGCTTCGGCATCTTGAGCGCACGGCGTCGTTGAAGACCGAGGCCACGCGTGGTGAGCTCGAAAGGCTGGTGGCGGAATGCGCCGGACTTATCGAGCGCGAAGTGCAGACGCTCGAATCGCTGGTGGATGAGTTCTCGCAGTTCGCGCGATTCCCTTCCGCGCGCTTGGCTTCCGCGGATTTGAATTCCATTGTGTCCAGCGCGCTGGATTTATTTCACGGACGTTTGGACGGCATCACGGTGAAAACAGAACTGGCCGCTACCTTGCCGCCGGTGAAAGCCGATCCGGAATTGATGCGCCGGGTGGTCGCCAATTTGATTGATAACGCGGCGGAGGCCATGGAGGGCTCGACGATTCGGCGTTTGCGCGTGGCCACACGCATGGAAGGAGACGGCGATGCGGTGGAAATCGAGATTTCCGACAGCGGCCACGGCATTTCTCCCGAGGATAAAGAGCGGCTTTTTCTTCCGCATTTTTCCACCAGAGAGCGTGGCACCGGGCTGGGACTTGCAATCGCGAGCCGCATTATTGCCGAGCATAACGGAACAATCCGCGTGGAAGATAACCTGCCGAGCGGAGCGCGATTTTTGATTCGATTCCCCGCCGCGGAAGTTGTCGCCACACAAACGCAAACGGGCGGCCAAGCTTAGCGGTTTTTTCTGGAATGTAACTTTTCACGCAGACCCTGCGGGCTCAAAAGATCGAGAAGTTCAAAGGCTCGAAAAACAATGCCGGCGACCATACTTATAGTTGACGACGAGATCGGAATCCGGCAATCGCTGGGCGCATTGCTGCGGGACGAAGGGTATGAAATCGAAGCAGTGGCCTCAGGTGAAGAATGCCTGGAGCAGATCGGCCGGCGAAACTTCGATTTGATTCTGTTGGACGTGTGGCTGAAGAAGATGGACGGCCTGGAAACGCTCGAGCGTATTCAGCAGCGCGAAGGCGCGCCGATGGCCGTGATGATTTCCGGCCACGGAAATATCGAAACGGCGGTGCGCGCGACGAAACTGGGGGCCTTCGACTTCATAGAAAAACCGCTCTCCCTCGAAAAAATCGTGCTGGTAGTGCGCAACGCGCTCGATTACGTGCGGCTGGAGTCCGAAAACCGCAGGCTACGCGCTGAACTCGAGGAAAGGCATCAAATTCTGGGGAACAGTGTGCCCATGAAAGCGCTGCGGCAGCAGATTGCGTTGACCGCGCCGACGAACGGCCGCGTGCTGATTTACGGCGAAAGTGGAACGGGCAAAGAGCTGGTAGCGCGAGCTCTACACGCCAGCAGCTTGCGGGAAGCCATGCCGTTCGTGGAAGTGAACTGTGCCGCGATACCGGAAGAACTGATTGAATCGGAAATGTTCGGGCACCGCAAAGGAAGTTTTACCGGCGCCAGCGAGGACAAAATCGGCAAGTTTTTGAAGGCCGACGGCGGAACCTTATTCCTCGATGAAGTGGGCGACATGAGCCTGAAGACGCAGTCGAAAGTTCTGCGCGTGCTGGAAGAACAGCGCGTGGAGCCTTTGGGTTCGAATACGCCCGTAACCGTGGATGTGCGCGTTGTGGCCGCCACCAATAAAAAGCTGGAAGAAGAAATCGGACGCAATGCTTTTCGGGAAGATTTATTTTATCGGCTGAACGTGATTCCATTTTACGTGCCGGCGCTGCGCGATCGAGTAGAGGACATCCCGATTCTGGCGGCGCATTTCCTGCGCGCCTTCTGCGAGGAATACGGCAAGAAACAGAAGGAATTCAGCTCGCCCGCTATCGATGTGCTGCTGAGTTATCCCTGGCCCGGGAATGTGCGCGAACTGAAAAATCTGGTCGAACGGCTGGTCATCATTTGCCCTTCGCCGCGGATCGAACCGCATCATTTGCCGCCGGAAATATTCCGCGGCGCGTCCAAGAGCCCGCAGAAGCCGTACGAAAGTTTGCAGGAGGCGCGGTCCGCGTACGAGCGCGAATTCGTGCTGCGCAAGCTGGAAGAAAATCGCTGGAATATGACCAAGGCGGCCCAGGCGCTGGGTCTCGAGCGCAGCCATTTATATCGGAAAATGCGCACGCTGGGCATTGCGCCTGCGAGGGAATAGAACCTATTCCTGGTAGTCCGCGAGCTGTTCCAGCTGGCGGTGCCAATCAAGTTGGCGAACGATCGCCGAATTTTGGCGCCAGTGCGGCTGCACTTTCACCATCAGCTCCAGGAAAATCTTCGCGCCGAGTATGGTTTCGAGTTCCAGGCGAGCCTGCGTTCCGATTTTCTTGATGGTCGCGCCGCCCTTTCCGATCAGAATCCCCTTCTGGCCTTCGCGCTCGACATAAATTGTGGCGCGTATGCGCGTAATCTTCTCGGTCTCTTCGAAATTATCGATCAGCACGGCGATGGCGTGCGGGACTTCTTCCCGCGTGATGAGGATCGCCTTTTCGCGAACGAGTTCGGCGGCCAGAAAACGCTCAGGCTGATCGGTAAATTGATCGGCAGGAAAATGCGGCGGCGCCTCGGGAAGCCGCGTGAGCCAGGAATTTACCAGGTCGAGGCAGCCGGCGCCGGTGAGCGCCGAGATGGGAAAAATCTCGGCGAACTCAAACACTTTGTTGTAGCGCTCGATCATGGGCAGCAGAAGCTGTTTGTGGATGCGGTCCACTTTATTCAGCAACAGGTAAACCGGGCCGCGAAAGCGTTCCACCCACTGAATCGAGAAGCGGTCGCCTGAGCCGAAATCGGCGGTGGCATCCACGATGAGCGAAAGAATGTCGATGCCTTCCAGCGCGTGTTGCAATTCGTCCATCATCATGCGGCTCAGAACATTTTCCGGCCGGTGAATGCCGGGCGTATCCACCAGGACGATTTGCGCGTCGTCCCGATTCAGAATGCCCTGAATGCGGTTGCGAGTGGTTTGCGGCTTAGGCGAAACGATGGCGACTTTCTGGCCCACCAGCGTATTTACGAGCGTGGACTTGCCCGCATTAGGGCGGCCAACAATCGCGACGAATCCGGACTTGAAAGGCATGGAGACAACGATTGTACGCCATCGGGCTGCATGCGAGTAGTTTCGGCAAACCCAGAGACAGTAGGCGTGCTACCGACTGTCGAGCTTAGCAGGTACTGGAAGTGAAATCGCGTCTTCGTTACTGGGCCGCCAGAGTCCGCTTCAGAGCGGGTGGCTGTGCGAAACTCTCAAGAGGTGCCCGATAAGGCCGAAGATTCCGGCCGCCCCGACAACAATCGCCGGCGTCAAAGTAAGTGCAACAGAAAAAATCAAACCGAGCGAAAAGCTCAATGTGGCGAATCGGTCAGCTTCTGTGGGCCACAGTTTACGCACAATCAACTCAGCCAGCCAGCCGCCGGTAAAGAGCACATTCGCGGCGATACCGTAAAGGAGAACTTCAGCCGCTGCGAAAAGCGGCGGCGGAAGTTCAAAATCACCGTCAAAAAAGAAGTAGCTCCCCAGCCCAACTACACAAACGACGACTGCCGAAAGAATTCCAGCAATACCGACAATCAAGTTAAATGGAATTCTCCTCGTTTCCCACCAGCCAATCGCTTCCCTCGCGGTCGTGGCAGGGAAATCCCGGCGACAAAGGGATGAAGCTCGGAGTCGCAGAAACGGTTGGAATGATTTATCTAGCACTCTAACCACCATTGATGAACCCCATTTGCTCGTTCCATCGCCAAACTCTAGTTGAAGCGGACGCGGACGCGCAGAACTTTGCGCTGATTGGCTTCGAGAACTTCGAAGCGAAGGCCGTCGGCGTCGATGATTTCGCCGGTGCGCGGAACGTGGCCTGCAACACTATTCAACAATCCAGCGATTGTCGTGGAGGTGGAGTGCCGCATGGCGGCGTCGAGTTTCACACCAAATAGTTCGCCGACTTTGTCCACCGGCACGCTGCCGCGAACTACCAGGGCGCCACCGGCTTCGCGAACCACATCGGGCGCGGGCCTGCGGTCTTCTTCGCCGATTTCGCCGACAATCTCCTCCACCATGTCTTCGATGGTGACCACTCCGGCCATCAAGCCGTACTCGTCAATCACGATCCCCATCTGCTGATTCTTGCGCTGCATTTCTTTCAGCAGCTCGGACCCAAACTTCGTCTCCGGCACGAAAAGAGCCGGGCGCATCAGCTCGCGAACCGTGCGATGAGCGGCTTCGGTGTCCGGCACCTCGAGCATATCTCGCGCCATCACGATGCCCACGATGTCGTCCAGCGATTTTTCGAAAACCGGCAACCGTGAAAATTTTGTCTCCACGGCAAGCTCGCGCAATTCTTCCAACGAAGCAGCCGCGCGAATGGCGATTACGTCCGGACGCGGCGTCATCACTTCGCGGACGCGCTTGTCGCCGAACTCGACCACCTGTTCGATGAGCCGCGCTTCGTCCTGCTCGATGATTCCCTCTTCCGTTGCAGCGTCAACAAAATCTTCGATGGCTTGCTGCTCGGCCGCCGGGGCGCTTTGCTCCTCTTCCGAAACGTGAAGTACGGACACCAGCAGTTCGAGCACAGCCAGAACCGGCCAAGTGAGAAACAGAAACGCGCGCACAATCGGAACGAAGGGCGCGATCCAGTTTCCCGGAGCGCGCGCAAGAAGAAGCGAAGGCAAAAACTGCATGGCCACCACGACTTCGGCGCCCAGGAAGAAAATCATCTCGAGCGCAGCTTCCCAAGTCCCGAGCGAGAAGAAGATTACCGCCCGGGCGGTAATCGCTGCGACCAGGACGAGCCAGAGGCGCGTGAGAAGACTGAATGCCAGCGCAGCTCGGCGGGGCGCCATGTGGAACCGCGGAGCAACTTCGGATTCGAAGGTTTCCAGATGGTCGTGGATGCGGCCAGTGGACGCTCGGCCCAGCTCGCGGTACACCCGGTCAAGGTAGGAGAAGAACAGCAGAATAGCCGTAAGAAACAGAATGCCGGCGGTGTAGAAAAAAATGGCCACGCTAGAGACGCTCCGGCATCGCGACCGCAGGCGCGGCAGCGCGAGCCGGCCGGCGGTTGCGCCCTGGCATGCTGGAACGCTTAAAAGTGAACTGTCCGCTCATGATTATGCCAAACCGAGATGGCGGCGAAGACTCATTTCCCGCCGGTCCATTTGACCCTGGTCGGTTTCGTGGTCGTATCCCATCAGATGAAGAATTCCGTGCAGGACTAGGATGCGCATTTCGCCGTCGAAATCGCGTCCCAAACGGCGGGCGTTTTGCCGGGCGACGGCGGGAGCGATCGCAATATCACCCAAATACGGCGGCGCAGAGGCAGCGCGCAGTGCGAAAGAATTGCGTTTTCCCGGCAATCGGCGAATCCTTCGCTGGGAGTGTGGCTCATCCGCTGCGAACGACAATACATCCGTGGGGCGATTTTTGCCACGGTAGGCGCGGTTCCACTTCGCGATTTCCGCATTGGTGACCAGGCAGATCGTAAGTGCGTTGGCGGGAATGCGCAGCAGCCGCCGCAACTTTCTGGAAAATTTCTCCAGCTCGCCAATGGAAATTTTCACCTGACGCTGTTGGTTGAGAATCATGTAACTGGATTAGGCGCGATGATTCTTGCCGGC
>Ga0209530_1000622_pt1 | contig 22503 bp, 23 predicted proteins | sample BlaSpr_A8_Ref_O1_FD_187987 | JGI IMG/M metagenome (GOLD analysis project Ga0209530, IMG submission 187987) | Forest soil microbial communities from Thunder Bay, Ontario, Canada - Black Spruce, Ontario site 2_A8_Ref_O1 (SPAdes) (version 2) | ecosystem: Environmental > Terrestrial > Soil > Boreal...
CGGTCTGGGATGCGATCACGGTCGTCGTAGCGGCATGAAAGACACAGTCAGCCACTACATTCCGCCGCCGAATCCACTCACATCGACTGAGCCACGAGCATTCTCAAAAAGCTTGACGATGCCGGCACGGCATCTTTTGCGCCGTTGCGCCGAATGTGTACACCGTGGATGACGATGGGTTCGGCCAAGCAATCGGTGGCGGCACCCCAGCGCCCGATGCGGTCGAGGCAGCTCGCAACGGTGCTGACGCCTGTCCCGAAGGGGCGGTTTCGACTGAAGAGTTAGCTAGGGTCAGCTCACCGGCCTACTTTCGCGCGGAACCGCGACTGCGACCTTTCGGGCGTGCGTTGCCACTCCTTCCGGCACCCAAAACGGCAATGAGCGTCGTTCCCGAGCCCGATGTCGCCGGCCAATCGGCTCGCGGATCTGATGTCGCCGGCCCAGCGGCTGCGGCAGGTCGCAAGCTGTTGCGTCTGGAAGTCCGCAACGCGCAGACTCCGATCGAGCGCAAGCCACGGTGGATCAAGACCCGGGCAAAGATGGGTCCTGCGTACAGCGAGCTGCAAAGCCTGGTCCGTCGTGAGGGCCTGCACACCGTCTGCGAGGAAGCCGGCTGCCCGAACATCTTCGAGTGCTGGGAGGATCGCGAGGCCACCTTCCTGATCGGCGGCGAGCAGTGCACCCGCCGCTGCGATTTCTGCCAGATCGATACCGGCAAGCCGGCCGAGCTTGACCGCGACGAACCCCGCCGCGTCGCCGAGAGCGTGCAGGCGATGGGGCTGCGCTACTCGACGGTCACCGGCGTGGCCCGCGACGACCTACCCGACGGTGGAGCATGGCTGTACGCGGAAACCGTGCGCGCCATCAAGGAACTCAACCCCAACACCGGCGTCGAGTTGCTGGTCCCCGACTTCAACGGCGAGCCGTCGCTTCTCGAGCAGGTCTTCGAGGCGCGGCCAGAAGTGTTGGCGCACAATGTCGAAACCGTGCCGCGCATCTTCAAGCGCATCCGCCCGGCGTTCCGCTACGACCGCAGCCTCGCGGTGCTCACCGCGGCCCGCGACTGCGGCCTGGTCACCAAGTCCAATCTCATCCTCGGCATGGGCGAGACGCCCGACGAGGTGCGCACCGCGCTTCGCGATCTCTACGACGCCGGCTGCGACATCGTCACCATCACCCAGTACCTGCGTCCGTCGGTGCGTTACCATCCGGTAGAGCGCTGGGTCACACCAGACGAGTTCGTCGAGCACGCGCAGTTCGCCCAGCGCCTGGGGTTCTCCGGCGTGCTGGCCGGGCCGCTGGTGCGGTCGTCCTACCGGGCGGCCCGGCTGTACGCGCAGGCCAGCCAGTCGCGTGGTCGGCGTCGAGGCCCACATTGAGCACCCGGAGCCACGGCCGCCGCGCCCGCGGCGGGGCGTCGGTTCGACGATGTCGCGGTGCTGACCGCGTTCGCGCTCGGGTTCGCCTCGATCGAGCAGGCCAAGCATCCTGACCGCGCCCAGGTCGGCCCGCTGGCCAGGATCTAAGGTGCTGCCCGAGCTGCGGACCCTGCGGCCCAGGCTGGCGGCGCTGGCCGACGGCTGCGACCCGCTCGCTCTGCAGCGCGTGTTCGCGACCGCGATGCTGGCCGCGGACCCGTGTGAGGCCGGCGTGTACTTCGTCGACGAGCATTTCATGCCGTACGCCGGGAACTGCCGGTCGGCAAGGGCTGCAACACCAAGCGCCGGTGCGCCGAACGGGGCCGGGTCGACACCACCGTGTGCGACCTGTCCGGGCGGGCGATCTGCTTCACCACCGGCGAGCCGTCCGGGCTGTCCAAGACCCTGCCCGCCGCGCTGGCGGAGCTGCGCGCCGTCACCGGCGCCGACGCCGACGCCGACGCCGACGCCGAGATCATGCTCGGCTTCGGCCGCGGCGGCGCCTACCCCAGCGTGTTCACCGCCTGCCGGGCCGCGAACGTGGACTCGATCACCTACCGGCGCGCGCCGCTGGCCACGCCCACCGGGCTGCCGATCACACCGACTCCAAAACCCAAGCCGAGCAGGTTCGTTCGGTTGCTGTTCAACGGATCGGCCACCTCCTCGGGCGTGTCCCAGGCGACGTCATGGTCCAGCTCGACGAAGCACACGACTACATCTGGCCCTTTGACACGGTATCGACGTTCCGTGCCGACGTCGGTCCACGGTCGAAAGACATCTCCAGCGCAGGCCGAATCCGGCGTGGATCGAACCAAGGTTGGTCGGCGAGCGATCGACTGCCCACGTACTTCGGGACGCGGTTGAGCATGTCGGTGAAGCGACCCTTCTCACCACGCCCGGAACCCTTCTTACGGTCACGGTTGACTTCATCCTGTGTGCGTGCCTAGATTACCGTGTGTACCTCGAATACTTTGGCTGCATCCGGCGAAGCTCTGGCGTTGACGGAGTCGTCGATCCTCAAGGGCTAGGCGCTTGGATGGTTTTGTTAGGGGAGAAGACTCAAGGGGAACATGCTCGTGCTTAGGTCCAAACACGGTTACTTAGACCGGAGGTAGGGTGGTGGCCCGACCTCGCAGCGATTAGCACGCTGCAGAGAGTGATGCATTGACCGATCCCCCGGGCATTTTGCTCCTGACACAAGAGGCGCAATTAGGTTTGTTGGCTAACGGAAAGGCATGATTGTGCATCGATTACGTCATCCTCTCACTGGTGCCCATTATGAGGCACTATCTCTGGACGAGGTTCGCGTCGAGAAAGATGGCCAAGAAGGGACCTTTACCAGCAACGGCGTATGGCTCTCGGGGGAGTACCGTGCGCCGGTCGATCCTGAACTCTGCCGCTGGGTGTCGAGCTATGTAAAGCAAGCGGACCAGAACTCGAGGCTCCAATGGTCCGGTCGCGACCGCAAGCGGCTCTTCCAGAAATATCTCGAGACTCAAGCCGCCACATAGGTGGGGCACGCAATCAGTTGGTCATCGGAACAGGATATGTCCTTCAGCAATATAGATCTCACTGTGACGCCCGATCAGGACCTGCTTCGGCACACAACCGCCAGATTTGTCGAGGCAGTGTGCCCTCTACCACAGGTTCGGGAGCTGGTAGAAGATGAAACCGGGCTGCCCACCGGCTATCTGCGGAGGTCAGCTGATCTAGGCTGGTTCGCGCTGCTCGTCCCGGAAAAATATGGTGGCGGAAGTATTTCGGGGGACGGAATTAGAGATCTCGTTATAGTTGCAGAAGAACGGGGCCGCGCCTTGCAGCCAGGTCCGTTCGTTTCAATGAACGTGGTTGCTGCAGCCTTGAGTGCCGCAGGTTCACTTGAACAGCAGGCTATCGTTTTGCCCGACATCGCGGCCGGCAATACCGTGGCGACATGGGTCGCTAATGAAGTGTGGGGTGGAGGATTACCCTCTGACGCACTTACTGTGACAGAGATGGGGGATGGATACCGGATCGGAGGTCGCGCCAGCGTGATTCAAGAAGGAACGTTTGCCGACTGGCTCCTCGTCACCGCTAAGGGTAGGGGTGGCTTTAGCCAGTTCCTACTACGTGCCACTGCACCCGGGATAAGTATCACTCCTCTCGATGGCCTCGACATAACGCAGCGCGTAGCGTCGATTAGCTTCGACAGGGTCGAGGTGACTGGGCGAGCCTTGGTCGGTGAGCCCAATATCGCAAACGACACCGTAGAACAGCAACTCCAACTAGCAATCCTGCTAACGGCCGCGGAATCAGTGGGCGCCATGGACACACTCTTCGAGATGGCACGCCAATACACCACGATTCGCACCGCGTTTGGTCGACCTATTGGCTCTTTCCAAGCAGTCAAGCATCAGATGGCCGATATGAGTCTGTGGCTGGAGAGCGCCAAGGCAATCACGGCTGCTGGGACTCGGGCGGTCCAAGAAAATGTCCAAGACGCTGCGACGATCGTAAGTATTGCAAAGGCATGGGTGGCCGATACTGGTATCGACCTCGCGCAGGGGTGCTTTCAAGTGTTCGGTGGCGTGGCGTACACGTGGGAACATGACGCGCATCTTTTCGTGCGAAGGCTCACAATGAATAGCCTCCTGTTCGGGCAGCCAGATTGGCACCGCGAACGAATCTGCAGGCTCAACGGTATATAGGGTGTTGGCCTGGCGCCCGAGGGCGTTGAGTCTTACTGCGCCCGGCACTCCAATCTCAATGCGTACGGTGCCGCGGGAGCATGATCACCCAAAGGACGAACGAGAGCATGGGAGGTCGATGTTGACATACAAAGCAGAACCGAGTTCCACTTCCGATTCCGAAATTGCGGAGTATCGACGGACAGCTCGGTCATGGTTAGCTCAGTCCCTGGAGCGACGGGATGGTCGCTCTCGGCGACACCACATCGAGTACTACACCCCCGAGGTCATGGCTGCCAACCGCGAACTGCAGCGCCGACTTTTCGAGGCCGGGTACGCAGGCATCACCTGGCCGGTCGAGTACGGGGGTCAAGGATTGTCGACGGAACATGAGGCCGCCTTTTATCAGGAAGCAGCCGACTACGTCTTGCCAGATTTCGGCGCACTTGGAAATACGACGTTCTATACATGCGCTCCGACGATGTTGGCGCACGCATCGGCACAATTTCTGGTCAGCTTCATCCCGAAGGTATTAGCCGGACAAGCACTTGTGTGCCAGTTCTTCTCTGAACCATCCTCGGGGTCTGATCTGGCTGGCATACGATTGCGTGCGGCTCGACAGGACGGCGGGTGGCTATTAAACGGACAAAAGATGTGGAGCACGTTTGCCCATCTGGCGGACTGGGGTCTCTGCTTAGCACGCACCAACTGGGACGTACCAAAGCACCGGGGCCTGACCTGGTTCGTGGTGCCTTGCGACTCACGGGGATTGACGATCCGGCCGATTAGACAGATCAACCAGTCTCTCGAATTCTGCGAAGAGTTCTTTGATGATGTCGCGGTGCCCCCCGAATCTGTTATAGGCAAAATCAACGGCGGATGGGAGGTAGCCCAGACCATGCTTCTATTCGAGCGCGGTGCTGGCCGCCCGAGTGAAAGCGAAGAACTTGCGCCGCCTGGACCAGTAGCCCCTGAACTCGTCCGACTCGCAAGAGAGGCCGGCAAAAGTGGGAATCCGGTCATACGCCAGAAGATCGCCCAGAGCCACGTTATCGATGTAGTAGAGCAAGCCTTGAAGTTCCGAACTGGAAAGCGCGCCCGACTTCAGGATGCTAATCCCGGGATTCCCGCGTACCCGAAGCTCTTTCGAGGCACATATGATCCGATCCGGGCCAGGATCGCCGTCGAAGTGGGCGGCGCGTCCGCGATGACTTGGGACACAACGGATCCCGATGGCGCCGAGAGATCCTTGGCATATCTCGACGCCCGAATCGGCTCAATTGCGGGTGGTACAAATGAAATGCAGCGGAACGGTATAGGTGAACGCGTTCTCGGATTACCTCGTGAACCGGCCACAGACATTGAGCAGCCCTTCAAGGATGTAGCCAGCATCAGAGAGAACCGGCGAGGAGATCAGTAGCGACCCGTGGTCATAGGTGCGGTGACGTTAGAGAGGGTTAAAGCTTCGTCGTGCCGAACCCTGGATGGGTGATTCCAAGGGGGTGTGGGTTGACCTGAGGTCCACCACTGACGCGAAGAGGGTGTTCAAGGTGGGCGTTGCTAACCCGACGTTTGACCTTGGAGGTCTCGTGGACGCTGACCTGGACACCCCTTTGCATCGCACTGTACGTGAAGATCGACGACGAGTTGAAGATACGCCCGGAGCTGGGCCAGTCCCGTCCCAAGGTGGGGCCTGTGCCCCAAGCTGACCTACGCCGAGCTGCTCACCTTGTCGGTCATCCAGGCCCTGTTGGGCTTCACGTCCGAGGCCCGCTTCCTCTGCGACGCATCAGGCCCATCGGTGCCTGCCTTCGCCCGCTCCGGCTACTGCGCCAGCCAGTCCCGCTACTTCTGGGGGCTTCGCCTGTACCTGGTCTGCCCCCGGCCGGGCTGCCGGTCACCTTCGCCCTCTCACAGGCTTAGTGGACCTGGTGCGGGCCAGAGACGGTGACGCGGCCGAACCCCATTGGCACCGCCACATGGACACGGGCATTGAGCTCATGCCCCGCAGGGTCGCCACTCAGAAGGTTCGCGATTTCGTGGAGCAGGCGCCACCCGCCTCCGGCCGGGTCCTCGGTGTGTCGGTCCCGAGCCGCCGGATGGTTACGACCCATTGCGCCGGCTTCGCGCGGCCGCGGCTACTGCGTGGATGTCGATTTCACCGCCGTTCCGGCTCGGAACGCATAGTTCGTAGCATTGTGGAGGCTGCGGGTGATGAGCGACAAGCTCCACGATGTCCGCAAAAAGCAATAAGGCACAGCCCTACGTAAGAGCGCCGCACCTACGACTTCATGGGTGACTACGCCCGCCGGTTCACGGGTTGCCGATCCGCGCCCCCAACCCCGACGCGATCGAGCCGCCAGTTTGGAAACCCCCGGCGCATAAGCCGATACGAGCGAGATTCAGTCGCCGGCTGGCAGCGGCTTGGCCGCCTTGAGGCTCAATGCCGTGCCCCCACGCTGAGCGTGCCCGCGCCCGCCTTGGTGACCAGGACCTCTGCGCCGCCCTCGTCGACATAGCGCTTGCCCATCACGCTGTCGCCGGCGAACGCTGGGTCCACGTCGGCACCCGAACGGTCGGCACCGATCGCCACCCTCGGGGCGCCGCCACAACGCAGATCGTCAAGGCTGTCAGCGGTCTTCACAACGATCACTTGGGTGTCACACACCTGGCTCGTCAGGCGGGTGCCGTTCTTGATCATGGGCGTCCTCAGGTCGTGGGAATTGTCGATTACAGAGCGTCACCGCTCGGCAGTCGCGGGGCGCAGTCCCTCGGCCAGCTCGCGCCGTAAAATCTTGCCAGTCCCGTTAGTCGGCAGCTGATCGCGGAACACCACCTGGTCAGGGGTCCGCGACCCGCGCAGGCTCTTACGGACGTGCTCGCGCAGTTCCTCGCGGTCGGGGGTAATGCCCGCGACGGGAACCACCACCGCGACAATGCTCTGGCCCCACTGTGGGTCTTCGACACCCACAACCGCGACTTCGTGAACATCGGGATGTTCGATGAGGACATCTTCCAGTTCGGCGGGCGCAATGTTCTCGCCGCCGCGGATGATGGTGTCGTCGGAGCGACCGGTGATGAACAGATAGCCTTCCGCATCGAGAGTGGCGATGTCTTTCGTCGCGAACCAGCCCTGCGCGTCGAGAACCGACCCGACGCCGGTGTAGCGGCCCGATACCTGCTCGCCGCGGACATAGAGCTCACCGGCTTCGCCGGGCCCGACGACATTGCCGTCGTCGTCGCGGATCTGCACTTCGATGCCCGGCACCGGCCGGCCCACCGAACCCAGCCGTTTGGCAACTGCCGCGTCAGCCACGCCGAGCGCGTTGCGATGGTCGTCAGGGGTGAGCACCGCGATGGTCGAGCTGGTCTCGGTCAGCCCGTAGGCGTTGACGAACCCGACGTCCGGCAACAGCTCGAGGGCCTTGCGGACTAGCGGCAGCCCGACTTTCGAACCCCCGTAGGCCAAGTTGCGCAGGGTCGGCAGCTCGACCTTGTCGCGTTCGAGCACTGTGACGATGCGGTCGAGCATCGTCGGCACCACGGTCGCGGTGGTGATGCCCTCCTCGCCGATGAGGCGGACCCACTCGTGGGCGTCGAAGCTGGGCAGGTAGACCATCTTGCGTCCGGCGTAGAGGTTCGACAGGGCCGCCCCGACGCCCGCGATGTGGTACGGCGGCACGCAGATCAGCGCCACGTCACCGGCCTCGGCCGAGTCGAACTCGACGGTGCCGGTGATGTAGCTAGTCAGGTTGTTGTGTGACAGTTCGACGGCTTTGGGGCGTGCTGTGGTGCCGGAGGTGAACAGGACCACCGCCACCCCCTCGGGGTCCGGGAACCCCACTGCCGGCTCGACGGTGCGCGCGGCGGCGAGGAACTCTTGCGCGTCGATCACCTGCCTGGCCGTGCCCGCCACCATGTCGCGATATCGGCTGTCGACGATAAGCAGTGGGTTGGGCAGCCGCCCGATCAGCGACATCACGCCTTCGGCGCTCAGCCGGTAGTTCAGCGGCGTGAAGGCCACGCCGGCCCGCGCCGAGGAGAACATCAGCAGCGGCAAGTACACGCCGCCGGTCCCGACGTACACCACGTGCTCGGCGCCGGAGGCCGCAATGACGCTGGCGCCGCCGTCGGCGAGCTCGCTGAGCTGACCGCTGGTCAGTCGTAGGTCACCGGACACCACGGCGAGACGATCAGGATCGCTCGACACCGCCATCTCCAGCAGTAACGAAATGCTCAAAGGCCAACCTCCTCTTGAACCGTGAAACGCCGTGGGTGTGTACACCTGGTGCCCTTGAGCGCGCAGCAACTAGCGACTCTCTGGTAGCACCAGCCGGTCTCCCGAACTTGAGATGCCTGTCTTCAAATGGGCTATGCCGCCCTACCCGATCCAGAAGTGCGAGAAGGCAGCGTCGCCGACATCACTTCAGCCCGAGGGCGGCCGACGTGATCGTGCTAGCGGTCGGAACGTACGATGCCTCAAGAGGTCCTGCGGGCGTCGGTGCGTATGGAGCCCCGAGCCGCCTGACGGGACAACTGAGCGTGTCAAATAGGTTCTCTGTCACTTGGCTTGCGATCTCGGCGCCGAACCCGGCGAACTGAACTCCGGCATGAACTACCAACACCCGGGTCGTCTTCGCGGCCGAGGTGAGCACTGTCTGAATATCGAGTGGTACAAGCGATCGGAGGTCGATGACTTCAGCGGAAACGCTGAGTTCGGCCAACTCGTCAGCTGCGATCAAGGCATCGTTGAGAGTCCGCCCCCATGACACTATGGTCACATCAGTTCCCGCCCGGCGGACTTCGGCAACTCCTAGCGGTACTCGGTAGTCTCCGCGAGGAACCACCATCTTCTGTGGATGGAATATCACTCGCGACATTTCCATAATGATGCAAGGGTCGTCATCAAAGATTGAGCTGAGGAGCAGACCCTTACCATCCAAAGGGTTGCTAGGACAGACGACTTTCATGCCCGGTACATTCGTCAGCCACGATTCTAGGGATTGGGAGTGCTGTGCTCCGTTGCTTCCGCCCCCGCCCACCATAGTTCGGATAGTAATCGGCACGTGGCTCCTGCCACCCGTCATGTATCGAAGCTTGGCGGCATGATTAGCGAGCTGGTCTAAACAAACGCCCAAAAAATCCATCAGCATGATCTCGGCGACCGGGCGCATTCCGCCTAGGCTGGCTCCGATTGCTGCGCCGACTATTGCTTGCTCCGAAATGGGCGTAGAGCGAACTCGTTGAACTCCAAATCGAGTCGAGAGACCACGAAGAAGCTTCGTAACTCCTCCAGCTGGATCGGCGATATCCTCACCCAGCAACACCACGCTTGGATCCGATTCGAGCGCGAAGGCCAAGGCATCACGATACGCCTGGGAGAATGACATCGTTTCACCCGGTACACTGGCTAATGCAGCGCCCGCGAGCGTCGGGTCAGCCATGGTGTTCATAGGGGCATCCCACCTGTCGACGCATATACGTCAGTCATCATTTCGCCGATCGGCGTTGGGGGTGCCGATTCGGCGAATCGAATCGCATCGTCGACCTCCACCAGAATGGCTTCATCTATTGAAGAAACCTCGTCAACGGTGAGAGCGCCAGAGTTGATGAGCAGTCTGCGCATGTTCGGCACTGGGTCCTTCTCGATGGCGGCCTCTCGCTTCGATTTCGGGATATAGGGCTCATCCGTTCCATACGCGTGGGGGCGCAGTCGAAACGTCACAGATTCTAAGAAGACTGGCGCACGCTGCATCCGCGCATGGTCGACCGCTTCGCGCACAGCACTAAACACTGCCATCGAATCGAAGCCATCGACTCGAATGGTCTTCATGGTGACAGCTTCAGCGCGTGTTGCAATTACAGGTTGCCGAGTGTAGTCGTCGATCGACGTGTGCTCTCCCCATTGATTATTTTGGCAAAGGAACACGACTGGAAGCGACCAAAGGGACGCAAGATTCAGACTTTCATGGAATGCTCCGGTCGACGATGCGCCGTCACCGAATGTCGTGACAACGACCCGATCAGCGCCGTCCCAAAGTGCAGCGAGGCCGAGTCCCGCAGCAATCGGCATTCCAGCCCCGACGACACCGGTGGTAGCCATCAAGCCGTAGTCAGGCGCCGCCATGTGCATGGATCCCCCTTTCCCCTTGGAGGTGCCCGCGGCTCGGCCGAATAACTCAGCCATGATTTCCCGCATGGGAACCCCCTTAGCGAGTACGTCTCCAAGGCACCTATACGTACTCACGATGTAATCAGTTGGTTTGAGCGCCAACCCAACAGCAGCGCAAGCGGGCTCCAGTCCCCTAACTGGATAGAACGGCGCCCGAAACGTCCCAGCGGACAAAGCCTTGAGGATTCCATCCTCGAGGGCCGAGATCCGCATCATGAGCGTGTAGAGCGCCTTTGGGGTTGCCTCGGTGCGCTCGCGTCCACCGTCGACTACCGACCGTTCACTCACGCGCGACCTCCCGAACTCGTTCGTGCTCAAAGGTGCCAATCGGTTCTTCCTCCAACTCGACAGCCCGCAAATTACCAGTCAGACCTGACTGTGTCAAGAGCTTGTCGTTGCCCGCTGCTGCGTGCTATGCATGCCGGATGGCGCGGTCAACCCGGAATCGTGTGGCGCCGAACGCAGCCCGCCGTCCACGCGACAGTCGCGATAGAATTGTTCAGGCCACGGTGACATCCTTGGCCGACCGAGGGTTGGCGAACACCAGTACGTTAAAGGTGCAAGAGGACGCGCAGGTGAGCCGCGGAAGTCTGTTGCATCACTTTCCCTCCAAAGCAACGCTCCTCGTCGCGGCCGTTCGACAGTTGGCTGTCGATCGGTTCAGCGCAGCGACGTCAGAGCCGCCCGCGAGCACCGACGGGCAACGAATAGACGAAGCAATAGATCTTTTGTGGTCAATGTATGACGGCCCCCTTTTCTGGGCGGCGATTGAACTCTGGATCGGCGCTAGGCAAGATGGAACGCTACGAGATATTCTGGAAGTTGAAGAACGAAAACTCGGTCACGTCGTGGATGAGATGTGTGACGAGCTTTTCGGTCCGCAGATCGCCGCTCTGCCAGACTACTCTGACTTCAGAGACGTCCTCATCACAAGCATGCGTGGCATTGCGCTCACCTATTCATTCGATAAGCGGGAGATGAGCTCAGAGCCCTTGCTTCGAAAGTGGAAGTCGCTTGCGCGGTTTTGCCTCAAAATTCGTGACTAGAAATTCCATTTTGGTTGTCGGTCATAACTCGGTCTGCAACAACGGGCTAGAACCGGAGTTGGATTCGAGATGACCCCGAGATTCGAATCTTGGGCGTTGGACACACGGGCCGGTACCGTCGCTGCGTTATAGGCATAGACCTCAGGCGCGCGTGCGATTGGCCAGTTTTGACGGTGCGCGTATAACGCTAGCCGCTTGCGACGGCCCTGAGTGTCTGCAAGTCTGTGCACGGTCACGGCGGCGATGTGTCAGTCGGCGGTCCTGTGACCCGACGCTCAGCCGGAGGCCCCAGCCGCGACGCCACTTATGATGCCAGAGTGCCAGCATCGACGGCGACCGTCGAGCCCGTCATGAGCGCCGCTATAACCGTGCGACGGAACAACACAACACGCGCAACGTCGTCAGGTACTCCGATCCGGCCTAGGGGGTTGCCCGCGACTTGGGCGTCGACGTCGATACCCGCTGCCATCAGCAGCATCGGAGTCGAGCTCGCCCGTGGGCGGCAGATCGCCGATCACCGTCGGTCACGTGACGCACAACTCGCGGGCCAATGACGCCCGCTGTCGCGTCACCTCGGCGACACGATCTCGCCCCATCTGCGGGGAGACGTCTGTCAGCGAATGACGCGCCGACGCCAACTCGGGGCAACCAGTCAGTCCACGTTTGTCACCGAGCGCGCCGGCTCAACGCGCGGCCAGACCCGCTTACACCAACGCGACGTCACCGGCCCCCCGCTGGGGCGTCGAGCACGTGACCCACCGCCGATCCTTGGCCTTCGTCGACCACCCAGATCGTGACAGCCGACCCTGTCAGCATCGGTCCCGGCGCAGATCCAGATCAACCGCGTCGTCGTTCGGCTACAACCAGCTGCAGACATGTTGAGGGGCTCACGGTTCAGCGACTCGACTCAAGCGTGCCGCCATCTTGAGCTTCGATCGATGAACACGATGTTGTCGGAGGTTGCCCGCTGAAACGGCGCTATGTCAGAGCCCGACGGCCGTGACGGCTTGTTCGCTGTGGGGAATCTCTGGGTACACCATTTGGGCGCAACGATCGATGGTCGACTGGATGTAGGAGGTAGCCGACCTGGCCGCGTCTGTGATTGTCGGTGTCGCGTCCGGGGAGCCGCCATCCGCCAGGACCCCTGTACGTACTCGCATGGAGGTCCCTCGCTAGACGATCACGCTGGCCACGAGTTGTGACGGACCCGGCCTCGCGGGGAGCGGCTCGCCCCAGCCCGGGGGCCCAACACCGCTGCGCCAGCGACAACGTGGAGGTCGCCACCGCTAGACATCCCAGCCAACGTCCGACTACTGTCGACTAGTCTGTGCTGACTACTACTTGGTTCGGCTGACATGGCGCCGAGTATGTCCGTTCCGACGTACAGAGAAAATGATGAAATGTCCTCATAGTAGTTACCGCTAATAGGTGAACGCAGAAAGGTGTCCCCGACGTGTCGGATGTATTCGAGATACGCATTCCTCAGCTGTCTATGGAGATAGCCGAGGCCACGATCAGCCAATGGATCGCGACAGACGGCGCCCTTGTGGAAGAAGGAAACCCTCTCTACGAGATCGAAACTGACAAGGTCAGCACGATCATAGATTCGCCGGTAAGTGGAAAACTTGAGATCCTCGCGGACACCGAAACGTTGTTCGACGTCGGGGTGCTGATCGGCAGAATTCATCGTTCATAGCAACTCGTAGTCGAAGCGCTCTAATAACGCTACGCGAGTCGATTTCAGAGCAAGCTGGAGGAAATGTGGTCTCAAGCTCATCCGTCATCGACCTGAGCGGGCGGGTGGCGATTGTGACAGGCGGGAACAGGGGGATCGGCTTGGGCTTGGCCCGAGGGATCGCTCGTGCCGGCGGTTCTGTGGCGGTGTGGGGACGTCGGCCGGAGCGTAACGACGAGGCCGTCCGAGAGCTCGAGGCTCTCGATGCCAAGGCTGCTGGTTTCGTCTGCGACGTCAGTAACGAGAAGGGGGTCGCGCAGGCTATGGCCGCCACTCTTGAGACGTTCGGCCGACTGGACACTCTGGTAGCCAACGCCGGGGTTTCAGCTCAGACCCCATTCGTCGACATGAGGCTGGCCGATTGGCGATCGTTGATGGCCATAAACCTAGAAGGCGCGTTCCTGTCGCTTCGAGAGGCGGCCCGGGTCTTGGTGGAACAAGCTGAGGGCGGCGCCCTGGTAGGGGTTTCGTCCGCCTCTTCGCTCCACGGGGCGCCGGGCCAGGAGCACTATGCGGCAAGCAAGACTGCGGTACTGGCCGTGATGCGAAGCCTGGCAGTGGAATTGGCCCGTCATGGCATCCGGGCCAACAGCCTCGTTCCTGGTTGGACAGAGACGGAGATGACCGCGCCAGCCCGCCGCCACGAACGGTTTCTGGAGAACACCACGAAGCGTACACCCGTCCGGCGTTGGGCCACCCTCCACGACTTCGAGGCTGTTGGAGCGTTCCTGGCTGACCCGGGCATCTCGTTTCACACCGGCGATAGCATCGTGGTCGACGGCGGTTACACCGTCTTTTGAAGCCGCTTACCTTCACCTAGCCTCGGCCAAACCTGCGCGTCGCCCTCCTAAGAACTCGTCGGCGTTTCGACGTCACATCCCGCACGCGTCGCAGCCATGGGATGCCGATAACCACGACAAAGATCAGGTGCTGGCGCAGACGGGTGGGCGCAAGTCGCCATCGGCGAACTACTCCTCGACAGCGTCACCCCTCTCGCTCTCGACGTCGCTCTCGCCGTGCAAACCGAACTTGAAGGAAGAGCCGCCGAAGCCGACGGTCTGCGCCGTCAACACGTCGAACGAGCCCGCCACGCCGCCGAAGCAGCCCGGCGCCGCTACTTCTCCGTCGACCCCGACAACCGCCTCGTCGCCGCCAAACGTCGAAGCCGACTGGAACGACGCCCTGCGCCACCTGACCGCAGCCCAAGACAACTACGAACGCCAAACAGCACGAGCCGTCGCTCTCGCCGACAACGACAGAGCCCGAACCTCAGCGCTGGCCACCAACTTCCCGGCACAGCCACTCTATTTGTTGGAGACCGGCAAGGTTCAGAACGAGGTTGAGTTGCCGATAAGCGGATGTCTGGGAATCATCGGGCCGCCCGATGGTACGTGCCTTGTAGAGGCGTCTGTTCGTGCAGAGCATTGCCCTCAAACAGGTTCCTCGGGTGTCGGCGTGTCCGCCAGCATGCACTGAGCCATGTCTTGCCAATAGAGAAGATGCGGGTCTTTCGCCGTTCGGCCCCGAGCGAACGAGTAAGTTATTGCAACGCCTCGGATACTACCGATTAGGGCGTGGCGAAATGCAAGATAGCGCGGACGTTGGACGAGGTCTGGGCCGAACAGGTGGTCGGCGAGGTCGTTCATGATCCTCGACATTTTGCGGTCTTCGCGGGCAAATCTCCGCTTCAACGAGGGATGCGTTCGAGAGGCCATCCACAGCTCCATTCCCGCCCAAAAGAGCGGTCCGTCATAGAGCGCCCACAGTCGCTCTATTGCGAATTTGATGCGCTCTGCATCGCTCGCAACTGGCACCTCTACCTTCATCATCGCGTTGAATTGCTGCTCCGCGAGGTACTTGACTGCGGCAATCAGCAATTCCTCCCTTGACGGAAACTGGTGGAGAAGCCGACCTCGCGACACGTTAGCGCGCTCCTGGACCGATACGGTCGTTGCGCGGGCGAAACCATCCTCGTTTAGCACGTCTTTAGCTGCGTGCATGATTACGGCTCGAGTGGCCTCTGTCCTCTGGCGTTGCGTTCGCCGAGGTGGTTGAGAGTCTGACACCATACGTACGATTCTAACGGTGGGGTTTTGCGTGGCGGATCCCCACGAGGAGCGATCTCTGCGATGGTGGGACGGGAGTAGCTGGTCCTCGGCCACGTGTGCTCTTCCTCCGTTGAAAGGGGTGGGCCCATCCGCCCCGATGAACTGAGGGGAAGCTGCTGATGTCGGTTGTCATCGTCGCCACCATCGAGCCCATCGAGGGTCGCCGCGAGGATCTCATCGCCTTCCTGGAGGAGGTCATCGCCAAGGCCCACGCCGAGGATGAGGGCTGCGAGTTCTACGCCCTGCACGAGGCCGACGATCGGCTCGTGTTCATCGAGAAGTGGGCCAACGGCGACGCGCTCAAGGCCCACAGCAGGGGACGCTGTAGCTGCCCCTGGGCGCACAGGCCGGGAGTTCGAGGCCCTCGCGGCCCGCGCCCGGAGCGCCTACCTGCGCTACTCGTTCACCCGGGGCACGGCTGAGGAGGTCAAGTTTCTCACCGATCTACTGGTCCCCGACCCCGCCCGGGTGATCGTCGACGTGGCCGGCTCACCCACCCAAGTCTGACGTCGCCGACCTTCAGGCAGTGGCGCGCAACCTGACCCGCAGGGCATCGATCGACGTCGACGCCACGCCAGCCTTCTCGGCCCATGCACGGGCCCCGCCGTACTCGTCGCCCAGGAGTCGAAGGAAGCGGACCATCGTGTCGGGTCGCACCGTGCGCCGATCCGCCGGCTTCTGCCCCACGGCAACCCTATAGACCGGGTCGGCCGCCAGGCGCTCCAGGATCGCCGGCAGCACCCGATCAGTCAGCGCGTAGTCGGCGCTGATGTCGTCGTCGTCGACGTCGAGCATGGCCAGTAGGAGAGCGGCGACAACGCCGGTACGGTCCTTGCCCGCCGAACAATGGAACACCACCGCGCCCCTGCGGGGTTCGGCCAGGCGTTCGAAGACGTCGACCAGGGCATCCCGGCCGACATCGAGGTACCACAGGTAGCGCCCGGCGATGTCGTCACCGGGTGGCGCGCCGGTGGCCTCACCGGTGGCCGAAGGGATCACCGGAGCATCGACATAGTCGATCGGGCCAGCGGCCAACGCTCCCCGGCCAACCGCTCGTACCTCGTCGGGGCTGCGCAGGTCGATGATCCGGTCCACACCGAGCCCGGCCAGAACCTCGACGTCACCCGCCGACAGGTAGTGCAGGCTGTCGCTGCGAAACACCGACCCCCATCGGACCCGGGTCCCGGCCCCGGCGGAGTACCCGCCCAGATCACGGAAGTTGTATGCCCCGTCCAAGGCCACCCACCGCCGGTCCGAACTGTCCTTCATCGCGCGGTTCACGACCCCGGTTCAGGCCGGCAAGAAGATAGGAAGATGGTACTGACCGAGCCGGTCCTCACCTTCGACCCATCCGACTTTCAGAGAGAGCCCATCCCTGAGCATATCGAGGTAAGAATGATCAATTGTACTGATAAAGATCGGGCCCTCGTCAAGCTCGGCCGCGATAACGACGTTCCCTGGTGGATACTCCGGAAAGTACTGCTTGTGAAACACTACCCATGACAGTAGCTTTGCCAAGCCGGTGACTACCGGCCATGTGTAGTCCTCCGAAAGGCACGCGTCACAGAACGGAGATGGCGGCCAGCGGCGCTTCTGACAGTCTGAGCACTTCTGAACTCGTAGCTCCTTCGTCTCTGTGTAATGCCAGAACTCAGCCGAGCAAGGATCCATCACACGCGGCGGGCGACCGGGGGCCATAGTCAACCGCCCTTGGTGTAGACAACGCTAAGGCAGGTGCCCAGGGCATCTTGCGTGTATTGCGCGATATTGGCACCAGTGACTTGGCGCACACCAAGGCCACCGCGTAATTGTCGAACGAGTTCAACCTGGTGATTCCAACCTTGCATGTAGCTTTCCGACAACATTCCTCCGCTTGTGTTGCACGGAAGCTCGCCGCCGATCTCGATGCGGCCATTCTGAATCCAGCTCCCCGCGTCTCCTTCCGGACAGAAACCGAAGCCTTCGAGGGAGAACAACAGGTGTGCGCTGAAACTGTCGTAAGTGCCGTACACATCAATGTCGCGCGGTCCGTATCCGCACATCGGGTAGACCTGCGCAGCGACTGCTCGATGGGCCGGGTAGTAGAAGTCCTTGAGGCGGGGTCGCAACTGTGTTGCGTCAACACTCAGCCCCGACCAGCCGAACCCGCTCACGTTCACTGGTGTCTGCTTGGAATGCTTGGCTCGGTCCGCCCGCTGAATTATCAGCGTTACCCCCCCATCATTGACGAGGCAATAGTCGAGCAACCGTAGTGGCTCCGCGATGTAAGGGGAATCCAAGTACTCGGCAACGGTTAAGGGTTCACCCATCACCGCGTTCGGGTTTAGTGACGCATGCTTCCGGAACGCCACCGGCACCGCACCCAACTGCTCCTCAGCGGTACCGTAGGTCAGTTGATGACGTTTGAACATCATCGCGTACAGCGCACCCTGAGACGTCATACCCCAGGGGGCGTAGTACACATAGGACAAAGCGGTCGAACCCCCCATTGCTTTCCCTCCGCCATACTGGACGTTCTGCGAACGCTGAGCGTTGCCATAAATGCAGGCCACCGTGTTGCACAGTCCGGCATTGATCGCCTGCGTCGCTTGAATAATGGCCCGTGGTGCGTCAGCGGCGATTGCCCAGCTCGGATTGATCCCGAAAAGCTCGCTCGCTCGCTCAACACGGATAGGGCCGCCGACGCACAGGCCGTCGATCTGGCTTTTGTGCAGACCGCCGTCCGCTAGCGCCCGCCGCAGACTACGTGCCGCCAGCTGATAGGAGTCCCGTGCACCGCTGCCTTTGTTGGCGGCCCGTCCGGCTTCGCAACGATAATCGTCTCGGTAGTCCGTCGCGCCAACTCCGACAACCGAAACAGTGTCCTTCAGCGCTCCCATCGTTCTACGTTCGGCCTTCAAGTGGAATCGACCACGCTTAAAGTACGGCATAAGCGTTGGCTGGGCTGCCAACGCCGTTCGGAACGTTCAAAACGCCTGAGGCAAGGAGGAAGTCGTAGCGGCCCGATTTCTTGCATGCCGCAGCTAGCTCTCCTAGAATCCACATCTCCCCGACCGGCATTCCCAGCAGCGGAATGATTCGGAAATGAAGAAATCCCTCTTCCCGTCGAACAGGCAGTACCTCCAGCGCAAGATTGTCAGAACTGACCGCAGCGATCCGATGATCCCATAGCCAAGCAGCTGTGTTCTGACGCGCATCGAGGCCCGGGGATGCTAGGGGCTCATCCCGCGCGCCGACTCGCCCCTGCATCGCGCCTCTGGCTTCCGGCGCCAGATCCAAGTACCACTCCATCCACCCGGTGCGGATCAGGAGAATATCTCCACCTTGGAACTCGACGCCCTCCGCGTCGGCCACCTCGTCGAGAAAGTCCGGGGAAAATGCCTGACGGGAGGTTGGCATCAGTGCCCCGCCCCGATCCGCGGTGTGTTGGACCATGTCCAGGAGAACTCCTCGCCCGATAAGCCCACGCCGAGCCCAGTGATCGATGCCAAGGTCGTCAGTCGAGTCGAGGTCCTCCTCCTGCCGGCCGCCCCAGTACCCGTACTCTCGAAACCGGATATGGCGAAGGCCGTCCCACTGGCTGCCGTATTGGAGATAGAGACCGTCGATCCGATCGTCACGGCCCTGGCGGCCTCGGTCGACGACGTGTCGGTAAGGGCTCCGGTGTGTAAACGGGCCTGGGTCGGGTTGGTTCAAAGAGCAGCCGAGCCCAATGACCTCACCTGTCCTGACGAGTTGGCACGCCGCACGCACCTTCTCCGGGCGGAGCCAATTGAGGCTGCCCAGCTGGTCGTCGCGGCCCCACACGTCCCATGCGTGCCGTTCGCCGGTTTCCCCTAGCGGTGGGAGATCAGCAAACATCGGATAGCCGTCCTCCTGGACGCGAGACACGTTGATCATCGGCCCTTCCTTTTGGAACACTCGGGACAAAGGTCCCTTCGCCCCGCTTCTCGGCGACACCAGCAATGTGGGGACATCACAACAGGTTGGCGCCGGACACGACCCCCGCCGCACCCAGAGAAAGAATCGTGTAGTCGTCGACGCCCATTTCGCGCAGGATCTCGCGCGAGTGCTCTCCGAGGGCAGGCGCAGCCTTTTCCAGCTGAACACGAAATCCATCGAACGCCCAGAAAGCGCCAGCCTGTTGGACGACCCCGTACCGTCCACTCGGGTATGTTGTAACGAGCTTCGATCCGTCTTGGTCTGCGGCGTTGAAGAACTCCTCCTTGTAGTTCTCTCGGACCGGCTGCGCCGGGACCTCTACCGAACGAAACGCGTCCATCAATTCGCCAACGTGACGCTTCGCGATCGCGGACTTGAAGGTGCCTTCTCCATCGTTTCGTGACCGCGCTAGACCCAACACCGTCCGCGCGGCGGCCATAGCGCAGGGAGAAACCGCCGCCACGGCGATCCATCCGTCCAATGCCTGGTAGATCCGATAGCCCTCGGAGACTCCTGTCAACGCCGAATCGACGCGATGTACTGGTGCAACTGTGCCAGTCGCCACCTGTAGGACGGTTTCACTCGTCATCATCGCTGCGGCTCCGACCAACGAGGCTGAGACCTCGGACGGCGAACCGGTTCTTTCACGGTGATACAACGCCAGTAAGGTGGCCACCGTAGAAGCAAGTCCGGCAGTGGTGTCGATCGGGAGGTGACGACTCAAGAACGGCGTATTGCCGTCACCTGCTCCCTCGACCATCCACCCCGACATTGCTTGCATGACAGGATCCATTCCTGGATGATCACTGTTTGGGCCAGTTGGCCCATATGCGTATATCTGAGAATATATCGCATTAGGATTCATGAGTCGGATAGATGCACAATCTAACCCGAGCTTTCGAGCCTTCGACGATCGCAAGTTATGGTGAACGACGTCTGCCCATTGAACAAGACGTTCAAGGATCGGATGGGCGTCACTTTTCCGAAGATCAATCGCGATCGATCGTTTACCTCTTTGATAGCCGAGGAACAAATTCTCCCAGACCCGGATCCGATCACCCGTGAGCGATTCGACCTTAATAACGTCCGCACCCAGATCGGAGAGAAGCATAGCGCAAAATGGACCTGCGATAAACGTACCAAAGTCAAGAACACGAAGGCCCTCGAGTGGATGGGCGCCTAGCCGACCGACGGTTGCCATCGGCGATAAACCATCCTGCGAGGCCGCCATTGTCCGGATCTGGAATGGCGTCCCAGCTTGTCTGGTCAATCCCCACACCGGATCCTCTACCTCCACAACGTAGCCGTGCGTCACGGCCTCGCTCGAACGCAGAAGCTCGCCTAGGGGCGCCACCCTTGCTGCTGGCACCCCAAACTCCTCCATTGCTAACAGCCAATCCTCGCTCGGGTGTTGTGAAAACACTGATCGCCACAGCGCGTCCTCCTCGGCTCGGGAGAGCGCCGATCGATCGCTGCTCGAGTCTGACTGTTCGGGGGGCTCTAGGCCCGCCGTTGCCATCGTCTCAAGCAACAGGGGTACCTCCGCCCAGTAACCGCTGAGCTGAATCCATGCGCCGTCTCCGCATCGGAATAACATGCGTTCGGAGTCCGGCTTCATGCTCATTGAGTCGGTCGGATTCTTCACCCGGTTCCACATACCCAGCAGCGGGATCATGCCACCCTGGAAAAGGCTGGTGTGAACGGCGCCGCCGCTACCTCCTCGCTGACGAATTAAAAGGCGAACGATTATGCCGATCGCCACCAGGTAGACAGAACACCAGCTTGGGCTGGGAAGCCGGGAAAAGATCGGCCCTGGTCGTGTTCGTTCTTGCTCATCCATGAGGCCTGTCGCCGCCTGAATCAGGATATCAAACCCAGGCATGTCGAAATCTAGGTGCTCGTCTGGAAATCCTCTCAGCGTGCAGACAATCAATCTCGGAAAGCGCGTTCGTAGGGCCTGGTCGTCCAGATGCCACACCAACGCCTCTGAGCGGCGCAAGCTGTGCGTAAACACGTCCGCGCTCGCCAGCATGTCATCAAACACTGCGCGTTCGGTGGACTTGTCTAAATCCAATGTTATCCGTCGTTTCCCACGATTACACACGATGTAGAGTGGCGACCCTTTGACCAAGTCGCCCGACGGAGACTCAACTTTCACCACGTCTGCGCCCGCGTCAGCGAGTAATCGTGTCGCCATCGGTCCGGCCAAACCGACTGTCATGTCTATAACTGTTATTCCTGTCAAAATGGGATGCACCTGGTAACTTCGTCCTTCCTGCCGACTGCCGCCCACTCTGGCGCAGAAATGGAGGCGCTCCCCCGCTAGTCCGATGACGGAAGCTTTTTGGGCTGCATCAACTCAAGTTCTCGGTCGCCCACTGCAAGGGGACCCGAACCGGGACCAACTACGAGCACTTCCAAGCCAGTCTCGCGGTCCGTATAGCGCTTTCCCGTTTGAATCGTGACATCCGCTAGCGTTCCAGCGAAGGTAGGGCGATCGGCTGCCGGCGTGGTTCTCGTGCCGACGAGGACCATCGGATACCCACAGCACGTGAGATCGACTTCGCAGGTAGGCTGTTTGAGCACAATGACCTGCGCTGTGCCGGCGGCGCTCTCCAACCGAGTTCCAGTCGAAATCTTCATAATGACTCCTCAATTCAATTAGTTAACATGCCGCTGGGAAGCAGACAAGTCACATCTGACTGTTACGTTCCGCAATCCTGCCGCGGTCGCGTCACCTCGCGGTGTGGGTCCAATTGCTTGATCGCCTCGCCGACTCATGTGTGATCACGTCGAGGGCGGTCGAGCCCAGTGCGTATCTCGGCACCGTGTTGATCCAAACTAGGAGCGGGTCTGCGGATCGAGGCTGGAGTCTCGCTGAACTGCCACGGCGGCCTGAGATCTTGTCGGAGGTCACCCGACGGTTCGGCTGACTGCACGATAAGCCCCATCGTCTCGACGTGGCCGTCGGCGACAAATTCGCTGTATGTGAAGCACGGAAAGACCCAGCCGCCGTGACGGTGGATGATCTCTGCCGCTTCATCGAACGTCCACTGCGACAGCCCTCGATCCCATAGATCGTGTACTACGTGCGAGTACCGCCCCAACCCCCCGGCCGTGTCTCGGCTGAACATTGGCCAGCGTGGGTCGTCGAAGACAAATTCCATCTTCAAGTCTCGCACCAAGGCACGTATGTCATCGACACGTCCAACCGAGAAGTACATCCGCCGTTCCTTACACTTGTATCCGTATTCAGGCGGCTTCACGTAGCTGTCGAGATGGAAGCCCTTCCACTCATCTGGATTCGACAAGGCTGCCCACATAGTTGACCGCATATGAATGAGCGAACCGAATAATGAGACGTCGATCCGTTGTCCACCGCCATCGAACGCAATCAGCGCAGCGATCACGGCCTG
>Ga0209530_1000623_pt1 | contig 22491 bp, 19 predicted proteins | sample BlaSpr_A8_Ref_O1_FD_187987 | JGI IMG/M metagenome (GOLD analysis project Ga0209530, IMG submission 187987) | Forest soil microbial communities from Thunder Bay, Ontario, Canada - Black Spruce, Ontario site 2_A8_Ref_O1 (SPAdes) (version 2) | ecosystem: Environmental > Terrestrial > Soil > Boreal...
CATGACTAGACGCATGCTGACTGATTACCGCAGTTCAGAGCCTATTTCCTTCTGTCGGGCTGACAGGATTTGAACCTGCGACCACTTGACCCCCAGTCAAGTGCGCTACCAAACTGCGCCACAGCCCGTTCGCCGGTGAGTCCACCGGCGGCAGGTCGAAAGCCTACCGCAGACGACGCGCTACCCGGCTGCGGCTGTGCGGTCACGTCCTTGAACAACCGCGTGACCGCACGTATGGCTTCGGTCTTCTCCTCGCGGTCTTAGGCAACCACTGTGAGCTGAGGGCGGAGAAATCGATGGATTCCCGCCGTGAACGCACACTCAAAGCCCTGCATGCACACTCGACGCGGCAGCGGTCGAGGCAGCGCGCTCAGCGGCGCTTGGCGCCCCGCTTTTCGCGCACCCGCACGTTGATCCGGATCGGACTGCCCTCGAACCCGAACGTCTCGCGCAGCCGCCGCTCCACGAAGCGTCGATATCCGGCCTCCAGGAAACCGCTAGTGAATAACACAAATGTCGGCGGTCGGGCGGTGGCCTGGGTGGCGAACAGGATGCGCGGCTGCTTGCCACCACGTACCGGGGGCGGCGTGGCCGCGACCACCTCCTTGACCCAAGTATTTAACGGGCCGGTCGCGATCCTGGCGTCCCACGACGCCAGCGCAGTCTCCATCGCCGGCACCAGCTTCTGCACCGCGCGGCCCGTCTTGGCCGAGATGTTGACCCGCTGTGCCCATTGCAGCTGCACCAGTTCGCGGTCGATCTCGCGGTCCAGCAGCTCGCGCCTGTCTTCGTCGACCAGATCCCACTTATTGAAAGCCAGCACCAGAGCCCGTCCGGCCTCGGTGACCATGGTCAGCACCCGCTGATCCTGTTCGGTCAGCGGCTCCGACGCATCGATCAGCACGATCACCACTTCGGCGGAATCGATGGCCGAGTGAGTGCGCACCGAAGCGTAGAACTCGTGCCCGCTGGCCTGGCCGACCTTGCGGCGCAAGCCCGCGGTGTCGACGAATCGCCAGATCTTGCCGCCCAATTCGATGAGCGAGTCCACCGGGTCCACCGTGGTCCCGGCAACCTCGTGCACCACCGAACGCACGTCTCCGGCCAGCTTGTTGAGCAGTGAACTCTTGCCGACATTGGGCTTGCCGACCAGCGCCACCCGCCGGGGACCGCCCGTGACCGGTGCCGCTTCGGAAACCTCGGGCAGCGCGGCCAGCACCTCGTCAAGCAGATCGGCGACGCCGCGACCGTGGATCGCGCTGATCGCATACGGCTGTCCGAGCCCCAGCGACCACAGTGCGGCCGCTTCCGATTCCACTTTATCGCTGTCAACCTTGTTGGCGGCCAGAAAGACTGGCTTTCCCGAGCGAAGCAGAATGCGGGCGGCGGCCTCGTCGGCGGTTGTGGCGCCGACAGTGGCATCGACCACCAAGATCACCGCGTCGGCGGTGCGCATGGCCACCGACGCCTGCTCGGCGACCAGCTGCTGCAGACCCTTGGCGTCGGGCTCCCATCCCCCGGTGTCCTGGACGACGAACCGGCGTCCGGTCCACAGCGCGTCGTAGGAAACCCGGTCCCGCGTCACGCCGGGGATATCCTGCACCACCGCTTCGCGCCGGCCCAGGATCCGGTTCACCAGCGTCGACTTGCCGACATTAGGCCGGCCCACGATCGCCACCACCGGCGCAGGACCCGGCTCATCGACACCGGAATCTTCGAAATCCCAGTCACTTTCATCAATCCAGGTGCCGTCTTGGGTCACCGCGCTGCCCCGCTTCGCTGCTCGACCAACTCCAGCAAGTGGCTGATCACCTGCGCCTCGGTCATGTCGCTGGTGTCGACGACCACCGCATCCGAAGCCGCTCGCAGCGGCGACAACGTCCGGGTGGAATCCAAGTGATCGCGGCGGCGCACATCGGCCAGCACGCCGTCATAGTCGTCGGCCAGTCCCGACGCGACGTTCTGGTCGTTGCGACGCCGGGCGCGGGTTTCGGCCGAAGCTGTCAAGAAGATCTTCACCGGCGCGTCGGGCAACACCACGGTCCCAATATCTCGACCCTCAACGACGACGTTGCCCGGGCCTTCGACCATCTGGCGCTGCAGCCCGACAAGCCGGGCGCGCACGGCAGGAACTGACGATACCGCCGACACCGCCTGGGTGACCTCATCCCCGCGTATTTCGGCTGAAACATCTTCTCCGGCAAGGCGATAGTGAATAACGTCGGGGCTGTAGTCCACCGACATTTTCACGGTCCACCCAATTTGGCCGATGGCATCAGCGTTTGCCGGGTCGATACCGGCCCGCAGTGCCGCTAGCGTCACCATCCGGTACATCGCCCCGGTATCCAGGTAGCGCGCTCCGAGTGCTTGCGCCAAGCCTCTTGACACAGAGGACTTTCCGGTTCCCGCCGGGCCATCGATGGCGATGACTATGTCATTCACTGCCCGATGGTTCGCTGCCGTCGCGTCACTCACTGCGTTCGTTCCGCTCACAGGCCCACCGCTTTGTACAGTCGCCCGATCTCGGCAAGGCTCAACGCCCGAACGTGGCCTGGGCGCTGCTTCCCCAGTGACACGGAACCGATGTCGATGCGCACCAGCGCCTCCACCGGGAAGCCCACGGCCTCCAGCAACCGGCGCACGATGCGGTTGCGTCCTTCGTGCAACGTTACCCGCACCAACGTCTTACCCGGTATGGCGTCCACCACCGCGAAATCGTCGACATGCGCTGGGCCGTCGTCCAACTCGATACCCGCCCGCAGTTTCTTACCGAGCCCGCGCGGCACCGTCCCTGGCACCGTCGCCAGATACGTCTTGGGAACCTCGTGGGAGGGATGCATCAACCGGTGTGCCAGCTCGCCGTCGTTGGTCAGCAGGATCAGCCCTTCGGTGTCAGCATCGAGTCTCCCGACGTGAAACAGCTTCTTGTTACCGCGCACTCGGCGCTCGATCAAGTCCCCTATACAGGGCCGCCCGCGGTCGTCGGACATGGTCGAATGCACACCGCGCGGCTTGTTCAGCGCCAGGTACACCAGGGAGTCGTCGACGACCACCCTGGCCCCGTCGACGCGGATTACCGAGGCATCCGGATCAACCCTGGTCCCCAATTCGGTCACCAGTTGCCCGTCCACCTCGACGCGGCCGTCGATGATCAACTTCTCAGCGGCCCGCCGGGACGCAATCCCTGCCCGGGACAACACTTTTTGTAAGCGGACGCCTTCCCCGGCGCCGCTGGAATCCTGGGTCTCGGCCATCAATCCCGGTCCACGTCGAACGACAGAGCCTGCTCGGGCGCCGCGCCGCCGGCGAGTTTGATGAACCGTGGCTCGCTGTCCAAAGATTCGCTCAGTTCATCGATCGAATCGACATCGGGAAGCAGCGGCGCGATATCGGGAAGGTCGGCCAGCGACGTCAAGCCCAGCCGCTCCAGGAACAGCTCGGTGGTCGCGAATGTCACTGCGCCAGTGTCGCCGTCGGCACCAGCCTCGGTGATCAGGCCACGCGCCAACAGAGTACGAATGACGGCGTCGACATTCACGCCGCGAACCGCGCTCACCCGTGCGCGTGTCACCGGCTGGCGGTAAGCCACCACAGCCAGCGTCTCCAGCGCGGCCCGAGTGAGCTTTGATCGCGCGCCGTCCAGCAGTAGCTTTTCTACGTAGGGCGCGAACCGGGCGCGCGTGTACATCCGCCAGCCCTCACTGGTTTCCCGCAAGTCGATGCCGCTATCGCGTCCAGTGAGTTCATCGGCGATCGCTGTCAGCTTCGCCGCGACCCGATAGACGGGTTGTTCGGTGGCCGCGGCCAGCGCATCGACGGTCACCGGAGTGTCCACCACCAAGAGCAGCGCCTCCAGCACAGAACCCAGTTCCTCGGGATCCAGGGGCGCCACCTCAGCGATGTCGATGCCGAGATCGACGTCGGACGGTTCTTGCGTCATGAGCGCCGCTCCTCCTCATCGCTTCGCTCTGCATCGTCGCCGGCTCCGGTCATGAGCGCCGCTCCTCCTCATCGCTTCGCTCTGCATCGTCGCCGGCGCGGCTCATGATTGGTCCCGCACTTCTACCGAGGCTTCGGTGGTCGGACGTTCGCCGGTCCACGAAATCTGGAGCACGCCAAGCGGCTCCGACTGGTCGAATGCTACCGCCCTGGACCGATACAACTCGAGCAGCGCCAGAAAGCGCCCGACGACCTCGATGGGCGCCGCGCAGTCGGCAACCAGCTCAGAAAATGAAGCCCATTGGCCGCTGCCCCGCGCTTCCAGCATCGCCAGCAGCTTTGTGGCCTGTTCGGGAATCGAAACCTGCAGCTCGTGTAGATGCTCGAGGGCCACCGTGGGCACGGGCCGGGGGCTGAACGCGATCGCGGCGATCTGGGCGAAGCGCTCGGAGTCGACGCCCAGCATCACCTCCGGCAACAGGTCGGTGAACTGGTCCTCCAGCGACACCGCGCGCGGAAAGCTGCGTAACGCGGTGGCCTCCAACTCGGCGAACATCTGCGCAACGTGCTTGAACGCGCGATACTGCAGCAGCCGGGCGAACAGCAGGTCGCGCACCTCCAGCAGCGCTAGATCCTCTTCGTCATCGATCTGCCCGGCCGGTAACAGCCGGGCAGCCTTGAGATCGAGTAAGGTCGCCGCCATCACCAGGAACGCCGTGGTCTCGTCTAGCCCCAGCTCGGAACCGATCTCGCGGGTATAGGCGATGAAATCGTCGGTGACCTGGTGCAGCGCCACCTCGGTGACGTCGAGGCGGTGGGCGAAGATCAGCTGCAGCAGCAGATCGAACGGTCCCTCGAAGTTGGTGAGCCGGACTCGGAAGCCATCTGGGTAGCCGTTCTGGTATGGCTCACCATTCGCGCCGCCGGTCACGCGCCAAATCGGTCGATGAACTCGCGGGCCAGCGAGCGGTAGGCCATGGCGCCCCCCGATTTCGGTGCCCAGGTGGTGATCGGCTCGCCCGCGACGGTGGTCTCCGGGAAACGGACCGTACGGGTAATCACCGTGTCGAACACCAGGTCACCGAACCGCTCGACGACGCGGGCCATCACCTCACGCGCGTTGACGGTGCGCGGGTCGAAACGAGTGAGCAGGATCCCGCTGATCTCGAGCTTGGGGTTGAGCCGGTCGCGCACCTTGTCGACGGTATCGGTGAGCAGCGCCAAGCCGCGCAGCGAGAAGAACTCGCATTCGGTCGGGATCACTACCCCGTCCGAGCAGGACAGCCCGTTCACGGTGAGCAGGCCCAGCGACGGCTGGCAGTCGATCAGCACGTAGTCGTAGCGGTCCAGCACCGGATGCAATGCGCGGGCCAGGGTCTGCTCGCGGCCGACCTCATTGACCAGCTGGATCTCGGCGGCCGACAGGTCGATATTGCTGGGCACCAGGTCCATGTTCTTGACCCGGCTGGGGATCAGCACGTCGTCGATGGACACCCGTGGCTCTATCAGCAGGTTGTGGACGGTTTTCTCCAGCTCGTAATGGGGTACGCCGAGGCCCGCCGACAGTGCGCCCTGCGGGTCCATGTCCACTAGCAGCACTCGCCGGCCGTACTCGGCGAGTGCTGCACCCAGGTTGATCGTCGACGTGGTTTTCCCTACTCCGCCCTTCTGGTTGCACATCGCGATGACCTTGGCCGGGCCGTGTGAAGTGCGCGGCTTTGGCTCGGGGATCATCCGCGGCGGCCGTCCGGTCAGCCCAACAACGACGTCGCTTTCGGGCGGGTCGCTCATTGCAAGCCGAGTGTTCGGGAGGTGAACATCGCAGGAAAGTCTAACGGGTTCGCGCGCCTAATCCGGACGACCCGCAGGCAATCTCACCAGCGAATACGGGTCGGCGACCAACAACAGCATGCGCAGCACCGCTGGGAGTCACACCCGTCTCACCAGCATCATCGACAAGCTCACGAAGCGGGCCGCACGGCTAGGCGGCTTTACGACGCCACTCAGGGTCGCTACGCAGCAGCCGCAAGCCGGATGCGGGTGATGCGGACGGCTGCCCGCCGCGGCCCGGGGATGCCGCCGCGGCGCCGTCCGGAGCCCGTCCATGTGCCGAACAATGGGTCGGCTCGTAGATGATCGAACGGGCGCGCATGTCTCCCCCGCATGCGCCAAGATTGGGTGACGTTCAGCGAGCCGAAGGGGGCTGCATGCGCGGTGCGGCGTGCGACAGCTTGCCTGCACTGGTAAGGCTGCCTCGCGCCGCGGTGGTAAGGGTTGCGGGCCTGGGCGTCGAGCAGCTCATCGTCAACCTCGACCCATTGCCGCCGGATGTTCCGGTCGTGATCCGTTGCGGTATCTTCGCCGCCCCTGCCGCCTCAGCCGTGGTCACCAACCTGCTGAGCCAGCTGGAAGCCGTCGCCCTACAGCTGTTTCCCGCATGGCTTCCCGATGGTGACACGGTCCAGACGACGAGCGGCCTAGATCGGCGGGTTGTCCGAATGCTCGCTCGCCGGCACGCGGCGAACAGCGAACATTTCGGACCATTCCTGGCCGATGTCGCCGAGGCGGCACTGCTGGGGCGGTCTCGACTCGAGCGCTTTCCGCGGGAGATCCAGGCCCACGGCTTGGCGCGCATTCTGGCCGACGCCTACCACAGGGAAGATGTAGTACTCCTGATCGACGGCTCGGCAGGGCTCGACGAAGACGAGCAACAGACGGCCGGAGTCGCGTTAGGCTGGCTGGCCAATCACGGGATCGGAGTCTGGCTCACCGACGGCATGCTGGCCTGTGTCGACCGGTTCCCTACCATGGTCATCGGCGTTTCCTCCTATGTCGAGCCAACAGCCTCGCCGCCGCAACTGGCTGTCAGACTTCTCGACATTCCTGCCCCGTTGGGGCAGCCGCACCCGCTAAGCGAGGCGGAGAAGAAGCTCGCTCGTGTCCTGGCTAACTGCGACTGGGCGGCCGGACACCAGTGGAACCAGGAGCGCAACGGGGATTCCCTGATGCCGAGGATACGTGTCGACCTCATCTGGCCCACCGAACGCTGCATCGTCGAGATCGACGGCCCAGATCACCGCGGTGCACAGAAATATGCTGCCGACCGCCACCGCGACAACGCCTTGGCGCTAGAGGGTTTCCGGGTTTTGCGCTTTACCAACGATCAGCTCGCCGATGAGATGTCTTCGGTGCTCGACGTCATCAAAGCCATGCTGTTCAAACTCCGACTCCAAGAAGGGAATTCGTCGTGACCGTATCCCCCGATGAACTCACCGGCACCGAACAGGCCGTGTTGCTGGTGTTGATGGCCGAGGCACGGCCGGTGCCAAACCCAAAGCTGAAGGAGCTTGGTCCCGAGCTGAAAAAGCTTGATCGGGAACGGCTCAACCGGTTGAAGCTCATTGAAACTACGCCCGGGACGCCGATGGTCCACGAACTTACGGACCAGGGTTGGACGACGTGCCGGAGCCTGGTGGGCACCGCGGTACCCGCCAGTGTGAGGGGCCAAGGCAAGGTTCTCTATACGGTGCTCACCGCTGTGGATCGCTACCTGCGCCAAAAAGATTTCCGGCTTGCGGATTTGTTCGAGCCGGAGGCCGAAGAAACCAACCTGGACAGCGACGTCGAAAGCCGGGTGCGCCGGGCGTACTCCCGATTGGTCGCCCGGCCAGGCGGCTGGCTGGGGCTGGTCAAACTGAGAGCTGAACTGTCCGACGTACCCCGGGCAGAGCTCGACGCCGCACTGGTGCGGCTATACCAGGCGCCCGGAGTCAGCCTCGTCCCGGAGGAGAATCAGAAGACTCTCACCACTGCAGACCGCGCAGCCGCGGTGGAGATCGGTTTGCAGGACAAGCACCTGATTGCGATCCAGTCGTGACGGCCTTGCAGCAACCAGAAACAATGGATCCGCAACAGAGAGAAGCGTTAAGGTCGTTGCGCCTAAGCTGGGCACCCACCGCCGATGACATGTGGCATTCCCAGGGCGCCGTGCATGTCCGCGGGATTCACGACGAGGCGATGAGTGACGTCATGGACGCCTTCGCCGACGCCGCTCACTCGGCTGACTCCAACCCATTGGGCATGGTGATTCACGGTCCCGCTGGTTCGGGGAAGACGCACCTGCTGGGTCAGGTTCGTGAACGAGTGCAGGCGGACGGCGGATTCTTCTTCCTCGTGGAACTGCTTGACGCGACAAGTTTCTGGCAGTCGGCTCGCAGCGGAATCCTGGAAAGCCTCGGCAGGCCGGGGGGTACTCGTGATACCCAGCTCAAAGATTTGCTGTGGGAGCTCTCGTCGCTGGCGCATATCTCGCGGTCCGACCGCAGGGCGGTGATCGGCGACGAAGACCTGACGCCGGAGATCCTCACTGGTTTCGTTAAAGCGCTACACAAACAACATCGGGAGACAGTCCGACAGTGCGGTCACACATTGCGCGCGCTGGTGCTGGTTGGCGCCGCGGACCTCGGCCTGCAGGATATTGGCGAGGCGTTCCTCACCGGAACCGATGATCTCGACCGTGGCGATCAAAGAACTTGGGGGCTAGGGGACCCTCCGACGAGCGAACAGGGGTGCGTCCGGGAAATTTCCCGTCTCGTCGCGTTGGCTGGCCCTGCTGTTCTCGCGATCGACCAGATCGACACCTTGATCGCGCAGTCGTCGGAGAGGACAGAGAGCGGGGGCGAAACTGGCGACAATCGCGACCTCGATCACGTCGCACACGGGCTGATGTCAATTCGGCAGACCATGCGGCGTACTGCGCCGGTAGTGGCTTGTCTTCCATCAGTGTGGGAAGCCATACAAATAAGGGCTACTGCAACGGTGGGCGACCGATTCCGGACGTCGCAGGTTTTACGCGGGCTTAATAACCCGGCGGTTGGGCGGGCCATTTTAGAGCGCCGCTTCACGGCTAGCTATCGCGCGGTGGAGTTTGTTCCGCCGTATCCGAGTTGGCCGATTCTGCCGGAGGCTTTCAGTCACGACATCAATATCACGCCGCGGAAGTTGCTCCAGCTGGCCGATGCACATGTCCGAAGCTGCCTGGCGCGCAACACCATCGATGAATTAGCTCGACTCGCCGACGTCAGCAGCAAACATGAACAACCTGTCAATACACGCGCCGTCACCGACGAACTAGATCGACAGTTCGCCGACTATCGCCAACGAGCGGTCACCACCGCTGCGTTAGACCCCGACGGCGAGGACACCACCGTGCCCGGCCTCCTTTCGGCAGCCCTCGAAGCGTGGATCACCGAGCACCAAAACGGGGATCAGACGTTCCACCCGGACCCCCCACCTGGCCGGGTTGTCGCATTGCATGCCCGCTTGCGCCAAACCGTTGACGCCGCCACGGAAGACGAGCAGCACTGGGCATTTCGAGCTGTCGCCACGACCAATGCGCTTGCGGCACAGACCCGTATAAAAAAGGCGTGCGCTGCAGCTGGATTCAACCGCGACTCTCCCAAAAGACGGTTATTTTTGCTGCGGAACACACCGTGGCCCAGCGGAGCCAAAACCGCGGCGTTGGTGGCTGACTTCGAGGCCGCTGGCGGACATACACTGCCGTTGCCTGACGACGACCTACGTACCCTAACCGCGCTGCGCGACTTGCTCCACGACAACCATTCTGACCTTGCCGACTGGCTTCGGGCACGTAGACCTGCGCACGGGATCGCGATACTTCGACGGGCGCTGAGTGATCTGGCCTCGGAATCGCGTCCTGTGGAACCGCATTCGGAAGATTCCTCCGAGCCGGAACCTTGGCCGGAAGCGACCGTGGCGGCGCGCTCCGAGCCGGATGAGCCAGAGTCTGCCACCGCCGTCCCGATCGGCGTGACGGTCGATGGTGGACAACGAGTTTCAGTCGACCTGGCCGCCCTGCGCAAGCACACCGCGATCTTCGCCGGCTCGGGCTCGGGCAAGACCGTCCTCATCCGACGACTGGTAGAAGAGTGCGCGCTGCGGGGTGTGTCGTCGATTGTTCTAGACCCCAACAACGACCTGTCTCGTCTCGGCAGCGCTTGGCCCGAGCGCCCCGTCGGTTGGCTACCAGCAGACGACGCGCGGTCCGCCGAGTATCTGGCCAACACCGAGGTGGTCGTCTGGACGCCGGGACGCTCTGGTGGCCGGCCCCTGGCGTTTCAGCCATTGCCCGACTTCACGAGCGTCGTCGACAACGACGACGAGTTCTCCGATGCCGTGGAATCAGCTTTCGCCGCGCTGGAACCTCGCGCACTCATCTCTGGTAATTCGGCGAAGGCCAACCTCTTACGTGCCGTGCTCAAGGAGGCTCTCCGGTGGTACGGGCGCCAGTCGGCACCCACTCTGGGTGGTTTCATCGACATGCTGAGCGACCTGCCCAACGACGTCAGCGGGCTGAACGGCGCTCGGGATATGGCCGCTGCGCTCGGGCAGAATCTACGAGCCGCAAGGGTCAACGACCCGATGTTCGGTGGCATGGGCACCCCTGCTGATCCCAGTGTCCTTTTCGCCCCTTCGGCGGGTTATCGCGCGCGAATCTCCGTCGTCAGCATGGTCGGGCTACCCAACGATCGGGAGAAGCAGGGATTCGTCAACCAGTTGCAGATGGCCCTTTTTTCATGGATCAAACGCCATCCTGCCGGGGAACGGCCGCTCGGCGGGATATTGGTTATGGACGAGGCACAGAACTTCGCGCCGTCGATGGGCAGCACACCGTGTACCCAAAGCACACTGGCATTGTCCTCCCAAGCCCGCAAGTACGGGCTGGGCCTGGTATTTGCGACCCAGTCGCCGCGTGGGCTCCACAACAACATTCCTGCCAACGCAGCAACGCAGTTCTATGGGCTGCTGAACTCACCGAACCAGATCACGGTCGCCAAGGAAATGGCGCGGGCCAAGGGCGGCCACGTGCCCGATATCAGCAGGCTCAGCGCTGGTTACTTCTATGCGGCGCTGGAAGGCGAGGCCTTTCAGAAGATCCGAGCGCCGTGGTGTCTTTCGCATCACCCTGCTAGTCCGCCCACCACCGAAGAGGTTATCGAGCTTTCCCGGCGGGATCTCAGGCCGCGCTAGGTCTCGACGCTGGGATAGCCGTCGTCGTTCATGATGTGTGCCGAAGCACGAGGCCGCGGCCGCTCGCGGCTCGGTTCGGTGCGGGTTCGGCTGGGACGTCTATCGTTGCGTCTATGGACATCAAGCGACGGATGCCCCTGCTGCGGTGGTCGTTCTGGCGGATGGCGACCGGATCTCGCAACATCACCACGACGGGCCAGATCGGTGATGGACGGGAAGCGGCCGCGGTCAACTACGTCTTGGAAAACGCCCGGGCCGGCGACGTCGACGACGTGCTGGCCACGATCGACAAGTTCGCCTACGAAAAGTCGGTCCTGATCAACGTCGGCGACGAGAAGGGGCTACTCCTCGACGCCGCCGTGCGACGCGCCGATCCCGCACTGGCGCTGGAGCTCGGCACCTACTGCGGCTACGGCGCTCTGCGGATCGCCAGGGCCGCTCCGAGCGCCAAGGTGTACTCCGTCGAACTCGCCGAAGCCAACGCCGCCAACGCCCGGCAGATCTGGGCGCATGCCGGGGTCGCCGACCGCGTGACGTGTGTCGTCGGCACCATTGGCGACGGCGGGCGCACACTGGACGAGCTGGCCAATCAGCACGGATTCACTTCCGGTGCACTTGACTTCGTGTTTCTCGACCACGACAAGGACGCCTACCTCAACGATCTGAAGAGCATCCTCGACCGGAGCTGGCTGCACCCCGGCTCGATCGTGGTGGCCGACAACGTCAGGGTGCCGGGCGCACCTAAATACCGCGAGTACATGCGCCAGCAACAGGGCAAGCTGTGGAACACCGTCGAGCACAAGGCGCACCTGGAGTACCAATCACTGGTGTCCGATCTCGTGCTGGAATCTGAGTACGCAGGCTGATGCCGAACGTCGACAGGTTGTTGGGATTTAGGCGTGATCGGCCTGACGACTCGACTTTCCGCGCAGTCACTGGGCCCGGGGGTGGGCTCCTGCCCACACTTCGCGCAGCGCATGCACGGTGACCAGCGTGTAGATCTGCGTCGTCGTCACCGAGGCATGTCCGAGTAACTCCTGTACGACCCGCACGTCGGCGCCGCCCTCGAGCAAGTGCGTGGCAAAGGAATGCCGCAACATGTGCGGCGACACACCTGAGCTGATAGCGGCGCGCTCGGCAGCATCCTGCAGCACTTGCCATGCGCTTTGCCGCGACAACCGGCCGCCGCGCACATTGAGAAAGATGGCCGGCGTCCCGCGGCCGCGACGAGCCAGCTCCGGGCGACCCCGTACCAGGTAGGCGTCCAGCGCCTGCACGGCGGGGCGTCCCACCGGCACCAGCCGCTGCTTGCCGCCCTTGCCGGACAACAGCACCGTCCTGGCCTGGGTATCGATGTCGTCGACGTCGAGGCCCACCGCCTCGGAGATCCGCGAACCGGTCGAGTACAGCATTTCCAACAGCGCCCGATTGCGCAGCGTTAGCGGTCCGTCGGCGGGGCTGTCGCCGCCGGCACCTTCCAGCAGGGCCAGCACCTGGTCGATCGTCAGGCTTTTAGGCAGCCGACGGCCGGGCGTTGGCGGCCGTACGGCCCGCGCCACGTCAAGCTCGGCCAGCCCTTCGGCGGCGGCGAACCGATGCAGGCCGCGCACCGCGATCAGCGCGCGCGCCGCCGACACGGCGGACAGCGCCGGCGCCCCCGAATCAGGGTCTCCGCGCCGCAGCGCCACCAGGAATTCGCTGACATCGTCCTCGCCGACCTTGGCCAGATCGTGAATGCCACGGTCGGACAGGTGTTTCGAGTAGCGGCGCAGGTCGCGGCGATAGGAGCTCAACGTGTTGGCCGCCACGCCCCGCTCGATCGTCAGGTGGTCGAGGTAGCCCTGCATTTGTGTCTCCAGGGGGGCCAGCGCCGTCATTGCGCGGCCTTTCGTGCGGCTAACGCCCTGGGCTTGTCGATCCAGGGACTGTCGAGCGGACGCGGCTGCGCCAACCCGTTTGTCGCCGCGTTGGCGCTCAAAATCCCGGCAACGGCGATGGCATTGACGATCTCGCCGCTGAACACCCAGCGGACCGCCTCCTCGATGGGAAACCAGCGCATCTTCATGTCGGCTTCCTCGTGATGCGCCTCGGGCCGGGCCACCTCACTCAATCCGGTGGCCAGGTACACCCGCACCGATTCGTCACTGAACCCCGGTGCGGAGTCGAGATCGACCAGCACCTGCCAGGTGCTGGCTTGCAGGCCGACCTCCTCCCCGAGTTCCCGAACGGCCGCGAGGTTCGGTGGCTCCCCCGCGACGTCGATCAACCCGGCCGGCAGCTCCCATAGCCGTCGACCGAACGCATGACGGTACTGATAAACCATCGGGATATTGCCATCGCCGTCCATCGCCACGATGGCGACCGCCCCATAGTGCTCGACGATTTCACGTACCGCGATGGTGCCGCCCGGCATCAACACGTGGTCGCGGCGCAGAGCAAAGATGTTGCCGGTGTGCAGCGTTTCCGACGACGTTGTGTCGAAAACGTGCTCAGCCACGGGCAACAGGTTCAGGTAGCGGCCGCTGGACGCTTTCTCGATGCTGGTTACCGTTGGGCAAATGCTCGGGGATTTCCACCGGCAGCAACTCGCCCTGTTTGTAGTCGATCGCTGCCCCGACAAACGCGACGAACAGTGGGTGCGGCCGGGTGGGTCGGCTCTTCAGTTCGGGGTGGGCTTGGGTGCCGACGATGAAGGGATGCACGTCTGGCGGGTACTCGACGAACTCGACCAGGTGGCCGTCCGGTGAGGTCCCGGAGACTCGCAGGCCACTTTCGGCGATCCGGTCGCGGTAGGCGTTGTTGACCTCGTAGCGGTGCCGGTGTCTCTCGGACACCTGCGTTGTCCCATACGCCTGGGCCACAATCGAATCCGGCTCGAGTACCGCGGGATAGGCACCCAGCCGCATGGTGCCGCCGAGGTCGGCTTGGCCGGCCACGATTTGTTCTTGATCGGCCATCGTGGAAATGACGGGATCCGGTGTCGCCGGTTCGAATTCGGCTGAATTGGCCTCAGTGAGACCGACCGAGCGTGCGGCTTCGATCACGATGCACTGCAAACCGAGGCACAGCCCCAGCACCGGCAATCCCCGGGAACGCGCATACCGGATAGCCCCGATCTTGCCCTCGATCCCCCGGATTCCGAATCCGCCGGGGATCAGCACACCGTGCACATCGCCCAGCGCCGCCGTAGCACCAGCGCCGGTCTCGCAGTCGTCGGAAGCCACCCAGCACATCTCGACTTTCGCGTGGTGCTTGAATCCGCCGGCACGCAGCGCTTCGGCGACAGACAGGTAGGCGTCGGACAGCTCAACATACTTGCCTACCAACGCGATTCGTACCGTCTCATGTGGTTCGTGAACTCGGCGCAGCAAGTCGTCCCATTCGGTCCAATCGACGTCGCGGAACGGAAGGTTGAGCCGGCGCACCACATAAGCGTCGAGTTCCTCGCGGTGTAACACCTTGGGGATGTCATAGATCGACGGTGCGTCCGGGGTGGAGATGACGCCGTCGATATCAACGTCGCACATCAGCGCGATCTTGTCCTTGAGCGCTTCGGGGACGTCTCGGTCGCAGCGCAGGATCAGTGCATCTGGGCTGATACCGATACTGCGCAGCGCAACCACCGAGTGCTGGGTCGGCTTCGTCTTGAGTTCGCCCGACGGGGCAAGGTAAGGAACCAGCGACACGTGCAGAAAGAAGACGTTCTCCCAGCCGAGGTCGTGGCGGACCTGCCGTGCCGCCTCCAGAAACGGCTGTGATTCGATGTCGCCCACGGTGCCGCCGATTTCGGTGATGACGACATCTGGGCGGTTGCCGTCGGCGTCGGGTTGGGCCATCGCCAGGATGCGCCGCTTGATCTCGTCGGTGATATGCGGAATCACCTGGACCGTATCGCCCAGGTATTCACCACGTCGCTCCTTGGCAATGACCGCCGAATACACTTGCCCGGTAGTAACATTCGCCGAGCCGGACAGATCCCGGTCGAGAAACCGCTCGTAGTGACCGACATCCAGATCGGTCTCGGCGCCGTCCTCGGTGACGAAGACCTCGCCGTGCTGAAACGGGTTCATCGTGCCCGGGTCGACGTTCAGGTAAGGGTCCAGCTTCTGCATCGTCACATGCAACCCGCGGGCTGTCAGTAGCTGACCGAGGCTGCTGGCGGTGAGCCCCTTACCGAGCGAGGAAGCGACCCCACCGGTGACGAAGAGGTGCTTGGTCGTGGTTTGCGGGTGCTTGCGCACAGGCGGCCTCCGTGAAGACGGGCAGGGCTTCGTCTTTTCTAGGACGTTTCTGTCACTAGTCTGGCCTTTAACCAGCTTGGGCCTGCCGACCCACGGAAACCCACCCTAACATCCAGCCCGCTGTCGCGCGCCGAACACGCCCTACTGCGGCACGGTGATCGACGTCGCCCCGTGACCGGTGCCGTACTGCCCGATATGGCCGCCGTTGATCAGGTCGTGCAGGCCGAGGATCGCGGTGATCCGCCCGGCCGCGGTGTCGACGTCGTCGACGGTGCTGATCGCGGAGTTCATGCCGGCGTCAGCGCGGGTCACGGCGACCGCGGCACCTCCCGTGGCCGAACCGTCCCGGCCCGCGAGCAGGGTGCCAGAGCCGTGCGGCGCCAGCGCGGCAGAGAACCGGGCCGCGCTGACACCTTGGTTGCCGGCATCTTGCGGTAACGAGCCGCCGGTAATGACCACGGCGGCGTTCGCCGCCCCCAGGTGATCGGTGGGCTGGTAGGTGATGAAACCGGTGTCGCGCAGCGCCGCCAGCACGATATCCCGCTGAGGATCGTCAATGGCCGGCACGGCCGGGTTGGAATTGATCAGCAAGACGATGCCCAGTAGGTCGCCGGCTTGCGAACCCTGGTCGAGGAGCTTGGTGCTCAACTGCTGGCCGGCGGGAAGGATGGACGAGTTCACCACGGTGCGCAGTTTCTCTCCGGAGTTGGCGTCGACGAACTCCTGGGTCAGCGACACCGTTCCGGTGACCGTGCCGCTGGCCTGGCCGATGATCTTCGACACCGCCGCGACATCGTCGTCTTTTGCATCCGGAGTGCGGAAGACGACCACCGACTTACCGCCTAGCGTGTCGTGCACCATCCGGCCGATTAGTTGGGCATCGAAATTATTTGCCGCACTGAGCTTTTCGTTCAGCACGTTCTTCTGGTCATTGAGCCCGCTGATCTGTGTGTACAGGTCGCGCTTCTCGTCACGCAGGCTGGACAGCAGGGTGTCCGACAGAAAGCCAGAACCCAGCACAACTCCCACCGCCAACGCCAGGAAGACCGCTGCCAGCGAGAACGCATGTTGGCGTAACGAGATCATTTAACGCACCGTCCTCAATAAAACTAGGTCACCCACTTCTGCACCATGACGGAGAAGTGGTTCCAGTACTCGACGACCCAGTGCATGACCACGCCGTCGGTGCGCGACACCCACAACGCGACGATGACGGCGATCAGCATCGTCAGCGCCAACAGCGCGATGGCGCCCGCCGAAATGTGGTTACGGTACAGCGTGGCGACCGCTTTGGCGTCCACCACCTTCTCTCCCACTCGCAGTCTGGTGAGAAATGTCGAGGGGTTGCTTTGCGTACGCGTGCGGTCAAAGAATGTCTCGATGTTGGCCCTGTGGCCGGCCGTTACCAGCAGCGCCGCGCCGTGGTGGTCGGCCAGCAGCAGGGCCAGATCGGTCGCCGAGCCCGCGGCCGGAAATGTCATCGCGCCGACGCCAAGATCCTGAATTCGTTCCAGGCCCGCTGCGTGGCCGTCAGCGTCGGCCGGCAACACCACGTGGGCGCCGCACTTGAGGGCTTCGGTGCTGATCTGGTCTGGGTCGCCGACGATGAGCTGCGGACGATAACCGGCTTTGCGCAACACATCCGCGCCACCGTCAACACCGATAAGCACCGGCTGGTACTCCTTGATGAACGGTTTGAGGGATCGCAGATCGTCTTCGGCGCTGGGCTCGTCGGCGACGATCACCACATGCCGTCGACGTAGGTCGATTTCGATATCCGGGATGCCGATACCGTCTATCAACAGTGGGCTTTCACTTTTGATGAATTCGATCGTGTTGCCGGCGAATGCCTCCAGGTGAGCCGCCAGGCCACTCTTGGCCTCCCGCATCAGGTCGGCGATGTCGTGGTCGGTGCGCTCGGTACCGCGGATCAGCCGACGGTCGCCGGCATACACCCCGCCTTCGTGCAGGCGAATCTTGGAGCCGTCCTTGATCTTCTTGAAGATGTCGGGTCCCGTCTCGTCAATCAGAGTGACGCCGTTGTTGACCAGCACCTCCGGACCGAGATTGGGATAGCGGCCCGAGACGGACGGCGATGCGTTGACGACGGCGGCGATGTCGGCTTCCACCAGGGCGTCGGCCGTAATGCGGTCCAGATCCAAGACGTCGAGCACCACGATGTCGCCGGGACAGACCCTACGCAGCAATCGATCGATATTCCGATCGACGCGAGCGGTGCCGGTAAGGCCCGGCCGGGTGGCGCTACGGGTTAGAAGCCCTGACATCTTCATGTGGCGATTCTGTCGGTGAAGCACGACTTCGGCGGGAGGCGCGCCGTAACATCAGCCCCAGAAGTTACCTAGCGTCACATCTGTCACAGGTATATAAAGAGTCCCCGACGGTTAGATCTCGTCGTTCTGGGCGGCGTCGAGCAGTTCGCGGGCATGCGCGCGGGCACTGTCGGACTCGCCCAGCCCGGCCAGCATCCTGGCCAGCTCGGCCACCCGGTCGTCGCCGGTCAACCGCCGCACTCCGCTGGCACCTTTGGGTCCGGCGGTGTGCACCACCAGGTGCACATCGGCATAGGCAGCGACCTGGGGCAAATGCGTGACCACAATGACTTGGTGAGTGCGGGCCAGCCGCGCCAACCGCCGCCCGATCTGCACCGCCGCCCGGCCCCCGACGCCGGCGTCGACCTCGTCGAACACCATCGTGGTACCGCTCGCCGAAGCCGCCAGCACCACTTCCAGAGCCAACATCACCCGAGATAGCTCGCCCCCGGACGCGCTCTTCGCCAGGGGCAGCACGGTCATACCGCGGTGGGCCGCGAACCCGAACTCGACCTGGTCGACGCCGTCAGCGCCGGCTCGCGCCAGCTCGCCGCAAGGCAAAGTCAGTGCGGCGGGATCATCTTGGGCGGTCGCAAGATCGGTGGTTACATCAACGGTGAATTCGGCATCGGCCATCGCCAAGCCGGACAGCTCCGCGGTCAGCTCTTTGGCCAGGCGCTTGGCTGCCTTCCGGCGAAGTTTACTGAGATCGACTGCAGCATTGGACAATTCGCGCGCCAGCTCGTCGACACGGCGTTCCAACGCGGTCTGGGCCTCTTCTGAGACGTCCAGTTGCGCCAGTCGTTCGCGTGACTCACGCGCCCATTGCAGCACCCCGTCGATGTCAGCGGCGTACTTGCGGGTCAGCGTGCGCAGTTGAGCCTGACGGGTCAGCTTGGACTCCAGCGCGCTGGCGTCGACGGGCAGCTCGCCCAGAAAGTTGCCGAGTTCACGGTCCGCATCGACGACCACCGTTAGCGCCTCGCTGATCTGTTCAGCCAAGACCCGCAGCGTGGCATCATCGGTGGATTCCAGTGCGGTCCTTGCCCGCCCGAGGCTGTCGGAAGCGCCGGCGCCAGACGTGTCTGGGTCGTCGAGCGCCCCGGACAGGGCCGCCCGCGCACCAGCCGCGGCCTCACGCAGTGCATCCAGTTCGGAGAGCCGCAGGATGTCGGCGACCAGCGCATCGTCCTCGCTGGGTTGTGGGTCGACGGTGTCGATCTCGTTGAGCGCGAACTTCAGCCGATCCGCCTCTTGGGCGAGTTCCCTGGCCCGATTGCGACGGTCGATAAGGTCGCGCCGCGCCGACAGCCAGGCGTCACGCAGTTTGCGGTAGCGCTCGCACGTGGGGCCTGCGGCCGCGAAGCGGTCCAGCGCGCCGCGTTGTTCCTCGGGCCGCATCAGCCGCAGCTGGTCATTCTGGCCGTGCAGGGTGAGCAATTCGGTGGTGAAGCCGCTCAGCGACTTGGCCGGAACGCTGCGACCGCCGAGATAGGCGCGCGACGGCCCGTCGCGGCTGACCGAGCGCAGCGCGATCACGCTGCCGTCCTCATCGCGCTCTGCCCCCGAAACGTCCAGCATCGCATCGAGTTGAGCGGCTGCGGCATCGTCGAGATCGGTTGTGATGAAACGCCCTTCGACGACGGCACGGTCTGCTCCCGACCGAACCCGGGTGGCGTCGGCGCGGGCGCCGCCGAGCAGGTGCAGCCCCGTCACCACCATGGTCTTGCCAGTGCCCGTCTCCCCGGTCAGCACAGTCAGACCGCGGTCGAACTCGGCTGTCGCCGCGGTGATAGCGCCTAGCGACTCGATTCGTATTTCAGTGAGCACCGTTGGGGCGCCGTTACTGCCCGCGCCAACCGGTCACCGGCAACCGGAATTTGCGCACCAATCGGTCGGTGAACGGCGCGCTGTCCAGGCGTGCCCATTTCACCGGTGTGCCGCAACGGGTCACCTCGAGACGCCCGCCCGCCGGTAGCAGCATTTCGCGGCGGCCGTCGCAGAACACCAGGGCGTCGTTGCCGCCCGCTTCTATCTCGATCGCGACGGTGGCATCGGGACTTGTGACCATCGGTCGGCCGAACAGCGCGTGAGCGTTGTTGGGCACCACCAGGATCGCCTCCAGGTCCGGCCACAGCACCGGACCGCCCGCGGAGAACGCATAGGCGGTGGATCCGGTGGGCGTCGACACCAACACCCCGTCGCAGCCGAACGTCGAGACAGGGCGGCCGTCGATCTCGACCACAACCCCGAGCACACCGAGTCGCGGGCCCTTTTCCAGGCTGGCTTCATTGAGCGCCCACCCCTGGTCGATGACACGGCCCCCTTGGCGCACGACGATATCGAGGGTCAGCCGGTCTTCTACCCGGTAGTCCTGCGCGACAACATGTTCCAGCACTAGGTCGATGGCGTCTGCCTCGGCCTCGGCTAAAAATCCGATCCGGCCCAAGTTGACGCCGAGCACCGGAATGCCTGCGTTGCGGGCCAGCTCAGCTGCGCGCAACAAGGTACCGTCTCCGCCCAGAGCCAACACCAGTTCGCAGCCATCGGCGGCCTGCGGCTCAGCGTCGACCACCTCGACTCCGACGCCCATTGCCCGCACATCGTCGGGAGCCAGGTTCAGCGGTCCGCTGTCGACCGCCTCGGCGGATAGCACCCGTAGCCCAATATCGTTGTCGCCCAGAGCTTTCTGCACACGCCGCGCGGTCTCGGTCGCTTCTTCCCGTCCGGTGTGCACTACCAGCAGGATCGTCCGCTGCGCTGTCACTGCGGGCCCCGTCTCGATTGGCCCGCTCTCCCCGGCAAGCGGGAGGTGCCCCCACCTCGGGCCGTCCCGGCGCGCATCGTCGACGGGCCGTCTTGAACGGCGCGCTGCACCGCGTCGACCAGTCCGTCGCCCGACAACGACCGATCGGTCTGGGCGCGCAGCCACAGGAAGTATTCGACGTTGCCCGACGGGCCCGGTAGCGGGCTGGCCGTGACATCGACGGTGTGCCAGCCCAACTCCCCGGCCCGGCACGCGACGGCTAGCACCGAGTCGGCCCGCAACTGCGGGTCGTGGACCACCCCGCCCGGGCCGACCTGGCCCTTCCCCACTTCGAACTGTGGCTTCACCATGGGAACGATATCCGCGTTCGGCCAGGCGCATCCAGCCAGCGCGGGCAATACGGTGGCCAGCGAGATGAATGACAGGTCGGCCACCACTAGGTCCACCGGACCGCCGATCGTCTCGGGAGACAGCTCGCGAGCGTTGGTCCGCTCCACGACCGTCACCCGTGGATCGCTGCGCAACGACCAGGCCAGCTGGCCATACCCCACATCGGCGGCGACCACTTCGGCCGCCCCGCGATCCAGCAACACCTCGGTGAATCCGCCGGTCGACGCACCGGCGTCCAGGCAACGGCGGCCTGCGACAGAAATCCCGAAGGCATCCAGCGCGCCGATCAGTTTGTGGGCTCCGCGTGACACCCAGGCGCGTTCGCCTTCTCCGGCAACCGTCAGGGACGCGGTGACGGCGACGGCGGTAGCGGGCTTGGCAGCCGGCATGCCGTCGATGCGCACTTTGCCCGCATCGATCAACTCCGCGGCCTGCTGCCGAGATCTTGCGAGACCGCGCCGCACCAGCTCCGCGTCAACGCGGGCGCGTCGTGCCACCGCGCACTCAGCCCTTCTCCGCGGACTCCAGCGCCCGCAACAGCACGTCATGCGCCTCGGAAAGACGGCGTGCTATCTCTTCGAGCTCGGCGAGAGACGGCGCGTTTTCGGGGTTTTCCAAGTCCGCTGGGTTGGGCAGCTGGGCGACCAGGGCGTCGATTTCAGCGCGAATTTGTTCGGGATCGATGTTCATTGCGTTTCCTACGCTAGTCACCCGCTAATCGCCGTGCAGCAGGGACCAGCGCTGCAGGGCGTCGCGCGCCTGGTCGTCGCCTGCCTCGATGCGCAATGGCCGCGCTTGAAAATCCGGGCGGTCGGCGCCCCATACTGCGTGGGCGACAGCCCGCACGATCGACAGCTCGTCATCTTGTCGGTCGCCTTCTTGGTCGAAATTGGCGCTGACGGATTTGGCGCTGACGGATACCGCCTGATCACCGATGTCGACCTGCCAGCCCGGCTGCGGCCCCACCGCGAGCAGCTTGGCGTCCTCGTGCAGCGAGCGCAGGTCAAGAGCGATATAGGTGGGCCGCCGGGCCGGCTCGGCATACACCGCGTCGCGCGCCGTACTGACCCCGGTAAGCACCATCAGGCTGGGCAGCCCGACGGCGTTGGCGCCCTCGATGTCGGTGTCCAACCGGTCGCCGATGACCAACGGCCGGCGGAAATCGCCGCGGGCCACCGCATCTTTGAGCAATGTCGGCCCCGGCTTACCCGCGACCTGGGGTTCCGCATCGGTGGCCGCTTTCAGCGCGGCCACCAAGGATCCGTTACCGGGCAGCAGTCCTCTTTCGGTGGGCAAGGTGGGGTCGACATTGGCCGCCACCCACAACGCACCGGCCCGGATCGCCAACGCCGCCTCGGCAAGATCCGGCCAGCCGATGGTCAGGGAGAGTCCCTGGACGACGGCGACCGGTTCGTCCTCCCACTTCCGCACCGGACGCAGCCCGACGGCGGCGATCTCGTTGGCCAGCGATTCAGTGCCGACGATGAGCACTCGTGCACCGGACGGTAGCTGGTCGGCAAGCAGGTGCGCGGCACTCTGAGCACTGGTAACGACGTCCGTACTGGTGGCGGTGAAGCCGAGTTCGCGCAGGTGCGTCGCGACCTCGTCTGCACTGCGGGATGCGTTGTTAGTGACAAAGAGCTTGCGGCTGCCCACCTGGTCCAACGACTCGACGGCACCGTCAGTGGGTTGACGGCCACGAAACACCGTCCCATCCAGGTCAATTAGCAAGCAATCATATTCCTGCGCAATGGTTTTCGTTGCGATGTCGCTC
>Ga0209530_1000624_pt1 | contig 22459 bp, 26 predicted proteins | sample BlaSpr_A8_Ref_O1_FD_187987 | JGI IMG/M metagenome (GOLD analysis project Ga0209530, IMG submission 187987) | Forest soil microbial communities from Thunder Bay, Ontario, Canada - Black Spruce, Ontario site 2_A8_Ref_O1 (SPAdes) (version 2) | ecosystem: Environmental > Terrestrial > Soil > Boreal...
GTTGCCGAACTCCGCCGCGCACTCCCGCAGGGCGCGACCATCCAGGACTACACATTCGAAGAAGGCCCCGCAGATCTCACCGCTGGCGACACTCCAATCCGCACCGTCCGCCTGAGCGAACTCTTCTCCGCCCCCGGCCGCCCGCTCATCGTCTATCACTTGATGTACGGAAAGCGCCAGGCCAAGCCCTGCCCCATGTGCACCGGCCTGATTGACGGCTTCAACGGCAACGCCGTCCACCTCGCCCAGAACGTGGACCTCGCCATCGTAGCCGCAGCCGACCTCCCCGCGTTGCGCGCGCACGCTCGCACGCGTGGCTGGGACAAACTCCGCCTCCTCACCGCCGGCTCGAGCACTTTCAAATACGATATCGGCAGCGAAGACCGCGAAGGCAACCAGGATTCCGAAATCTCCGTATTCACTCGCGACGCGGACGGCACCCTCCGCCATTTCTACAGCGCGCACCCCAAACTCGCCCCCGACGTCAACGAGCGTGGCCTCGATCTGGTGTGGTCCCTCTGGAATTTGCTCGACCTAACTCCTCAGGGCCGCCCCAATTGGTACGCCAAGCTCGACTACCCGGAACGCTCGCAAGCCTCCCGCGCCTGACATCAAACTAGCTTGCGCCGTGACTTCGTGGTATACCACCGCGGGCGGAAGTTCCATTGACCGGGTTAACCTCGGCGCCCTCAAAAGGAAGGTGTCTCGTGTCCATCGAAGACAATATTGCGCTCATGAGAAAGTGGTTCAAGGAAGTTTGGAACGAGGGACGCGTTCAAACCATCTACGACCTCATGGCTGAAAACGCGATCGCCGTTGGACAGGACCAACCGGGCGTGGAGCTTCGCGGGCCTCGTGATTTCGTGACGCTCTTCAATCGCATTCGCGGCGCGTTTCCAGATATAAAAATCACCATCGAAGACGCTTTTGGTGCGGACAACAGCGTCGTGGTCCGTTGGTCCGGGGTAATGACTCATACCGGCGACCACCTCGGCATCCCGGCGACCAACAAGCGAGTTCGCGTCACCGGCATCACCATTGCGCAGATCGAGAATGGCAAGATCGTTCGTGGCTGGGACAATTGGGACCAGTTGGCCCTAATGCAGCAGCTTTCCACCGCCGCCGCGGCCGCTTCCTAAAAGTGTTTTGACTTGACGAAGGCGTCACGCCACTGCTTGAGCGTGCCTTTCCATGCCCGATCTGATGGGATTTAACTTCTGAGACCTCAGAAGTCGTCCCGGTCGGCCCTACGCAATAGCTGGTATGGTGAGTTAAAGGAAGTATGTTAAGGCACGAAGATTAAGCGCAGTCGCTTAAAAATAAACCCACGCCCAAAATTCCTCGTAATTAATTTCGTGTAGCCCGCGACAAATGATTCGCATCCATCGTTTCGCGTGGGCTCCGCCCTGCGGACATCCCGTTGCCATTCTGAGATTTGATCTCTCTCTTAAGAATAGCCAAACCCGCCATCGCATCTGCGATCGCCTGCCACTCCGGTTTCGTGTCCGCGCTTGAGGCCAGCTCCTTCGTGCGCAAATAGATTGCACTCTCGGCGGCCTCAACCCGCTGAACGAGGTTGTCCGGGTTTGTCTCCAGGAACGCTTCCAGGTAGTGATCCTGCCATCCCCATTCTGGTTTGCTCATATTCGCCTCCCTCGCGTTGAGCAGTTTAAGTCCCCGGCTCCTGGTTTTCTGTTCACTTTTGCACAGTCTCTAAAATCGCAGGCCGGGACTTCTTGCTGATTTCTCGCTCAACCGATGCTGCCAACCGGGGCCTGTCCATTTCTTTCACCACGCTTGCCAGAGTCGCCTTAGCTTGCCGTTTCTTCCCGCTCTGATTCGCCCCACTGTCGAGAGTCGCGCTACTCGCGCCTTTCTTCCCATTCCTGATCTCGACGCCGTCGAGCGTCGCGTGAGCTTGGCCCTTCTTCCCGTTGTTATTCGCCATACACCCACGATAGACACAATCCCCGCCCTTTTCCGTGCAATACAGCACACTCTTCGTAAATAAATCCGTCCGGCGCGCGGTTAAATGAAGGTTTGCCATGGGGACGCATGGGTTTCTGAGGTGAGGCCTTTGAAACGCCCTCAGTGGATACTTTGCACAGCGATAGAAATGAGGTTTCGTACCCAGCGAGCGGGACGCTTATCTTCGGAGACGATCAACTGGTACGGGCCAGAAGTCGTGAGCGGCTGGCCATCGCGAGAGTCAGCTACTACGATCTGGCCGTCATGAAACATGGGATCGACCTCCGCGAGAGACAGCAACACCGAGTAGCCGTCGGAGCCGGTAACGACCACGTAGTTGGTTAGCGCCTTGCCGCGCAAATTCTCTCCGAGCGGCGCGTCCACCTTGGCGAGCAGCACAACGAGCGGAACTCCGGAATAAGTTTCGTCGGTGTTGGTGTGCCCGTTGTGCACCTTGACGTCCACATGCGGCAGTGCGCGGATTTCGGCGAGCGAAAGATTCAACGGGGCATGATTCGCATCGCCCGTGATCAGCAGCCAAACCTTGGAATTGGGGACGGTCTGCGCGGTTTGCGAAGGACGGTCGTCCAAGTGAAGCACAACTGTCACGTTCTTCGTGTCGTCGGCCGGAAGCTCGGCTGAGGTGAGATCGATGTAAGCGTAGTCGCTGATGTATCCGGGCGCGGAGACGGGAAAGTTGTATTGCGCTCCGATCGGCAAATCCACGGATAGACGGCCGTACTCGTCGGTTTTCGTCCCTGGCGTATTAGAAGGCATCCCCAGAACGATCGTTGCGTTGCCAATGGCGGCTCCGCTCGGATCCGTAACGAAGAAAATCACCTTGATGGTCGTGATCTGCTGCGCCCGCGCAGCGCTCGGGACCAGCGCCGCGAGTGCAAGCAGAGCCACGCTGACGCTAAGTGACCGCATCGCGGAACCGTAACAGAAACGAAAATTCATGTCAGTGTCCTCCCTCACCGGCGCCGATATGCCCGCGCCTTTGTAGCGCCGGGCTTCAGCCCGGCATCTTGCCTTTGTAGCGGCCGCCTTTTTATCCTGAGAAACGAAGGATAGGCGGGCGTCGTTGGCGTTGGCAACGTCTGATCTACCCTCTGGTAATCTTTGCGGGTCGCGGCTTTAGCAGCGACAAAAAGATCCGAGATGTGACGAATTTTCGTTTCGGCGGAATTTTCGCCGAGCCTTCTGCCTTCTTGCGGCCCTATCCTCGTCCTCATGGGGCGTTTGTAGCCTTTCTCGCGCCAAAATAAAAATGATAATGTTTTCTGCACCCAGGATTGAACCGCTCGCCGCAACTCGGGCAGCAGGACTCGCACTCCATGTACTGCTGTACCGTCAACTCCGCGCCGCAGGCCCCGCAAAGTATCGCCTTCTGCTCCCATTCGCTCTCCGGCCACACCTCGATGGGGTGGTTCGCGAGCGCCTCGTGGCAATCTTTGCACGCGTAATACACGCCGCAACACTTCATCTTGATCGCGACAATGTCCGTCGGCCCGTGGTAATGCTCGCAGCGTGTCTGCGCATCCAACTCGACGCCGCGCACATCTAACGTTTTAGGGTTCATGTGCTCCAAGCGGAACAGATTACCGCATCCACCCGGCGACTAGCGGGCCTTTTGAATGTAAAATGATCCCGCTAGGGGCGCAATCGCGCGCCACCGCGCGCCAATCCATTAGCACCCTGAAAAGCGTACTAGAGCTATACGACGATGCTTATCTATCTCTTGGCGTTTGTTGGCGGCGTGCTCACGATCCTCAGCCCGTGCATCCTTCCGGTGCTGCCGTTCGTGTTCTCTCGCGCCGACCAGCCGTTCCGCCGCTCCGGTCTGCCTCTATTGACCGGCATGGCGCTCACTTTCGCGCTTGTCGCCACCGCAGCCGCGTTCGGCGGTCACTGGGTCGTCCGCCTCAACCAGGGCGGCCGCTACGTCGCTATCGCCATATTTCTTATGTTGGGGCTCACCCTGCTTTTCCCCTCGCTGGCCGAAGCGCTAACGCGCCCGTTGGTTCAAGCAGGCAGCAAAATTCAGGGCGGCCCTTCGTCGGAGATCAGCGTCGGAAAATCTTTTGTCCTGGGCATCTCCACCGGACTGCTTTGGGCTCCTTGCGCCGGCCCGATCCTGGGTCTCATCTTGACCGGCGCCGCGATTCAAGGCCCCGGCGTGCGTTCATCTTTTTTGCTGCTATCTTACGCATTGGGCGCCGCCACTTCTCTCGGCATCGCGCTCCTTGCAGGAAATAAGGTTTTTTCCGCCATGAAACGCTCTCTGTCTTTCGACGTCTGGATCCGCCGCGCCCTTGGCGTCGCGGTGATAGTCGGCGTAGTTGCCATCGCCCTCGGCTGGGACACTAACCTGCTCACTAAGTTTTCTTTCGTCAACACCGCCAAAGCCGAAGAGCATTTGGTCAGCGCACTTGGCGCGCATAAGCCCGCGCTCGTTCCAGTCAGCGCAGCCGAGCCTGTGCTTGTTCTCGCCGACGAAGGCCCCATGCCGGAGCTGAGCGGCGCGGTTGGCTGGCTCAATTCCCCTCCCTTGACCACCAAGTCCCTGCGCGGCAAAGTCGTGGTCATCGATTTCTGGACCTACTCCTGCATCAACTGCTTGCGCGCGCTGCCTTACGTCGAAGGCTGGTCCGCGAAATACAAGGACGCCGGTCTGGTAGTCATCGGCGTGCACACGCCCGAATTCGCCTTCGAAAAAGAACGCTCGAACGTCGAGAAGGCCGTCCGCGACCTCCATATCACTTACCCCGTCGCCATCGACAGCGATTACAAAATTTGGGAAGCTTTCAACAATCAATACTGGCCGGCGCACTATTTCATCGACGGCAAAGGCCGCATCCGCGCTCACCATTTCGGCGAAGGCAATTACGCCGAGTCCGAGCGCGTGATTCAGGAGCTGCTGAAAGAAAACGGCGCCCCCGCGCTCGCCGAAGGTCTCCTCAACGTCACCGGTACCGGCGCCGAAGCGCCTTCCGATAGCAAAAACGTCGGTTCGCCCGAAACGTACGTGGGATACAAGCGCGCTGGCAACTTCGCTTCGGCTGAGCCTATCGCAAAGGATTCGCGCAAAACCTACAGCCCGCAGCCAAGGCTTTCGCTGAACCAGTGGGCGTTGGGCGGAAGCTGGAAAGTGGGCGACGAAAGCGCCGTGCTCGAGTCCGTCCCGGGCAAAATCGTTTTTCGCTTTCACGCCCGCGATCTGCACTTGGTCCTCGGTCCCACGAAAAATGGCAAGCCGATTCGTTTCACAGTCAAACTTGACGGCACTGCGCCCGGCGACGATCACGGCGCCGATACCGACGCAGCCGGCGCGGGCACCGTTCAGGGCAACCGCCTGTATCAGCTCATTCGCCAAAAGGGCGCAGTGGAAGACCGTACTTTCGAAATCGATTTTCTCGATCCCGGCGTGCAGGCATTCGCTTTTACGTTTGGATAAAATAGAAACACAAGAGGCCATCATGTTTTCAGTGGATAAGAAAGATCAAATCCCCAGAGAGATGGGCCGCCGCGTCTTTTTGATCGGCAGCGCCACCGCTGCTCTAGCGGTTGTCTGGGCGTATTTTCAGAAGCACGGTCCCGTGCATGCCGAAGCTGCATCTGCGCCCGCTGACCTTCCCAAAACCGTCCAGATAGTAAATTTCACCGACGCGGGCAAGCGCGAAGACACCGTCACTATTCCCAGAGTCGTAAAAACCGAAGATGACTGGCGCAAGCAGCTCTCGCCCGATTCGTTCGAAGTCACTCGCCACGCCGGCACCGAGCGCGCCTACACCAACGAAAATCCGAACAATCACGAGAAAGGTGTCTTCCGCTGCATTTGCTGCGACACCGCTCTGTTCGACGCCAGCACCAAGTTCGAGTCCGGCACCGGCTGGCCGAGCTTTTGGGCCCCCATTGCCAAAGAAAATGTCTTGGAGACCACCGACAGCAGCCTGTTCATGGTGCGCACAGCCGTTGCGTGCCGCCTGTGTGACGCGCACCTGGGCCACGTCTTCGACGACGGCCCTCCTCCCACCGGCCTGCGCTACTGCATGAATTCAGTCTCCATGCGCTTCGCCAAAGCATCGTAAGCGGCGGGTTCCGGTTTTAGTAGCGCCGGTTTACCCGGCCGAAAGAAGGGCGCCTTGCTCCCGCTGAGGTCGCTGCGGCGACCGAACGTGCCGGCTCTTTTGATTTTCTTTATGCTTTTAGCGGTTAATCGCTCGAAGGAGAACCACCAATGAAGCGCTCAATCATCACCCCGATTCTGACCGTCTTGCTCGCCGTCCTGGCTCTCTTCCTCTGGACCCGCCACAATTACGCCAGCGCCGCCACCGTAATCCCCGATCCCGCCGTGGACGAAACTCTCGCCTCGCAAAAAGGCCAGGAAACCGTCGTTGTCTCCGGCGGCTGTTTCTGGGGCGTCCAAGCCGTCTTCCAGCACGTGAAGGGCGTCACGAGCGCCACTTCCGGCTACTCCGGCGGCACCGTCAAGAATCCTAACTACGAACAAGTCAGCAGCGGCGAAACGGGCCACGCCGAATCCGTCCAAATCGTTTACGACCCATCGAAAATCACCCTGGGCCAGCTCCTAAAAGTATTTTTCTCCGTCGCGCATGACCCCACCGAGCTGAACCGCCAGGGTCCCGACACCGGCACGCAGTATCGCTCCATCATTTTCTTCTCCAACACCGACCAGCAGCGCATCGCGCAGTCCTACGTGGACCAGCTCAATCAGTCCAAAGTTTTTTCGCAGCCCATCGTCACGCAAATCGTCCCGCTGAAAGCCTTCTATCGCGCCGAAGACTACCACCAGAACTATGCCACCGAGCATCCCGACAATCCCTACATCGCGATGTTCGATCTCCCCAAACTAAAAAATCTCCAGCAGCAATTCCCGAGCCTCTACGTGGCGAAGCCCTAACTTCTTGCATTGGAGGCATCGCGTAATTCTCCCCTAATTTCGCGAGTCGTATTGGAGGGGCTTTTTACGCGGCGCCTGCGAAGGGCTGTCGTGATGTACTAATTTCGCGATACGACCACGGGGCGGTCTTTTACCCGGCACCTGCGAAGGGCTGTCGTGATGTACTAATTCTGCGGTACGTCAGGGCACGGCTTTAGCCGTGCCGCACCGCCGTCTGAATCGAGGGGGTTTTAACCCCTGAGGTGCCACCCAGCCCAGCCTCAACGCTTAGGCGGCTCGGTTTTCGTAGCGCCGGTTTACCCTGACGAAGGAAGGGCGTCTCGCCGGCTCTTTTGACTTTCTGCGAAACTTACTTTTCTTCCCCCGGCTTGCATCCCGTCGCCGCCAAAGGATTCGGGTACCCCGCCGGATCGATCTCCTCCGCCGGCCCGTCGATGCACTGAAAATCCTTCTCGATCATGATCCGCAGAGCCCCGCCACCGTCCAGTTTTTGCTCGTAATACAATCCAATTTCTCCGTCACGCCCCGCCCAGGCTTTTGCATCCGCCGCCGGAACGCTCAACATCAGCTCCCCATTCTCAATCCGCGCCGTCTCCGCCGCAGCGCCGCTCGAAACTCGCAGCCCATACCGAAAAACCGCGCGCCCCGGGAACTCGATCGTTTCCGCAATCTCTCCCGCCTTCGCAAACTTCATTACCTCATCTCGATTCAGCCGCAGCCGAACCGAATTCGGCTTGAATCGCAATTTCATCGCCGCTCTCCTTCGGCTCCGACTTAGCCCGTCGGATCTACCGAAACTGACTCCCAAAGTACAAGCGCATTAACACCGGCTCAAGTAGATCCAGTGCTCCAACTAAAAGGGGGAGTATGCCGATCACCCGAAATCCGATTTTCGAGATTCTCGAAGCTGGGAATGCACTCGGAGTTCTAACGGACCATAAAGGCCGGTTCAAAAAGGAATTGCCCAGGTGCTTCTGGCACCAGGCCCTTCGTCTCACCCCGAAATGCCGGTCGAACAATACGAGTGCATCCAGGTTTAGTAGCGTGAGCACTCCCGCTAGCAACCAAATGCTTCCCCATAAGAAATTGCTGAGTTGCTGGTTCATCTAGTCGCAAACTCTACCTTGCAATCCAATACAGGTCAAAGGACTAACAGCGGAATGATAAGGAAAGTCCCAATCGCGCACATCACTCTTCCCCACCAACAACCTATGCGCAAAAGAAAAGGCCCGGACCATTTCGTCCGGGCCTCTCTTTACTCAACTTTGTGCCGTGGCCTACCGAATCATTCCCTCGCCGATTTCACCACGGTGAGTGTGACTGTCGCCGTATGCGTTTTGCCTCCGCCAGTGCCTGTTATCGTGATGGTATGGGCTCCGACCGAAGCACGTGTTCCCACCGTTACCGTCATAGTCGACGACCCTGACCCGGGCGCTGCAATGGGGTTAGGACTGAACGTCACTTTTTGTTGGCTTCCTTCTCCCGAAGCAGACAGAGTAACCGCCGAGTCGAACCCGTTCAGCGCCGCCGTGGTAATCGTGGAGCTGCCGGATTCGCCCCTCACCACGGAAATCGCGGTGGGCGACGCACTGATGCTGAAGTCAGCGCCCGCCGCCGCCGTCACCGTAAGAGCGACCGTAGTCTTCTGCGTAATGCCTCCACCCGTTCCAGCCACCGTGATCGTGTAAGTTCCCGTCGCGGTCGTCGAAGCCACGGCCATGGACATGGCCGAGCTACCGGAACCCGGCGCCGCGATTGACGTGGGATTGAACGTCACCGTTACTCCCGTCGGCTGGCCGCTCGCAGTCAAAGCAATCGCCGCGTCAAAGCCACCCGATACGGCGGTAGTGATCGTCGAACTTCCATTGCTGCCCTGCACGACCGAAACCGAGCTGGGCGACGCGGAAATGCTGAAGTTAGGAGTTGGAGAGGACCCTCCGGTTAGTGCGTTTATCAGCCCCACTCCGTTCGGACTTCCCCAACCGGTCACCAGATCGTAACCGGTCACAGCCGAATAGCTGCCGGATGTGCCGCTGGTGATGTCGTGGAAGTCCGTGCCATAGCTCGACGTCACATTCTGTGCGTAAATCGTTGGGTTGATAAATCCGATGGTCGGGTCACCGTTGGCCGCCAACTGTTGGTTGACCAGCGCAATGTACCCGGCCCACATCGGTGTCGCGAAGCTCGTGCCACCGTAATCGTTGGCCGTGCAGGTGGTTTGGTCCGCGCAAACGTAAAATGTAAAGTTCGCGTTCGCCGAAACGTCCGGACCGTTCCGCAGCGTCGTTGAACCCTTGTTGCTCGAATTGATCACTCCCGAGATCTGCTGCCACGACGGGATGGGAATTGCGTCCGGCGAAATTCCGCCGCCGCTGTCAACCCACGCGGTTTCTGACTTCCACGTGCCGCCCGCGCTGGCGGTTATCAAATCCGTGCCGCCTACAGAAACGACATACGCATTGTCCGCCGGCCAAGCCTCATTCCGTGACGACCAGGTGGATGAGTCGCCGGAAGCCGCAAAGAAGTTCTGTCCTTGCGCCGCCATCTTCTGGAAGTACGGATTCAGCGTGCTTGGATCCGCTGGCGTCCAGCCCCACGAACAACCAATCGTGGTAGGCAGTGGACTGTGCGTCGTCATCGCGCTGATGATGGCAGTATCGGTGGATCCGATGTACATCACCAGACTTGCCAGCCCCGGAGCCATTCCGATCGCCTGGGTCATGTCCAGCGTTTGTTCGGTATCATCGCAATCGCCACCCGCTCTCGTATCCACGCAGGATGTGCTGGTCCCGTCCGTGGAAAGCAGCGTTATCGGCACGTTATTTGTTTGTCCCACATTCTTGTAATAGGTCGTCAAGTCAGCCAAGTCGGTCCCGAGATATTCAAACAGTCCCAGGTTCTGCCCCGCGCCGGTGAGTGCCGTTCCACCGTAGTAGGCCGCGCGCATATCGCTGCCCAAAAACGAAGCCGAAGGCCCCGAACCGGTGGTGGCGTGCGACACAACTTTCTCCACATCGATTCCGTGCGCCGCCGCGTAGTCGCTCTTCTTCACGAACATGGGATGCGGGATGGAGTAGTTGTCCATGCCGGAAATGTGCCACAGTTGGAAGGGCAAGTTTATGGTGGGCTCGCGGTCTGGCGCGTAGAAAATTCGGTCCTCAGTGGGATGTTGGTAGGTCCCCATCGTTACGTGGAAAGCTTTCTCCACCGCCGACACCGGACCCACGATCTGCACGTCCATGCCATCGCGTGTGCCGCCAACAACCGTGAATCCGTTTGCTTTCGCGAAACGAACCACCGCGTCGTAATCCGCCTGCGTCGGTCCAAACCGCTCCGTGAACTCCGGCACCGTTAGAAACCGCCGGTACATGCCGCTCGAAGGATCGGAAAGTTCTCGCAGGAAATTATCCAACTCTCCCTGATTGCGCAGCGGCAAAACAATGTTGAGCTGCATGGTCTGTGTCGCGGGCAGCCGTCCCACGGACAGCGCCTGCCCATCGAGAACTGCTTCTCGCACATGTCGAGTCATAAGCGACTGTGCCTGCGCCTGGGTATTCATCGTCACAATCGAGATAAGCGCGCCGATCGTGAGCAAAATCAAACCGATTCTGCGGACCATGGTTTCTCCTTTGAGTGGGATTGCCACAGGGATGTCCGGTTGGCTTGGGAGGACACGGCCAGCCCCTTTGTGCGCGTAAGGTACCACCGGCACACGTGAACCGCGAGGTAATTCCGATGTTTGTTTCCGGCTCCAGCCGGCTCTTCGCCCTATTATCTCTCGCCCGAATTCAACCTCGACCGCTCGCCAGCAATCCCCTTGCTTCTCGCCCAGCCGCAACTAATCAGCCACTGATTTCAGACACAGTCTCTTACAGGGTTTTTTCTCGGACCCTATCCCGAGCCGTGACCAGCCCGACGTTTTCGATGCCCGCTCCCCGCATTATGTCAATCGCCCGCGCCACCTCTGCGAATGGGACGTCTTCAGCACCTTCCACAAAGGCCAACTTATCGGCACGTTCCTTGAAAATATCCGAGAGCCGCGGCCCTAGCGTGTCCCAGTCGCTCTGGTCCTGGTTAATCATCAGCTTCCCACCTTGCATCACCTGCACCACGATCGTATAGGGATCGGGCGGTTCGGGTTTCGATTGCACCGAAGCCGGCTGGGGAACCAGCGTGGGCAACCCAGTGGGTACCGTCGGCGTAATCACCATGAAGATGATGATCAGCACCAACAGCACGTCGATCAATGGAACAATATTGGGTTCCGAAATCGCCCCGCCCTCACCTCCACCAGCCGCCATTCCCATCACAAGCCTCCCTATCGCATGAGCCACCGCCGTGCTAATCCGATACAACCGACGGTGGCGGTAGCAGTGCGTGCTTGCTCGCCTGCTTCTTAGACACCAACCTTGCGAGAGTGTGCCTAACAGGCGCTCGCGATGACAACGCGCTAACGAGGTGATCCGGCTATTCAGCGCTTAGTCGCGCGCTCTGTATTGGGACCTGAAACCACTGAACGACGAGCTAGCCCGTGGTGTCTAGATAGGAGAAGGAGGAAAATGCCTGCCTTCCAGGAGACCACCACAATGAAAACAGCACGCTTCGCAGTTGTACTGTTCGCCATGCTGCTCGGTTTCACGAACCTGCTGCACGCCCAGGCTTGTACTGCCAACTCCGGTGCGGCAGTTTCGGCGCCCGATCTTTCGAAGCTGAACGTCAGCACTATGCTGCAAAAGATGCAGTCGGCGACGGCCCAGGGCGATCCTGACGCGCCGACGCCGCTTCAGGTCGTCGTGCAATTTCTGCAGCTCCAGCCCGCGCAGCAGCCCGTCTTCGGACAACTGCTGCAGGCCCGGCAGACCGCTGTGACTCCTTTGTTTCAGGCCATGGCGCAGAAAGAGCAGCAACTCGAAGCGTTGCTCGGTTCCGGAGGTAATCCTGCTCAAGTCGGGATACTGGTCATACAAATTCACGCGATACAGCAGCAAATTATGCAAACACAGCAGGTCTTCCTGGCGAATCTGGCGAACCTGTTGGACCAAGACCAGCAGCAATTGCTAGCCGCGGTTGTCGTCGCGGCGCAACTGCAGCCCGTCCTTCCTGCATTTGTGGCCCTGCAACTGTTTTGAGCACGCGGCACGGCGAGCTGCTAGGGCGTGCGTAGCGGACGCACGCCCCGAACCGCGGAGTGGCGCAGTGGCTTTGCGTACGCGCTAATCTGGCCACTGGACGTGTAGTATTTGCTTGCATAGGAAACGAACATCGGTGCTCGAGCTCACGGCAATTCGGGTTTGGAGGTCGCGGGCGTGCATGGATAATTTGATCGCGCGAACGGATGCCGAAGAACGCGAGGCCGGATTCGCGGCGCGCGTGGCGGAAAATCAACGCCGGGTTTTTCACATCGCCTATGGCATTCTCGGGAACCGGGCGGATGCCGAAGACGTCGCGCAGGAAACCTTTCTGCGCGCGTATCAGAAGTTGTCATCGCTGCGTGAGTCGGAAAAATTCAGGGCCTGGGTGAATCGCATCTCCTTTCGTCTGGCGCTGAATCGCCAACGCGGTGGGCGACGGCGACTGACTCGCGAGACAGCGTGGCACGCGCATGGAACGGGTGAGCCGGTGAACGCCCTGCAGAACGCGGAGGAGCGTGTACTGGTGGAGCGGCTGCGAAACGAGATCGAGGGACTGCCGGAGAAACTCCGCAGGGCCCTGCAGCTCTCGATTGTAGAAGACATGGATGCGGCTGATGTGGGCGTGGTGCTCGGGATTCCGGCTGGGACGGTGAGATCGAGGCTTCACGCCGCACGAAAGCTTTTACTGGAAGCGATGAAATGAGAAACGATTGCGAGAAATGGAAGGACCCTTTGCTGGATGCAGCGTTGACGGGAATAGCGGCGCACGGTCTTGAAGAACATATGTTCAATTGCGCGGACTGCACGGCGGAGTTGGCGGCACTGCGTGCGAAGCGGGAACGTTTGGATACGCTGCTGCCGCTGGTGGCCCAAGGGTCGGAACTTTCCGTGGATTTTCGTGCGCGGGTGTTGGCCGCGGCGGAGGCTGCAGGCGAAACGTCGCGCAGGACGGCATGGCCGGTATGGCAGCGGGCTGGAGCGATGTTGGTAATCGTGGCGGCGATTCTGGTGATTGGTTTCACGTTGTACCGAAACGAAGTGCGCACTTCGGGGGCCGTGCCGCAGAACGAACTGGAAGCCGCGCAAAAGCTTTCAGAGTGGCGGGCGCCGAGCGACGTACTGCTGGAAGCTCCGGGGCTGGAGATTTTGAGGGCGACGCCGAGACTGGGCGAGTCGTATATGCCAGTTCCCGCGAAGACGGATAAGGAGGAATGAAATGAAGGCTAAAGTTTTATTGGTTTGCGTAATATGCGCACTACTTTTTCTGGCCGTGGGTGCGGCACGCGGACAAAAGGCCGATGAAGATACCATCGGGCAGAACTTCTTTGCGCCAGACCTGGTGATGCAACACCAGGAAGCGATTGGAATGAGCGACGAGCAGAAGACTTATCTCAAGACGGAAATTCGTGAGGCCCAGGCAAAGTTCACCGATTGGCAATGGAAGCTGCAGGACGAAATGGAAAGGATGGCTTCCCTCGTTAAACAACCGCGAGTGGACGAACAACAGGTTCTGGCGCAACTGGAAAAAGTGTTGGCGCTCGAGCGCGAGATCAAGCGGGCGCAAGTGACCCTGCTAGTACGTATAAAGAACAATCTGACTCCGGAGCAGCAGGCCAAGCTCGTGGAGATCCGTAATAACTCAGAGAACAAGTAACCGTCCGCGACGTCTTTCGGCGTGGCGAGGTAACGCTTCACCACCGCCGACGGAAACCTCGCCCTCACTCGCCTGCTCGGCGTTCGCTAGATCGCTACCCGCTCACAAGTCGCGTCCTGCTTGCCCTGAGGCACCAAGGGCCGGCTCTTTTAGGTTTAGAATTGGACGGACGCATGGCCGACTCTGTCACAATGAACGTCGCCTAGCCGTCACGAAGGGAGAGCAAAATGACTTCTGCCGAACGCGAACTGTTGTTGAAGAATCTTGCGGAATCGCGCGAGCGCCTGTTGCAAATGGCAAAAAACCTATCGCGCGAGGAATTGCACTACCGTCCCGCGCCCGGCCGCTGGACCGTCGCCGAATGCCTCGAGCATATCGTGACAGTCGAAAAACGCCTGCTCGGCGCTATTCAAAAAACTTTGGAGACCGCTCCCGATTCTTCCAAGCGCAGCGCCATGGAGGGCAAGGACGATGCCTTGATCGGGGGCTTGGTGGCCCGCGTGACTCGTTTCCAGGCACCCGAGGCTGTGTTACCCACAGGCCGATGGCCGGATGAACAGCTCTTGCAGGAATTCGAAGCCGCCCGCCTGCAGACGCGCGACTTTGCCGCCATCACCACCGCGGATTTAAGGCGCCACTTCTTCAAGCATCCTGTAATCGGCGAACTCGACTTGTATCAGTGGCTACTTCTGATCGCCGGGCATTGCGACCGCCACCGCGTGCAAAGCGAAGAGGTCATGGCCAGCCCCGGATTCCCGCGCGTTCGACCGGCAAATGCGCCCGGCCTTCAGTAGACCGCTACGCGCTCACAAGTTTCCGCGCTGCCAGGCCCAGCATCAGCCGCGAAATTCCGGTCATCAACAGATTTACTCCCACCAACGTTCCGATGGCCCACACCGTACTCGACGGCCAGTGGAACCAGATCAGCGCACCCAGAAACAACGTGATAATCGCGTTCATCAGCAGCCAGCCCGACCCGGCTGCGCCGCGCGACGCGAAAAACGCGATCAGTTCGAACAGCGCCGCCATCAGGATAATCACCGCCAACACCAGCGTCAGCGTTCCCAACCCCAGCAACGGGTGCGTCAAATAGTAAATGCCGCCCGCGATGAACACGATTCCGATCAGCACCTGCCAAATCACGCGCCCCGCTCCGCCTCCGCTGAACGCCGCCACCAAATGCGCAGCGCCGCCAAAAATCAGCAGCCATCCCACCAGGATCGTTACTGCCAACCCCGCAACCGTCGGCTCAACAATCGCCAATATCCCCAGAATGATGAACACCACCGCCATGCCGATATACAACCCGCTCGCTTTCCTGACCACGCTTGCCGCCCCACTCAATCCTTGAGCTGGATTTGTTGACGCCACAACACACCTCCACTCGCTCTTACCTATGGGACTTGCCCGCAGTCGCGGCCGCGGCGATGGGCTTGTATCCGGTCGTGGATGCTCTTTTAACTGCTTCGATCATTTCTTCCGTGGTGAGCAGCGCCGTAGTCTTAACACCCTTGCAGCTTCCCCCTGCGGCAGCAGCGAGAGCAAGTGCGGCAGCATCTACGCTTGTGGGCACTTCTACAATCGTGATTCCGTCGTAATCGCCAAAGGTGCCCCAGCTTCCGATGAGCTTGCCGCCCAGGCGTTCGACCGCCGAGCGAATCACTTCGGCGCGGTTTTGCGGATTTTTGATCAGAGCCTGTAGTGCTTCCGGAGTGTAAGCGGACTGAATTAGATATTGGGGCATGGGCCCCTCCTTTAAACTGAAAGTAGGCTCACTCTGCCACCCGAATCCCCCCAAGTCAAGGAAGTCACTTCCCCGAACCCGCGCGGGCGCCTCGTTAGTCGGATGAAGCGTACCTGCTGTGCCCCACCGCTCTTACGGCAAACTTTTTCAATCAGCCGCCCCGTTTAACATCAATGCACCCGCCCGCCAGGATTTTGCTGAAAAGGATAATCCCGGGTCTATATTGGAGGAATAGTCAGTCCTAAGAGAGGACCACGATGAAAACCAACCGTTGGATGATCCTTCCGCTCGCTATATTCGCGCTCTCATCCATTCCGCTGCTCCGCGCTCAGCAGAACCAAACTCCTCCGCCGCCCAAATCGGATATGCCAGGAATGGACATGGGCGAAATGCAGAAGGACACCAAGGCCGCTCCGCAGGCCGCTATGGCCGCGAACGAACAGATGTCCGATATGCACATGGACATGGGTCCGCACATGCACATGACCGACTTGCGCAAACCCTCTCCGGAGGATGAACAGCGCGCGCAGCAAATCCTGGATAAACTTCGCCCCGCCATCGAACAATACAAGGACTACCACAAAGCCTTGGACGACGGCTTCAAGATTTTCGGCGCCGGCGTTCCCCAGGATCATTATCACTTCACAAATTATCGCTACGCTATGGAGGCGCAGTTCACTTTCAACCCCGCGCATCCCACTTCTTTGCTCTACAAAAAAGTGGGCGACGGTTACGAGCTCGAGGGCGCCATGTACACCGCACCGCGGCGTCTTAGCGAAGAGCAGCTAAACGAACGCGTCCCGCTGAGCATCGCGCGCTGGCACGAGCACGTGAATCTCTGTTGGCCGCCGAAAGGCGCCTCCGGAGTGAAGCAGGCGAATTGGAAAGAGTTCGGCCTGCGCGGCTCCATCGCCACCCAGGATGCATGCGAAGCCGCGGGCGGCCGCTGGATTCCCATAATCTTCAGTTGGATGGTCCACGTGTACCCGTTCGAGACCGACCCTGCCAAAATCTGGGCCCACTGATACCGAGGGTCTGGCGGACCAGCCTTGCGATGGCGTCACTCCCCGGACATCGCCTGAATCATTGAATCTGAAATTGAAATGCGATAGTGTTCACAGCGACAGACGTGCTCTGCCGCACGCCATAAATTATTCGCTGATATAGGGGGATCGAAAATGGCTCAAAGTGAAAGCCCGGACCATCTCCGGCTAACGCAATTGCTACAAGAGGCCAAGCCGCTCATGCTCCCGATGTTTCCTGACCAGCAAAAGAAATGGCTTTCCGAAAGTCCGCTGGCCCAGGAGATTAAATCCATTCTCGTGAAGCACCCGGAATATTACGACGATGTTCGTGCCGTCGTCGGCCCCGACGCCTTCCCGAAACCGAAGGGTTAAACGCCGCCCGTGCCGCATTCTACGGCTGGCACGCTCCGAAGTCCTTGACGATCGTGTCCGTTTTCCAGCCAAGCGGCTTGTTCGCGTCATCTGAATTTATCTTTTTCCCGTGCAACGTCATTCGTTCGCCGGCCTTGATGCCGCTTGTGTTGCCGGAGAGCGCGTAAATTCGTTTGTCGCCTTCGTCCGTCAGGCTCATCCCATTGTCTGCCGAACTCACGCATCCCGTAATCATCCGGGACTTATCCGTTCGGTGCGATCTGTGAATCAGCACGATCACAACGATCACGGCTACTACCACAGCCGCAATAATCCCATACAATGCGGCATGAAGTTCACCGTTACTGGGGAGAGGGGTTTCGGGCACCGGTCTCGTCGATTGCACTCTTGATTGCGCTCCAGCACTCGCCAAAGGAACCATAATCATCGCCACGCTGAGCGCCGCGATCAGGCCCGCGCGACAAAAATGTTTCGCCCTCACCTTGCCCTCCTCGCGCTCAAGCCAATCGCTGCTTCCACCCAAGCTGCCGGAACATACATCTAACCACCCAAGTATACAGTCCTGAGCCTTTTGTCGGCGACTCCCGCGCAGCTCACATCTTGCGGGCTCAGTTTTGGTTACGCAGATTTGCTCTGACGAGCACACTTCGGCGCATGCAGGGTCCGATTTTCGTAGCGCCGGCGTCCCGCCGGCTCTTTTGATTTCCTTGCTGAGACGGCTCCAACGTGTGTTCCCGTCGCAATATGCCGTTGGGCGCAGCAGCTGCGCCCGCTGTCGCGCGGCCCAGCCTGAACGCGCGGCCTGGGTTTCAGTCAATCTTCGATTCGTCGCGGTACATCACTTTGTGCCGCATGCTTTTTATCCATTCGTCAATCTGTGCCACCGTGGTAGCGCATTCCGGATTGAAGCGGTCCCAACTCATGATTTGGTCCAGCGGCTTTTTCCAGCGCTTGTAGGAAGGCTTCGCCGGCGGCCCGAAACACATCACATCAATCACCGACAGCTCTTCCGGAACCGCGAGCATCGGCTTGATTTGTCGCTGGATGTCGTCCTGCCCGATGGCAGTAATCCACCAGACCGCATAGCCCAGAGCCGCCGCTGCAAGGTGCGCCGACATCGTCGAAGCAGCCACGGACTGCAGCAGAATCCGCTCCGCATTCTGGTGATACAGGCGATCCAGTTCCGAGCCGTCGTTCAACACCGGAAACGCCCGCACGAAACGAAAATCGGCCAGCACTACAATCAAACCCGGCGCCGTTTTCACTCCATTATAATTAGGCGTGGGAAAACCCATCCTCAGCCGCGCGCGATTTTGTTGTTCATCCACAAAACATTCGCCAATGGCCTCTTTCACCGCCGGATTGGTCACCACCACATAGTGCCAGGGCTGCGCGTTGGCGCCCGAAGGCGCGTGGCGAGCCGCCTCCAGGATCATTTCAAAATGCTCCCGCGGCACGGAGTACGCAGCGAACGCCCGATTTGTCATGCGATGCCGCACGATGTCCATCAAGGCCGCGTAACGATCCGTTTGATTAAATCCAGCCGCATCAAGTGCAGGTTCGCCCACGGCACGCTCCTTATCCGCAAATTACGATTTTGTTTTCGGAAACGCCGAGTATTGTACGCCCAATTCCCTTTCCCCGGCAGAAGCTCCCGTTAACCTTCGCTGCGTTGCAAGAAACACTTTAGGCATTTCATTAATTGAATATACGCGATTCACCTGACGCGAAGCTCCCTTCGAACTTGCATCATACGAACGCAGTTCAAATTCCTAGGAGGCATTAACGTGCGAAGAAGAATTTCAGTTCTATCAGTATTACCCGTGGTAATAGCATTCATTGCCAGCTGCGGCGGAAGTAATCATCACACGACACCACCGCCCAGTGAAGTACCGGTCGTCGTCTCGATTTCCGATCAAGCGTCCACCTTAGGCGTCCTTTCCTTCGATCTTCAGATCACCTCCGCCTGCCTCCTCACCAGCGCTCAGGCTGCGGACACCGATTGCACCGGAGCCCAAAGTCTGATTACCACGCCGGTTACGGTCCAGCTCGAAGATCTGCAGACGTCCCAGGAGTCCGATGTGCTGGCTTCGACTCAAGTACAAGCCGGCACCTACACCGCAGTCCTGATTACCTTCGGCACATCCACAGCAGCAATCAATGTGGATCCCGGCACGACTGACACCGATACCACAAATTCTTGCACCGCGGCGGCAACGCCCTCGGTGTGCGAGCTATCACCCGTGGTGAATCCTACTTCTGTCACCGTGCCCTTTAGCACCGCTGCCGTTCTCACCTCTGGCCAACCCGCAAATATAGCTATCGACTTCAACGTTGCTAACTCCTTAATCGAAGCCACAGCGGGCGCTACCAACACTTTCACAATTGATCCGACCTTCACGGTGACAGACAACACCACCGTGGGCACGGATGGCAACCTCCTCGACGTTAGCGAAGTTACAGGGACCGTATCGAACGTCAGTTCCACAGGCTTTGACGTCACGGATAGCGTCACGGGACAGCTCTTGCCAATCAGCACCAGCGCTACCACCACATTCAACGGATTTACAAGCTGCACTACCAATAACCTGGCTTGTGTCGCAAACAACCAGACCGTCACCGTCAACTTCGGAGTCAGCGGCACCACTTCGTTGGTGGACACCGCTACCTCCGTTTCCGACAATGGCGGCATCACTTTTGGCAAGGGCTTCGAAGGCACGGTCATCCAGACTGGTGCGACCCCGATGATCCTGGTTACCTCCGTCCCGGCGGGCAACACCCAGGGCGTCACCGTCGGCCAAACCCTTACTCTCGTGCCTCCCGCGACGAGTGCAGGCTTCTCCGTAGCACTGCCGGCGGGCCAAACCTTACCCGCGGGCGTTTCGTTCGCCGGGTCAGGCGATCTAGTGGATGGACAAAATGTAATGGTCGATTCCACTGGAGTCACCACTGCAGGTGGCGTTTCCACCACTACGGCGGACCAGCTCGTTTTGGAACCGACGGAATTTAGCGGCACGCTCTCCGCTCTTAACTCGCCAAACGTGACCATCGATGGCCTGAACAATTTCTTCACCGACAACAACGTTCAGAACATTAATTTCCAAACTGGCGCGCAAACGACGTTCGGAGGAACCGCAGCAACGACTGGATTCAACGGATTAACCGTCGGAGATCAAGCCAACTTGAACGGCTTTCTGTTCAACGGCGGCGTCGGTCAACCCCCGGCCGTTTTCGGAGAGACCATTCTCGATAATGGAGTTGTGCCCGCAGCTGCAGTAAAAGCAACAAAGTAAATACCCAGCCCGACGCCGAGCGGCGCGCCTTGACTCCATGCAAGGCGCGCCGCTCTACAATTTCCGATGATTAAGTCACGCTTTCAGGAGTGTTCGATGACTGAGGCACTTGCTGTCTATTTGCATGACCACCTCGCCGGCGCATCGATGGCTATAGAGCTCCTCGATTCCATGCGCAAAGATCACGCCGGCCAGCCGCTTGGCCAATTCGCCGAGCGTCTGCAGGTCGAAGTCCAGGCCGACCGCGACGTTTTGCAAGCTCTCGCAGAGCGCATCGGCGCGGGTTCCAACGCACTTAAGAATTTCGCTGCATGGATGACCGACAAAATGAGCCGGGTCAAACTCGGTGGCCAAAACGAAAACGGTCTCAGGACATTCGAAGCGCTGGAATTTTTAATGCTCGGAATTCACGGAAAATGGGCCTTGTGGCGCGCTTTGGCCGCGGTCGCCCCCACCGACATCAGATTGCAGGGCACGGACTTCATACACCTTGTCGCGAAAGCCGGGCTGCAAGAAGTTCAAGTGGAACACTGGCGTCTGGAAGCCGCACGCAAGGCATTTCCTGCCGCCCTCTAGCAGGAAGGCCTCAGACCTGCGGAATGAATTCCGTGACTTCCGATACCGGCGCTGAAAATGAAACAAGATGCCAGTGCCCTTGGCTTCCAGCCAGCACTAAAACCTATCGCTCGTAATAATTCTTTCGATTGGACTTCCCCACCGCCTGCTGCCACAGTGAGCCTGTCAGTCATCGCCAAGCCGCATTGGCTGACTCGAACTCAGACGTTCCCTCCTAACCCCCGTCGCTCGTTCTATTCACTTGCTGACCCTGTCGTCCGCAGAAGACCAACCCGATCAACGCTCCCGGCACAGTATCGCCGCGCGATTTGAAGAAATTCCTTAGGAGGAATTTATGACGTCCGTAAGTAAGTATTCCAGGATTCAAGTTTTGCTTCTTTCCTTGATTTCATCGGTCGCGCTCCCATCGACTGCGGGGGCCGCGCCCACCATTGCCGGCAGGTTCACGCTCTCCGGTGAAACAAAGTGGGGATCCATCGTCCTGCCTGCCGGCGAGTATGCCTACGCGGTCGAAGAAAACAGCTCGCTGCCGCTGGTAGTAATCTTTTCTGCCAACGGCACCGGCAAGGGATTTGTTTTCCCCTCCTCGGTCACGGAAATTGAATATCCCGGAAAGGGGAAAATCGCCCTCGAAATCAAGGACGGTGAAACGGTGGTGACCGCTGTGTACGTGGAGAAGCTCGGTCTGGTGCTCCACTACAACGCGCGCACAACCAGAGCCGAAATGTCGCAAAAGAAGACCACGCCGCAACAAAAGACGGATTCCTACTCCGCGGCTAAATAGGCCAGGTGGTTTCACGCCGGGCGGGAGTGCGCTGCATGCAAGCTTGCTCCCGCCCGGCGATCATTTCCCTCCCCTCAAGCCGTCCGCGAACCACGTTTCACTTCGTCCGTCAGCAGAATAGCCTCGGCAATTTGCTTCATCGATTTTCGCGTCTGCCGGCTCTGCACCTGCAGCGTGCGGTAAGCTTTCTCTTCGGTCATCCCCATTTCGCTTTGCAGGATTCCCTTGGCGCGCTCAATCAGCTTGCGCGTTTCCAGTTGTTCGGAAAGCTGCGAGTTCGCCGTCTCCAGCCGCGCCATTTCAATTTCCGCGCCCACCAGAAATCCAACTGTCGTAATCAGCCGGATGTCCCGCTGTTTATAAACGTGCGGCTGGATGTGCTGCAGGTTGATAACGCCCACCAGCCTTCCACGGCACAGCAACGGCACGGATAAAAACGCCTGGTAAGTGTCCTCCGGCAATTCGTTGAACAGCTTGAAGCGCGGGTCCTTCGATGCATTCTGCGCCACGGCAACGGCCGTGCCATGCTCGGCCACCCAACCCGTGATGCCCTGCCCCACCTGCAATTTCAGCCGGTCTACCACTTCCTGATGAGGGTTTTTTGAAGCGCGCAGCACCAATTCCTGATTTTCCTGCACGTACACAAAACAGGAATCGCACTTCACCAGCGCGGCTGCGAACTCTACCAGCCTGTCCAGCACTTCATGCAGCGCGTCTTGGTCGGATGCGGCTATGCGGCTGCCCATTTCGTGCAGCAGGTCCACATCCGTGCCGCGGGTTGTGGTTGCGGTGTCCATATACGAAATTAGCGGCCCCCGCTCCCCATGTCCAATCGTAATTTCGAATGCATGCCATAAATTTTCTCGCGAACCGACGTAGGAAACCGCGGGTTTCGTAGCGCCGGCGTCTCGCCGGCTCTTTTGATTTTCGTATCCGTTCATCCACCGGCCAGCAGCGCCGCCGCAAAAATCGCCCGGCCGCCAATTA
>Ga0209530_1000625_pt1 | contig 22433 bp, 20 predicted proteins | sample BlaSpr_A8_Ref_O1_FD_187987 | JGI IMG/M metagenome (GOLD analysis project Ga0209530, IMG submission 187987) | Forest soil microbial communities from Thunder Bay, Ontario, Canada - Black Spruce, Ontario site 2_A8_Ref_O1 (SPAdes) (version 2) | ecosystem: Environmental > Terrestrial > Soil > Boreal...
GGAACAGACTCAACCTTGACGGCGTTGCATAACGCGACAAGCATTTTCAGTACGTACCCCGAACGGAGGTTTCGTGGACTCATTCAACCCGACAACCAAGACGCAGGCGGCCCTGACCTCGGCCCTACAGGCGGCGACCGCTGCCGGCAACCCCGAGATAAGGCCCGCTCATCTACTGTTGGCGCTGCTGACGCAGAACGACGGGATCGCCGCGCCGCTACTGGAGGCTGTCGGCGTCGAGCCCGCCACCATCCGCGCCGAGGCGCAGCGCCTGCTGGACCGGCTGCCTCAGATAAGCGGCGCCAGCTCGCAACCGCAGCTGTCCCGCGAATCGCTGGCCGCCATCACCACCGCTCAGCAACTGGCCACCGAGTTGGACGACGAATACGTCTCGACCGAGCACCTGACGGTGGGGCTGGCCACCGGCGACTCGGACGTGGCCAAGCTCCTGACCGGCCACGGCGCGTCCCCGGAGGCATTGCGCGACGCATTCGTCAAGGTGCGCGGCAGCGCCCGGGTCACAAGCGCTGACCCCGAGGCCACCTACCAGGCGCTGGAGAAGTACTCCACCGACCTGACCGCCCGTGCCCGCGAGGGCGAACTCGACCCGGTCATCGGACGGGACAACGAGATTCGCCGCGTCGTGCAGGTGCTATCCCGTCGCACCAAGAACAATCCGGTGCTCATCGGCGAGCCGGGTGTCGGCAAGACCGCGATCGTGGAGGGCCTGGCCCAGCGCATCGTCGCCGGCGACGTCCCGGAGAGCCTGCGCGACAAGACCGTGGTCTCCCTGGACCTCGGCTCGATGGTGGCCGGCGCCAAGTACCGCGGCGAGTTCGAGGAACGACTCAAGGCCGTGCTCGACGACATCAAAAACTCTGCGGGGCAAATCATTACGTTCATTGACGAGTTGCACACTATCGTCGGCGCCGGAGCGACCGGTGAGTCGGCGATGGACGCCGGCAACATGATCAAACCGATGCTGGCCCGTGGCGAACTGCGACTGGTCGGCGCCACCACGCTTGACGAGTACCGCAAGTACATCGAAAAGGACGCCGCGTTGGAGCGGCGGTTCCAGCAGGTGTTCGTCGGCGAGCCGTCGGTCGAGGACACCGTCGGCATCCTGCGCGGTTTGAAGGACCGCTACGAGGTGCACCATGGTGTGCGGATCACCGACTCCGCGCTGGTGGCCGCGGCCACGCTGTCCGACCGCTACATCACCGCCCGGTTCCTGCCGGACAAGGCCATCGACCTGGTCGACGAGTCCGCCAGCCGGTTGCGGATGGAGATCGACTCGCGGCCCGTCGAAGTCGATGAGGTCGAGCGGCTGGTGCGCCGGCTCGAGATCGAAGAGATGGCGCTGGCCAAAGAAGAAGACGCGGCGTCCAAAGAGCGCTTGGAGAAATTGCGTGCAGAACTGGCCGACCAAAAGGAGAGGCTTGCTGAGCTAACCGCTAAGTGGCAGAACGAGAAGAACGCGATCGACGTCGTCCGCGAACTCAAGGAACAGCTGGACACGCTGCGCGGGGAGTCCGAGCGCGCCGAGCGCGACGGCGACCTGGCCAAGGCCGCAGAACTGCGGTACGGGCGTATCCCCGAGGTGGAGAAGAAGCTCGACGCGGCGCTGCCGACGGCCCAGGCTCGCGAGGGCGTGATGCTCAAGGAAGAGGTCGGTCCCGACGACATCGCCGACGTGGTGTCGGCATGGACGGGCATCCCGGCCGGGCGGCTGTTGGAAGGTGAGACCGCCAAGCTGCTGCGGATGGAGGACGAGCTGGGCGAGCGCGTCGTCGGGCAACGGAAAGCGGTGACTGCGGTTTCTGACGCGGTGCGTAGGAGCCGGGCCGGGGTCGCCGACCCCAACCGGCCGACCGGTTCGTTCTTGTTCCTCGGCCCCACCGGCGTCGGCAAGACCGAGCTGGCCAAAGCGCTGGCCGACTTCCTGTTCGACGACGAGCGGGCGATGGTCCGCATCGACATGAGTGAGTACGGCGAGAAGCACTCGGTGGCCCGTCTGGTGGGTGCGCCTCCCGGCTATATCGGTTACGACCAGGGCGGTCAGCTGACCGAGGCGGTGCGCCGGCGGCCCTACACCGTGGTGCTGTTCGACGAGGTGGAAAAGGCTCACCCGGACGTGTTCGACGTGCTGCTGCAGGTGCTCGACGAAGGCCGCCTGACCGACGGGCAGGGCCGCACGGTCGACTTCCGCAACACCATCCTGATCCTGACTTCCAACCTCGGGTCGGGTGGCAGCGAGGAGCAGGTGATGGCCGCCGTGCGTGCAACGTTCAAGCCGGAGTTCATCAACCGCCTCGACGACGTGCTGGTCTTCGACGGCCTCAACCCGGAAGAGTTGGTGCAGATCGTCGACATTCAGCTGAACCAGCTGGACAAGCGGCTCGCACAGCGGCGGCTGCAGCTCGAGGTGTCGTTGCCGGCCAAGAAGTGGTTGGCCCACCGCGGATTCGACCCGGTGTACGGCGCCCGGCCGTTGCGAAGGCTGGTGCAGCAGGCCATTGGTGACCAGTTAGCCAAGATGCTACTTGCCGGCGACGTGCACGACGGCGACACCGTTCCGGTCAACGTCAGCCCCGACGGCGATTCCCTGATACTCGGCTAGTTTGGCTCGCCGTGCCGCACACGCAGATGCTGCGTGCTGTGATTGGGTTGTGACCCGGTCTGGTTCTGTATTCCGGGCAAACAGCAGATACCCTACAAGGGATGGTCCCGCTTTGGTTCACGCTCTCCGCGCTGTGCTTCGTCGGTGCGGTGGTGCTGCTGTATGTCGACGTCGATCGGCGCCGCGGCAGGAGCAGACGCCGCAAATCGTGGGCGCGATCGCACGGATTCGACTACGAGCGCGAATCGACCGACATCCTGAAGCGCTGGAAACGCGGGGTCATGTCGACAGTGGGCGATGTCCCCGCCTACGACGTGGTGCTGGGCCAGATCCGCGGCGAGGCCGTGTACATCTTCGACCTCGAGGAAGTCGCAACGGTGATCGCGCTGCACCGCAAGGTGGGCACCAACGTCGTTGTCGACCTGCGGCTCAAAGGACTGAAAGAGCCACGGGAGAGCGACATCTGGCTGCTCGGCGCGATCGGGCCGCGGATGGTCTACTCCACCAATCTGGACGCGGCCCGGCGGGCCTGCGACCGGCGGATGGTCACCTTCGCGCACACCGCACCCGACTGCGCCGAGATCATGTGGAACGAGCAGAACTGGACGTTGGTCGCCGTGCCGATCGCGAGCACTCGCGCCGAATGGGACGAGGGCCTGCGGACCGTGCGCCAGTTCAACGACCTATTGCGGGTTTTGCCGCCGCTGCCTCAGGAGACTCCTCAGGAAGGGGGAGAGCCGGTAGGACTGCGCAACGCGGCACCGAGCCGTCCTTTGGCGCCGGCCGGCCGTGCGGAGTTACCGCCTAGGCGCGCCGGGCAGGACGTGGCCGGGCTGCTGGGCGAGGCGGGCCGTCGTGCCCCTGAGCCTGTCCGCCGGGACGAGAGTCGAAAAGAGGGTCGCTCAGAAGCCGTGCGGCGCCCGCCGCCAGCGGGACGCAACGGCCGTCAGGCCACTAACTACCAGCACTGATAGCCCGCCGGGTGGCCACCGGGACGGCAAGCCCCCGGTCAGTACACTGTCGCTCATGTCCCGCCCCGTCGCCCTGATCACTGGGCCGACGTCCGGGATCGGCGCCGGCTACGCGCGACGCTTCGCCGCCGACGGACACGACCTGGTTCTGGTAGCCCGCGATGTTGACCGGTTGACGCAATTGGCGGATGAGTTGCGAACCGAGGGCGGCAGCATCGAGATTTTGGCTGCGGATCTGGCCGATCCCGACGGCCGCGGCAAGGTCGCCGAGCGGCTGGCCGGGGGGGTGCGGGTATTGGTGAACAACGCCGGCTTCGGCACCTCCGGTGAATTCTGGACGGCGGATCCCGCCCAGCTGCAGGCGCAGCTCGACGTCAACGTGACCGCGGTGATGCACCTGACTCGCGCGGCGCTGCCCGCCATGCTCGACTCCGGAACCGGCACTGTCATCAATGTCGCCAGCGTGGCCGGGCTGGTGTCCGGACGGGGGTCGACCTATTCGGCGTCCAAGGCTTGGGTGGTCTCGTTCAGCGAGGGCCTGGCCGGCGGGTTGGCGGGCACCGGCGTCGGTGTGCATGCCGTCTGCCCGGGGTTCGTGCACACCGAATTCCATGCCAGGGCCGGGATCGACATGGCCAAGCTGCCGTCGTTTATGTGGCTCGAGGTCGATGACGTGGTCAGCAAAAGCCTGGCCGACATCGCCGATGGCAAGGTGATCAGCGTTCCCGGCGTGCAGTACAAGGCGCTTGTCACCGCCGGACGGATGATTCCGCGAAGCCTGGTGCGGGCTGCAACCCAACGAATCGGCGGCCGTGACCGAACCTGACCGGGCGGAGTTGGCTGATCTGGTGCGCCGGCTGTCGGTGGTGCACGGGCGGGTCACGCTGTCGTCGGGCAAGGAGGCCGACTACTACGTCGACCTGCGCCGCGCCACCCTGCACCACCGAGCCTCCGCACTGATCGGGCAGCTGATGCGTCATCTCACCGACGACTGGGACTACGCAGTTGTCGGCGGGCTGACCCTGGGCGCCGATCCGGTGGCGACAGCGATCATGCACGCGCCCGGGCGTCCGATCGACGCATTCGTGGTGCGCAAATCTGCGAAAACCCACGGCCTGCAGCGACTTATCGAGGGATCCGAGGTTGCCGGTCAGCGGGTGTTAGTGGTGGAGGACACCAGTACCACCGGTGCTTCTGCGCTGACAGCGGTGCATGCAGTTCAATACGCGGGCGGTGAGGTGATCGGCGTGGCCACCGTGGTGGACCGCGCCACCGGCGCGGCCGAGGCCATCCGAGCCGAAGGATTGCATTACCGCAGTGTGCTGGACCTTGCCGATCTGGGCCTCGGCTAGGCCTTTTGGGTATCACTGCGGGATCACTGTGCGCATTCTTCTTGCTGTAGCTGTCTGCTTGGCCGTCTGGCTGGTGGCCTGCTCGAGCTCCAACCATCCCGTTCGCCCTTACGGTGCCCAAGGTGCGCGACTCGGCGATGCGCTGGCGCTGCTGGGATGGAACATGGGGGTGTCGAATCTGCGCTGGGATGGCGACTTTGTGCTGATCGACGTAGACGCGTCCCCGACGGACCCGAAGTCGCCGCACGCCAAACCCGAGGACATTCGCTTCGGGCTTTACGGCGCCTTGGCGCACCCGATGGAATCCGCCGGACTGGGTAGCTGCGACACCGCGGTCACCAGCGTGCACGACATCACCTCGCCGCTGTCGGCCACGCCCGACCGGCTGACCGGCACCGTGTGCCTGGGCCCGCTGAAGGACCGAAGTCAGGTCCGCGGGGTGTACAGCTACTCGACGCGAGACCGGATCCCGAATACCTCGGCGGCCTATCCGGCGGCGTTTCCGGTCGGGCTGATGCCGACAAACGCGAACGACACCGGCATGGTGGTCAAGGCCACCAGCCTGTCGGCCTGGCGCGCTGACGGGACCCCAGTGACCAAGGCGCAGCTTGGTGACCCGGGGGCATTCACCGGCAACGGCTACATGCTGCTGGGGCTGGAAGCCGATGCCATCGCGGCCCGGTATCGCGACGACTCCGCCAGCCGCGGCGGCCCGATGATGCTGCTCGCCTCGCCGACTCTTCCCGGCCGGGGATTGGGCCCGGCCTGCGCGGTGTACGGTGCGTCGGTGCTGATCCTGCCCGACGCGTCGTTGGACGCGGTGCACGTCGACGCGTCGTTGTGCACCCAAGGCGAAATCAACGAGGCGTTGCTGTACGCGACGGTAGCGATCGTCGGCACCCACGCCGGTGTGTGGACACAGCGATGAGCGAACCTGGGCCCACCGAATGGGGAATACCGGCCGCCGGCGTCGGACCCTGGGTGGGGGACCTCCCCGATGAGCCCCGGTATGACCCAGTCTTGTTGCGCGACGGCGACACTCGCAATGTCGTTGACGCCTACCGGTACTGGACCCGGGAAGCGATCATCGCCGACATCGATACCCGCAGGCACCCGCTGCACATTGCGATCGAGAACTTCGGCCACGACGCCAACATCGGCTCGGTGGTGCGCACCGCCAACGCCTTCGCGGTGCACACCGTGCACATCGTCGGGCGGCGTCGCTGGAATCGCCGCGGCGCCATGGTGACCGACCGCTATCAGCGGTTATGTCATCACGACAGCGCGGCCGAACTGCTGGACTTCGCGGCGGGTGCCGGTCTGACGGTGGTCGCAGTGGACAACGTGCCGGGGGCGGCGCGACTGGAACAGACAGCGCTGCCGCGTGAGTGTCTATTGGTGTTCGGCCAGGAAGGTCCGGGCATCACCGACGACACCCGGGTGGGTGCAGCGATCACGGTGTCGATCGCCCAGTTCGGCTCGACGCGCAGCATCAACGCCGGGGTTGCCGCGGGGATCGCGATGCATGCCTGGATCAGGCAGCACGGGGACATGGGCCGCGCTTGGTAGCCGTTTAGCTCCAGAGCGTGACGTGCACCTTCGGGCGGAACCTCGTCACCCCGACGCCAGATCCGCGGATCATCGCCTGGATGCATCTCGGCGTGGTGATGAAGCGGACCAGTTCGGACACCGCGGGTTGGCGCGCCGACGGTGCCAGCGTCGCCGCGCACCACTCGCCCGGTCTGTCCAGCCCGGGACCGGTCACGTGGGCCAACCGTCTGGCGGCAAGGTCCTTGGCGACCGTGAAGCCGATGGTCAGCGTGGCACCGCCGGCGTGCATGACCTCCTCGAGCGCGGCGGCGTCGCTCTGAAAGATTCGTTGTTGCGACTCCGGAATTGCCAAGCCGCGCAGCATGGTTGCGACCTCGCCGTCCACGCTGCCTGCCGACGGGCCGAGCATCCACTGTTGTTGGCGCAACAGCGCGGGCGGCGGAACGCCCACGGCCAGTGGACTGTTCGGCGCGACGACGGTGATGATCTGATATTTCAGGAAGGGCCGCACGAAGATCGAGTCGTCGGAACCGATCGAACCTGCACTGGCCGGGCCGATCGCGATGTCTACGGCGCGTGAGCAGATCAGCTCGCGGAAGCGGCTCGTCGGGTGCACGCTCAGCTCGACGGACAAGTCGTCGGCCCGCGACGAGAAGAGCTCGATCAGCCCGGGCGCTGCGTGTTCGGCGAAGGCGCTGGACGCCGCGATGCGCAGCAGCCGGCGCCCGTGAGCGGCCTCGGTGACCTCGATCGCGGTTTGTTCTTGCAGACCCAGGATCTCGATCGCCCGGCTGGCCAACCGCAGTCCGCCGGGCGTGAACGCCAGCCCGGCACCCGTCCTGGTGAACAACGGGTCGTCGAGTTCCTTGCGCAGCGCCGCGACATGCATCGAGACTCCGGCATCAGAAACGCCCAGTTCCGTGGCCGCCGCGCGCACCGAACCCAAGCGCACCACAGCCGAATAGGCCCGAAGTTGCGCTGGAGTCATGGACTGAGCCTACGTTGGGAGGCATGCGTGACGTGCTTGCCGAGCTGATGTCGATCTGGCGTGCCGGTGAGACCGCGGGGCTCGGGACGGTGGTGCGAACATTCCGGTCGGCGCCGCGGCCGGCTGGAGCCTCGATGGTGGTGGCGCCCGATGGTTCGGTGAGCGGGTCGGTGTCGGGTGGTTGCGTAGAGGGCGCCGTTTATGAACTGGCCACCGAGGTGGCGCAAACCGGGACACCACGTCTGGAACGCTATGGGATCAGCGACGGCGATGCGTTCGCGGTCGGCCTGACATGTGGCGGCATCATCGACGTCTTCATCGAATCCGTGTCGCGCGCGACGTTTCCCGAACTTGACGGGGTAGCCGACGACGTCGGCGAACACCGGCCGGTCGCGATCGCGACCGTCATCGCCCACCCGGACGCGCAGCAGGTCGGCCGCAGGCTCGTCATCCGGCCCGACGCGGTGACCGGATCGCTGGGTTCGGTGCGTGCCGACACCGCGCTCACCGACGACGCGCGCGGATTGCTCGCGCTGGGTCGCAGCGAGGTCCGCGAATATGGGCCCGACGGGCAGCGGCTAGGCGAAGGCGTAGAGGTCTTCGTGTCCAGCTACGCGCCGCGGCCGCGGATGCTGGTGTTCGGCGCGATCGACTTCGCCGCCGCGCTGGCGCAGCAGGGATCGTTCCTCGGCTACCGGGTCACGGTCTGCGACGCCCGCCCGGTGTTCGCCACGCCGGCACGTTTTCCGGCGGCCGAACACGTCGTCGTCGACTGGCCCCACCGTTACCTCGCCGCCCAGGAGAAAGCGGGAGCCATCGACGAGCGCACGGCGATCTGCGTACTCACCCACGACCCGAAGTTCGACGTCCCGGTGCTCGAAGTGGCGCTGCGGCTGCCCGACGTCGCATATGTGGGGGCGATGGGATCGCGCCGAACCCATGACGACCGGATGCAGCGGCTGCGCGCGGCCGGGCTGACCGATGCCGAGCTGAGCCGGTTGTCCAGCCCCATCGGCCTGGACCTCGGGGCCCGTACCCCGGAGGAGACCGCGGTGTCGATCGCGGCCGACATCGTCGCCCGGCGTTGGGGCGGCGGGGGCCGGCGGCTGGCCGAAATCGTGGGGCGAATTCACCATGACGCGCAGGTCGAGGGCGAGTTAAAGGATTCCTTAACTCGGCATTGACGTCCACCGCTGCGGCGCTGACACTTGGGTACCATTGCTAAGTGAGGTGGGTCACATGCAAGTACCCGGGCCCTTCGAATACGAACGCGCGACCAGCGTCGACCACGCGATCGGATTACTGGATCGGTTAGGGGAGGGGGCGCGGGTGGTCGCCGGCGGGCACAGCCTGCTGCCGATGATGAAGCTGCGCATCGCCAACCCCGAGTACCTGATCGATATCAACGACCTGGCGCTCGAGCTCGGATACGTGATCAACGATCCGACCCTGACTCGCATCGGGGCCATGACCCGGCACCGCGAGATCCTGGAGTCGGAAGCGTTGGCCGCCATATGTCCGATCTTCCGCGATGCCGAACGGGTGATCGCCGACCCGGTGGTCCGCAATCGCGGCACCCTCGGCGGTTCACTGTGCCAGGCGGATCCGGCCGAGGACCTGTCGACCGTCTGCGAGGCGCTGGACGCGGTGTGCCTGGTGCGCGGACCGTCGGGTGAACGCGAGATACCGATCGACGAGTTCATGCTGGGCCCATACGAGACGGCGGTCGCCCCCAACGAGATCCTGATCGAGGTCCGGATCCCGGTGCGGCACAACACGTCCAGTGCGTACGCGAAAGTAGAACGCCGCGTTGGCGATTGGGCCGTGACGGCGGCCGGTGCGGCGATCACACTCGACGGAGGCGTAATCGCCGCCGCCCGGGTGGGACTGACCGCGGTGAATCCCGACGCTGCGGCATTGGCGGAGCTGTCGGCGGCTCTGGTCGGCGAGCCCGCTACCGAGGAGGTTTTCGCCGAGGCCGGTCGCTTGGCCGCGCAAGCCTGCGACCCGGTGACCGACCCTCGCGGCAGCGCCGAGTACAAGCGGCACCTGGCCTCCGAATTGACCATCCGCACCTTGCGCACCGCCGCCGAACGGGTACGCAGTGCGGCTGCGTCGGAAGGAAATTAAACCATGCAGGTGAACATGACCGTCAACGGCGAACAAGTCACCGCCGACGTCGAACCGCGGATGCTGCTGGTGCATTTCCTGCGTGATCAGCTGCGGCTCACCGGAACTCACTGGGGTTGTGATACCAGTAACTGCGGCACATGCGTGGTCGATGTGGACGGTGTGCCGGTGAAGTCCTGCACGATACTTGCGGTGATGGCATCCGGCCACAGCGTCCGGACCGTAGAAGGCCTGGCGGTGAACGGCCAGCTCGACCCGGTCCAGGAAGGGTTCATGCAGTGCCACGGGCTGCAATGCGGCTTCTGCACACCGGGAATGATGATCACCGCCCGTGCCCTGCTGGACCGCGACCCGGACCCGGACGAGGAGACCATCCGGGAGGCGATCTCCGGGCAGATCTGCCGGTGCACCGGCTACACCACGATCGTGCGCTCCATCCAATGGGCGGCGCGCAACGCAACAGAGGCGGCTACTTCATGACCACCATCGAATCCCGTCCGCCCTCCCCGGAAGACACAGCCGACAACGATCAAAAGCCGTGCGGCTACGGCCGGATGATGCGTAAAGAGGATCCCCGATTCATCCGGGGCCGCGGCAACTACGTGGACGACGTCGCACTGCCGGGCATGCTGCACCTGGCGATCCTGCGCTCGCCGTATGCGCACGCCCGCATCGTCAGCATCGATGTGACTGCAGCCCTTGCACATCCGAAAGTCAAAGCGGTGGTGACCGGCGCCGACCTGGCCGAGAAGGGTCTGGCCTGGATGCCGACGCTGTCCAACGACGTGCAGGCCGTGCTGGCCACCGACAAGGTGCGCTTCCAGGGCCAGGAGGTGGCGTTCGTCGTTGCCGAGGACCGGTACTCGGCCCGCGACGCGCTGGAATTGATTGACGTCGAGTACGACCCGCTGGACCCGGTCGTGGATGTGCGCAAGGCGCTTGATCCTTCGACGCCGGTGATCCGCACCGACCTCGAGGGCAAGACCGACAACCACTGCTTCGACTGGGAGACGGGTGACGCGGCCGCCACCGAAGCGGCGTTCGCGAAGGCCGACGTGGTTGTCAAACAGGAGATCGTCTACCCCCGGGTGCATCCGGCGCCGATGGAAACCTGTGGCGCGGTGGCCGATCTGGACCCGGTGACCGGAAAGCTGACGCTATGGTCCACCAGCCAGGCGCCACACGCCCACCGCACGCTGTACGCGTTGGTCGCCGGCCTGCCCGAACACAAGATCCAGGTGATCTCACCCGACATCGGCGGCGGCTTCGGCAACAAGGTGCCGATCTATCCCGGTTATGTGTGCGCGATCGTCGGCTCGCTGGTGCTGGGCAAGCCGGTGAAATGGATGGAGGACCGCAGCGAGAACCTGACCTCCACCGGCTTCGCGCGCGACTACATCATGGTCGGTGAGATCGCCGCCACCAAAGAGGGCAAGATCCTGGCGATCCGGAGCAATGTGCTGGCCGACCACGGCGCATTCAACGGCACCGCGGCCCCGGTGAAATACCCGGCCGGTTTCTTCGGAGTGTTCACCGGCAGCTACGACATCGAGGCTGCCTACTGCCACATGACCGCGGTGTACACCAACAAGGCGCCCGGCGGGGTGGCTTACGCATGTTCGTTCCGGATCACCGAGGCCGTGTACTTCGTGGAGCGGCTGGTGGACTGCCTGGCCTTCGACCTGAAAATGGACCCGGCCGAGCTGCGGCTGCGAAATCTGTTGCGGCCCGAGCAATTTCCGTACAAGAGCAAGACCGGCTGGCTCTATGACTCGGGTGACTACGAGACCACTATGCGGCTGGCCATGGACATGATCGGCTACGACGCGCTGCGGGCCGAGCAGAAGGAGAAACGCGAGCGCGGAGAGCTGATGGGTATCGGCATGTCCTTCTTCACCGAGGCCGTCGGCGCCGGCCCGCGCAAGGACATGGACATTCTCGGGCTCGGCATGGCCGACGGCTGCGAGCTGCGCGTGCACCCGACGGGTAAAGCCGTTGTGCGGCTTTCGGTTCAGACCCAGGGCCAGGGCCACGAGACCACGTTCGCCCAGATTGTCGCCGAGGAGCTGGGAATCCCGCCCGACGACATCGACGTCGTGCACGGCGACACCGACCAGACGCCCTTCGGGTTGGGCACCTACGGCAGCCGGTCCACGCCGGTATCGGGTGCGGCCGCGGCCCTGGTCGCGCGCAAGGTGCGCGACAAGGCCAAGATCATCGCGTCGGGCATGCTAGAGGTCTCAGTCGCCGACTTGGAGTGGGAGAAGGGCTCATTCCACGTCAAGGGTGACCCGTCGGCGTCAGTGACCATTCAGGACATCGCGATGCGTGCGCACGGCGCCGGGGACCTGCCCGAGGGGATCGAGGGTGGCCTGGACGCCCAGATCTGTTACAACCCAGAGAACCTGACCTATCCCTACGGCGCGTACTTCTGTGTGGTCGATGTCGATCCGGGCACCGCGGTGGTCAAGGTGCGGCGCTTCCTGGCCGTCGACGACTGCGGAACCCGCATCAACCCGATGATCATCGAGGGCCAGGTGCACGGTGGCATCGTGGACGGCATCGGGATGGCGTTGATGGAGATGATCGCCTTCGACGAGGAGGGCAACTGCCTGGGCGGGTCGCTGATGGATTACTTGATCCCGACCGCGCTCGAGGTGCCGCATCTGGAGACCGGTCACACCGTGACGCCGTCGCCGCATCACCCGATCGGCGCAAAGGGCGTCGGCGAATCGGCCACCGTGGGATCGCCGCCCGCGGTGGTGAACGCGGTGGTGGACGCGTTGGCGCCGTTCGGAGTTCGGCACGCCGATATGCCGCTGACACCGTCCCGGGTCTGGGAGGCCATGCAGGGGCGCGCCAGACCGCCTATCTAGAGAGTGACGATGACGATCAGCGAGCGAGTTCAGCAGCTGTTGGCGGCACGGACGCCGTTTGTGCACGCCACGGTGGTGCGGGCCCAGCCGCCTACCTCCGCCTACCCGGGGGATGAAGCGATTCTGTTGGCGGACGGCACAATCGAGGGTTTCGTCGGCGGCCAGTGCGCGCAGAACTCTGTGCGCAAGGCGGCCCTCGGTGTGTTGCAGGCAGGCGAAAGTGTGCTGCTGCGCGTGCTTCCCGACGGCGACGTGCACTTTCCGGAAGCCCCCGGTGCCTGTGTGGTCGTCAACCCGTGCCTGTCCGGCGGATCGCTGGAGATCTTCCTGACGCCACAGCTGCCGCCCCCGCTGATCCGGATCTACGGAGCCACGCCGATCGCCGACGCGCTGATCCAGGTGTGTGCCGTGTTGGGCTATGAAGCTGTAGGGGATGCCCGAGGCGAAACCGAGCTGACCGACCCCGCCGCCGTGGTGATTGCCAGCCATGGCGGGCCGGAAGCCGAAATCATCCGCGCCGCACTGGATAACGGCGTCGGGTACATCGGCTTGGTGGCCAGCAAGGTTCGCGGCCTGTCGATTTTGAACGAGCTGGAACTCTCCGACACCGAGCGGGACCGGGTGCACACCCCGGTGGGATTGGCGATCGGCGCCAAGACACCGGCGGAGATCGCGGTGTCCATCGCGGCCGAACTCATCGCCGCCGTGCGCGACGGCAGCCTGACCCGTCTCGCCGTCCCGGCGAATGGCGGCCCGATCGAGGCAGTCGACCCGGTGTGCGGCATGACGGTGCCCATCGGACCGGCCACCGAGCATCTGCAGCTTGCCGGCGCGGACTACTGGTTCTGCTGCTCGGGATGCCGGGCGGCGTTCGCGGCCGGGAAAGCCAGCGTATGACCGCGCCGCGGGTCACCGGTGTCGTGCTGGCAGCCGGCAGCTCCCGCCGGCTGGGCACGCCTAAACAGCTTCTGCCATACCGGGATACGACGGTGCTCGGGGCGACCCTCGAGGTCGCCCGCGGCGCCCGGTTCGACCAGCTCATCGTCACCCTTGGCGGCGCTTCGCAAGCGGTGCGCGATGCCGTGCCGCTGGACGGTGCCGACGTAGTGGTCATGGACGAATCGGGGGCAGACTTCGGGACCGGGTGTTCGGCATCGCTGCGGCTCGCATTGGGGCGGGTGGACCCGCTAGCCGCCGGCATCGTGCTGATGCTCGGCGATCAGCCGCGCATGAATCCCGCGACTGTGCGGCGGATGATCGCTACCGGGCCGGGGGCCGACATCATGGTGTGCCGTTACGCCGACGGCGTCGGTCATCCGTTCTGGTTCAACCGTGGCGTTTTTGACGAACTTTCGCAACTGCATGGTGACAAGGGGGTCTGGAAGCTCGTCCGGTCGGGCCGGCGCCCGGTGCGCGAACTCGCGGTGGACGGCCCGGTGCCACTCGACGTGGACACCTGGGACGACTACCGGCGGCTACTGGAATCGGTACCGTCATGATTTTCGCAAACCCCGACGACGTGCTCCGCCGGTTCGACGCCCAAGACTACCTACTTGACACTGGGACCGCTTCCGCGATTTATCTGGCGGTCACGCTCGGCAGGCCGCTGCTGCTGGAGGGGGAGCCCGGCGTCGGCAAGACGACAGCCGCGAAAACCCTTGCAGCGGTGCTAGATACCATGCTGGTCCGGCTGCAGTGCTACGAGGGGATGACCGCGAGCGAGGCACTTTACGACTGGAACTACCAACGCCAGCTGCTGTCCATCCGGCTCGCCGAGGCGCGTGGCATCGGTATGGAAGAAGCGGATCTCTACACCGAGACCTACCTGGTAGACAGACCCATCCTGCAGTGTGTGCGGCATCGCGGCCCGAAACCGCCGGTGTTACTGATTGACGAAATCGACCGGGCCGACGACGAATTCGAGGCATTGCTGCTGGAGTTCCTCGGTGAGTCCGCGGTCACCGTGCCCGAGCTGGGTACCTTCGTCGCCGAGCGTCCGCCGATCGCGGTGCTCACCTCCAACCGCAGCCGTGACCTGCACGACGCACTGCGGCGGCGCTGCCTGTACCACTGGATCGAGTACCCAGAGCCGTCTCGGGCTGCCGCGATCGTTCGCCGGACGGTGCCCGGAGCGACGGTGCCGTTGATCGCGCACGCCACCCAATTCGTCGGCAGCGCACGCGATCTCGATCTCGACAAGCCGCCGGGCGTGGCCGAGACTATCGACTGGGTGGGCGCTCTGGTGTCGCTCGGCGTCGCGGATCTGGTCGACGAATCCGCACTTGTCAGCCTGGGGGCGCTGGCCAAGACGCCCGACGACCGTACGCTGATCCGCGACGCGTACAACGCTTTTACTGAGTACAGCCGCACATGAGAGGACACAAAGGATGAAGATCGCCAACCGGTTCAGCGTCAGCGCGCCGATCGAGCAGGCCTGGGACGTGCTGTGCGACCTGGAGCAGGTGATCCCGCTGATGCCGGGGGCGCAGCTGGTGGGCCATGAAGGCGACGATTATCTCGGCAAGGTCAAGGTCAAGGTCGGACCGGTCACCAGCGAGTTCACTGGCAAGGTGCGCTTCGTCGAGCAGGACCGCGACCAGCATCGCGCGGTCATCGACGGCAAGGGCAAGGAGTCGCGTGGCACCGGTAATGCAGCCGCCACAGTCACCGCCCAGCTGCACGACGACGGCGACCGCACCCACGTGACGGTCGACACCGATCTGAAGATCGTCGGCAAGCTGGCCCAGTTCGGCAGTGGAATGCTGCAACAGGTGTCGGAGAAGCTGCTGGGCCAGTTCGTGGAGTCCTTTGAAGCGAAACTGACTGCCGAGAATGCCGGCAGCCCGGCAAGCCCGGCAAGCCCGGCAAGCCCGGTAGTCCCGGCGGATACCGAGGCTGCGGCAAAACCCGTCGCGGAAGCTCGCCAAGCCCCTACTGCCGAGCCAGAGCCTATCGATCTGCTGGAGCTCGCCGGCGCCGGCCAGCTCAAGAAGTACGGCTCCGCGGCGGCGGCGGCGCTCGCCGTGCTGGTGCTGATCTGGGTGTTGCGGCGGAGACGTTAGCGGCTCGTGAGTACTCCCTTGCTGCTGCGCGGCGTCGATCTGGCGGCGTTTGCGGCAGCCCTGGTGGCGCGCCTGCGCAATGCCGGGGTGCTGGTGTCCGCCAGCGGCCCAACAAGTTTCGTGCAGGCGCTGCGACACTTAGCGCCGCAGACACCGGCAGCGCTGTATTGGGCCGCGAGGTTGACCTTGGTCAACCGGATGGATGACCTCGCCGCCTTCGATGTGGTGTTCTTATCGGTGTTCGGCGAACTCGACGGCCCAAAAGACCGCGATGCGCTTCTACAACTCCCGGGTCCCCGCACGCCTGCCGCCGGCACGGTGGACCGCGCGGGCAACCGATCCAGTTCCCCCAAGGCCCAAGCCCAGGATTTGCCCTGGGTCACCCGGACCGCCACCGACGAGAAAAACACCGCCGGCCCCAACATTCAGCTTCCCGACTTCCTGCCCAGCCGTATCGCCGCACTGGCCGACGAACCGTTCGACCAGTTCGACCCCGACGACCTCCGTCTGATCGGCTCGTGGCTGGAGGCCTCGGTGCAGCGTTGGCCCCGGCGCCGCAGCCTTCGATTTGAGTCCAGTCCGCACGGGAAGAGGATCGACCTGCGCGCGACGATGAACGCGTCCCGGTCGACCGGCTGGGAACCGGTGGTCCTGGCGCGAACGCGGCCGCGGCGGCGGCCCAGGCGGGTCGTGCTGGTCTGCGACGTGAGCCGCTCGATGCAGCCGTACGCCGCTATTTACCTGCATTTGATGCGCGCGGCGGCGCTTCGCCAGGCAAGGATCCGTCCCGAGGTGTTCGCCTTCTCGACGTCGCTGACCCGGCTCACCCCGGTGTTATCCCACCACTCGGCCGAGGTCGCGCTGGAACGGGCCAACGCGAAGGTCACCGACCGATACGGCGGCACGTTCATCGGCCGCAGCATCGGCACCCTGCTGGCCCCGCCACACGGAAACGCGCTGCGCGGCGCCGTGGTGATCATCGCCTCCGACGGCTGGGACAGTGATCCGCCCGACGTGCTCGGGCACGCGCTGGCCAGGGTGCGTCGCCGCGCCGAGTTGTTGGTCTGGCTCAATCCGCGCGCAGCGCACACCGAATTCCAGCCACTGGCCGGTTCGATGGCGGAAGCCCTGCGCTACTGCGATCTCTTCCTGCCGGGGCACTCGCTGACCGGCCTGCACCAGTTGCTACTGGCGCTGGCTTCCGACCACGCGGCTGACGTAGTCAGTCGGGCATCGCGGCGATCAGCTGGTCGGCGGTGAGCGGCAGTGAGCGCACCCGGATGCCGAGCGCGTCGTAAACCGCATTGGCGATCGCGGCGGCTGTTGGGCCTTGCGCGCACTCGCCGACCCCTAGTGATGGATTACCTTTTCCAGCAACGAATTCGACGTCGACAGCAGGCACCTCGGAGAACCGCAGAATCGGATACGTCTCCCAGGTGTCGCTGGTGACACCCAATCGGTCGAAGCGCACCCGCTCCTTAAGCGTCCAACTGGTGGCCTGTATTGCACCGCCCTCGATCTGATTGGCCGCACCGTCGGGATTGATGACCAGACCCGCATCTACCGCCACGGCCAGCCGGCGTACCCGGACCTCGTCGATCGCCTCGACCTCGGCGACGACCGCGCAGTAGGCAGACGAGTTCTTGTATCGGGCATAGCCGATGCCTTGGCCAATGGCGCCAACGGCCTCACCTGATGTCCGTTCCGTCCAGCCGGCCCGCGCCGCCGCGGTCTGCAGCACCGCCCGTCCGCGGGGGTCCGACAAATGTGCCAACCGAAATTCGAGGGGATCGCGGGCCGCGGCCGAGGCGAGTTCGTCCATGAACGACTCCGCTGCGAAGACGTTGAGATAGGCCCCCAGCGAACGTAGCGCCGAGGTGCGCAGTGGCATCTCGGTTAACAGGTGGTTGATCACCCGGTAGGCCGGAAAGTCATAACCCGGTAGGGCGTTGCGCCCAGCGCCACCTCCCCGTTCGACCGGCGGCTCGCCGCCGGCACGGATCGGTTCGCCACCGGCGCGGTGGCTGGCCGCCAGCAACGCATTCGTAGGCGTCGTCCCGGGGCGGCCCATGTAACTGCCGCTCCATATCTCGTGGCGCCAGGAAAGCACGCTGCCGTCGTCGCTACAGTCCGCGGCGGTCTCGACGACCGCCGCGGGGCCGAACGGTGCCCACGCCAGTTCATCGGCGCGTGACCAGACCACCTGTACGGGCCGCCCGGGCACGGCCCGCGCCAGCAGCGCGGCGTCCATGGCGGCATCGTCGGCGCCGTTGTGCCCGTAGCATCCCGCTCCCTCGACGTGGCGTACCAAGACCAGATCGGGAGGGAGGTCAAGCGCTGCGGCCAATTCACGCCGCAACACGTGCACGCCTTGGCTGTGTGACCATACGTCGAGGCGGCCGTCCCCGTGCACCAGCGCTGCAGCGGCCGACGGACCGATCGAGGCATGTGCCAGATAGGGCCGGTGATAGCGGGCCGAGTGTGACCGCATGGACTGGGTATGCGTTGCGGCCTCCTTTGACGCGAGCACCGAAGTGTCGGCTTCGGCCGACAGCAGATATCCGGAAAGGTCGTTCTCGTCCGGCAGGGTCGGCCGCTGGTCCCAGCGGGCGTCGCGGCGTAGCAGCTCAGCGGCGCGCAGCGCGACTTCTTCGCGTTCGGCTACTACTCCGAGGAAGTCGCCGTCACGCACGACGGTGAGCACACCCGGCAGTGTTCGGGTCGGGCGGGTATCGACGTGGCGCAGCCTCGAGCCGCGCGAGGGCGGCCGAACGACCCTGCCGTAGACCTGCCCATCGAGGATGAGGTCGTGCAGGTAGCGTGGCCGCCCGGTCAGCTTTTCTGGCAAATCCAGCCGGGCTACGTTGGTGCCGACGACCCCGTAGTCCGACTCTGGCTTGGGTGCCGCGTCGCCGGTCGCCGCCCGATCCAGCAACGAGTCGTCGGCGAGTTCCCAGTAGCTGGTGGCTGAGTTTTCCGGGCCGCTGATCTGGCCGTCCACAACTACCAACTCGTCGGTCGCTGCGGCGAGTTTGGCCGCCGCGACCTCAAGATAAACTGCCCGTGCTTCGGCACACACTTGTCGCAGCGCCGCACCTGAGTGCTGGATCGACAGGCTACCGGCGGTAAAGCCCTCGTCAGGGCTGAGATCGGTAGCCGCAGCAATCATCTGCACGCGCGCGAGGTCCACATCGAGCTCCTCGGCGGCGATTTGCGCCAGCGCTGTCAGCACGCCTTGGCCCAGCTCCACCTTGCCCGAGCGCACCTCCACGACGCCGTCCGATCTGACCCGAACCCAGTCGCCCAGGACCGGATTGGCGGCCAGCGACGGGGGCAAGTCAGGCCTGGCCATCAGTGGACCCCGTTTTTTCAGCTGCCATCTCGGCCGCAGCGCTGCGCACCGCCCGAACCACCCGGTTATGCGAGCCGCAACGACATAGGTTGGAGTCCAGGGCGGTACGGACCTGCGCTTCCGTCGGATCGGGGTTCTCGGCCAACAGCGCCGCGGCCGCCACCACGATGCCCGACATGCAATACCCGCATTGCGCTGCCTGATTGGCAATGAGAGCACGTGCCACCGGGTGGGGCTCTCCGTCGGCGCTCAAGCCCTCTACGGTGCGAATCGACTTGTCGGCTACCGACCACAACGGAACGTCACAGGAGTAGACGGGACGGCCGTCGACGAGCACGAAACATGCGCCGCACAAACCTAGCCCACAGCCGAAACGCGTCCCCTTCAAATTCAGGTGGTTGCGCAACAGATACAGCAGCGGTGTGTCGTCTTCAGCGCGAACCTCGTAGCGGCGCCCGTTGACGGTGAGCCATCGAAGTTTCGGATCGGTGTCCTCTCCCATGGCTCCAGCATCCTCCGGCTGCGATCTTCGGGGCCGCGGGCCGATCAGCACGTGGACGTCGAACGAGGGCGTTAAGGCAGGATTGAGTCTCATGGATCAGCTATGGGCTAATCGGGCAGCCGGTGCTGAAGCCGCTGTCGCGCAACGCCACCTGAGACGACTCTGGGCGCTGCCCGGAACCCAGCTGGGAGTGGTGGCCTGGCCATCTGCGCGGCGCGACCGGTTGTTCGGCACCTGGCACTACTGGTGGCAGGCGCACCTGCTGGATTGCCTGGTCGACGCGCAGCTGCGTGACCCGCAGCCGGAACGGCGCACCAAGATCAACCGGCAGGTTCGCTCACACCGGCTGCGCAACAACGGGTCGTGGACCAACAGCTACTACGACGACATGGCATGGCTGGCGCTGGCGCTGGAACGTGCCGCGCGACTGGGAGTCGAGCGCAGACGCGCATTGCCGAAGCTCGCCGACCAGTTCGTCAAAGCGTGGGTGCCCGAGGACGGTGGCGGCATTCCGTGGCGCAAGCAAGACCAATTCTTCAACGCCCCGGCCAACGGCCCGGCGGGAATCTTCCTGGCCCGCTACGGCGACCGGCTGCCAAGGGCCCAGCAGATGGCTGACTGGATCGACCGCACGCTGATCGACCCGGAGACGCATCTGGTGTTCGACGGCATCAAGGGCGGCTCCTTGGTCCGGGCGCAGTACACCTATTGCCAGGGCGTGGTGCTCGGGCTGGAAACAGAGCTGGCGGCCCGCACCGTTGACAACCGGCATGCGGCACGGGTGCACCGCCTGGTCGCAGCCGTCAGCGAGCAGATGGCGCCGTCGGGGGTGCTGCAGGGCTCCGGTGGCGGGGATGGCGGCCTCTTCGCGGGCGTCACCGCCCGATACCTCGCACTGGTCGCCACAACGCTGCCGGGTGACTCGGCACAAGACGTCGCCGCTCGCGACACCGCCCGCGCGGTGGTGTTGTCTTCGGCGAAATCGGCGTGGGACCACCGGAAGACCGTGAACGGACTGCCGCTGTTCGGGGCATTTTGGGACCGCGAGGCGGAGCTGCCCACGGCGGGCGGCAAGGAGGCTCAGTTCGTCGGGGGCGCGGTGGGCGCTTCCGCGATTGCCGAGCGGGACCTGTCGGTGCAGCTGTCGGGCTGGATGCTGATGGAGGCCGCATGTAACGTCACCGCCGTGACAGCAGGCAACGAGTGACCGGCCCGTGGCCTGGCTAGTCTCGAGCCATCGTCCGCGGTGGCGGTCTAGTGTTTAGAGGAGCTTTCGATGACCCTTTCCAAAGTCCACCCCGACGCCGAGTCGGCTCTGCGAGGCCTGCTGAGGGACGGCATCACCATCGCCGCTGGCGGATTCGGGCTGTGCGGTATTCCAGAGAATCTGATCCAGGCCCTGGTGGACAGCGGCGTTAAAGACCTGACGATCGTCGGAAACAATGCCGGCGTCGACGATTTCGGCATGGGTCTGTTGCTCAAGGGGCGGCAGGTCAAAAAGGTAATCGCCTCCTACGTGGGGGAGAACAAGGAATTCGAGCGCCAGGTGCTGGCCGGCGAGCTGGACCTCACGCTCACCCCCCAGGGCACACTGGCCGAGAAGTTACGCGCCGGCGGCGCAGGGATTCCGGGCTTCTACACGCGCACCGCCTTCGGCACCCAACTCGCCGAAGGCAAGGATATGCGGGTCTTCGACGGCACCGAATATGTGCTGGAGGAAGGTATCCGCGCCGATGTCTCGCTCGTCAAGGCATGGAAGGGTGACACGGCGGGCAATCTCGTCTATCGGAAGACGGCGCGCAACTTCAACCCGATGATCGCCACCTGCGGCAACGTGACCGTGGCCGAGGTGGAAGAGCTGGTCGAGGTAGGCGAGCTTGATCCCGACCTGATCCACACCCCCGGAAACTACGTGGACCGCATCATCCAGGGACCCGGCTACGAGAAGCGGATCGAATTCCGCACCACCAGCGGCGGCGCCGCGGTCAGGAACGACAGCCCCATCCGCGAGCTCATGGCCAAGCGTGCCGCCCAAGAACTGCGCGACGGCGACTACGTGAACCTGGGCATCGGGATTCCGACGTTGGTGGCCAACTTCATCCCCGACGACATCAACGTGACTCTGCAATCCGAGAACGGACTGCTCGGCATCGGGACGTATCCGGCCGACGACCAAGTGGATCCCGACCTCATCAACGCCGGCAAACAGACCATCACCACGATCAGCGGCTCCAGCTTCTTCAGCAGCGCCGACTCCTTCGCGATGATCCGCGGCGGCCATATCGACCTGTCCATCCTCGGCGGCCTGGAGGTGGCCGAGAACGGCGACCTGGCCAACTGGATGGTCCCGGGCAAGATGGTCAAAGGCCCGGGCGGTGCGATGGACCTGGTGTCGGGGGTCAAGCGGGTGATCGTCGTGATGGATCACACCGCCAAAGACGGCAGCCCGAAAATCCTCAAGCAATGCACGCTGCCCCTCACCGGAAAGGGCGTGGTGGACATGATCATCACCGACCTGTGCGTCTTCGACGTCGACCCGCAGCGCGGACTCACCCTCACCGAACTGCATCCCGGGGTGACCGTCGCCGATGTCCGCGGCAACACCGGCTGCGATTTCATCGTCGCGTGAACTGGCAGGGGCTGGCCGATCAGTCGGGGACCGGCATCCGCTCCGGGCCCTCCTTGGTTCCGCGGCGGCGTCTCAGGTAGCCCCGCCAGGCCGCGATTAGCGCCGGCAACAGCGACACGAACAGGATGGCCAGGATGATTTTTTCCAGATTCTGGTGCACGAACGGCACGTTGCCCAGGAAGTAGCCGGCAACCGTGACCCCGCCTCCCCACAGAACGCCGCCGACGATGTCGAATCCCAGGAACACGGGGTAACGCATGTACGACACCCCGGCGACCACCGGCGTAAACGTGCGTATGAACGGCATGAACCGGGCCAGGATGATGGCCCAAGGCCCGTACTTCTCGAAGAAGGCGTGCGAGTCGGTTACATAGTGCTTCTTGAAGAAGCGCGAGTCTTC
>Ga0209530_1000627_pt1 | contig 22327 bp, 18 predicted proteins | sample BlaSpr_A8_Ref_O1_FD_187987 | JGI IMG/M metagenome (GOLD analysis project Ga0209530, IMG submission 187987) | Forest soil microbial communities from Thunder Bay, Ontario, Canada - Black Spruce, Ontario site 2_A8_Ref_O1 (SPAdes) (version 2) | ecosystem: Environmental > Terrestrial > Soil > Boreal...
CCCCCCTCCCACCTCATAACCCACCCCCCTGAGCGACCACGTGTGTACGATCCCAAGGGGCTTCGTGTCACACAAACCCCCTCGGGGGCCGATCCCAAGGGGACCCGTGGCGCACGAACCCCCTCCGGAGGGGGTTCGTGGCGCACGGGTGCCCTTAAAAACTCCGCGCGGCGCGCGGTGGCAGCGACACGGGTGGAGGGGGCGTGGGAACACGATGCGGGTTGCTGATGTGGTGGGGTTCGCGGGGCACGAGGTGCATGTGTGCCGGTACCGGGAGGCGCGTGCGCTGCTGCGGTGGCTCGGCCCGGATCTGCGCGGGGTGCGGGTGCTCGACGTGGCGGGCGGCGACGGGTACTGGGCCGCGCAGGCCCGCAAGCGCGGCGCGTGGGCGGTGGCCCTCGACCTGGACGGCGGGAAGCTGGACCGTGGTGCCGAGCTCACCAGCGCGCCCGCCCTCATCAGGGGAGATGCGCTCCGGCTGCCGTTCGCGGACGGGAGCTTCGACCGCGTGATGTCGATCTGCGCGATCGAGCATTTCGACGATGGCGGGCGGGCGCTCGATGAGATGACCCGGGTGCTGGCCCCTGGAGGCGAGCTGGTCATGTCGGCGGACGCGCTGACACTGGCTAAGCGCTGGCCTGGGCTGTACGCCAAGCACTGTGAGCGGTATCACGTGCAGCGGACCTACTCGGCCGAGCAGCTGAAACTTTTGCTGGCCGAGCGTGGGCTGGCAGTTGACGATTACGTGTACCAGTTCCGGTCCGCCTGGGCTCAGCGGATGTACCTCGGGCTGTCCGCGTATGGCGGTAAGTTTGGCTTTAACGCGGCAGCGCCGGCGCTGCCGCTGGTAGCCGCCGCGGACCGGTTCCGTGCTGGAGCGCAGGAACAGGGCGCTATCGTGCTCGTGCATGCTCGACGCGCGGACCTGAACTAGGGCGGGCACGGTACCAAGTGCTCGTCTGTTACCTCGCACAGGGCGTAGGCTGCATAAGTGACGGGACATCTCGCCTGGGTGGCCCAGGAGAGGAGCAAGTGCGGTCGTGGCACCTCGCGTACTTATCGATGCGACCGACGTGCCAGCCGACCGGGGGGCACTCGGCCGGTACGTCGACGGGCTGATAGGCGCGCTTGACGCGGCGGGTGCTGACCTGGCCGTGGTCTGCCAGCGCGCCGACGAGGAGCGCTATGGCCGGCTGGCGCCGAGCGCGCGCGTCGTTACCGGCCCGTCGGCGATCTCGCACCGGTCCGCCCGGCTGGCCTGGGAGCAGAGCGGGCTGCCCGTGGTCGCGCAGCAGGTTGATGCCGACGTGATCCACGTGCCGTTCTACTCGATGCCGCTGCGCCCCGGGCGGCCGACGGTGGTGACCGTGCACGATGTCACCTACTTCACCGAGCCCGAGCTGTACAGCCAGGTCACCGCCATGTTCTTCAAGTCGGCGATCCGGACGGCGGCGCGCCGCGCGGCGCGGGTGCTGGTCCCGTCGAAGGCGACGAGGGACGAGCTGGTGCGGGTACTCGAGGCCGACCCGACCCGGATCGATGTCGCCTATCACGGCGTGGATCACCGGCTGTTCCACCGGCCCGATCCGCGTCAGATCTCCAGCGTGTCGGACCGGCTGGGCCTGCACGGCAGGCCGTACGTCGCGTTCCTTGGCATGCTCGAGCCGCGCAAGAACATCGCGGCGCTGATCAAGGGCTGGGCGGCGGCGGTGCAGGACATCGATGAGCCGCCCGCGCTGGTGCTCGGCGGTGGCGGTGGCTGGAGCGATGAGGTGGACGCGGTGGTGTCGGCGCTGCCGCCCCACCTGCGGCTGATCAGGCCCGGCTACCTGCGGTTCTCTGACCTGCCTGGGTTCTTCGGCGGGGCGACGGTGGTGGCGTTCCCTTCGCGCGGTGAGGGTTTCGGGCTGCCGGTGCTTGAGGCCATGGCCTGCGGTGCCCCGGTGCTGACCACGCACTGCACGTCGCTGCCCGAGGTGGGCGGCGAGGCCGTCGCGTACACCGAGCCGGACGCGGAGAGCATCACGGAGTCCCTGCGTGCCCTGCTCGACGACCCTGAGCGCCGGGAGACCCTCGCCAACGCCGGTTATGCGCGGTCGCAGGAATTCACCTGGGCGGCGTCCGCGGAGGCGCACATGGCGTGCTACCGGCGCGCCGCCGAACAGCACGCCACGGATGTCAGCGCGGTGTAACGTAACGCCATGCCTTCACCCGATCGCGAGCCTCTCGAGGCCATCGTCCTCGTCGGCGGGCAGGGGACCCGGCTGCGGCCGCTGACCCTTTCCGCGCCCAAGCCCCTGCTGCCCACCGCGGGCGTGCCGTTCCTGTCGCACCTGCTTGCCAGGGCGGCGGCCGGCGGCGTCACGCACGTCGTCCTGGCGACGTGCTACAAGGCGGAGATGTTCAGCGAGGTCTTCGGCGATGGCTCCGCGTTCGGGCTGTCGATGTCCTACGTCACCGAGGAAGAGCCGCTGGACACCGGTGGCGGGATCCGCAACGCGGCCCAGTCGCTGCGCGGGACCAACCCGGCGGACCCGGTCGTGGTGATGAACTGCGACATCCTGTCGGGGCACGACCTCGGCGCCCAGCTTGACCTGCACGTGAAGACCGAGGCCGCGGTCACGCTGCACCTGGTGGAGGTGCCGGACCCGTCGCGGTTCGGCTGCGTGCCTGTCGATGACAACGGGCGGGTCACCGCCTTCCTTGAGAAGACGCCGAACCCGGTGACGAACCGGATCAACGCCGGCTGCTACGTGTTCCGCCGTGACGTCATCAGCCAGATCCCGCTCGGCCGGCGGGTGTCGGTGGAGCGCGAGACGTTCCCAGAGCTGATCGAGGCCGGAGAGCTGGTGATGGGGTATCCCGAGTCGGCGTACTGGCTGGATGTCGGTACCCCGCAGGCGTTCGTCCGCGGCTCGTGCGACCTGGTGCTTGGCCGCCTGCCCGGCCCGGCGGTGCCCGCGGCCGGACACACGGCGGAAAGCCTGCTGCTTGATAACGCCATCGTGGCGGAAGGTGCGCAAGTGACCGGCGGGACCACCGTTGGTGTCGGCGCCACAGTGGCGCGCGGGGCCACGGTCACCGGCAGCGTCATCTTCGACGGCGCTCAGGTCGGCGAGGGCGCGGTGGTCCGTGACTCGATCGTTGGCCGCGGCGCGGTGATCGAGGCCGGCGCGGTGGTCGAGGACGCCGTCATCGGGGACGAGGCGGTCATCGGCACCGGGAACGAGCTGGGTCGCGGGATCCGTATCTGGCCGGGCACCCGCCTCGCGCCGACGTCGGTCCGGTTCTCAAGCGACGCGTTATGCCGGCAGGGGACGACGGCGAGCAGGTCCGTACCTGGGTCCCGCCGTTCCCCGTCGACGTCCCGCTGGTCCTGTCGGTGCACAGGCACGGCGGCGGTGACCCGACGTACCGTGCCGAGAGCGGGGCGATCTGGCGCACGTCACTGACCCCGGACGGCCCGGCGACGATCCGCATCACCGTCGCTCGGCAGGTCACGGCTGTGCCGCAGATCATGGCGGCGCCGCAGGTTACGGCGCGAGCGTGGGGTCCGGGCGCCGCGTGGCTGCTCGAGGCTCTCCCCGCCCTGCTCGGCGCGGATGATCCCGGCGCCGCGGACCTGCCTGCCGATGCCTATGGCGCGGCGTTGCTCCACGACATCGCCCGCCGCCACGAGGGCCTGCGCATCGGCCGCAGCGACCGGGTCCTCGAGGCACTGGTTCCCGCCATTCTCGAGCAGAAGGTCGTCAGCAAGGAGGCTCACCGGGCCTGGCACGACCTGCTGTACCGGTTCGGCACCAGGGCCCCCGGGCCCGGGCCGGCCAGCATGCGGGTCTTCCCGTCCGCACAGACCTGGGCGGGCATCCCGTCCTGGGAGTGGCACCGGGCCGGTGTCGAGGGGGTCCGTGCGCGGACGATCATGAACGCGGCCCGGCTCGCCTCCAGGCTGGAGCAGATCACGGCGCTCGGCCATGAGGAAGCGGACCGGCGGCTTCGCGTACTCCCCGGCATCGGTCAGTGGACCTCCGCCGAGGTGCGTCAGCGCGCCTGCGGGGATCCGGACGCGCTCTCGGTGGGCGACTACAACCTGCCCAAGCTGGTTGGCTGGACGCTGGCGGGCCAGCGCGATACCGACGATGCGGGCATGCTCGACCTGCTCGCGCCGTATGCGGGCCAGCGGTACCGGGTGCAGCGCCTGCTCGAGCTCGGCGGCAGCAGCCAGCCGCGCCACGGCGCCCGGATGTCCGTCCGGGACTACCGCTCCTTCTAGCCTGCGTTTATTGCCGCGTATGGTTACAACTATGACCGACTCACCTGCCACTTCTGCCGCCATGCGCCGGGCCCTGGCCAGGGCCCGCGACGGCAAGGCGCTGGATGTGGCCGAGGCGACCGTGCTGCTGCAGGCCCGCGACGCGGATCTGACCACGCTGCTGGAGTATGCGGGCAGAACGCGGGACAGCGGCCTTGAGGCCGCTGGCCGGGCCGGGGTGATCACCTATTCGCGCAAGGTATTCATCCCTCTCACCCGGCTGTGCCGGGACCGCTGCGGCTACTGCACGTTCGCCACCGTGCCGCACCGGCTGGAGAGCCTGTACCTGGAGCCGGATGAGGTCCTCGCGATAGCCAGAGCCGGCGCCGCGCTCGGCTGCAAGGAAGCCCTGTTCACCCTCGGCGACCGGCCGGAAGACCGCTGGCATCAGGCCAGGGAGTGGCTGGACTCCCGCGGCTACGACGACACGCTCTCCTACGTCCGTGCGATGGCGATCCGGGTGCTGGAGGAGACCGGCCTGCTGCCGCACCTGAACCCGGGCGTGCTCAGCTGGCAGGACTTCCAGCGGCTCAAGCCGGTGGCGCCGTCGATGGGCATGATGCTGGAGACGACGGCGGCGCGGCTGTTCACCGAGAAGGGCGGGCCGCATTTCGGCTCGCCGGACAAGGACCCGGCTGTCCGCGTCCGCGTGCTCGAGGACGCCGGCCGCAGCAACGTCCCGTTCACGACCGGCATCCTGATTGGCATCGGCGAGACGCTGACGGAGCGCGCCGAGTCGGTTTTCGCGATCCGCAAGGTGGCCCGCGAGTACGGCGGCATCCAGGAAGTTATCGTGCAGAACTTCCGCGCCAAGCCGGACACGAAGATGCGGGACACCCCGGACGCCGAGCTGGCGGACCTGGCCGCGACGATCGCGGTGACCCGCCTGGTGCTCGGCTCGAAGGCGCGCATCCAGGCCCCGCCGAACCTGGTCGGCGACCAGTACGGCCTGATCCTGGCCGCCGGCATCGACGACTGGGGCGGGGTGTCGCCGCTGACCCCGGATCACGTGAATCCCGAGCGCCCGTGGCCCGCCATCGATGAGCTGGCGGAGCACACCGCCGCGGCGGGCTTCACGCTGCGCGAGCGGCTCACCATCTACCCGCCGTACATCCGCGAGCCGTGGCTGGACCCGCGCGTGGCCGCCCATGTGGCCGCCCTCGCCGACCCGGCGACCGGCCTGGCCGCCGACGGTGCGATGCCACACGGCCTGCCCTGGCAGGAACCCGACGGCGGCTGGGGTAGCTCCGGCGCGGGCACTGGCCGCACGGACCTGCACGTCACGATCGACACCACCGGCCGCACCCATGACCGCCGCGATGACTTCGCCGAGGTCTACGGTGACTGGCAAGAGATATCAGAACGGTCCGTGTTTCACGTCCCAGGAACCGCCGCGGCTACAACCGCAGGCGCACCAGTTGCGGCGCCAGGCCTTCCCAGCGTCGCCCGGCCCGGCGAGGTAGCCGCCGCTCTCCGGCAGGCGGAACGTGATCCGGCCGCGCTTACCGATGATCAGGCGATAGCTCTCCTTTCCGCCGAGGGCCCCGACCTGGAGGCCCTGACCGGCATCGCTGACGCACTGCGGCGAGAGGTCCGCGGCGATGACGTGACCTACGTCGTCACCCGCAACATCAACTTCACGAACGTCTGCTACACCGGCTGCCGGTTCTGCGCGTTCGCGCAGCGCCGCACCGATGCCGACGCGTACACGCTGTCCCTGGAGCAGATCGGTGACCGCGCGGAGCAGGCGTGGGCCGCGGGGGCCACCGAGGTCTGCATGCAGGGAGGCATCCATCCGGACCTTCCGGGAACAGCGTACTTCGAAATCGCTAGCGAAGTCAAGCGGCGTGTCCCCGATATGCATGTGCATGCGTTCTCACCGATGGAAGTGGTCAACGGTGCGTCCCGTACCGGCCTGCCAATCCGGGAGTGGCTGATCCGGGCGAAGGAGGCCGGCGTCGGCTCGCTGCCGGGTACCGCCGCGGAGATCCTGGACGATGACGTGCGCTGGGTGCTGACCAAGGGCAAGCTGCCGGCCTCGGTGTGGATCGAGGTGATCAGCACGGCACACGAGGTGGGCCTGCCAACCTCGGCGACGATGATGTACGGGCATGTGGACACCCCGGCGCACTGGGTGGGCCACCTGCGGGTGATCCGGCAGATCCAGGAACGCACCGGCGGCTTCACCGAGTTCGTGCTGCTGCCGTTCATCCACGAGAACGCGCCGATCTACCTGGCTGGCCTGGCCAGGCCCGGACCCACCAGAGGGGAGAACCGGGCGGTGCACGCTATGTCCCGGCTGCTGCTGCACGGTGCGATCGACTCGATCCAGTGCTCGTGGGTCAAGCTCGGCGACGAGGGCTGCCGCGACGTGCTTCTGGGCGGCGTGAACGACCTGGGCGGCACGCTGATGGAAGAAACCATCAGCCGGATGGCCGGCGCGGGCCACGGCTCGTACAAGACGATCAGCCAGCTGGAGGCCATCACCGAGCCGCTGGGCCGCCCGCTGCGCCAGCGCACCACCACCTACGGCGACCCCACCCCCGAGCGGCAGGCCGCCGCCACCGCCAGCGACGGCGTAACCCCCTCCGTCCGCCGCCCCCTCCCCATCGTCTAGCCCCGGCTCCGCCGCCGGGCGGCTCCCGCGATCAGCTTCGCAGCTGCCGCATGACCTCCGAGGCCAGCAGGTCGAGCTGGTCGAGATCGGCTAGGTCGAGGACCCGGAAGTAGATCCGCTGCGTCCCTAGCGCGCCCAGCTCGGCGATCTGCTCGACGAGCTGGGCGGGCGTCACCTTCAGCACCTGTCCCGGCCGTGAGATCTCGGCGATCCTCGCCGCTCGGCGCGCGATCTCGGCGTCGGTCCGGCCGCAGGCCACGACCAGCGTCGTGGAGTACGTCAGGGACCCGGGATCGCGTCCGATAGCGGTGCACGCCTCGCGCACGCGGGCGTAGTTCGCCGCAGTGACGTCCGCGGGCTTGCGCGGGGCGTTGTACTCCATCGCGAAGCGTGCGGCCAGGCGCGGAGTCCGCCTCAGGCCGCCCCCGCCGACGATGATCGGCACGTGCGGACGCTGCACCGGTCTGGGCAGCGCGGGGGAATCGGCCAGCTGGTAGTACTGGCCCGTGAAGCTGAACGTCTTGCCGGCTGGCGTGGCCCAGAGCCCGGTGATGATCTCCAGCTGCTCCTCCAGTAGCCCGAACCGGTGGTCGGGGAAGGGGATGCCGTATGCGGAATGCTCGTCGGCAACCCACCCGGCGCCCAGCCCGAGCTCAATCCGGCCGCCGGACATCGCGTCCACCTGGGCCACCTGGATTGCCAGCGGTCCCGGCAGCCGGAAGGTGACCGGGGTGACCAGCGTGCCGAGCCGGATTCGCGTGGTCTCCCTGGCCAGCCCCGCGAGGGTGATCCAGGCGTCGGTCGGACCTGGCAGCCCGTCGCCGCTGCCGCCGGGTGTCTGGCCGTAGTGGTCCGAGCGGAAGAAGCCGCCGAACCCCAGGTCCTCGGTGGCCCTCGCCGCCCGCAGCAGCATCCCGTACGATGCCCCATGCTGCGGTTCCGTGACAATGCGGAGATCCATGCCCGCCAGCCTCGCACATCCAGCCGACGTACCTCGGCCTGCTACGGCAGTGAGCCGCGGTCCCAGGACCAGAGCTGGTTGGACGAGACGTCGATGGGGCTGGGGATGCCGCTGCTATCGTCCGTGGAGCCGGTGATGTTCGCGGTGTCGAGCTGGGCCCGCGGGTGGCTGGCCGGGAACGCGCCGACCGGGTACGTCAGTACGAACGGGTGCGAGAAGTCCGTGTCCGAACCGTTGATCAGCGCATGGTTGCCGTTGTACCAGTCGCCATTCCAGTCGCCGTAGCCGGTCGAGTACTGGCCGTCGGAGCTGTCCACGATCCACAGGGTCCGGGAGGAAGCGCTGCATGGCTGCAGGCTCACCTCGCTGCCTGCCGCCGCGGTGGCCGCGACGCCGATGCACAGGCCGCTATCTACCCCGTAGGGCGCGTACTCGTACTCGTACGCGTAGTCGGAACCGTAGTGCAGGTCGACGGCGTCGGATACCAGGCCGACCTTATTGAATTCCGAAACCGTGCCCTGCCGGGTGGCTACGAAGTCCTCGGCGGGGTTGTTGTCGCTCTGCCAGTACATGATGATCGGCTCGCCGACGGTCGCCGACTTGCTGGCGACAGACAGGACGAACGACGGCTGGCGGTGCGTGCCGAATTGCTTCGAGAAGATGTCGAGGCAGCGTGCCCCGCAGGGCGGTGTGGCCGCGCTGGCCGTACCTGTGCCGAGCACAACCGCCCCGCTGCATGCTGCGGCTAGGCCCAGAGCGGCCGTCGCGGCCAGTGTCTTACCTGAAATGGACATGAGGGTCGTTACCTCCTTGACCGGCGGCCGTGCCCTGCGCTCGGCTGTCGTACAGGCCCAGGAACATGCTAACTACCTTGTGCTGGGTATTTACAGGGCGGATCGCGGTGTTGGCCACGGTCTTTCTGCTCCGCCCGCGTCCCCGGCCCAGCAGCAGGTACCCGGGTAGCGGGATTTAAACGGAAATTCGATGCCCCGCGGAAACTAAGTGGTCGTTTTTGACTCTTTTTCTTCCGCCGAACACGGAATTTCCGTGAAAACAGTGGCTGGCGGGTCCACTGGGGAAGGACGGGTCCGCTGGGGCTGGTGGGTTCGCGCCGGCGGGTAGCGGGCCGGGCGGGTAGGTAGCGGGCCGGGCGGGTAGCGGGCCTGGCGGGTTAGCGGGTTAGCAGGTAGTTGTCTGGGTCTCGGGGCGGGCGGGGGCGGGCGGATTCTGCCGGGTGGCCGACGGCGACGGCGCCCATGGGGCGCCAGCCATCGGGCAGCGACAGTGCGGTGGCGGCGGCCTCCTGGCAGAACAGCGTGCTGGAGATCCAGGCCGAGCCTAGGCCCTCGACCGCGAGGGCGATAAGCAGGTTCTGCACGGCAGCGCCCATCGAGACGGTGAACATGGCGTGCTCGGCGCGGTTGCGGGGCTCGTCCGGATACTCGTGCGCAGCGTCAAGGACCAGGCACGGCACGATGATCAGCGGGGCCCGCCGCAGCGGCTCGCCCCGCCGGATCCGGCGGGTTATCTGCTCGTCGCTGAACCCGTCACCCCGCAGGTCGCTCTTCCAGGCGGCCAGCATCGCGTCCAGCAGCCCCAGGCGCCCCGCGGGCGACTCCACCAGCACGAAGCGCCACGGTTCGCTGTGATGCGGTGCGGGCGCGGTCAGCGCGGTGGCGACGGCGCGGCGGACCGCTGCGTCGGCCACCGGCTCGTCGGTGAAGTCGCGGATGGTACGGCGGGCCAGCGGTACGTCCGCGGACCCGAACCTGAACATGTCATCGTCCGCCGGGCGTACCAGCACCTGGGCACCCGGACCATCCGCCTCGGTCACCAGCGACGCGAGCCCGCGCACGACAGCCACCGGCACCTGGGACGCCTTGCCCTTCACCAGGTCCCCGGCGGCGGCTATCTCGTCGGCGACCGCGGCGACGGTGACCTCGAGGATGTTGCCGAAGCTGTCAGGCTCGCCTCGGTGATCCCGCATCGGCATGACGCCCGCCACGCCGATCGCGGTGTCGGTCTGGCCGTTCCGCCACGGCCGGCCCATCGTGTCGGTGACGATCACTCCGACGGACCGGCCGGTCCGGGACCGGAGGCCCTTGCGCAACTGGCGCGCAGAGGCGTCAGGGTCCGCCGGCAGCAGCACCACAGTGCCGGGTGCGGTGTTGGACGCGTCGACCCCGGCGGCGGCGAGCACGAAGCCATGCCGGGTCTGCGCGATCGTGGTCACGCCGCGGCGCGCCACCACCCGCACCGTCTCGGCCTCGATGGCTTCCTCGCGCGACATCGAGACCACCTGGCCCTCGGCCTTGCTGACGACCTTGGACGTCACCACGAGGATGTCGCCGTCACGCAGATCGTCAATGGCATCGGCAAGCAGCGCGGCGAGATCGGCGCCCGCGGCCACCTCCGGCAGTCCGGGAACGCCGGAAACGGTAATGGTCATCACGCCAGCCCTCGGGTTTCCAGCGCCCCGGCCAGATCCAGCGCGGCCTGTGCGATCGCGGTAGTGGACGGCAGGTCACGCATGAGCAGCGGCATGGCACGGACCTCGACACCTGCCGGGTAGGTATCCGCCTTGTCCTGGTCGTCGACCAGCCAGCCGTCCAGCAGGTCCGCGCCGTAATGCGCGGCCACGGCGGCCGCCGTGGTCTCCACCCCGATCGCCGTGAGGCAGGCGTCCGCCATGCCGCGCACGGGGGCGCCGCCGATGATGGGCGAAACGCCGACCACCCTCTTGTCCGTCAGGGCCGCTCTGATCCCGGGGACCGACAGGATCGTGCCGACGCTCACCACCGGGTTGGACGGCGGGAACAGCACTACGTCGGCCGAGTCGATCGCCTCGAGCACGCCGGGCGCCGGCCTGGCATCCGAAGCGCCCTGTGCGAAGATCTCCGCTGCTGGCGTCTGCGCATGCAGGCGGACCCACCATTCCTGAAAGTGAACCACGTGGCGTTCTGCCTCTTGATCTTTAAGGGTGACGTGGGTCTCAATCCGGTCGTCTGACATGGGGATCAGCCGGACTCCCGGCTGCCAGCGGCGGCACAGCTCCTCGGTGACGGCGGACAGCGGCTCGCCGGCGGCGAGCAGCTGGCTGCGCAGGATGTGAGTGGCGAAGTCCCGGTCGCCGAGCGTGAACCAGTCCGGGCTCGCGCCGTAGGCGGCGAGCTCCTCGCGGATGCGGAACGTCTCGTCCGCGCGGCCCCAGCCTTGCTCCGCGTTAATGCCACCGCCGAGCGTGTACATGACAGTGTCCAGATCGGGACATATCCGCAGGCCGAACAAAGTGATGTCGTCACCGGTGTTCCCGATGACGGTAACCTCATCGTCCGGGGCGGCGGCCTTCAGCCCGCGAAGGAAGCGGGCGGCGCCCACGCCCCCGGCGAGTACGGTGATGCGCATCCCACGATTGTCGCAGCACCTGCCCGCCACGCGTGGCCCGGGCCGCAAGCCCGGGGGGCGACAGCCTGGGCAGCCGGAATATTCAGGGGATTTTTCTGGCATCTCAGGCAACGGGGGGACCATTATCACCTTCCTCGCTTGACGCGAAGCAAGACACGCGGGTGTAATTACATTGGTGTGGTTCTCGCTGGCATGGGGAGATGGCAGCGAGATCTGGGGGGAACCGATTTGGGGAGGGAGGACGCGCTGTGACTGAGGTCATCGTCCCGCTGGCGCAAGTGTTCGTCAGCCCGGAAGACGTTGACGAGCTGGGCTGGCAGGACCGGGCACTGTGCGCGCAGACGGATCCGGAGGCATTTTTTCCGGAGAAGGGCGGCTCGACACGGGAAGCGAAGCGGGTGTGCCGCAGCTGCGAAGTCCGGGCTGAATGCCTGGAGTACGCACTCGAGCACGATGAGCGGTTCGGTATCTGGGGCGGCATGTCCGAGAGGGAACGCCGCCGCATCAAGCGCCAGGCCGGGTAGCCCGGGCAGAGACATCGCTCGTTTACCCTGCTGGGCGCGATACCGCTGTGTATCGTGGACGCTGACGTGAGCGCGGGGAATGCCGTTCACGTGGATCACGCGCTCTTGCCGGGCGGGGTAGCCGCGCGCGGGAGTCTGCCGCCAACGCTACCCGCCAGGATCACTTGCCACCGAACACATCGCATCTGCGCCACGTCGTCACCGCTGTGATCGTCACGCACGACGGCGCTCGGCTGCTGCCCGGGCTCGTCCAAGGGCTGCGGGATCAGACCTACCCGGTCGCGCGAGCCGTCGGCGTGGACACTGGCAGCCGCGACCGCAGCGGTGCGCTGCTCGCCGAGTTGCTCGGCTCCGACGTGGTCTTCGGCATGGAGCCGGGCACCGGTTACGGCGCCGCGGTGGCTCGCGCGCTGCAGCATCCCGCGGCCCGGCGGCTCAGCGGTCCGGATATCGAGTGGATCTGGCTGCTGCACGACGACTGCCAGCCCGAGGCCGAGGCCCTGGAGCACTTGCTCGGGGTGGCTAACCGCAATCAGTCGGTCGCGATCCTCGGGCCAAAGCTCAGGGACCTGGCGGACCGGCGGGTGCTGCGCGAGACCGGCCTGGCCACCGACCGGGCCGGACGTCGGCTGACCGGCATCGAGCCGGGCGAGATCGACCAGGGGCAGCACGACGGCAACCGCGGCGTGCTGGGGGTCAGCACCGCCGGCATGCTGGTCCGCCGGGACGTCTGGGAGCAGCTTGGCGGTTTTGACCCGCTGCTGCCCCTGTTCCGCGACGATATCGACTTCTGCTGGCGGGCACACGCGGCCGAGCACGACGTGCGGATAGTCACCGACGCGATCGTTTATCACCGTGAGCTCTCCGCCAGGCAGAGCAGGAAGGCACCGGCAGCGGGCACGCATCCGAGGAAGATGGACCGGCGGGCAGCGCTGTACGTTCTCGCGGTCAACCTGCCGTTCTGGGCCATGCTCACCGTGCTGGCCGGCTGCGTGATGGGTTCGCTGCTGCGCGCTGCCTACTTCCTGCTCACCAAGCAGCAGCGCCGGGCCCTGGATCATCTCGGCGCGCTCGCGTGGCTGTTCAGCCATCCGCTGGCACTGTGGCGCGCCCGCAGGCGGCGGGCGGCCAACCGCAAGCGTGGCTGGGCGGTACTCAAGGCGCAGGTGCCACATGGCAGGACGCTGGCCCGGCTCGCCGAGGGGCTAGCCGGCATGCTGTCCCGCTCCTCCCCGTATGAGGGGAGCGGTGAGCACGGGGGCATGTCCGATGACCCCGATGCCGATCTGCCGCTGCCGCCGCCCGACTCGGTGATGCGCCGAGTACTTACTCATCCGGGTGTGCTGCTGTGCCTGGCCCTCCTCCTGGTCACCGCCGTCGCGGAGCGGTCCCTGATCAGCTCCCTGGCGAGCGGGTCCGGCACGCTGGCCGGCGGTGCCCTCGTGCCCGCCTGGGGCGGCGCGAGCGACCTGTGGCGCGAGTACCTGGCCGGATACCACGGCGTTGGCGTGGGCTCGGTGGCAAGCGCTCCGCCGTACCTGGCGGTGGTCGCCGCCGTGGCGACGCTGCTCGGCGGCAAGGCGTGGCTCGCCGTCGACGTGCTGCTGCTCGGCTGCGTCCCCATCGCGGGAATAGCGGCCTACGCGGCAGCCCGGCGGGTCACCCAGGCGCTCGCCGCGCGGATCTGGATCGCAGTCACCTACGCGCTGGCGCCGGTCGCGATGGGCGCGATCGCGGCGGGTCGTCTCGGCAGCGCCGTCGTCTTCATGCTGGCGCCGCTGACCGCCATTGTGATCGGGCGGATGCTCACCCGGCCGCGGCGGATCGCGCGCCGCGCTGCCTGGGCGGCTGGTCTGCTGGTCGCGCTGGCGTCGGCGTTCGTCCCGCTGGTCTGGCTGATAGCGGCGGCGGCAGCGGTCATCGCGGGTGGCGTGCTTGGGCTGTGGCGCTGGCAGTTCACCGCGCGCTGGCGCTGGCAGGGCTGGGACCTGGCGATCAACGCGGCCATCGTCGCCGTGGTACCCGCCGCGGTGCTGATGCCATGGACGTGCCACTTGTTCGCGGACCCGTCGGCGTTCCTGCTCGAGGCGGGCATCCAGCAGCCGGGCCTCGCCACCGCGAACCTGAAGCCAGCGCAGCTGCTCCTGCTCAGCCCGGGCGGCCCGGGCCTGCCGCCGTTCTGGGTGACCGCGGGGCTGGTACTGCCTGCCTTCTGCGCCCTGCTGGTGCGCCGGCGGCGCAGGCTGGTGCTGGCCGGCTGGGGCGTCGCGCTGGCCGGGCTGTGCGCGGCGGCGGTAGTGAGCCGGCTGCAGGTGACCTCCCCGGCATCAGGGGGCACTGGCCCGGCGTGGCCCGGCATCCCGCTCGCCATCGCCGCGGCCGGGTTGCTGCTGGCCGCCACGCCTGTCTTCGAGTGGGCGACCGGGGTCGCATGGGGACTGCTCGCGAGCAGCGCCAGCCTGGCTACCCGGGCCCGCCTAGTCGGCAGCCGCGGGCTCGCCGCCTTGATGCTGGGTACCGTGGCGCTGACGGTACCGGCTTTCGCGGCTGCCTTCTGGCTGACCGCGGGCGTCCGCGGACCGCTGGGTGCCGCGGCGCCGCAGGTGCTGCCAGCGTTCATCCCCGCCTCGTCCGCCGTCGCGGTCTACCAGAACCGGACGCTGGTGCTGCGGGAGGTGGATGGCGTCCTCGCGTATCAGCTGCTGCGGGCCGGCGATCCCATCCTCGGCGAGCCTGAGCTCACCGAATCCGCCACCGCCGCGCACGCGCTCTCGGTCGCTGTCGCCTCGCTGGCGGCCACCGACAGCGGAGACGCGGAAGACGCTGGCCAGGCCCTCAGCTCCTTCGACATCGGGTACGTGCTGGTGCCGGCGCCGGTCAGCCCGCCGCTTGCGGCGCAGCTCGGCGGGCAGGCCGGCCTGCAGCTGCTCACCGCCTCGTCGGCCTACGACCTGTGGCGGGTCGCGGACGCCGTCGCTGCGGTGCGGGTGCTGGCAGCGAACGGCATGATGACCGCGGTGCCATCGGGTACTACCGTGATCGGCGCATCGGCGACGGGCACGCTGGAGCTCGCCGAGCCGGCCGGCGGCTGGTCCGCCACGCTCAACGGTCATCCGCTGCGGGCGCTCGCGCAGCCGGTAGACGGCTGGGCGCAGGGCTGGGTGCTGCCGCCCGGCGGCGGGCGGCTCGTCATCACCCGCGACAACCTGGCTCGCGAACTCAGCCTGGCCGCCGAGGTGATCGCCGTGCTAGCCGCCTTCGTGCTGGCCCTGCCGGGAACGAAGGCCGCCGCGAACCCCGCCGTCGCCGCTGGGCCAGACGCCGCTCCGGCCGAGGTCCTGCCGGAGGAGATCGTGCCCGCCGAACCCCGGTACCCGGCTCGGCTGCCAGAGCCTGCGTACGAGCAGCCCGCGTATGAGACGCCTGGGTACGAGCAGCCTGGGTACGAGCAGCCTGGGTACGAGCAGCCCGTCTATGAGCAGCCGGCCGTGGCGGCGTCGTATGCGGGGTACGCCGATGCGACGCCCGCGCTGGAACCGGCTCGGTACGAGCCACCCCCGGCAGCGCCCAGGCGGGCCGCTCCGCCCCAGCCGAGCGGCCCGCGCAAGGGCGGCAGTCACCGCGCCGCTCGCCATGGCAAGCCGGCTCGCGGCTGGCGGGGCGGCAAGCCGGACAAGCAAGCCGAAGACACAGACCAGCCGGAGGCACAAGGGTCAGACATTCAGGAGCTGAGTGACGACCTCTCGCTGGCCATGCCCACGCTCTTCTCCGGTACCGCCGACGGCGGCGTAGCGCCATCCGCGCCGCAGGAAACGTGGCAGCACACTGAGCCCGCCTCGCCGGATGGTTCCATGCCGCCCTGGGATCTGGGCGGCAGATCGTGAGCCCGCTGCGTTTCCTGCCGGCCGCGGTGGTGCTCGTGGCCGCCGGCGCCATCGCCGCGGTGACGGTCGTGGTCAAGCCCGCGCCGCCGGCCGCCGCGATGCTGGACACCCAGCAGGTTGTCCCGATCAGTGCGGCGGTCAGCGCCTGCCCGCCGGGCACCGATGGCGGCCAGGACCGGATCTCCGTGTTCGCGACCTCGTCGCTTTCCAGCGCGGGCTCGGCCGTCGTATCGCCGATTACTCAGGCCGGCGGACAGAACGTAGCCGCGCGCACCGGCGATCAGCCCGTCTCCGGCACCCCGTCACTGCTGTCAGTTCCCGCTACCGGCAGCGTAAGCAGGCAGCAAGGCTGGTCGGTGGCCGCGACTGGCGCGATGGCGCAGGGTGTGGCGGCGGAGGTCGCGGATAGCTCGGGCCTTGGGTATGTCAGCTGCGCCGAGCCTGGCTCGGACATCTGGTTCGCTGGACCTGGCCAGCAGAGCGGTGCCGGGCAGATTCAGCTGGACCTGATGAATGTCGACGACCTAGCCGCCACCGTGAACGTGAACATCATTACCGACGCGGGCCCGGCACAGGCCGCCGGTTTCTCCGGCATCACCGTGCTGCCGCACCAGCTCGTCACGGAATCGCTGTCTTCCGTGGCTAACGGGACCAGCGTGGTGGCCGTCGAAGTGCGGACGAGCGCGGGCCGGGTGGCCGCCGCGGTCTCGGAAAGCGCGGGTCACGGGACCGCCAGCTGGGTGCCCGCCGCCGCGGCGCCGTCCACCAGCCTCATCGTCCCTGGGATACCGCCAGCCAGCACCAACTTCGGCCTGTTCCTGGTCGTGCCCGGCACGACCAATGCCCGGATCAGTGTTACCGCGCTCACCACGCAGGGCCGCTACCAGCCGCTCGGTTCACAGCTGATCAACCTGCCTAGCGAGTCCGCCACCTACGTCCCGCTCACGCCGCTTGGCGGGTCGGCCGTGGCGCTGCGGATCACCTCGAACGTCCCCGTCGTCGGGAGCGTGCTGGTGCCTGGGAACGGCATCGGCACCTTCACGGCGGCGACAGAACCCATTACCCAGCAGGCCGTCATCGCCGGCAACACCACGGCCGGCGGCCGGACCGCCTCCGTGGCGCTCACCGCCCCAGCTGGCGCGGTCCGGGTCCGGATCACCGAGACTGCTACGCCGGGCGCGACCAGCAGTCAGCTGGTCACCGTGCCGGCTGGCCGGACCGTAGACGCCTCGGTCGCGACGCCGCCTGGGGTCAAGCGTGGAACGCCGTTTGCCGTCGTGCTCACGCCGCTGCCCGGATCCGGCCCCCTCTACGCCGCCCGCCTGGAAACCCAGGGCCAGGGCAGCGTCCTGTCGATCATCCCCGCCGACAGCGCCCCCACCACGATCACCCTCGCCCCCGTCCGCGACTCCTACTACGCCATCAGCCCCTGAAGGCAGCCGCATACCGGTCATGCCGGTCATCTGGGCGGCCCGTTAGCCCCCAGTGGGAGGTCGTGGCCATATTTAGACGGAAATTCGATGCTTGACGGAAATAAAGGGGTCATCTGAGACTCCTTTTCTTCCGTCTGGCACGGATCTTCCGTCCAAGAGGAAGGCGCATACCGGGCATATCCGGCTTCGCTGGGCATAACGACTAGCTGGTGGTCCGATCCCGTGCCGGAAGCCGCCCAGCAAACCCGGAAGCCGCCCAGCAAACCCGGAAGCCGCCCAGCAACCCCCGGAAGGCGCCCAGCAAACCCCGTAAACCGCCTAGCCACCGCAGCGCCCAGCCAAAACCGCAAACCGTCAGTCGAACCCGGGGTCGCCGTAGCCTGGATCTACGGTTTCCGGGTCTATCCCGAGGACTTCGGCGAACTCCTCCACCACGACGTCGTAGACGAGTTCGCTGAGTTCCTCTTCGTCTTCGGCCCGGGCGAGCAGCGGCCGGCGGAACAGGACGATGCGCGGTCCGCTGGCCGGCACCGACGGGTCGGACGTATCCAGCGAGCCTCGGACAACCCGGGCCAGCGGCACACCGCCCGGGCTCAGCCCGTTGTCTGGGCCGTCGGGGTCGAGGAGGTCGGCATCGGGGACCTCCTGGACGGCGAATTCCACGTCGGCCAGCTCGCTTTCCCAGCGTGGCTCCAGCCGGGCTACTGCCTCCAGGACCAGGTCATCGAACTGCTGCGCCCGCGAACGGTACAGCGGGACCTCGGGGGGAACCAGCCGCCCGCGCAGCCCGCGCCCGTGCCGGTCCCGCCGTCTGGCGGCCCCGGGAGAACCGGGAGAACTGGACGTCACAGTCACAGAGCGTACCGCTGCGGGACCGAAGAACCGAACGGGCACAACACGCAAAGCACGACACGTTCCTTGAGGTGGTGGCGCTACCGCCCCCGGCCAGATAGCGTCAATGCAGAACCCAACGCACGCGGGCTGAAACGCCCCATGCCAGATGTGAGCGAGGTGGGCCGGTGAGGACCCGTTGCTGCTCGCGCACCGCGTGCAAGAACTTGCCCGTGTACACGCTGACGTATGTGTACCGGGACTCCACCGCGGTGCTCGGCCCGCTGGCCGCGTACACGGAGCCGCACTGTTACGACCTGTGCGAGAAGCACGCCGGCCGGCTGACCGCGCCGCGTGGCTGGGACGTGGTGCGGCTGCCCGTCGACCCGGGCGACGCGCAGAGCCGGGCCGATGACCTGGAGGCGCTGGCCAACGCGGTGATGGACAACCGGCCGCGGGAACGCCCGCGGGAGCCGGTTGGCCAGGGCGTCGAGGTTGGCCGGCGTGGCCACCTGCGGGTGCTGAAGTCCGGACCGCCTAAAGACCGATAGGCTCGTCAGCACAGCAAGCTGCACGGGAGGCGGAATGGGCGATCTCGCCAAGATTGTGAAGGCGTACGACATCAGGGGTGTCGTGCCCGACCAGCTCGACGAGGGCGTGGCCGAGGCGATCGGTGCCGCGTTCGTGCAGGTAACGGGCGCTAAGAAGGTCGTGACCGTGCACGACATGCGCACGTCCTCCGGCCCGCTGGCGGACGCCTTCGGCCGCGGTGCCGCGTCTCAGGGCGCCGATGTCCTGGCCTCGGGCCTTGGCTCGACCGACATGCTTTACTTCGCCGCGGGTGACCTGGGCATCCCGGGCGCGATGGTGACCGCGAGCCACAACCCTGCGCAGTACAACGGCATCAAGCTCTGCCGCGCCGGGGCCAAGCCGGTGGGCATAGAGACCGGCCTGAAGGAAGTCCAGGAAATCGCAGAACGGCCTATTGAGCCCGCCCAGATCCCTGGCACCATTAGCCAGGTCGACCTGCTGCCGAGCTATGCGGACTTCCTGCGCAAGCTGGTGGACATCTCGGCGGTCCGCCCGCTTAAGGTCGCGGTGGACGCGGGGAATGGCATGGGCGGCTACACGGTGCCGAAGGTTTTCGAGGGCCTGCCGATCACCCTGATCCCGCTGTACTTCGAGCTGGACGGCACGTTCCCGAACCACGAGGCGAACCCGATCGACCCGGCGAACCTGCGTGATCTGCAGCGGGCGGTGCGCGAGCATGGCGCGGACATCGGGCTGGCCTTCGATGGTGACGCGGACCGCTGCTTCGTGGTGGACGAGCGCGGCGAGATCGTCTCGCCTTCGGTGCTGACCGCGCTGATCGCGACCAGGGAACTGGCTCGTGAGCCGGGCGCGACGATCATCCACAACCTGATCACCTCGCGGGCGGTGCCGGAGATCATCACCGAGCACGGCGGCACGCCGGTCCGTACCCGGGTCGGCCACTCGTTCATCAAGGCGAAGATGGCGGAGACGGGCGCGGTCTTCGGCGGGGAGCACTCGGGGCACTTCTACTTCAAGGACTTCTGGTTCGCGGACTCCGGGATGCTGGCCGCGCTGCACGTGCTGGCCGCGCTGGGCGGTCAGGACGGGCCACTGTCGGAGCTGCTCGCCGAGTACTCCCGGTACTACGCGAGCGGTGAGATCAACTCCGAGGTGTCGGACCAGGCCGCGGCGACCGCCCTGGTCAGGGAAAAATTCACTTCACGGCCTGGTGTCACTACGGACGAGATGGACGGGCTGACCGTGACCGCCGCCACCTGGTGGTTCAACGTGCGGCCGTCGAACACCGAGCCGCTGCTGCGGCTTAATGTGGAGGCGGACACCGAGGAGAACATGGCGGCCCTGCGCGATGAGGTGCTGGCCGTGATCAGAGGAGAGGCCTGATGCAGATCGATGACTGGCTGATGGACATCCTTGCCTGCCCGCAGTGCCATTCGCCGCTGCGCGCCGACGACGCGGCCAGCGAGCTGGTGTGCACCAACACCGAGTGCGCGCTGGCCTACCCGGTCCGTGACGACATCCCGGTGCTGCTGGTAGACGAGGCTCGCCGCCCTTGACCGAGGAAGATCCCTGGGAAGGCGCCCAGTACTCCCTCGGCGCTGACAGGCTAGACACCCCGGACGTGGTCGCGGCCGCGGACCCGGGCGACATGTTGCGGCAGGTCGCCTCCGCCGCCGCCCAGGTACGCACTGCGTTGCGTTCGTGTGCCGAGACAGATCTGAGCGCGTTCACTCCGGACACCCGGCCACGCGCGATTCTGGTGGCCGGCATGGGCGGTTCCGGGACGGCCGGGGACATCCTTTCTGCGATCTGCGGAACCGGCAGCCCGGTCCTGCTGGAGACGGTTCGCACGGCCCGGCTGCCCGGCTGGGTCGGCGGTGCGGACCTGGTGATCGCGGTGTCCTGCTCGGGCACGAGCGCGGAGACGCTCGCCGTCGCGACCGAGGCGGCTAGGCGGGGCTGCCGCCTGGTGGCGATCGCTACCGAAGGGTCGCCGCTGCACCGGATCGCCGAGCAGGGGCGCGGCACCTTCATTCCGGTGGACCGGACCCGCGCTGCTCAGCTAGCTGTACTGCCCAGGCAGTCGCTGTGGGCGCTGACCATTCCGCTGCTGGTGATCGCCGAGAAGATTGGCATTGCGCGGATCGGCGAGGAGATCTACGAGCAGACGGCGCAGCGCCTGGAGGAAGTCTCCCACCAGTGCCGGCCCGTCAGCGAGTCGTTCGTGAACCCTGGCAAGTCGCTCGCACTGGACCTGGACGGCTCGCTGCCGCTGCTGTGGGGCACCTCGCAGCTGAGCGGGGTCGCGGCCAGCCGGTTCGCCTGCCAGCTGCATGAGAACGCGAAGTATCCGGCGATGGCCGGGGTGCTCCCCGAGGCCGTGCACAATCAGCTGGGTGTCTTCGACGGACCGTTCGTGCCCGGGCCGGACAGCCTGGAGCCTGCGGCCGGGTTCACCCCGCTGCGGCTGGTGCTCATCGCCGACGAGGGCACGCACGAGTCGGCCGCCATCACGGAGCTGGCCGCTCGTCGTGGCATCGCGCTTTCCGAGCTGGCCATGGCGGGCGAGCATCCCCTGGTCCGCCTCGCCGCCGTGATCCAGCTAACCGATTACGCGAGCGTCTACCTGGGCATAGCATCAGGCATTGACCCAGGTCAGGCAGACGCCATCAGAGACATGCCGGCCAGGATCGAATAGCCCGCAAACGAGCAGAGGGCAGATGAAGGCTGTCGTAGCCGCCCTTGCCGCGAACATAGCCATCGCGGTGGTGAAGTTCGTGGCGTTCCTCCTTACCGGCTCGGCATCCATGCTCGCCGAGTCGGTGCACTCGGTCGCCGACACCGGCAATCAGGTGCTGCTGCTGGTAGGCAGGGAGCAGTCGGATCGGCCCCGTTCGGAAGAGCATCCCTTCGGGTTCGGCCGGGAACGTTATTTCTACGCTTTCATCGTGTCCGTGATGCTGTTCACCGTCGGTGCGGCGTTCTCTGTGTATGACGGGGTGCACAAGATGATGCACCCCGAACCGGTGCACGATGCCCCGATAGCCCTGATTGTCCTTCTGGTGTGCGTGGTGCTGGAAGGTCTCTCGTTCCGCACCGGGATCCATGAGGCGAATCTCGTTCGCGGTGGCCGCAGCTGGGTCGGGTTCATCCGCCGGACCAAGGCGCCGGAACTGCCCGTGGTACTGATGGAGGACCTGGCCGCGCTCATCGGGCTGGCGTTCGCGTTCGCCGGGGTGTCGTTGTCCTGGGCGACGGGCAACGGGATCTGGGACGGCGCCGGCTCGCTGGCGATCGGCCTGCTCCTGGCCGTGGCGGCGACGATCCTGGCCCGGGAGACCAAGAGCCTGCTGATCGGCGAGTCGGCGAGCGCCGAGACCGAGCAGGCGATCGTGGCCGCGATCGAGGAAGGCCCGGAGACAGAACGGGTCATCCACCTCCGCACGGTCCACGTAGGCCCGGATTCCTTGCTGGTAGCCGCGAAGATCGCGGTCCGCGGAACCGACTCGGCCGCCCAGATCGCGGCCGGCATCGACGCCATCGAGCAACGCGTCCGCAAGGCCGTCCCCATCGCCGAGACCATCTACCTGGAGCCCGACCTTTACCGTCCCGCCCGCCAGGACCAGGCCGACCCCTCGATCCAGGCCGTCCTCCGCACCCGCACCCCTGACAACACCCCACCCACCAGCCCCTCCTAACCCCCAGCTCCCACCGCTCCCACAGCTCCCACCGCGGTATGGCGACCCGTGTCACCCGAACCCCCTCTGGTGGCGGTTCGTGTGGCACGGGTGCCCTGGAGCTCGCCGGG
>Ga0209530_1000628_pt1 | contig 22270 bp, 8 predicted proteins | sample BlaSpr_A8_Ref_O1_FD_187987 | JGI IMG/M metagenome (GOLD analysis project Ga0209530, IMG submission 187987) | Forest soil microbial communities from Thunder Bay, Ontario, Canada - Black Spruce, Ontario site 2_A8_Ref_O1 (SPAdes) (version 2) | ecosystem: Environmental > Terrestrial > Soil > Boreal...
GCCAGCCCGGCAGCGCCGAGATGCCCAGCGCCGGCCGGCCGTTCACCGCGGAAATTGTCACCGACCTGGTGACGAGAGGCATCGGGATCGTGCCCATCACGCTGCACACCGGGGTCTCGTCTCAGGACGCAGGCGAGCCGCCGCAGCCCGGGCGGGACCTCGCCTGCCTCGGCCCACATCGCCTCGGCCCAGTCACGCCGCCCGGCTGGCACCAGCCGCGCCAGGGCGCGGCCTAGCCTGCCCACGACACCACCGGCGCCACCGGCGCCGCCACGTCACGGCCGGCCCGCGCGCGCGGCCGAGCCGTCGGCTGGGCTGCCAGCCCGGCCTGGCTGGCCAGTGCCGCCGTCGCGGCGGCCAGCCCGCCGGCCGTCAGCCGGTACAGGTGCCGCCGCGGCCGGCCCGGCGTCGGCTCGTCCTGCCAGCACGCCTCCACCAGCTCACGGTCGGCCAGCCGGATCAAGATCGGGTACAGGGTGCCGGACTTCAGGCCCGTCTGCCTGGCCAGCGCGTACCCGTGCCGCCATCGCGACGGCTCATCGCACAGTACCGCCAGCACCGACAGCGTCTGCGCCGAGAACTCACCACGTGATCCCACGCAGAAGACTCTACATAGGTAGAGCTCCATTGTCTACATAGGTAGATCGCAGGCAGGCCGGACACGGCGGACAGCCAGAGATGTAACGGCTGCGAACAGGACACCGCGAATCGTGTTTCCGGGGCTGCGGGTGCTAGATGGGCGCGCTCACGGCCTTGTGCACGGAGGCGATTGCGCTGGCGCCCTCTCCGGTGGCCGCGGCGACCCTGTGCCTGCCGAAAACCTCATCCGCCCAGGTGGAGATGGCTATCCGTTCCCGGCGAGGGCTGGATGAGCTGACTGCGCTCCTGAGGGTCCGCTCACTGCGCCATGATGGTTCGCTGTGCTGCTCCGGCTGGCCTACCTAGGCATGACCAGCTTGTTCGCGTTACTGCGGCTGCTCGCGGCCCGTCCGTGGCCGTCCGTCGGCCTGACCAGCGGCGAAGGCCCCCCCTCCACCGCCTCATCATCCGCAACATCCGCGACGAGTACGGGCTGCGCAGCCGAGAGCAGCGGCCGGCGCGGCTGACGCAATGCTGACTGAAGGCTGACCGCGAGTTCGATAGTCCGGGCGCGGGCAGAATTTACAAGAACCTCAAATACGTGGAACGTGGGCAGGCAATAACGCTATGCACGCACGGTGGGCTAGTTCTACCTCTATGGCGATCACGCGGCCGATAGTGCGCATCGGCGTCTCTTCCATCATGTCGTCGTGCGCACAGTCGATATCGTGAGACTCGATGGACCCGTCCACATGGGCACACCAGCTCTGCGCGTCTGGCGACTCACTCGTTCGGCCGACAGTCGCGGTGAAGAGGACCATCTTCCCTGTGTAACGCCGTGGCCTGAAACGCTGGTAAAGGCTGATGTTGTGACGCCATACGTTGAGCAGGTTCGAAATTTGACTCTCGTCGAAGCCGGAAAGCGGATTGCTGAATTGCTGAAGCACGGCGGCGAGTTCTGCTGGCGCAAGGTCACGGTCAGGAATCTCGTGACCGAGCCGGCCGAGAAATTCCCGTAGCACCCGCTGCTCGTCGAGTACTTCCTCCGCACACGAAGGGGGGAAAGTGTCGAGGACCGCCAGCAGCGCCACCTCCTCGCCCTGCTCCTGCAACTGGACGGCGACCTCATGCGCGAGCGCGCCGCCGAATGACCAGCCGACGAGGAAGTAGGGGCCCGACGGCTGCGCCTCCTGGATGTGGCGGACATAACCCGACGCCATGGCCTCGATGGTCTCAGGCAGCTCAGCGGGCTTGACGATTCCCTGGGCTTGCAGCCCGTAGATCGGGTATGCGGGATCGAGGTAGGGCGCGAGCCCGATGTACATCCAGGCAATGCCGCCGCTCGGGTGCAGACAGAATACGGCCGGGCGCTCGCCGCCCCGACGCAGCGGCACCAGGGTGTCGAAGGACTCATCCTCGCCCCGGTTGTCCAGCCGGACGGCGAGATCGGCGACGTTCGGCGCCTCGAACAGGTCACGAATGGTCAGCTCCGCACCGAGCGCCGACCGGACCCGGCTGGTGAGCCGTGCGGCTAGCAACGAACTGCCGCCGAGCAAGAAGAAATCCTGGTCGATCCCCACCTGCTCCAAGCCGAGCACCTCACCGAACAGGCCGCAAAGGACCGTCTCATGCGGCGTGCGCGGCCGGCGCGAAGCTCCCGGCGCTGACGGATCCGGAGCGGGCAGTGCCCTGCGGTCCAGCTTGCCGTTCTGGGTGACCGGGAGCGCGTCAAGGGTAACGACTGTAGCGGGAAGCATGTAGTCGGGCAGCGCGCCAGCGGCGAAGCGGCGCAGTTCGGCCGTGTCCAGCACCGCGCCGCCCGCGGGAACCACGTACGCGACGAGCCGCAGGTCGCCTGGCCGGTCATCGCGGGCGATGACCGCCACCTGAGCGATCGCCCGATGACGCGCGAGCGCGGTCTCGACCTCGCCGAGTTCGATGCGGAAACCACGCAGCTGGACCTGCTGGTCGCCGCGGCCGAGATGCTCAAGCCGCCCATCGCCGTGCCAGCGGCCGAGATCTCCGCTGCGGTACATGCGTGTGCCAGGCGCGCCGAACGGGTCGGCCACGAATCGCTGTGCGGTCAACGGCGTCCGGTTGAGGTAGCCACGGGACAGGCCCGCACCCGCGACGTATATCTCGCCGACCACGCCGGCCGGAACAGGCTGGAGGGTGTCATCGAGTACGTAGACGCGCAGGTCAGGGATGCCGGCTCCGATCAGGCTGCCCTTCCTCGCCATCGCGTCGGGCTCGTCAAGGGCCAGGTAGGTCACATGCACAGTGGTCTCCGTGATGCCGTACATGTTCACCAGCGTCGGCGCGTCGGCCGCGTGCCGGGAGTACCAGTCCGTCAGGCGGCCGAGCTCCAGGCTCTCGCCACCGAAGATTACGTATCGCAACGCCAGCTCCGGCCCGCCCGCGACGGTCGCCGCGGCCTGTCTGTCGGCCTGCATCAGCTGGTAGAAGGCCGACGGTGTCTGGCTGAGCACGGTGACACGTTCGCTGGCGAGCAGTGCAAGGAACTCTTCGGGAGAACGGCTTATCGCATACGGGACAAGCACCACGCGGCCACCGTAGAGCAGGGCGCCCCACAGCTCCCAGACCGAGAAATCGAAGGCGAATGAATGAAACAGCGTCCACACGTCATCTACCCCGAAGTCAAACCACCGCTCGTTCATTTTAAAGAGGCGAGTCACATTGCGATGTGTGATCACCACGCCCTTTGGGCGCCCGGTCGAGCCGGACGTGTAGATCACGTATGCGGGGTGATCAGGCGACACCTTCACCGCGGGGTCTGTCTGGCGACACCGGCCTACCGCGCGATTGACCGACGGATCACTCAGCGAGACTGCCGGCACATCAGGCGGCAGCGGGTTCGGCCAGTCGGCACTGGTCAGCACAAGCGCCGGCCGCCCATCCTCCAGCATGGCGGCGACCCGCTCGGCCGGGTAGCCGGGGTCGAGCGGCAGGTACGCCGCTCCGGCTTTGAGCACGGCCAGGATCGCGACTACGAAGTCAGGCGTCCGCGGCAACGCCAGCGCGACAAGTTTCTCCGGGCCGACGTGGTGGTGGGCGACAAGGTGGTGCGCGAGCTTGTTAGCGCTCCTGTTGAGCTGCTGATAGCTGATGTGGACGGTTGTGTCATCGTGAATGTAGCTGAGAGCGGCGCGGCTGGGGTTGGCAGCGGCCTGGGCCTGGAATAGATCGGTGATGGTCACCCCGGCCGACGGGATACCGGTGCCCGGGCTGGCGCCAGGGCTGGTGACCCAGTCGTGGAGGATCTGGTGGCGTTCAGCGGGGACCAGCAGCGGGAGCTGGCTGAGGCGGGTGGCGGGGGCCGCGGCCGCGGCGTCAAGCAGGCGGATCAGGCGGGTGGCGAGGGCCTCGGCGGCGGAGGGGTCGAACAGGTCGGTGGCGTATTCGAGGTGTCCGTGGATGCCGGCCGGCTCGCCGGCGGGGGTGTGCTGTTCTGCCAGCTCGAAGAGAAGGTCGAATTTGGCGGTGCTGGTCGACACGGACAGCGGGGTGTCAGACAGGGCCGGGGTAACGGGTGGCGGGGCAGTGTTCTGGAAGGCGAGCATGATCTGGACCAGGGGCTGGCGGGCCAGCGACCGTGCGGGGCGCAGGTCGTCGACGATGCGCTCGAAGGGGAGGTCCTGGTGAGCGTGGGCGGCCAGGCCGGTGTCGCGAGCGCGGTGCAGCAGCGTGCTGAAGGTAGGGTCGCCCGAGGTGTCGGTGCGCAGCACGAGAGTGTTGACGAAGAAGCCGACGAGGTCGTCAAGTGCCTCGTCGGTGCGACCGGCGATGGGGGTGCCAATGGGGATATCGGTGCCAGCGCCCAGGCGGGTAAGCAGAGCGGCGAGGGCCGCGTGGATGGCCATGAACAACGTGGCACCGTGCTGGCGGGCCAGCGCGGCGAGCTCGGCGTGGGTGGCGGCAGGGATGGCGATCGCAGCCTGGCCGCCGCGGAAGCTGGCGCGTGCGGGACGGGGCCTGTCGGTGGGCAGCCGGAGTTCGTCGGGCAGGCCGGCCAGCGCCTGCTGCCAGTAGCCGAGCTGGAGGGCGGCCCGGCTAGCCGGGTCGGCGAGGTCGCCGAGCAGCTGCTGCTGCCACAGGGTGTAGTCAGCGTACTGAGCCGGCAGCGGCTGCCAGACCGGTGCGTGCCCGGCCAGCCGTGCTGCGTAGGCGGTGGCCAGGTCACTGGCCAGCGGCCCCGCCGACCAGCCGTCAGCCGCGATGTGGTGCAGGACAAGCAGCAGCACATGCTCCCCCTCGCCATCGCCACCTGCCTGGCCGGCGCCGGCGACCTGCCCGTCAGCCGCTGGAGTGATGGTGAACAGATAGGCGCGGAGCGGGGGCTGGGTGGAGAGGTCGAAGCCCTGGGTGGCGGCGCGGGTGAGAGCGGCGGTGAGCTGCTGGGCGAGCAGGTGGGTGTGGTCGAGGTGAGGCTGAACCTCGGCGGTGGAGAGTATCTGCTGATATGGGGTCCCGTTGGTCTCCGGATAGATGGTGCGAAGAGATTCGTGGCGGGCAGTCAGGTCGGCGAGCGCGGCGGCCAGGGCCACGGGGTCGGGGATGTGGTGGAGGCGGACGGCGACGGGGAGGTTGTATGTGGCCGAGGGGCCGTCGAGCTGGTTGAGGAACCATAGCCGCTGCTGGCCCGCCGACAGGGGCAGCAGATGGGGACGAGGGCCGGGGACCAGGGGAGGCCGGTCGCCGCCGGTGCTTCCGGCGGCGAGGGCGGCGGTGAGCGCAGGTGCGAGGGCAGCGGGAGTGCGGGCGTCGAACAGGGCACGGACAGGCAGGTCGGCGCCGGTCAGGCTGCGCAGCCGGGTGATGGCGCGGGTGGCGAGCAGGGAGTGACCACCCAGCTCGAAGAAGCTGTCGGTGGCAGCGATCCGGGGCAGGCCGAGGACGTGGGCGAACACGTCGCAGATGAGCTGTTCGTGCGGGGTGCGGGCGGCCCGGCCGCCACCCGAGCCGACCCCGCCGACGGTGGGGGCGGGCAGGGCAGCCCTGTCTGTCTTGCCGTGCGGGGTCAGCGGGAGGGCGTCAAGCACCGCCCAGGCGGTGGGGATCAAGTGACCGGGCAGCTGGGCGGCGAGTGCGGCGCGGACCCCGGCCACGGCCTGCCCCGCCGCCAGCACCAGGTAGCCGACCAGCTGGGTCTGCCCGCCGGGACCGGGAGTGACCGCGGCGGCGGCGGCGGCCACCCCGGCCACCGCGCGCAGCGCTGCCTCCACCTCGCCCAGCTCAATCCGGTGCCCGCGGACCTTCACCTGCTGGTCGCGGCGGTCAACGAATTCCAACTGCCCATCGGCCCTGGCCGCTACCCGGTCCCCTGTCCGGTACATCCGCGTCCCGGCCGACCCGAACGGGTCGGCCACGAACACCGCCGCCGTCCGTGCCGGATCCCGCACATACCCGACCCCGACTCCCGCTCCGCCTACGTACAACTCCCCCACGACCCTGGTCGGCACCGGGCACAACCCGTCCCCCAGCACGTACAGCCGGGTGTTGCGCACTGGGAGGCCTATCGGCACCCGCGGCCCCGCGACATCCGCCGGCCCTCGCAGTACCGCATGCGTCACATCATCCGAGCACTCCGTCGGCCCGTACACGTTCGCCACAGGCACCTGCGGGTACACTCCGAACCAGCGCAGGCACACCTCGCGCGGCAGCGCCTCCCCCGTTACCATCAGCCACCGCATCTCCCCCAGATCCGGCACCCCAACCGCTGCGAGGGCAGGCGTGGTGTCCCAGGCGTCCAGCGCGGCGCGTAGCACCGAAGGCACCACCTCCAGCACGGTCACCCGCTCGGCTGCCACCATCGCGAACAGCCTCGCTGGGTCTGCAGCCACCTCCCAGCGCACCACCCGCACCCGGCCGCCCACCAGCAGCGCCGCCAGCATCTGCCACACCGACACATCGAAAGTCACCGGCGCGTTGGCCACCACGCAGTCGGCGCCGGTCAGCCCGAACTCGCCCACCTTGGCAAGCAGATGATTCACCAGCCCCCGCCGCGCCACCATCGCCCCCTTCGGCCGCCCCGTCGACCCCGAGGTGAAAATTACGTACGCCACATCCCGCAAGGTCCCCCGTATCGCAGGCTGTCGCGTGCCATCGGCGGTGCTGCCTGCAGTCCTCTCGGCGGTGCTGGGATCCGCGAACGGCCAGTCCGCCGCCACCACCACCGCACCCGCGGTCGTGGCAAGTCCGGCTGCCAGCTCCGCCCACTCGGGCGCCGCCACCACCGCCGACACACCCGCATCCGCAAGCATGCCCGCCGTCCGCCCTGCGGGCGCCTGCACATCCACCGGCACAAACCCGGCTCCGGACCACAACACTCCCAGCACGGACCCGACAAAGACCGCTCCGGGCGCGGCCACTACCGCCACCAGGCAGCCGGGCCCCACACCGACGCCATCCAGTCGCCCAGCCAGAACCGCCGCCCAGCTCACCAACCCTGCATACGAAACTGCCCCCGCCTCATCGACCACCGCTGCCGATCCTCCTGCCGTCTCCGCAACTGCGCACACCCGCTCCACCACGCCCCCCGCCACCTCACCTTCCTGGCCAACCAGCACGCCCGCGGTCACCTGGCCACCCGGGCGCAGCGTGGCCAGCGGGCGATCGGCCTGGGTTACGACCTGGGAAAGCAGGTGCACGAGGCCGTCCGCGATCTCCTGGACCTGCTCACGGCGCAGCAGGTCAGGCCGGTATTCCACCCGGAAACGCAGGCGGCTGCCAGGAACGACCCGGATGTTGACGGGATAGTGGCTGGCGTCGAGACCCTGTGCCGCGATAACGCGCAGCCCGCCGGCAAGTTCTTGGAGCCCGGCGGCGTCCAGCGGATAGTTCTCGAAGACCATGACGGTGTCGAAGAGCGTGCTGGTTCCCGTTTCCGCGAGCTGCTGCACTTCCCCGAGCCCGATGTGCTGATGGGACAGCAGCGAAATGTTCCACTCCTGCAGCGCGCCGAGGAAATCCGCCAGGCTGCGGCCAGGGCTCAGCCGTGCGCGTACCGGCAGTGTGTTGATGAACAGGCCGATCATCGATTCCACGTCGGGAAGCTGCGCCGGGCGACCCGCCACGGTCGCGCCGAACACCACGTCGTCGCTCCCGGTGAGGGAACCGAGCAGCACGGCCCAGCAGCCCTGGACGATCGTGCTCAGGGTGAGCTGAGTGCGGCGGGCCCACGCGGTCAGTTCGGCCGTTTCACTGGCTGGCATCTCGATGATGACCGCTTCGGGCATGACCGGCGGACGGCCGGTGAAGTCCTCTCGGGTAAGGCGGGTGGGTCCATCGATGCCGGCCAGCGCCGTGCGCCAGGCATCCCTGGCGGCGGCCCCGTCCTGCGCGCTCAGCCACGCTAGGTAGTCGCGGTACGGTGCGACAGGCAGCATCCCCGCGTCGCTACCGGCGTTCGCGTACAGCGTGAACAGATCCCGCAGCAACATCGACAGTGACCAGCCGTCGAGAAGAATGTGATGGTTGGTCAGCATGAACACGTGCCGCCGCACACCGAGGGACAGCAGCGCGAAGCGAATCAGCGGCGGCCGACCGAGATCGAAGCGGCGCATCCGGTCCTGCTCGAGGATGCGCTCGCGTTCGGCGGCTTGCTCGGCCTCGCCGAGTGCGGACAGATCATGCTCGGCCCAGGGCGCTTCGGCGCCCTGCGGGATCACCTGCACCGCGGTGCCAGACGAGGTGTAGCGGAAGCAGGCGCGCAGGTTCGCATGCCGCCGGAGCAGTGCCTGGCACGCCGACCTGAGCGCGACCGCATCCAGCTCACCTTCCAGCTCCGCGATGACCTGCACAGCGTAGACGTCGGGACCCTGATCGTCATACAGCGCGTGGAAGAGCAGGCCCTCCTGGAAGGGAGCAAGCGGAAGGATGTCGGTCACTGCCGAACGCTTCATCGCGAATCTCCTATATCGCTCACCACATGGCGGCAGACCCGATTGCGGGCGCCATTCCGATGCTCGCACTCGGCGCTGATTCACCGATGATCCGCCGCTGACACTTCCCCGCTGCCCGGGAGCCGGTGCCCGTCCCTGGTCTTCCCCTGGATGTGCGTGAAGCCGAGGAACGTGAACGAGCACGGGCCGTCGTATGGCTGGCGCCGTTTGCGGTCCTTGCAGTACACGATCTTGGTCTTCTCCGGGTGCAGTTCCAGCCCGGTGCAAGCCGCCATCGGTTCATCGGTCCGGACGCCTGCAATCCAGAACCTGGGGTCCGTGGCAGCCGAGCCGGTGCAGTCCGTCGAAGTAGACCCGCTGCACCGGAACACCAGGGCCAGCCCGCCGTCGCGTCGGACCTGGACGGTGCGCGCAGCCTTGTCGGCCAGTCCGCATCGCGCACATACCGGGCGGACGCGGAGCCTGCGCTCGGATGGGCTCGAACACCCCGGGGCGGGACAGCATGTCTGCCAGGCCGTCCGGAATCCCGGCTGTGCCTGGATCTGGCTCTAGCGGCGCAGCCAGGGAGGGCTGGAGGGGAGTCCTGGTCATGGCAGCTCTGACAAGACCCCGGCGAACACTGTGAGGGCGTGGTCGATGTCGTCGGCGGTAACGTCCGCGTGGGTGACGCAACGGATCCGGCCCCGGCCCAACTCGGCGACGGCGACGCCCAGTGCGGCAGCGCGGGCGATGAAGACGTCGCTGCGGTGCGGAGGGCGCAGGCGAAAGAACACCATGTTGATCCGCACCGGGCGAGAGTCGAGGTCGACGCCGTCCATGGCGGCCAGACCAGCGGCCAGGCGGACGGCGTTGGCGTGGTCGTCGGTCAGGCGGGCGGTCATGGTGGCCAGGGCGATCATGCCCGGTGCGGCCAGCACTCCGGCCTGGCGCATACCGCCGCCGAGCATCTTTCGGACGCGGCGCACCCCGGAGATGAAGGCGTGGTCGCCGACGACGACGGAGCCGACCGGGGCGCACAAGCCCTTGGACAGGCAGAGCTGCACCGAGTCGGCGCAGGAGGCCAGCACGGCAGGGTCGGTCCCGGCGGCCACCGCGGCGTTGAAGATCCTCGATCCGTCCAGATGGATCGGCACGCCCCGCGTGCGGGCCAGCGCCCGCACCTGCTCCAGATATTCCAGAGGCAGCACCTGGCCACCGGTGTGATTCTGCGGATTCTCCAGGCAGATTAGCGCGGGAAGCGCGAACTGGGGGTCGCCTGGGTCGTCGGGGAACGCCGCCTCGATGTCGGCCACCGCCAGCGTGCCGTCGGGCTGATTGGGGACCGGATGGTAGGTGACACCGCCGCAGACCGACGCTCCGCTCGCCTCGTAGATATAGATGTCGGAGTCTGCCCCCACGATCACCTTCGCCCCGCGCGGGCAGTGCGTCATGATCGACGCCAGGTTCCCCATCGTCCCGCTCGGCACAAGGCACCCGGCCTGCTTGCCCAGCAGGGCGGCCGCACGGGCCTCGAGCGCGTTGACCGTGGGGTCCTCGCCGTAGACATCGTCGCCCAGCTCGGCCTCGGCCATCGCCGCCAGCATCTGCGCTGTCGGCAGCGTGAAGGTGTCGCTGCGCAGCTCCACCCGCCTGCGCACGCCAGTGCTTGCGTCGTCGCGGATCCAGCGCCTCTCCATGCCGCCTCCTCAGGGTCGATTCACGTCCGTCAGCAGCCGACACACGGCCCAGTCCAGCTCTACGTCGGCCGCCGCCCAGTGCGCCCGGCGGGCCGCCAGCGCCGCGCGGTGCGCCAGCCAGGCGTCGACCAGCACCCCGAAGGCCGCCTCGAACGAGGCCGGGCCTGGGCCGCCGCCGAAGGAGGCGGCCTCCCAGATCTGGCCGGACGCCAGCTCGGATGGCCACTTCTCCGGGCGGCCGAGAGCCTCCCAAAGGGACGCGGCTCCGCCACTGAGCACCGCGCGGACGGCGACGCCGACCTCATAGTGCGCACGTCGGAACGGCATGCCCTGGCGGACCAGCCACTCGGCCACCGCCGTGGCCTCGGTGAGCCCCGCTCTGGTGGCCGCCGACATCGCCTCGGGGTTAGGCCGTACGCCGGCGACGACCAGCCGAAGGATCTCGACGGCATCGGCAGTCGCCTGCAGAGCGGCCAAGGTCGGCGCGACCCCCTCGGTACCCACGGAGATCGAGTTGGTGAACGACGTCCCGCGCATCGCGGTGATGCCGGTGACGAAGGCTCCAGCGGCATGCGCGCTACGCCCCTGCACGTGCTCCAGTACGAAGGCGTTGCGCTTCTGCGGCATCATCGAACTGGATCCGACCAGTGAGTCGGGCACGGTCAGGTAGCCGTACTCCCTGGTGGACCACAGCAGCAGGTCGAGGGCGGCCCGGTCCAGCGTCACGCCGGCGATGGCCGCCGCGCCCAGCAGCCGCAGCGCGGCGTCACGGGAGGCCACGGCGTCGACTGAGTTCAGGGCCGGGCCGGTGAAGCCGAGCAGCGCGGCCGTGCGGCCGGCGTCGATCGAGATGGTCGTGCCGCCGACTGCCCCGGCGCCGAGCGGGCACCGGTCGAGCACCCCGCCGCCGGCCATGAGTGCGGCCAGGTCCCGCTCGAACGCCGTGGCAAGTCCGAGCAGATAGTGCCCGAAGGTGATCGGGACCGCGCCCTGGAAGTGGGTGTACGCGGGCATGAGCGTCGCCCGGTAGCGGCGGGCTCGGCCCAGCAGTACCACGCCCAGCGCCGCCAGTTGCGAGCAGAGCCGGGCGTAGGGGATGCGCAGGGCGAGCTGGAAACAGGTGGCGCCGAGGTCGTTGCGGGACCGTCCGGTGTGCAGCACCCCGCCCACGTCGGCGCCGAGCCGCTCGATGAGGTACCCCTCGTAGGCCAGGTAGAGACCGCGCGGCATGGGCCGGCCCTCGATCGGCGCGAAGTCGCCGCGCCGCAGGTCGAGCACGGCCTCCAGCAGCCGACCGGCGGCCTGGCGGTCGATGATGCCGCGCTCGGCCAGCATCACCACGTGGGCGAGGTCGACCCGCGAGATCCGAGCGAGGTCATCTTTCCATGCCGGGCGCGGGTTCCGTTCCGGCTCCAGCAGCATCCGCCGGATCTGCGGCATGACGCCGGTCGGCAGCCGACCGGTGCCGCCGAGCGTCTCAGACGATGGGGCGCTCACAAGGAGACTTCCTGAGTGGCGTACAGGACGGGGTGGACGGCTTGGACCAAGTGGTCGGCCGTCGCGGCCGCGGCCGCGACGGTGGGCGCGGCGGCGAGTACGTGGCCGATGCGGTCGCGGAAGTCGCCGTGGACGGCGACTTCCGCACCCAGATCGCGGTAGGCGATGGCCTCGACGATCCCCTCCGCGCGGCGGGCCTCCTCAAGCCCTGGCAGACCGTCCAGCGTGCCGCTGCCAGGAGCCAGCACGAACCGGAGGGCGGCGGCACGGCTGCGGGTCGGGGCGAGGCATACCCGTCTCCCGGTGAACACGCGGATCGTCTCGCAGATCAGGTCGATCCCGGTCGCCGTCTCGACCAGGCGCGGGATCCAGCCGCCGGCCAGGCGCGGGTTGACCTCGATGAGGGTTGGCCCTTCGGCCGTGACGCGGAGCTCCACGTGCGCGGGTCCGAAGGTCAGGCCGAGCAGTCGTACGGCCGTCTCGGCCGCCTCGGTCACCGAGGTGCGCACTAGATCCTCCACCTGGGCTGGGAAGTCATGGCCGACCTCGACGAAGCACGGCAGCGGGCCCAGGTGCTTGCCGGTCACTCCGAGCGCCAGGCCCCCGAAGACCTCCACGGAGTACTCCGGTCCGTCGGCGAATGCCTCGACCAGGATCCGGTGCGGCACCCCACGGCCCCGTTCGTCGAGTCCGGCCGCCAGCAGCTTCCCTGCGTGCGCGGCGACGCCTTCCAGATCGCGGCTGAGCCGGACCCCCACGCTGCCGGAGCCGGCGACCGGCTTCACCACGACCGGACAGCCGATCGCTTCGGCTGCCGCCAACGCCTGCTCAACCGTCGTGGCCACGGCGAACTCTGGCTGCCGGACGCCGCCAGCCGCCAGCACACGGCGCTGCTCGCCCTTGTCCCTGGCGGACCCGACCGCCTCCGGATCAGGCCCAGGCAGGTGCAGCGCGGCGGCGGCCAGGGCGGCCGTCCTGATGAAGTACTCGGAGCTGGAGACCACACCGGCGACCGGTGCGAGACGTCGGCAGGCCGCGACGACCGCGGGGACCGAGCCAGTGTCGACTTCCACCACCTCCAGCTCGCCGACGAAGGGATACCGACGTGCGTCGGCGGCGAGCATTACCGGTCGCAGTCCCAGCGCCCGCGCCGCCACCGGGAACACCCGACCGCTCCCCGAGGTGTTGCTCTCCACCAGCACCAGGGTGTGGCCGCTCACGCCGCACCGCCCCTCAGTCGTAGGACCTGCTCGCGCGAGCGCCGATTCCAGGCGAAGCGGGTCCACGGGCCCGCCACCTCGGCCGGGTGGTCGACCGTCCGCGGCGCCCGCGCGGGCTCCCGAAGGAGGCTGTGGCGGCGCAGCCACGCGTCGTTGTAGACGGTGCCGGCGTACCGGTGCCCCTCGTCGGGGAAGGTCGCCACGACCCGTTCCCCTGGGTGCGTCCAGGCGTACCAGGCTGCGACGTGGTAGGCCGCACCGCTGGTCGGCCCCATGAAGAGGCACTGGTCGGCGTGCATAGCCCGGGTGGCGGCGAACGCGTCGGGCGCCGCGATCCAGTGCACCTCGTCGAAGAGCCGGTGGTCCAGCGCCTGCGGGAGGAGGCCGTTGCCCAGCCCGCGTAGCAGGCGGGGCCCGGCGGGCGCGGCAAAGAGCACGCTGCCGGGGGTATCGACCCCTATGAGCCGCAGTTCGGGGAGGACCGCCCGCAGGAACGAGCCCATGCCCGAGGACGAGCCGCCCGACCCCACCGGGCAGACCAGCGCGTCCACCTGGCCTAGGGTCTCCAGGAGCAGCTCGGCCACCACGCCGTACGAGGCCGGGTTGTCGAGGTTGTCGTACTGGCAGGGGGTGAAGTAGCGCGGCAGCCGGGACTGGAAGTAGGCCAGCCGCTCCAGCCGAGCGCGCTGCACGTCACGGCCGCGGAGCGCGCTAGCGGACACGATGCTGACCCGGGCGCCCAGGGCCTCCATGCGGCGGCGCAGCGGCCCGTCGATCGCCGGGTCCCCGACCAGGATCAGCGGATGGCCGCGCAGTCGGCACTCGATGGCCAGCCCAAGGCCGAAGGTCCCTGAGGTCGTCTCGGCGACCGTCACCCCTGGCTCCAGCTCACCGCGCTCGAGTGCCCGCCGCAGGATGAACCGAGCCGGGAGCAGCTTCATGAGCTGAAACGCCATCCCGTACAGCGTCGGACCGAGCTCGATGATCTTAGGTAGGACGTTGCCGTCGACTACGTCGTCGTACGGCTCACGAAGCGATGTCATAGCGGCCATGGCCGTCGCTCCTCGCGGTGTAATGCCACGTCTCGGTTATCCCCAGCGCGCCCAGCCCGCGGGCGGCGGCCGCCAGCCGCCGGTCCAGCTCGGGATCGGCCGGGTCGAACAACAGCCCGGCGATGGTGCCGGTATGCGCGACCTGGATGCCGAGGGCCGAGCTCTCCCCGACGATCTCCAGCAGCCGGGAGAAGTGCGGCACCCGATGGAACCGCTGGTTGATCTGGGCGCTTGCGGTGGCGATCCGGCCCAGCGAGACGAGGTCGTTATAGACCACCGCCCGCCGCAGCAGGCCGCGCATCGCCCGGAAGCACTCGATCTCCCAGACGGTGTAGCGGGCCGGTGCGAAGGCGAGGGTGTCGAGTTCCTCGTCCGCGAATGGGAAGCCGAGCACCTCGACCGGGATCATCGGGCGGCGCAGGTCCTCGATCACACGCCCCTCCCGCTGTCCGAACAGCAGCATTCGGTCGAACATCAGCGGGTCGGAGGCTATCTCCACCTCCACCGCGATACGGGCCAGCTGCTCGGCCGACAGGCGCATTCTGGCTGCGTCCAGCACCGCGAAGAACGTGGCGATCACGTCGCTGGTCGACGAGCCGAGCCCCCGCCCGACCTGGATGGTGCTGTGCAGGGTGAGCCGCCCCCCGAGTCCGGGAAGCCCGACGCGTGCCAGCATCGCGTGGGCCGCGGCCAGCGCCTTGGTCTTCCACCCGGGGCTTACCGTGAGCTCCGGTTCGTCCTGCCGCAGCCGGATCTCGGCGCGGCTGCCGAACACCGAGCAGGGCAGGGTGAGCAGACCCCGGTGCAGCCGCCCGCCCTCCTCGAACACGCCCTGGAGCAGTTCACCATGGTGGCTGGGGGCCGTACCGGTGCCGGTCAGCGCGACCGGGGCGACGCCGCCGACCGGCTGAGCCGGGTCCGGTGCCAGGCTCGCGTCCGCTTTCTGGTTCACATCCGCTGTCAGGTTCGCGAAAATCATCGCTGGGTCCTCGATCCGAATCGGGTGGGGCTCCGCATCAGAACATTCCTGACTCGATGTCGTCGATCTCGTCCTGGGTGAGCGCGACCATCAGGTCCGAGGGGGACAGGCCGCCGACGTCCGGGTGCTCGCCATGCCGCACGATCGCCCGTAGGGCGCGGAACCAGAGGTCGGCCACCTCGTTCGCCACGCCGTCGGCCAGGACCTCGCCGGCCCAGGTCCACTCTGCGAGGAGTTCCGGGCCGTCGGCGCGGTCTTGTACGACCGCGTTGACGTCGAGGATGTGCGGCAGCGGCATGCGGCCGTCGGCCGTGGCCGCCAGCACGAGACCGGTCGGGCGCCAGTCGGCGGGGGCCGCCATGGGGATTCGGCCCACGTAATTGAAGCCGACGTCCGGAGCGGTGCCGGTGCCCAGGGCGGCCCTGCCGTGCGGGCTGAGCCTACTCAGGACCCCGTAGCCGACGCCGTGGTCGGGGACGGCGCGCAGGCACTCCTTCACTCGCTTCAGCGCCTGTCCCACGGCCGGGCCGCCCGTCCAGAGCCCGGCCGTCTCCCGGATACCCAGTTCGAGCCGCAGCGGGTAGACGGCAGTGAACCAGCCGACGGTGTCCGCCGGGTACACGCCTGCGACCGGAACCCGGCCATGGCCTTCGACCTCGACCAGCACCGGTCCTGCGCCGACTGTCCCCTGCCGCTGCCGCCAGGTCATCAGCGCCAGGGCGAGCCCAGTCAGCAGTACGTCGTTCGGTTCGGCGTGGAATCGGGAGGCCACCTCGCCGAGAAGCGGACCGGTCACGTCGGCCGGCAGAGTCCGGCGCAGGGTTCGGGCGGTCGACCGCACGTCCCGCACAGGGTCCAGACGGTGTTCGGGGAACACCGGCTCCGCCCCGGCAGACACGGACTTCCAGTAGGGCAACTCCGCCTCTCGCTCGGTGGAGAGCGCGTGCTCGGCGAGCAGTGACGCCCAGCGCCGGTAGGAGGGGCCCGCAGGTGTGATGGCCGGGTCGTCACCCGCCTGGACGGCCCGCCAGGACTCGGCGAGGTCCGTCAGCAGGATGCGCCAGGAGACGCCGTCTACGACCAGATGGTGCAGGACCAGGACCAGTTCCCGCCGGTCGGGGAGGTGGATCAGCCTGGCGTTGATACCCGCCTCGGGGTTGAGGCCCGCAGCTGCCCGTTCGAAGAGCGCCGAGGGCTCGCCGGAGGCCGTCTCGATCAGGTCAGTGGCGGCCACCGAGCCGACGGGGGCGACCTCCAGCGACCACTGACCCTCCGGCGCGGCGACGACCCGCAAACGTAGCACGCCGTGGGCGTCCAGTACGGCCTGGAACGCGCAGGCGAGTCCGGCCGCGTCCAGGTCGGCCGGGACCCGGACCACCATCGACTGGCCGTACTGGTGCCAGGGCCCGCCGAGCTCGCGCAGCCAGGCGATGATCGGCGTGATCTGGACGGGTCCGGTCTCATCGTCAGGCCCGGGCGCCTGAGACCCGTCCGGGCGGTCCCACCGGGCCTGGCGGGCCAGCCCGGCTATGGTCGGGTGCTGGAAGACGTCCCTGGGGTCGATCAGCAGACCGGCTCTGCGGGCCCTGCTGACCATCTGGATCGAGCTGATGCTGTCGCCGCCGAGCTCGAAGAAGCTGTCGTCAGCGCTGAGGCCGGCCGCGCCCAGCACCTCCTCGAAGACCGCGGCCAGCACCGTCTCCTCTGGAGTTGAGGGACGCCTGCCGCGACCGCCGGTGAGCTGCGGTGCCGGAAGCGCGGCGCGGTCCAGCTTGCTGTTGGTGGTCCACGGCAGCTCGTCCATGATGACGATCGCGGCGGGGACCATATGGTCGGGCAGCGAGGGGGCCAGCGCCCGACGCAGCTCGACCGCGTCGAGTCCCTGGCCGGTCACGTAGCCGACGAGCCTGCGCTCCCCCGGCCGATCCTCGCGCACGATCACCCTTGAGGCGGTGACGCCCGGCTGCCGATCGAGCGCGGCCTCCACCTCGCCGGGCTCGATCCGGAAACCGCGCAGCTTGACCTGCTCGTCGGCCCGACCGACGTAGTCGAGCTGCCCGTCCGGCCGGACCCGTACGCTGTCTCCGGTCCGGTACATCCGGGCCCCAGGCGGACCGAAGGGGTCGGCCACGAACCGCTGCGCCGTGAGCGCTGCCTGGCCCAGGTAGCCCCGGGCCACCTGAGGCCCGCCGACGTAGAGGTCGCCCGCCACCCCCGGCGGCACCAGACCGAGCCACTCATCGAGCACGTAGCAGGAGGCGTGCGTGAGCGCCCGGCCAACCGGCGGCCGACCTGGACCGCTGAGCGGGTCGCTCATGGTCACGCACACGGCCGTCTCGGTCGGACCGTACGCGTTGATCATCGTTCGGCCGGCCGACCAGCGTTGGGCAAGCGCGGCCGGGCACGGTTCACCGGCCGTGATCAGCACGAGGTCGGCCGGTAGGGTCACCTCTGGAGGGAAGGCGGCGATCACCGTCGGCGGCAGGCTGACCAGGTTCACTCGGGCCTGCCGGATCAGCTCGGCCAGGGGCTCCCCCGGCATCCGCTCCTGCTCGGTGGCGAGCACCAGCGTCCCGCCGCTCAGCAGGGCCAGGTACGTCTCCCAGGCGGAGGCGTCGAAGCTGAAGGACGCGAACTGCAGCAGCCGGGTGCCCGGTCCGGCGTGGAACCGCTCGAGCTGGTCGTAGATCAGCGCCGCTATGCTGTGGTGCTCTACGGCGACGCCCTTGGGCCGACCGGTCGAGCCGGAGGTATAGATGACGTAGGCGAGATCGTTCGGGGTGGGCCAGCGTGTCGGCCGGGGCCGTCCGGCCGACTCGCCGTCCAGCACCGCCCCATCGAGTTCCAGAGCGTTGAGTTCCGCACCGTCGAGCAGTACGGCGGTCAACCCCACGGGCACTGCGGCGACCGCCCGGCCGGTGGTGAGGACGCAGCGCGGCCTGGCGTCCTCCAGCAACAGCGCGATCCGCTCGGCCGGATAGGCCTCGTCCACCGGAAGATAGGAGGCGCCCGCCTTCAGTACGGCGAGCGCGGCGACGATCAGTTCGACCGAGCGGGGGAGCAACAGCGCCACAAGGTCACCGGTCCGGGCCCCGTGGGCGCGGATGAGCCGGTGGGCCAGCCGGTCCGAACTACGGTCCAGCTCGGCGTAGCTCACCTCCCGCGCCCCGAAGACCAGCGCTGTCGCCTCAGGGGCCACTGCGACCCGTGCCCGGAACAGCTCACCGAGGGTGGCGGCGGGCGACTCGGCGCGCTCGCCTTCGCCGAGCAGGGCGGCGCGCTCGGGCCCGGTCAGCAGCTCGATGTCGGCGAGCCGGCCGTCCGGATCGGCCGCGACCTCGCGCAGCAGCCGTTCCATGCGGTCGACGATGGACTCTACCGTGGCGCGGTCGAACAGCTCGGAGCGGTACTCGACCCGTCCGGCCAGTCCACCGAGACCGGGCGCCTCGGCCAGCTCGAAGGAGAGGTCGAACTTGGCCGAGCCGGTCTCGACGTCGACGGTCGAGACCTCCAGACCGGGCAGGCTGTACTCGACGGCCTGGTTGTTCTGGAGCACCAGCAGGACCTGGAAGAGCGGCTGCCTGGCCAGCGACCTGACCGGGCTCAGCAGCTCGACCAGCCGCTCGAACGGTACGTCCTGGTGGTCGAATGCGGCCAGGTCGGTCTCCCTGACCCGGGCCACGAGCTCCCGGAAGGTCGGGTTGCCGCTGGTGTCGCCGCGCAGCACCAGCATGTTGACGAAGAACCCCACCAGGCCGGCCAGGTCATCGTCCAGCCGGCCGGCGACGGGAGTGCCAATGGGGACGTCGGACCCCGCGCCGAGCCTGGTCAACAGCGCCGCCTGAGCCGCGTGCAGCACCATGAACATGGTGGCGCCCGACGAGGCGGCCAGCGCCGACAGTCCGGCGTGCAGGTCGGCGTCGAAGCGGAACTCGACCACCGCGCCACTGTGGTCGCTGAGCGCGGGCCGGGGCCGGTCCACCGGCAGTTCGAGCTCGGTCGGCAGGTCAGCCAACGCCTGGCGCCAGTAGCGCAGCTGGGTCGCGGCGAGACTATCGGGGTCGTCCTCGTCGCCCAAGCACTCATGCTGCCAGAGCGCATAGTCGCTGTAGCGGACGGGCAGCGGCTCCCAGCCGGGGGCCCGACCGTCCCGTCTGGCCTTATAGGCGGTGGTCAGGTCGCGGGCGAGCGGGCCGAGCGACCAGCCGTCCGCCGCGATGTGGTGGGCGACGAGTGCGAACACGTGGCTGTGCTCCCCGGTGACCAGCAGGCGCGCCCGCAGGGGAAGGTCACGGGATAGGTCGAAGCCGGTCCGCAGAAAGGCATCCAGCTCCTCGTCGAGAAGGTCCTCGGCCGTCTCGACGACCTCGAGGACCTCATCTGTCTCGTCGGCCGCCAGCACGACCTGGTGCGGACGCCCGTCCTGTTCGGGGCAGACCGTGCGCAGGGACTCGTGCCGCTCGGCGACGTCACGCAGGGCCTGCGCAAGCGCTCGCCGGTCGAGTTCGCCGGTGAGTCGCAGCACCAGCGGCGAATGGTAGACCGACGCCTCGCTCTGCAGCCGGTTGAGGAACCAAAGCCGCTGCTGCCCCGCGCTGAGCGGGACGATCCCGGTCTGCTCCTGCGGCCGGATCCGAGGCCGGGCGGGCCTGCCGGCCACCGCCACCAGCCGCTCGGCCAGCGCCGCGCTCGTGGGGCACTCGAAGATGTCACGAACCCGGAACTGCACGCCGAACAGCGTGCGCAGCCGACTCACCGCTCTGGTGGCCAGCAGCGAATGGCCACCGAGCGCGAAGAAGTCATCGTCGGGGCCGACCGCTGGCACGCCGAGGATCTCGCCGAAGAGCCCGCAGACGATCTCCTCCCGGTGATCGCGCGGGGCCCGACCGCCACCCGTCCGGGTCAGGTTACGAGCGTACTCGGCGGTCGGCAGCGCCTGGCGGTCGATCTTTCCGTGGCTGGTGAGCGGCAGTTCCTCCAGCGCCACCAGGAGGTCGGGAACCATATAGCCGGGCAGCTGACCGGCCAGCTCGTCCCGCACCCGGCCGAGCCGCCCCGCCTCCGGCTCGTCCGGGGTGCCGGGCGCCTTCAGCACCACGAAGCCGACCAGCCGGGCGCTACCCGCCGGGTCCGCCGTGACGGCGACCACCGCGTCAGCGACGTCGGCCACGTTCCGCAGCGCGACCTCGATCTCGCCGAGCTCGATCCGGTGCCCGCGCACCTTCACCTGGAGGTCGGAGCGCTCGACGAACTCCGGCTCGCCGAACGGCCCGATCACGACCCGATCGCCGGTCCGGTACATCCAGGAACCGGGCGGCCCGAAGGGGTCGGCGACGAAGACGGTGGCTGTGCGGCACGGGTCGCCGACATACCCCAGGCCAACCCCCGTGCCGGCGAGGTAGCATTCTCCGACGACACCTGGCGGGAGCGGGCGCAGCCCCTCGCCCAGCACATACATGCGCATGTTGCGGATCGGTCGGCCGATGGAGACCCGGCCGTCCCGCACGTCGTCGTGGGTGGCGATCAGCGCGTCCGTGCAGTCGTCGGAGCACTCGGTCGCGCCGTAGGCGTTGATCAGGGGGATGCCGGGGAACCGGTCCAGCCAGCGATGGCACAGGTCGGCGGGGAGAGCCTCGCCGCTCACCAGCAGCCGGCGCAGCCGCGACAGGTCCGGCGCGACGGCTCCGGCGTCCCAGTCGTCGAGCGCCGCCCGCAGCAGCGACGGGACCACCTCGAGCGCCGCCGCTCCCGACCGCTCGGCGAGACCGAACAAGGCGGCAGGGTCGGCGGAGATACCGCTCTCGGCAACCCGCACCCGGCCGCCGGCCAGGAGCGCCGCGAGCATCTGCCACACGGCGATGTCGAAGGTCAGAGGCGCGTCGTGGAGCACCGTGTCAGCGGCCCCGAGAACGAACTGGTCGTGTTTGGACAGCAGGTGGTTGAGCAGCCCGCCGCGGTGGACCACCGCGCCCTTCGGGCGGCCAGTGGACCCCGAGGTGAAGACGGTGTATGCGGGGTCGCCCGCGGCATACAGCACCTGTCGCAGCGGTCGCGGGGAGACGTCGCCGAGCAGCGGCAGGCCCAGCCGGTCGGCCGCCATGGCCTCGACCGAGTCGGGGTCTGCGATCAGCAGCTCCGCTCCCGCGTCCGCCAGCGCCCCGGCCGTACGCTGCGACGGCGCCTTCGGGTCCACCGGTACGAAGCAGGCGCCCGCCGTGAGGACGGCCAGGACTGCGCGGATCACGAACACGCCGGGCGCGCCGACGATGCCCACCACGGTGCCCCTGTCCACACCGTGCGCCTGCAGCGCCCCGGCCAGGTGCCGCGCCGATGCGGCGAGCTCGCCGTAGCTGACGCACCCGGTGCGGTCCTCGACCGCCTCCCGCTCGGGGTGCGCCGCGGCCACCCGGTAGAACTGGTCGATCACATCGTCGTGCACCGGCACGTCGCGGCCGACGAAGTTCTCGGCGCCCACCAGGTCCAGGCGGCCGATGGGGGTCCGCGGATCGAGCCGGGTGAACTCCTCCAACAGGGATAGCAGCCGCCGGCCGTGCTCGGCCAGCTCGGTCTCGCCGTAACGCGCCGCGTTCGCGTCGAAGTGGAAGGTCACGCTGCCGTCGGGCGCGTCGACTACCAGAATCTGCAGATCGTAGACGGGACCCGTCGAGAGGTTCATCAGAGCCGCCTCGCACGGCCCCAAGCGCAGCTCCTCAGACTCGGGCAGCACATTGACCATGGGGCCGAAGGGGCGGCGGTCGAGCGTGGCGAGCCCCGCATCCCTGCGGATCCACTCGCCCCGGTAGCGATGGTGCCTGCGGGCGCCCGAAAGCGCCCGGGCCGTGGCCTGCAGCAACTCGCCGCGCGTCATCTCCGGGCGCACCGGCAGGGCCAGTGGCAGGAAGTTGGCCGTCATCCCGGGAATCCGGCCGCTCACCCCACGGGGCAGGCCGTGCACCGGGAGGGTCAGCAGCGTGGTGGCCGCGCCGGTCATCTGCTGGGTGTATGCAGCCGCAACGGCGGTCACCACGGTCGACCAGGTGACCCGCTCCCGCCAGGCCAGCTCCCGGAAGACCGCCGCGGCCTCGGCCGGGAGCGCGACCGTGTGGCGCAGCGCGGCGACGGCCGGCGCGGGCGGCCGTCGGGACAGGCTGACGGGTTCGAGCCCGCCTTCGAAGACGGCCCGCCAATACGCTCCGTCCTCGGCGCAGGCGGCGGAACCCGGGTAGGCCCCTTCCGCCTCGTAGAGCACCCCGACCGGCGGCAGCGCACCCTCCTCAGGAGAGCCTCCCCGCGCCAGCGCGGTGTAGAGCTCGGCCAGTCGCCGGTACATGCCCATGCCGCTCAT
>Ga0209530_1000630_pt1 | contig 22191 bp, 19 predicted proteins | sample BlaSpr_A8_Ref_O1_FD_187987 | JGI IMG/M metagenome (GOLD analysis project Ga0209530, IMG submission 187987) | Forest soil microbial communities from Thunder Bay, Ontario, Canada - Black Spruce, Ontario site 2_A8_Ref_O1 (SPAdes) (version 2) | ecosystem: Environmental > Terrestrial > Soil > Boreal...
CCACAAAATACTTCTCCTCCAAAATCTTCCGATGATGCAACTCATGTCCCGCAATCATGTAAGCCAGCGCGCGCACGGTGACTTCCTTCCCGCTCGCAACTCCGCGGCGCACCCATGCTGCTTCATCCAGATACCGAAGCATAGAAATCGTCGCCCGGCGTACCGCGATAAAATCCTCTACTACGTCAGTAAACTTGCACTGCGCATAAGGACCGTTTTTCACGTAATCATCCTGCTCGAAACTTGCCAGCGGCGTCGCGTCTGCCCTCGCGATGCGCAAGGCACGATAAGCGAAAATTCTCTCCGAGTCGCACACATGCCCCAGCAATTCTTTTGCGCTCCATTTCCCCGGCGCGTAGCGGTAGTCGCCGTCCGCCTCATCGCGGCTGCACAGTAGCATCATGGTCTGCCGCCGCTGCTGGTCGAGTGCGCCCAGAATATCCTCGCCCGGCACAAGAGAAATATAGCGTTCGTAATACGGCGCGTACTCATCGGGTTGTGGACGCGCAACTAAAAATGCTGGCGTTAACGTCTCGGCTGGTTGCAGCACGGTACCCCTCCTTAGGTTATTCCATCGTTCAATTCGGCCTGGGAAGCCTTTCGCGGAGTCCAGAGCATACTCCCATGTGCTGTGGAAAGTGCATCCAGGCCGTTTCATTTCGGGAAACCTTACACGATGTTGAGACAAAAGGGGATTATGAGAACCTTTATCCCAGCACGTTCCTCCGCACCAAAGCGCGTACCACGCTAGGAAACATTGTTGAAAATAAAGCTTTTCCACAGCGCTCATTATGAGACGACGGAGTACAATTCGGTTTGGTCACGCAAGTGCGGCACGTGATCCCTAATCCCAACAAGGAAAGGAACTATGTAACCCATGTGGAAGCCGACGAATCAACCTCAGACCCCCGGACGTCCCGCTGAGCCGGAGCAGCGTCCTATTGTTCATACCCCGAGCGCGCCTGCAATGATGGCGAACGAGCCTGCCGCTGCGCCGCGTCCGGCGACCCCCACTACCACCACTACCGCGGACCAGGCTACCATCGGCAAGTCGCTGGTGATCAAGGGCGAGGTGACTGGATCGGAGTCGCTCTACATCGATGGCCGCGTCGAAGGCTCCATCAGCCTGGCCGGCAATCGCGTCACCATCGGCCGCAATGGTGTAGTCTCGGCCAACATCAACGCGCGTGAAATCGTGGTCCTCGGCAAAGTGCGCGGCAATCTTACCGCCAGCGATCGCGTCGATATCCGCAGCGATGGTTCCCTCACCGGTGATGTTGTCGCGGCCCGCATCTCCATCGAAGACGGCGCATTCTTCAAGGGCGGAATTGATATCCGCAAAGGTGGCCAGAGCAGCGCGCAAAAGCCAAATGGCAAAGAGGAAAACGCTTCCGTTTCCGAGCCGGCGGCGATCGGCGCGCGAGCGTAGCTTCGTCGAAGTCTGAGTTGGGAAGAAATCTCCTCCGATTTTCAAAGAGCGGGAGATTTTCAAAAAGATTGGCGGCGGACTCGCTTCACCAGCGGGCATCCGCCGCATTTACATTTGCACCGAACTCAATCGCGCCGCTCCCAGAAGTACACGCTAGGTTGCACCACCCTAGGTTGCACCATCGATTCTCGGAAGCCGTTGCTCACCCGCCGCCCGCCGCAGTAGCATTAAGTATCCGACAATGGATTCCGCCGCTCTCCAGCTTGTGCGGTCTCTTTTTTCCAGCATCTAACTAACCGTACGTGTTGCGTTACCCTTCACTCTAAACAGGAGACGTTCTTTTGACTGATTTGGGCTCCCGTTTTCAAATTCTTTTTCTTACCGTCATTTCTGTATCTTCGCTATTTCTCGCCAGCCCATCCTCGCTCTGGGCCGATGGCGCGGCCTTCGATCTCACCGGTCCCAAAGTGCAGGTTCGGGTTCAGCGCGAAGGCCACACCCTCCCTATCGCCGAAGTTCCGAACCTTCAATCGGGAGACCGCCTCTGGGTTCATTCCGATCTGCCCGATTCTCAATCGGTTCACTATTTGATGATCATTTCGTTCCTTCGCGGATCGACCAATCCTCCTCCAGATTCATGGTTCACCCGCGTGGAAACCTGGACGAAGCCCGCCAGCGACGAAGGCGTTTACGTTAACGTTCCCGAAGGAGCCCAGCAGGTCATGGTATTCCTCGCTCCGGAAACCGGCGGCGCGTTCAGCACGGTGCGCAGCGCCGTGCGCGGCAAGCCCGGAGCCTTCGTGCGCGCCGCGCAGGACCTTGAACAGGCCAGCTATGATCGCCAGCGCCTGGAGAAATATCTCGATTCCGTTCGCGAGCCTCTCGCCGATCCTGAGCAGAACAAGCAGCGCACCACTCTTCTCGCTCGCAGCCTGAACATGAAAGTCGACCAGCAGTGCTTCGATAAGCCCACTGCGCAGCAGGTTCCCTGCCTCACCCAAAACCCAGATCAGCTCGTGCTCGATGACACCCACAGCGAAACCCTGGTCGCCACCCTTACTGGCGGACCTTCCAGCGATTTGCTGGTACAGGCCAGCGCCACGCCCACCGCCGGAGCCGGGTATTACAGCGCCTATGTCGGAGCAGTGGTCGACGTGGTTAAAATTCTCGGCTCCGCCCACACCGCTCTATTCCAGTACATCCCCGCACTCGCCCTGCCGAAAAAAGACGACCTCAATCTTCGGCTGAACACTCCGCCTTCGTTTCGCAATCCAAAGTCAGTCATCGTGATTGCTCTTCCGCTCATCGCTCCGTCTGCCAACCCTCCGCTGCGCCCGGTCGACGCCACGCAAGTCTTCTGTCTGAATAATCCCGCGCTAGTCCTGCCCGCCGAAGGCGCTCCCTTGGTGTTCGGCACACAACTCGCCCATGATTTCGTTCTGCACATGCCCATCAAGTCTCCCGCTGGCATCGATCTTCCCGCCGTCCCCGATCCCGCCCGCGGCGGCTTCGTAATCGATACCAAATCCGTGCAGTCGCTCCAGCTCCAAGGCGAGATTACCGGTACACTGCGCGGCATCTGGGGTTTCCGTTCCTTCGAGGGCCCGCATTTCACTCTGCGCGCCTCCAGCCCGCAACAGTGGATCGTGGCTTCGAAAGATGCCAGCGCTCTGATCGTTGGCCGTGAAGATACGCTGCATCTTGAATCGCCCGCCGCCTGCTGTGTGAAGTCGGTGAGCGTGCGCGATGAAAAAAACAAAGTGAGTGATGTCGTTTGGAAACTCACGAAATCCGAGACCGCGAAACCGGAGACCCACACTGAAGACCTGGAAGTAAAAGTTCCCTTGCAGAAGGCTACCGCCGGAACGCTAACGCTGTTGATCCATCAGCTCGGCATCCCGCAGCCCGATGAGGTCCCGCTGCACACTTACGCCGAAGCCGGACGCCTCGACGCCTTCAACATCCACTCGGGCGATGCCGAAGGCGTGCTCAAAGGCACCCGCCTCGACCAAATTACTTCAATGGAAGTCGCCGGTTTGCAGTTCACTCCCGAGGGCCTGTCTCGCGTGAACCAGCAGGACGAATTAAAAGTAATTTGCCACGATGCATCCGTAAGCCAGAAATTGCAGCCCGGAACCGCGCTCGCAATTCACGTCACGCTAAAAGACGGCCGTCATTTGGATCTGCAAAGCTCCGTCGAAGAGACGCGCCCCCGCGTCACCGTGCTCAGCAAGAGCGTGCAACTCGATCCCTCGGATTCTCCGTCTTCCATCTCTCTGGAGAATCAGAACGAACTCCCCCAGGATGCGCGCCTCAATTTCTTTCTCAAGACGCAAGTCCCGGAGAATTTTCCTCCCGCCGAAAAAATCGAAGTCTCGACCGCCGACGATTCCTTCCACGTCCAGCTCAGCGAGAAAGACGGCAACTTAACCCTGCAGGATTCGAAGACCATCTTCGGCGTGCTCGATCCGGTCAAGCTGCTCGGCCCCTCCGCCTTCGGCCCGCTCAAGTTTCGTCCCATTGCCGCCGACGGAACCGCCGGAGACTGGCAGCCCCTGGTCACGCTAGTGCGCATTCCGATGCTCGAAGGAATTCACTGCGTGAAGACTGCTGAAGTAAAGACCGCCGAAGCAAAGATCGGCGAAGAGAAGAGCGCCGAAATAAAGCCCGCCGAAAAACAATGTACGCTCGATGGCGACAAACTCTTTCTCATCGACGCCGTCAGCGCCGACCCCGCCTTCACCAACTCCATCACCGTCCCCGACGGCTTCGTCGAATCCACCCTCACCATCCCTCAGCCCGACGGCAAATCCATCTATCTCAAACTCCGGGATGATCCTTCGAACGTGGTAACTGTCAATCTGCCGATTGTGAGCGCGCGAAGATAACCGCCGGGGAAACCCGATGTTGAGTTTGGGTGGAGCAGCGGTTTAACCGGTGCGATATAGGTCGCGCGAGGAGCGAACGGCATCCGCCGCCCGGCGGATATGCCATGCGTCGCGCTAAATATCCAAATTCTTCACGTCCAGCGCATTCTCTTCAATAAATTTGCGCCGCGCCTCCACATCCTCACCCATCAGCGTGGTGAAGATGGTCTCGCACTCCGCAATATCTTCCAGCTTCACCGAAAGCAACGTCCGCCGCTCCGGATCCATGGTCGTCTCCCACAACTGCGGAGCCGTCATCTCGCCCAGACCTTTGTAGCGCTGAATGATGTAACCCTTCTTCCCCTGCTCGAGAACGTAGTCGAAGAGCTCCCGCAAAGAGGCATTGTCGAAAGAATTCTTGCCGTCATTCAGCAAAATCTTCGAACCCTCTTCATTAGAGCCCGGCTCTTCATCTTCATCGGCCGCCGCTTCGCCCGCGCCTTTTTTCGCCTGCTGCTTGACCTCCACAATATATGGAGGCTCCAAATACTGTTCGATCAGCTTGAACTTGGCCGTGAGCTGCCGGCATTCCGCGGTCGATACCAGTTCCCAGTTAATGACGTGCTCTGCCCCCTGCGAATCGACGTAGCGCACTTCCCACAAATTATGGTCTTCGTCAAAGCGGCTCTCAATTTCCTTGAGCGGCTGGCGCGCATTGCGGTCTCCATCCATACGGCTCACCACACCCGTGGTCTTCCGTTCTTTCTGCAGCCGGTTCAGTTCCTTTTCCAGCTTCTCAATCTTCTTCGACGGATTTTTCTTGTCGCCCTCAAAATCCGCATGCTTCGAGAGATCAAGCCGCGGCAGCAACTCGGTAATCGCCTCATCGCGCAGCCTTTTGTTGACCTTGTCGAAGAAGTTCAGATACTCCTTCAGCACGCTCATGAACTTCGTCAGGTTCGCGCCGTCGATCTTGGCCGCGCCTTCGCCATAACGCACGACCAGCCCATCGGCCGCGCGCTTGAGCATCACTTTGTCGAAGGCGTCATCGTCCTTGATGTACTGCATCGACTTGCCCTTTTTGATCGAGTACAACGGCGGCTGCGCAATAAACACGTTTCCGCGCTTAATCAGCTCCTGCATATGGCGGAAGAAAAAAGTCAGTAATAGCGTGCGGATGTGCGACCCGTCCACGTCGGCGTCGGTCATCAGAATGATCTTCCCGTACCGCACCTTGGTGGGATCGAAATCGTCTTTCGCAATGCCCGTGCCCAGCGCCGTGATCATGGCGCGAATTTCCTCATGCGCCAGCATCTTGTCGTAGCGCGCTTTTTCAACGTTAAGAATTTTTCCTTTGAGTGGCAGAATCGCCTGGAATCGCCGGTCGCGCCCCTGCTTGGCTGTCCCGCCTGCCGATTCACCTTCCACCAAAAACAATTCGCACCGGTTCGGATCGCGTTCCGAACAATCCGCCAACTTCCCCGGCAGTCCGCCGGAATCCAGCGCTCCCTTGCGCCGCGTTAAGTCTCTAGCCTTGCGCGCTGCCTCGCGTGCCCGCGCAGCGTCCACGGCTTTGTTGATAATCTTTTTCGCGACCGTTGAGTTCTGTTCGAAGAACGCGCCCAGCCGCTCGTTCACAAACGCCTGCACTACCCCGGCAATATCCGAATTCAGCTTGCCCTTGGTCTGCCCTTCAAACTGAGGCTGCGGGAGCTTCACGCTGATTACGGCGACCAAACCCTCGCGCACATCGTCCCCGGTCAGATTTTCCTTCACATCTTTGAACAGCCCCATCTGTTGCCCGGCATAGTTAATGGTCCGCGTCAACGCCATGCGGAAGCCGGAAAGATGCGTGCCTCCGTCGACCGTATTGATGTTATTGGCAAAGCTGAACACCGACTCCGAATATGCGTCGTTATATTGCAGCCCAATCTCCATGACCACGCCATTGCGCTCGGCTTCCATGTAGATCGGCTTGTCGTGCAGCACCTGCTTGCCGCGGTTCAAATGCTTGATGAATTCCGCGATGCCGCCGTTGTACTTGAACTCGGTATGCTTCGGCTCACCCGTCTTCGCGTCGGTGGCGCGCTCATCGGTCAGCGTGATCAACAGCCCTTTATTGAGGAATGCCAGCTCGCGCAGCCGCTGCGCCAGCGTGTCGTAGTTGTACTCCGTCGCGGTAAAAATACTTCGATCCGGCAGAAAATGAACTTTCGTCCCGCGCCGCTTGGCCGCGCCCGCCTTCTTCATCTTGCTGGTGGGCTCGCCCTTCGAATAGGTCTGCTCCCAGGTCGCGCCCTCGCGCCAGATTTCCAGCTCAAGCTCTTCGCTGAGCGCATTCACGCACGAGACTCCGACGCCGTGCAATCCGCCCGAAACCTTATATGTGGACGAATCAAATTTCCCCCCGGCATGCAGTGTGGTCATCACCACCTGCGCCGCGGAAATCTTCTCGCCATCAATCACCATGTCATCCACAGGAATGCCGCGCCCGTCGTCGATCACCGTGATTGAGTTATCGAGGTGAATCGTGACTTCAATCTTGGTGGCAAATCCCGCCAGCGCCTCATCCACGGAATTGTCGACGACTTCATACACCAGATGATGTAGCCCCAGATCTCCCGTCGATCCGATGTACATCGCGGGACGTTTGCGCACCGCTTCCATTCCGCCGAGCACCTTTATCGAATCGGCGTTATAGTCGCTCTTGCCTCCGCCGCTGTTGCCGTTACCTCCGGCTATCGGCGTGACTGGGGTTTTTGTTTTGCTTTCTGCGATCTCTGTATTGATCTCTTTAGTGGCCATGAAGCTCCGTGGAGCGTGCCCGATTTCTGACGCGAAACTTCAGTCAATCCTACCCGTTATCCACTCCCTCAACCCGCTCGTGAGCGGCTCTGGATTCGATCGGACGAACTGACTTCAAGTGATTGAAATTTCTTGTACTTAGGCTCGTTTTACGACTAACAAATTATACCATGAAATCTGGCTTTCATGAGTCGTAAAACCCGCGAATCTCCTCTATAAACCAGGTATTTCCAAAAGCATTCCAGAGGACCAAATCGGTTCCGGCTTCGCGGTTTTAATCAGTTCGATTTCCGGCACCTCACGACGCTCCCTCGCCATCTAACCTCGGAGCCCTGTTAAAATATCGGCAAGGAGATACCGACTTAAAATGGCCGTTCCCGTATCCCAGATGTGGACCGTTTCGAGCTATGTCCTCAAACAAAAGCTCGCCGGCCGCAAGCAGTATCCCCTTGTGCTCATGCTCGAACCGCTCTTCCGCTGCAACTTGGCCTGCGCTGGATGCGGCAAGATTCAATACCCCGCCCACATCCTGAAAAAAGATCTCTCTCCGGAAGAGTGCTTCCGAGCCGTCGACGAATGCGGAGCACCGATGGTCTCCATCCCTGGCGGCGAGCCGCTCATGCACCCCGAGATCGATAAGATTGTTGATGGCCTGGTCGCACGCAAGAAATATATCTATCTCTGCACCAACGCTCTGCTGCTGAAAGAAAAGATTCATCTTTTCCAGCCCAGCAAGTATTTGACCTTCAGCGTTCACCTCGACGGCCAGCGCGAAGAGCACGACCTAGCCGTCTGCCGCGAAGGCGGATACGATATTGCGCTCGACGCCATCAAAGAAGCCCTTGCCCGTGGCTTCCGAGTTACTACCAACACCACGCTCTTCGACGGCGCCGATCCCAAATCCGTCCGCGCCTTCTTCGACGAAATGATGGACCTCGGCCTCGAAGGCATGATGCTTTCGCCGGGATATTCCTACGACAAAGCTCCCGACCAAAAGCATTTCCTCGGTCGCGCCCGCACCCGCCGGATGTTTCGCGCGATCTTGTCGAATCGCAAAAAGAGCTGGCGCTTCAATCTATCGCCGCTGTTTTTGGAATTCCTCATGGGCAAGAAAACCTACCCCTGCACTCCGTGGGGCATGCCCACCTACAATATTTTCGGATGGCAGAAACCCTGCTACCTGCTCCAGGACGGTTACGCCGAAACCTTTGCCGAGCTGCTCGCGACCACCAACTGGAGCAACTATGGCACCGAATCCGGCAACCCGGCCTGCGCCAATTGCATGGTCCACAGCGGCTACGAAGCTTCCGCGGTCAACGCCACCTTCAGCTCGCTGTCAGGATTTCTAGCCACAGTAAAAGGCACGCTGTTCACAAGCTATCGCGACAAAGAAGCATTGCGCATGCTGGACGAACCGCCCGCGCCAATTCACCCGCTGGTGCAGATCGCGACGCCGTCCACACCCATGCACGAAACCCGAGCATAGTCTCCGTGTCACTCTGTGACACCTCTGTGGTTAAGATTTTGACTTTGATTTTGAGTCGGCCTTAAGAAAATGACAGGCAAAGAATCCGGCCACATCGATCACGAATCCGCTGAATCTGTCCCTCACGCCAATCCCGACGCGCTCGAACTCGCTCCCGGCACCGTCCACGAGAAACTAGAAGGCTGGATTCCGCAACTCGCCACCGACGAAGAAATTCGCGTGGCCCTGGAAAAAGCCTTTGACTACCGGGGCGACGTCACTCTCATTCGCAAAGACGGCTCCAAAATCGAAGGCTACATTTTCGACCGCCGCACCGGCGCCACGCTGAAAGATTCCATCGTCCGCCTCTACCCCAAGAACGCGAACGAAAAAATCTCAGTTCCCTACGCCGAGATCGCCGCGCTGGCCTTCACCGGCCGCGACACCGCCGCCGGAAAAAGCTGGGAAGCCTGGATGAAAAAATACGCCGCCAAAAAAGCCGCCGGCGAAACCAACATCGCCCTCGAACCCGAACCGCTGGATTAATCAGCTTTCAAGCAACTCTGCATCAAGAGTGTATTGTCATCCTGAGCGAAGCGAAGAACCTCCTCACCGCTGCTCCCTCGTCCCACGCGAGCACGCCGAATCGCGCAGCGCCGAATCACCCTCCCGCGCCCCGCTCCCACGGTGCCGGCACCTTCACCCAAGCCATCCCCGCCGCCTTCGCCGCCTGAATCCCCATTTCGGTATCTTCAAACACCAGACACGCTTCAGGCGCCACTCCCAACCGCGAAGCCGCCAGCAGAAAGGCTTCCGGATCGGGCTTGCTCTTTTCGTAATCCCCTGCGCAAACCAGCGTATTGAATCGATCGCTCAACTTCAGCGTTGCCAAAGACTCCGTCACCGACTCGCGCGTGCTGCCCGACACTACCGCAGACGGAATCCTCCCACGCGCGGCCTCAATGTGCTCCAAAACTTCCGGCACAGCCGTAAGCTCCGGCAGCAAATCGAAATAAAGATTCTCTTTCCGCCGAGCAACCACATCAGGCGGCATACTCAATCCTTGTCTTTGGTTGAGCGTAGAAATAATCTCGACCACCGGCATCCCGCCCCACTCGTAAAACAACTTTTCCTCGAACTCGCAATTCCATTCGGCCAGCGCCTTTTTCCACGCCTTGTAATGCAGCGGCATCGAGTCGGCAATGGTACCGTCGCAGTCGAATAAATACGCTGTAAACTTTCCTTCAGGAATTTTTAACTTCATTCCGCTCAATTGCCTCTCTCGTATTTCGCTGGTAGTATTTCTGCTGATCGTATTTCGCTGACCAATTTCGTTTAGTGCGCCGACGCTTTCGGCCCCCCTGCAAAATTCAATCCGCCAATTAATTCCTCGATCTCATCTTCGGTCCCGCCAATAAAGGTGAACGACACCACATACCCCCGCGCCAGCATCGCCAGCGTCGACTGCATCAGCACTCGCTTGCCTATGTCTTCCTGAAAATCCCCGCGCACTAAGTTCTTGGTACCAATCGCAAATTCGTACGGCTCGTTTGCGATGTCAAACCCTCGGTCCTCGGCAATCTCGGTCACCGGACCAAAATATTGCGCCGCCTCTTTCAGACCCGGATAAGCCGACACATTTTCCACCGCAATCACAACGGAAGAATTCACGTCCTCGCCCCGCGCCTCCGGCGGTCTCGAAAACGTCGCCAGCAGCACATGCCCGGTGCCGGCGGCCTTGGATTTTTCTCCGCTCTCGTCCCCTGCATCATCTTGCTGAGAATTCATCTCATCGGTTCGTAATACCCACCCCGCGGGAATTTTGCAGGTGAATCCAAATTCCGCATTGCGATAAATTCCGTTCTTCACCGCTCCGGTATCCAGCCGCGAATCCGCCGCAGCCGCGGGTTTCGTAGGATGTTTTGCCGACGAGGATGAAGAACTAGAAGATGTCGATTGCCCGGAAGCTAGGCTGGCTGCAGCAATTACCAATGCGAAACTGAGGAAAGAAAAAATCAGGAAGCTGGAACGAATACGCATCCCCTCAATGTTACAGGAAGGAAATCGATGGATGCTTACCCTGGTCGGCTATTGCATCGTCCATCATCGATCAAAACAATTATTCGCCGCTCGCGCGCCGTCCAGCACTGCCCTTATGATCCGCAGGATACAGCACCACGCAACGGTCGCGCCCCTCGCCGTCGCTCTCCGTACGAAGATCGGCTTCATCGCGCAGCGCCAGGTGCACCATCCGCCGCTCGCGGGATGACATGGGCGCAAAATAAAACGGCGTCCCGGTCCGCCGGACTTTCTCCGCCGCAACGCTGGCCGACGTTCGCAGCTCCTGGAACCTGAGGGTCCGCTGATTCTTGCAATCGAACGCCAACTTCTCATGCTCGCCCGGCGGCAGCCGCAAAATCTCAAACGCCAGCAACTCCAGCGCGCGCAGCAATTCCCCGCCGCGATCCAGCAGCAGCGAAGAATCCGGCCCCGACAAGTCGACGAAGATCTCTGGCTTCTCCCATTCGCTAATCGCCGGCGGATCGACGACGATTCGATACTTAATGTGAAGGCCACCCTGATTCACGACGGCCTGCAAGAATTCGTTAATACGGTTTGCGGCGGCAACTTTATCCATAGTGAAAACTCTTAAATAAAAGGTGTTAGCTCTTACGGGCTAGGCTAGCCAAATTTCATTCGCTCGCAGCATTCATTTTTGCTTCAAGCCTCAAAGTAAGACCTACCGCCTAAAATCTGAAACCTTATTTTTCTCTCTTCCTCGCCCGCTTCTCCATCATCTCTCTCATCTCGCGGCCCAGGCTGGTCCGGTTCATCACCGCCTGCTGTACCATCGAAATCAAATTCGTCTCGGCATAATAAAGGTTCAAGCCGGCGGCCAGATTGAAAAAGATGAAGCCCATCATCAGTGGCATCATCACCGTCATCATCTTCTGCTGCGAGGGATCCATGCCCGCCTGTGGCGTCATCCGCTGCATGGCAACCATGCTCACCACCATCACAATCGGCAAAATAAAATAAGGATCGCGCGCCGATAGATCGTGTACCCACAGCCAATGCGCGTGCCGCAGATCCAGCGCATCCCGTAGCATGCTGTAATACGCCCACAAGAAAGGCAGTTGGATGATCATCGGCAAACACCCGCCCGCCGGATTCACCCCTTCTTTCTTGTAAATCGCGCTGATCTCCTCGTTCATCGCCGCCTTGCGAGGATCGCGCAAACTGTACTTCTTATATTTCTCCTGGATCGATTTGATCTGCGGCGCCACGCGCTGCATCTTCAGCATCGACTTCATCTGCGTAATCCGCAGCGGCAGCAGCGCAACCGTGATGATCAAAGTCTGGATCACGATCGCCCATCCCCAGTTAGGCACAACGTGCTTGTAAGTCCACTTCAGCCACAGGAAAAGTGGTTTGGCCAGAATTTCCAGCCGCCCGAAATCGACGATCTCGCCAAGATTCGGCTCTCCATTCCGGATGGTCGGCACCGGAACCGCGTCCAGTGATGCCAATTCCTTCGGCCCAACATACATGCGCTCCGCGGTCGGCCCATGCAGTTCGCCCATTGCCGCGCCCAGCACATCTACTCTTGTCAGTTCACTCGCCCCCGGCTTCTGCGGAACCTCCTGGGAATTCCGCAGCGTGATCAGCGCAACTCCCGTGGGATCTTCCGGAATAAATACCGCCGTGAAGTATTGATCCCCTACCGCGGCCCACTCGAACTGCCCGGTCAGCGTATTTCCCCCGATCACGCTCTTCACCAGCAGCCGCTGCGTATATTTGGGGAAGATAAACATGCTGCGGTCGGTCGAGGAGTCGTTGTGGTAGTCAACGCGCGAGGCGGCATAGGAAGCCGGAGTCTGCTCATCTCCAAATCCCGCAGGCCACGCCGGCGCGGTAAAAACTTCCGCGCCCTTGTAAGTGACCGACGTCTCAATCTGCAAAGCGTAGCTCTGATCGAAATGCAGCGTCTTGCGGACTTCCAAATCCTGATCGGCGTATTCAAACGTGATTTGTGCCGGAGCGGTTTGCTGGCCCTCGCTCGAGACCACATACAAAACCGAATTCAATTTATTGCGCAGCGCCTCGTCATAGGTCCACAGCGATAGCGGATACCCGTACTTTTGCGCGGCCTGCGAATTCACCAGATCGAGCGGACCATTCTGCGCATCGTTATTAAATTTCTTCAGGATCCACGATTTCACCTGCGCGCCGCGGTTGGTGAACGTGACTTTATAAAGATCGCTCTCGATCACCGTCTCGGATTCGGAAGCAGCCTGCTTATTAGCGGCCGTGGCGATTTTGCCTGAACTGGAAGAAAATGCGGAAGAACCGGCATGTGACGATCTCGCACTCGTAGCTGGAGCGCTGACTGAGGGCGGCAAAATTGCCGCGGAACGCGGCGCGGTTTGCTCCGTTGTTTCGGCTTTCTTCGGTGCCGCCGGCGTCGGCATGTATTTCTTCAACAGCGGTTGAAAAACCATCAGCACGACAAACGTCAGCAGAAAAACCAGCATGAGCCGCCGCTCGGACCCAGGTTCTTGCTGCTGCGGATTTTTATAGTCGGCCAAAGTTTCCTTAATGCCTCAATTTCTGATCGCGTTAATCTCGGTCGCGTTCGCTCCGCAATTCTCTACGGCTGCATCTCCCGCCGCACCATTTCCGGCTGCACCACCGGATCGTATCCCCCGCGCACAAACGGATGACATCGCAGCACGCGCCCTATCGCCTTCAGCCCGCCCCGCACCGCGCCATACCGCTCCACCGCTTCCATTGCGTATTCCGAACAGGTCGGCACATAGCGGCACGCGGGCGGCAACAGGGGCGAGATCGCCCACTTATAAGCCCTTAGCAATCGCAGCACCGCGAATTTAGCGCACTCCATCATGCCTCGTGTGGCGCGGGCGCCCCCGCCCGCGAGTCTTTGGAAATAACACCGTTCGCACTCAACTTCTGCTCAATTACTTCAAACGCTCGCCTAACTTCCCTCACCACATCCTCAAACTCGGCGCTCAAAATCGTCTTCTTCGGATTAATCACCACATCCGCCGAGACCCCGTTCACCGGGCGCGTCATCCGCACTGCTTCCCGCAATCTCCGCTTCATCCGGTTCCGCTGCACCGCCCCACCCAGCGCCCGTCCCACGGTAAACCCAATTCTCAGCCCGTGTGGCGCAGGCGGGTGTGGAGCGGGCGCCCCCGCCCGCTTCTTTTCGGAAGCTAGCAAATCCGTCGTCGCAGCCTCCACCCGCGCCCAATAAAAAACAGTCATGGTGGCGGAAAAATGCCGTCGCCCCTGTTTGTATACACGCTCAAAATCCGCATGGCGCAACAGCCGGGCCTCGCGCGGAAATCGTGCTGCCTTCTTCGCTGGCATGGAATCCGGCCCCGTCCGCAGCGCGGCCTCCGCCATCAAGCCATTCGGCTGAAACAGATCGCTGGGTGTCTCCGCTATTAATGTGAGCGGCACTGGAAAAAGCTACTCGCGGAATCCGGGCTTTACGGAAACCCGCTTCCGCCCCTTGGCGCGGCGGCGCGATATCACCTTCTGGCCGCCCTGGGTCTTCATGCGCGTACGAAATCCGTGTTTCTTGACTCGCTTGCGCCGGTTAGGTTGGAACGTTCGCTTGGGCATGAAAGATACTGACTCCTGACTCCGTCAACGGTGTAAAGGCAAACGATGAGTATAAATGACGAAGCGCCATCCCGGCAAAGCCAGATCGAGGATAGATATGGAGGCTGTGAAAGTTCCCACCCCCTGCCAAAAAGCTCCGTTCTGACTTTGATCCCGGCCGCTGCCCGTTCCCGCGCCGTTGCAGGCCCGCGCAAGGGATATCACCGGCTACTAAGGAAAGGCCTGTCGAGCCCCTGCCCCAATGGGCTCTGATGGGTTCAGCGGTCATGACGCCCTGACACACACACTCCGACCCCAGCTATACTCCGGCGGGAGGTAATCCCATGCGCAGCACAAAGCTGTTGTTGACTCTTGCTTTTCTATTTTCGTGCATAGGAAAAGTAGCCTTGGCACAGCAGCCTGCGCCAGTGCATGCGACGGTGCATGCGACGGTGAAAGTTACTCGACTTTACACCGGGGAAGATGGCCTGAGTCATCTCAAGCAAGAAAGCGTGAAATTTTCTGCGGTCCCGGGCGCGCCGAATACCTTGGAGGAGTCAGAGCCAGTCCTCATGAAAAAGTCTTACGTGGTGCGCATTGCTCCGGGCTTCTTTGAAGGGTGGCATAACGCGGATGTACGACGGTACGTGATCACGATCAGTGGACGCTCCGAAATCGAGGTCGCGGGTGGGCAGAAACTTATTGCCCGGCCGGGTCAAGTCGTGCTGGCAGAAGACTTGACTGGCAAAGGCCATACATTCCGCGTTCTTGGCGAGAGCGACTGGGTGGCTCTGTTTGTGGACATGGAAAAATGAGCGGTGGACATGGAGAAATGAGCGAGCGGACGTGGAAAAACGAGCGGCGGTTTGCGGCACAATCTTCTCGCTGCATCATCCTGCTGCACCGCCGCCGCGACAGTTATATCGAAGGCACTTGACACGCCCAACGTTCGGCGTTTGAATCAGCGAGCGATAAAAATTTTCGATGAAGATTTCCGTGCGACGAAAATTTTTTCGTGCTACCATTCGGCACTGTTCGGGTTTAAAAAATTCTTGTTCACCATGGCAACCGCGCACCGCACATTCGGCGCAATCCGCAGTAAACTTAAAGCTCAATTGGCAAGTCGTTAAACGCACTTATTAACAGGCGCCCTCAGCCAGCCGCCGGGACGCCACGGCGGGTATTTCATAAACTATGTCAGTGACAGGCACAACTCTTTCCCCGAATCCTGGTCCTAATCCATGGATGCGCATCCTCGATGCGCTCGAAAAAAAGATCAACCGGCACTCTTACGATACCTGGCTCAAGCCCACGCGTTACAGCCACTCCAGCGGTGGAGTTCTATTCGTCCGCGTTCCCACTGTCGAATTCCGCCACGCCGGCGACAAGTACGCCGACCTCATCCAGGAAGCCATCGATAACCTCGGCCTCGATTTCAACGACGTAAAGTTCGTCACCCCCGAGGACGATCCCGCTGCCACCGCCGTGCGCCACAACGGCGGCCTCTCGGCGCCGCCGGTTTCTTCCGCGCCCGCGCAGGCCCGCTTCGATTGGGATGGCGCCGCACAGCTCAACCCGCGCTATACGTTCGATGCCTTTGTGATTGGCTCCGGCAATCAATTCGCCCACGCCGCCTGCCAGGCCGTCGCCGAACGCCCGTCCAAAGCCTACAACCCGCTATTTTTGTACGGTGGTGTCGGAATGGGAAAAACCCACCTGATGCAGGCCATCGGACATGAGGTCAAGCGTCGCCAGCCCCAGGCCGCCATCTGCTACGTCTCCAGCGAGAAGTTCACCAATGACATGATCAACTCGCTGCGCTACGACAAGATGACCAGCTTCCGCGATAAATTCCGCGGCGTAGATGTTCTTCTTGTCGATGATATCCAGTTCCTTGCCGGCAAAGAGCGTACCCAGGAAGAATTCTTCCATACCTTCAATGCCCTGCACGACACCATGAAGCAGATCGTCATCGCCAGCGATCGCTCTCCCAAAGAGCTCGCTGAGATCGAAGACCGCTTGCGCAGCCGTTTCGAGTGGGGCCTGATCGCCGATATTCAACCGCCGGATCTTGAAACCAAAGTCGCCATTCTGCAAAAGAAAGCCGAGCAGGAAAAAGTAACCCTGCCCAGTGATGTGGCGATGTATGTGGCGCAGAATATCCGCTCGAATGTCCGCGAGCTCGAAGGCGCGCTCATTCGTTTGGTGGCTCACTCCTCCCTGATCGGTGCCGAGATCACGCTTCCCTACGCGCAGCAGGTCCTGAAAAATTTTATCGACTCGCAGGCCCGGAAGATTACCATCGAGTCCATTCAGAAAATGGTCGCCGAACAATTCGGCCTGCGCCTGGTTGAAATCAAAGCCAAAGACAATTCCCGCGCCATCGTCTACCCGCGCCAGATCGCCATGTATCTTGCCAAGCATATGACGGAAGCGTCGCTGCCCGAAATAGGCCGCCAGTTTGGCGGCAAGCATCACACCACCGTTCTGCACTCCGTCGAAAAAATCGAAGAGGTTCGCAAGAACGACAAAGATTTAAACAGGCTGCTGAATAAATTGACTGAGCAATTAGGCGGGTAGGTGTGGCGATTTCTGACTTTTGCACGGTGCAGCGCAGTCTTCCTTTTTCAAGTCTGTGAATGTCATGTGGAAACTGTGCAAGCCCCGGTCGAAATCAGAAGTGTGGCAATCTTCTTGTAGGGTCTCCGCCAACTTCGGGACCGATTTCTCACACGAAGGGCTGGTCCCCAAAGCGGTGACAATAGGCCGGTTGCCAAAGTTTTCCACTTCTCCGAACCGCCTACTGTTACTGCTGGTTTTATAGGTTTTATATTTGATATAAGGGAAGTAATAAAAGTAGCAGGTGGACGGAAGGATCGAAAGGGTTTTTGGAGAGCAAGAATTTTGAGAAGGGTACGGCTGAAGCCGTGCCAATAGGCCGCTCTAAAGATTTGGGCTTTAGCCCCTGAGGATTGCGGGAGATAATTATGCCGGTGGAAGCGCCCGTAGCAGTCGGAACGTCGGTAGGAACTATGGAAATTACCGTCAGCAAGTCGGAGTTGCTGCGCGAACTCACCGCCACGCAAGGCGTGGTCGAACGCAAAACCACCATCCCCATTTTGTCGAATTATTTATTCGAGGCCTCCGATGGCAAACTCTCGCTCACTGCCACCGACCTCGACCTCAGCCTGCGCACCTCCTGCAACGCCAAAGTTAAAAAAGAAGGCTCCTGCACCATCCCTGCGCGAAAGCTTTACGACTACGTAAAACTCCTGCCCGATGCCGACATCACCATCAAACTTTTAGACAATCACTGGGTCAGCATTCGCTGCGGCCGGTCGAATACAAAAATGGTGGGCATGGCGAAATCGAATTTTCCTAGTCTGCCCGCATTCCCCACCGCCGGCGTAATAAAAATTCCCGGCCAGGTTCTGCGTGGTTTGATCGCCCGCACCGGCTTCGCCATCTCCAGTGAGGAGTCGCGCTACACGCTGAACGGCGCGCTTATGCTGCTCAAGCCCGAATCCATCACTATGGTCGCCACTGACGGCCATCGCCTGGCCCACTGCGAGCGCAGCGGAGAAAAATTCGAGGGCGTTTCCGGCGAAATGAAAACCCTCGTTCCCAAAAAAGCCATGGACGAGCTCAAATCCCTGCTCGACTCCACTGACGCCGACACCATCGAGTTCGCCAAAGACGATTCCACGCTTTTCTTCCGCATAGGCTCGCGCCTGCTTACTTCGCGCCAACTCACCGGCCAGTTTCCCAACTTCGAAGCTGTTCTACCAAAAGACAATAACAAAAGCATCGCCCTCAACAGCGACGATCTGAATGCCGCCATCCTCCGTGTCGCCCAGTTCGCCGACGAACGCTCCCGCGCCGTCCGCATGAAACTTGAAAAAGGCGAAGTCAAACTTTCCGCGTCTTCCACGGAAGCCGGTGAGTCCGAAGATTCCATCGAAGCCCCCTACGACGGTGAAACTCTCACCATCGGCTTCAACGCGCAATACCTCGTCGACTTCCTCAAAGCCTCTGGTACCGACGAAGTCCGCCTCGAACTGAAAGACTCCCAATCCGCCGGCCAACTCCGCCCCGCTGAAGGTGACGACTACAAATACCGCTACATCGTCATGCCCATGCGGATCTGAAGTGAAATGGAAAAACCTGGGTGCCCCATTTCTCGTGTCCTTTGCGAGAAGTGGGCCGTCACGCGGCTAGCACAACCGTTAAGCCGGAAAGATTCCAGGGGTTGGCCCTTCCGCGCTTGACCTCGCACCTGTCATAAATTGACCCATCCTGGTTGTTTGCCTGTCATCCTGAGGCGACGGTTTGGTCGCCGAAGGATTTCTGCACTTGTCCCTTCACCCGCCGCTTGACCTCAGCCCCCGCCTGTCATAAATTGGCCCATCCTGGTTTTTGAAGGAGATTCCCATGCTAGACGGCTTCAAAAAATTCATCCTGCGCGGCAACGTCGTTGATATGGCGGTCGGCGTGGTCATCGGCGCAGCCTTCGCGGGCGTGGTCGGCGGGCTCACCTCGGCCTTTCTCAATCCTCTGATCAAGCTGGCATCAGGCGGTGGCGAAAAGTTTTCGACGTTGCAGTTCACGATCCACAATGTCGCGTTCCCTCTGGACAATTTCATCAATGCCTGCATTTCGTTTTTTCTGATCGCTGCCGCTGTCTATTTTTTTGTAGTCCTGCCGGTCAACGCCCTCATCGCCCGCATGCACAAAGGCGAGAAGCCGCCCGACCCCACCACTAAGAAGTGTCCAGAATGCCTCAGCGAAATCCCCATTGCCGCTCGCCGCTGCATGTACTGCACCCAGCCCGTGCTGGGGAAGGTCGCCTAGACTGGGCGGCTAAAAGCGCCGCAATCGCACCAAGAGAAGGATCAGAGCACCCAGAAGGGCGAGAATCGCGGGCGCACGCCGCAGTACCCGCGTCTCCGTTCTTCTGCTGGCTTCGCCTGGCGGCAGAATGTCGATCACCTGGATTCGGGATTGCCCTTTGAGATTGGGAAACAGGTAAACCGGAATCACTGTGCCCGGAGGGACTGAATCATTGAGTTCCGCTTGATCGCCCGGCCTACGCTTGAGGTAGGGAACCAAATCCATCCATTCTTTCTCGCCTTCCACCATCCCACTCGCATAAACCGAGATGTCGGGCCCATGCATGCCAGCGCTATTCTGATAGTAAGAACGAATCACATGAAAGGTGGTGGCGTGATAGGGCTGTCCCTGCACGCGTTTGAAAGCAATATGCGCGTTCATGAAAGTGACGATGCCAAACAGCAGGCAGGCCAGGAAGGCGAGGCCCAATATTGCGATGGTGAGATCCAGGAGCATTACCCTGATCGGTCGGGAAGACTGCGCACGAGGAAAGGAACGAGGTGCCGAGTTCGCCATAATTCGTGCGGATGCTAATTATCCAATCCTCAAGAGTTTCACACAACATGAATCGCCGGCTCGCCAAACCGCTGAATCGCCAGCAGCGTTAAATCGTCGAAACGCGCTCCGCGGTTTTCGAAGGAGCGCAGGTCCTCCAGGCAGCAAGCAATGAGCTCCGCTGGAGGCCTCACCGATTGCTGGCGCACGAGTTGCATCACGCGGTCCACGCCGTATTCGTTTTTCGCATCGCTGGCTTCCGACAGGCCGTCGGTATAGAGAAACATTGTGTCGCCGGCTTCCATGTGCAGGCGGGTGACGGAGAACTCCAGCTCATAAAACATGCCCAGCGGCAAACCCGTGGATTCGATGCGCAGCACTCCGCTTTTTCCAACCACGATCACGGGTAAGTGTCCGGCATTATGAAGCTCGACCTCGCCTGTAGCCTTCGCATGGCCGCACACAACCGTGGCGTATTGTCCAGCTAACGCGCTTTCACAGAAGACGCGATTAGCTTGCGAGACCATCTGCTCCAGGGGCAGAGCCATTTTAGTCAGGCTGCGGAACAGGGCATGGAGTTGCGCCATCAGCATGGAAGCGGCCACGCCCTTGCCTGAGACATCGCCCAGCACGAAGAAGAGCTGCCCATCGGACGGGATCAAGTCGCAATAGTCGCCGCTCACCGGACCAACCGGCTCGTAATGATAGCTGGTCTCCCAACCGCCGGCCCGGAGCCCGATTTGCGGCAAAAGGTTGCGCTGCAGCTGCGAGGCCAGGTCAAGGTCCCGCTGCAGCGCATCGCGCTGCGGTAGAGTCAGATGGTCAAGGCAGTAGCGCACCAGCGGATCGGCCAGCAGTCGATCCGCTTCCACCGTGTCATGGCATGTTTCGCACAGCCCATAGCTGCCTTTATCCATGCGCTCCAGCGCCGAATCCACTTCCCGCAAAAGACCAGCTAGAACCGCCTTTTGCGGCGCAAAAGCAATCGCCTTTTCCAGGCGGTGTTTGCGCTCCAGCAGTTGATTGTTCAGGAATGCGATCTCCGACGTAACCATGACACCCCCCGCTGCTTACGCGCTATTCAAAGGTAATCTTTAAATTGGATTGTGGCGACCCAGCTTTCGATGCGCGATGATTGTGGCTCGATCCAATTGTCGGCGAGGCATCACGGATTCGGACTGGTTGACGATGCCTATACCAAGGACACGGCAGAACGAGATCGTCAGGCCGGTCGTTGCTCAGTTTTAAGGGATTAGAAATGCACGTCAATGAACCGCGAGTAGTTTGTGAGTGGCCGAAAAAGCTGTAGAAAAATCTCCATCACACGCATTGACCCGACCATCCGGGGTTTTAACTATGGTCGCCCGTTCCCCACAGTAATCCTGTTCTCGAGCCAAACGTCCGCCGCGCCTGCTGCATCTTCTTGGAAGAAGCTGATAGCCGCCATTTGGAGTGCAACAGAAAGCGGTGAATCCGGTAGCGCAGCGACGTGTCGATAGCGAGGCGCCTGTGGTCCTGGGAACTCTGCAGGGCGCTCGAATCCATGGCCAGCTTGCGGGGATGCTGATAGTAATCCGCCATTTTGCCGGCGCTCATGCCCGGAGTCGCCAACCAGCCTGGGACGCACTCTGAGAGCACATCCACGTCCGTCATCACCTTGTCCAGGCCCCGGCCCGTGGCTGGGCAAGCGCTCTGGGCTGCGTCGCCGATCATCACCACTCCCGGGACCGGATCGAACTCAGTTTTATAGAGATCCACTCGACTGGATTCCACAGTGCCGGTCACGCGATACTCACCCGTAATCCGGTTCAGCTTTGGCAGGTGGCGCCTGAGCATCGCCTCTGGTTGCTGCATGAACTCACGTACCCACGGATCGCTCGCCGAGCGAAAAATAAAAAGATTGGCTCGCATCACATCGCGAAATTTGAACAGCGTCAGGTAGTCAATACAGGTCGACGGGCTCATGGAGTAGTAAGTAAGCGCGTCAAAACGAAAGGGCTGCGATTCGGCAACGAAATCGAATCCGATGCCGAGGGACTGGTCTTTCTGCACCACCCGGCGGCGCATTCCCAGGTCGGCCAGGAAATCTGCGCGGCTGCCACATGCCAACACCACGAGTTGCGACGTTAGTTCTTCGCCGCCTTCCAGCTTAACCCGTTGCACCTGGTCGCTATTAGAGATGGCTTCCACGCGCCCCACACGGTTCACCACCGTTGCAGGCATTTGCGCGCGTAGAGCATTTACCATCTCTGCGTATTTCAGTCCATATTGTTCGATCGGGCTGGTCTTGAAAACGCGGCCGTCAAAACCTCCCCAGACCTCTCTGACCTGCCCGGCATACGGAAGCAGATGCTCGAGCAAACCGAGCTTGCGCAGCAGCCGTACCTGTTCCTTCTCGATTTTCTCAGCTCTGAATAGCGGCGGGCAGCTGGCGTGGAGATCCACCACGATCACGCGACGACCCTGGCGTCCTAATACAACAGCCAGCGCTGTCCCAGCCAGGCCGCCTCCTACGATAATAATTTCCGCGGAGAGGCTAGCGGAGCCGACTGATCCTAATGGTTTTTCTTTCTCTCTCATTGCGGTTTCGTATGGGGATACAAAAGGGG
>Ga0209530_1000632_pt1 | contig 22166 bp, 56 predicted proteins | sample BlaSpr_A8_Ref_O1_FD_187987 | JGI IMG/M metagenome (GOLD analysis project Ga0209530, IMG submission 187987) | Forest soil microbial communities from Thunder Bay, Ontario, Canada - Black Spruce, Ontario site 2_A8_Ref_O1 (SPAdes) (version 2) | ecosystem: Environmental > Terrestrial > Soil > Boreal...
CGCAGCGGCCAAAACGATCACTTACCCACGCGTTGGCGTCTTCTAAATTATCGAACTGAGAGCCGTCTAATCGTTGTTGACGGGCATCCAGCCCTCCATCGGCCTGGTCACCAACAATCCAGATCGTTTTATCTGTTGCTCTGGAGACTTGTACAGGTATGATCTCCCACGTACGGTAGCGAAAGAGAGGGCCATTCTTGTACACGTATCGTTTCCGCACGATATACCACGTCGTGGTCTCGCTCATAAGCCAACCGCCGCTTCAAACGCCATGTCCGCCGCAGAGTCATCAGTTTTGAGATAGATCATCGTGCTTGCGCCCGATTTATGGCCGAGTCGCGTCTGGACTTCAGGTAGTGTCATGCCACCCGCCAGGCCGATCTTCGCCGTAGCATGCTTCAACGCATGCGGCGTAGCGCGGAACGCGGGGACACCAGCCGCGATACCGATCGATTTGATATGTCGATGCGCCGTTCTACGTGTAAACGGAATCAACCTCTCCCCGACCTTACGGTGCGCGAGAAGGTCTGAGACGAGCCCCGCCTCGTTAGGCAGAAGCTTTTGGATCGTTTTCAGGGATCCTTTCAGCCGTTGAATTATCAGATGGCCGTCAACAAAATTGTTTGATGTCAGTGAAAGAACTTCGCTGACCCGCAGGCCATGGTTGAAACTCAACAAGATCATGAGCCTGTCCAGGCCGACTGATTGATTGACCATCGCCGCCAACTCGTCTTTGTCTAAGAATCTCATGTCAATATCCTACCAAAATAGAGAAACCGTGTCAAGAGTTAAAATCCGTAGCCAGTGGGGAAATTGGCCGTCTTCTGTGCGAAGTTCAGGTTGTCGATGTAGTCCTTCGCCTCTTTGAGCCCGCAATTGACGACGTTGCGAACATGCTTAACGGCATTTATTGTACCGCCTAGTGCACCGCCTTGCCAGGTCTTCAGGTGACTTTTGACGATCGCCAAGTCTATATCTGACAAGATGATATCGCCGTTGGGGCCTATGCCACTCTTCTGTTCGAAGTCCATCGTTGCCTGGGTACCCTCGTTTCGCGATGCTTTCTGTTTCCAGTAGCACGCACGGAGATACCAGTTATATGCGTTCATGCTGGTCTCAAACGGTTCATCGTCGTATGGACCAAAATCCGTCGGCGTGTGCGATCCGATCGACGCATGTTGATATATGGGCGTAGGGGTGTCGGCCTGGGCGTCCTGTAAGTTGGTCGGAGGACAAATACAAGATTTGTCACCGTCGATGTACCTCGAACATTTGGGACAGATCGCCATCAGCACCCTCGTCGAATAGAATTCTCCAGCGTCTTCAGCCGCATCAGTGTCGCTTCGTGTGTCGCCAGTTTCTTGCGCGTCTCGACGACCAGAGCGTCAAAACTTTTCAATGACGCCGTCGTTTCCGCGGTTTTTTCGCCATTGAGCCATTGTACATGTACGCACATGAAATGACCACCGAAATCGGGCGAGTTGATTTCGGTAATAATCCCTGGCTGTAGAGGACGACAGTGTCGATAGACACGGTCGCCTAGTTCAGGTTTATTCGATATGCATCGCGCCATTAAACCCTCCCTGTGACAACGAACCAGACATCCATCCAACACCACCAAGATGCGAGGCAGACGTGCATCATTTGGACTTCGCGAATTCTGTTTCTAACTGCTTTGAAATATCTCACCTGAATACCCTCTTGAGTTTCCCGAATTCTTGGGCATCGCCCGCCTCACGCTCTTTTAGAATGCGTGCGTATCCCTCCTGTGGATGTTCACCAGGGTTGAGGATAACGGGTTCGATGGTCACCAGATAAAGTTGACCTAGGGGCGGCGTCGTATTATCCTGGCCAGTGATAACCAGCGAACCTGATACGGAGGGAGAACCGCCCCAACTCGTATCCGTTTTCAGATTAGTCTGGGTGTAATCAGGATTCGATTTGAAAAAAGAGTTTGCGATCATTATGATTCGTTTCATCCGATCACCGCAGCTTTCCCGCCCGTCAATTCTACGTAATGGGCGCGTCCCCTTATCTTGGCGCGTGGTTGTTTGCCGTTAGGCTTGTACTCAGTATATGTAGGCACGTTTGCGATGATTTCTTCGCATTGAATGCATTGCCCACGAAAATGGACCGTCCAGACGCGAGGATCTCCGCGCTGCATGTTGATTCGGTTGAAGTGCGCGAAGAATCTCCAAGTGTTAGTCACGGAACACTCTCCCCTTCGCCTGTACGAATGTCAAGCTGGGCGAGGCTTTGATTTCTACAGGAGTTGCTTCCTGCAGTTTGACACGCATAATATGTTTGCAATCTTCTCGCGGGTGATTGCGCGTCCAGGACATACAACTGCAAGACCAATCGCCATTCTTCGCGTGGCTGACAGTGTAAGGCTCCGCAGCCGAACCTGAGACGTACCACTGAGCCTCGTACTGACCGCTCGGAGGCTTACGTGTGACAGTGATCTCTTTCTTCTGGTGTTTCATAGGTTCGTCTCCGTACTGAGAGATTTGTGTTTGACCGCCTGACATTGTCGGCAAATCTTGTACAATTTCGATGTATTGGTGGCAAAGCGCGCACCAACACCAATGCCCGCTTTTTATCTTGATGAGTGCATGCGTGCACGTCATTCTTCGACCTCTCGGAATTTCCTGCCTTCAAAGACTGGCATACTAAAATGGCCGTCATTCGCATCCTCAGGAGTCGGCTGGGTAGCGACTTTCTGACTGTCGCCAGGGATATTGTTCCCGTTGTACTTCGTCCACATCAGCAGGCCCATAAATTCCTGTCCACCGACGTCCCGATGCGCGTCGATACGAATGAACTCTTTGTAAAATCGTAGTCTGACAAGGTTCTTGTTGTGGTCTGTGACTTCCATCGCGGCCTTGAGTAATTCGATCAGGCGAGCCGCGTCAACTGTGATCGTAGCTGTCTGGTCTCCAGGCGAAGGGATTGTCACATCATGGTTCGGCACGGTATGCGTGCCCGTCGTTTTCGCGGGCAGCCCCGCGGGCATCTTAGTCGTCTGGTTCACTTTGAGCCGCTTTGAGATCGTCAAAGCTTCGTCGTATTCAAAGATCGCAGACTCAGGATGATCAGGCAACGGTTGAGATGGCAGGCTGACGCGAATGAGTGAGACCGTGTCCGTCGCTGTCACGCCCTTCGGGCCGACGTGAATGTACTTCCAGCGCTTCTCAGTCCCATCCCCGATCGCCCTCAATGCCGCGAAGGCTTTCTTATTCAGGATCCATCTTCGGTCAGACATAAATCCTCCAGCGAACGAGTTAGCCAAAGATTGCGTAAGCGAAAGCAAATCCGCCAATGAAATTCAAAACTGCGACGGTGATTACCAACTGTTGAACTGTCATATTGTCCAGTCTAGGGGAGGACAAAAACTTTGTCAAGCAAATTGGGGAGAACTTTCCAAAAACGTCCTCGCGATCGTACGCGAGGACGTTTTTGGGGAAATAGGTTAATCTATTTCAAATGCCACTTTCCACTCACCAGTAACCAGTTGCTCGAGTACGAAAGTGTGGGAGTACTGGCCGCATTCTAGACCTTTGATAAAGGCCAGCGCTTCGTCTTTTGTCCTGAACAGTTCAAAGTCCATAATCCCTCCGTACCCCTCTGCGGAGCCCTATAGCGAATCCGCCGTGTCTGAGTGCCACCCCGCCCTTGACTCGCTGTCCTGGGCAGGGTAATGGCCAAATTAGGCCCTTTCTAAGTCTCGCTTTATGATCCCGTGGGCAATTGCGAGGCATCCAGGGCAATTTTCGTCGTTGACCCCGCCTTTTGTCGAGACCAGACGGCCCTTGCGGCGACAAAGAGTGTCACCTTGGCTGACGGTGTACCACGTCGAGAATGGTCCGACCCTGATATCATAAACCGTCTGGGATTGAATGTGATTAAACGTCTCGCCCGAAACGACACGCGTCTGGAACGGCAGGAACTTGCTGAGATCTTCGAATTTAATACCGCTCGTCGCCATTTTGATCATCTCCGTTACTACTTCTGATTTAAACATACGTCCTCCTTGAGTTTCATATCTGTGGTCGCATTCCTTTTGCGTCAACTGGCAGCCCTCGCACACACCTTGACAAGGGTTGCCATTGCATGAGATCCCCATTACATATCTCTTTCGTCACGCCATCCCAGCCAAAGCGGGTGACGCGGTCGATCTTTACTACCAGTCGGAAAATACTTGATCTTGATGACCCGCCCGACTAATGATTCTTTGTCATTCCATAACTGCTGGCGTAACTCCTGTGTCATGCCTTGGCCGTTGCCGACTTTGAATTCAACGCCGTCAAACGGCTGGCCAGCGACACCTTTGACATAGAACCCGCCAAGAGTGTCGAGCCCGACCTTGCCCGCCTTCTCTGAACTCCGAGCAGTGCGGCCTAGCTCATTCGTGAAAGCCTCGTTATCATTGTGCATCAGTTCATAGGTTCCGATTATGACCGCCTCGGAGTCTTCGAACCTTTTGAGTTTCAACAGAATCGCCTCTTTCTCAGACGATCGGCCTTGTTTGTATATCCCGTCTAAAGACCGAATCATGACACCCTCGTTACCCTCCGCGAGCGCAGCCGCTTCGAACTCGTCCAACTCTTCGATAGATTTTATCATGACCTGGGGGACAGTCACGATATTATCATTGAAATCTGCGTGATACTCGCGCACGAATCCCGCGACCATTTGAAAACGGGCGGCGAAAGGCGCGTCCGCAAACTTGTCGAAGAGATGCAGGACGATACCGTCTGCTGGTTTGTCGTCACTCATGACGATTGAGACAGTGTCACGGTAGACAGTAGGAGAGCAAGGGTCACCCATGATCAGTTCGCCGTCCAAACCCTCAGGCAGGCCCTTGAAGATCTCCTGTACGTGTATGTTGGGAATCGGCTTGAGTGAACGGCTGAGCAACTGGCCGCCTTGGACAGTAGCCCGAATCCCGTCTAGTTTCTCTGACACGAGGACAGGAAATTTCAGTTTCCCTGTGTCCTTACAGTGACTCGCAAGCATTGGTTTGAATGTCATAAACCATCCTTTTTGAACGCTTCCGCGACCATAGCGTTGAGTGATATTACCACAACTATGGCATGCCGCAATGGCACGAAAGTGCTATACCGCGATGGCCGCCTCGACTTCAGGGTCAATGTCGCGGAATACGCGGCCCTTGCGCTGTACCATCGTGTGTAATGCGGCAGCCGCCTCGCTAAAGCCTTCGGTCAGCCCCAACCGCAGACCGTCATTATTGCGGACCTTCTCAGGATCGACGCCCGCCATCAGCGCCTTCAATTTATCCATCTGTTTCTTGAGATCCGCATTTGATGTGACATTTTTCATGTCAAACGTTGCCAGGAATTCTTGCAGGACGGAGAACTGTTTATCATAAATCTTGCCGAACTTTCCGTCCGCATCAGGCTTGAGTGATTGCGCCAGTTTATCGACCATGACCTGTGCCGAATATGCGAGCGCTTCGTTGACCGCTGCTGTGGCGCTGGTTATAGTCTCTTGCGCCTCGTCCTTCAAAGACTCAGGCAATTCAAGACTGACCAGCATGTAATCAAATGCGAACTCTGCCGCGACCTGGTCTTTCGAAAGATATTGTGTCGCGTCGAATTCACCCTTGAGCAGGAGCATCGACTCGCCAACGCGTTCGTCGTAGACGTCGACAAGCGCCTTGACTAGAGCAGGGCGTTCGACGTCCCTATAAGCTTTCAGGATCTCCCGCACGGCTGGCCCTGAGACAGTCGGCACAATGACCGCGCCAAGTTTATACGGCATCGCGTACGGCATGATTGACTTCTTGATCTGGCCATCGCGGGCTGCAATCATTTTCAACTCAGGAGAATTGAGCAATTTCTTGGCAGTGTGAAACATGCCTTCATTCGCGTTCGTATTCAACGCGACATGTGAAGTCCTGAGGTTGCCCAGACGCGTGCAATTGATCGTCAGGAAGAGAATCTTACTTGCGATGTTGCCTAAATCCTGTTCGTTCGTGTCAGTCATGTTAGTCATGTCACGCTCCGATGAAAAAATTATTTAAAGCTTCGACCTCAGCATCGATCGCGGCCAGTCGATTCGAAAACCGTTGTACCAGTATACCCGCACCGACAGGGCGCATATCGACCCGCCAGAGACATTGCCAAGTCCTCGTCCACGCAGCCAGCGCCGATTCGTCAGAAACGAGTTTACGAATGACCTGGAATGCTAACCGTAGGTATACATTTTCAGGTAAAACAAAACTAGCGCGGGCAGGCGGCGAGTCGGTCAGGTTTAACCGTTTCGCCGCCTCAGTCAGGACCATCTTGCAATTGCCCGCCTCGTCGATGACCAATGTGCATTCGTTCTGCATAGGATGAGAGTACCACAACCCTGGCACGCCACAATGGCACGAAAGTGCCAGAACTGCCAGAACTACTGATTCAAAGTCTTCTTGACAATGCTAGGGGCGTTGAACTCTGTCTTTTTGATCATGCCCGCTGACGATGCGCCCGCAGCCTTCGCAAAACCCTCTACGATCGCGGCGCAACCCTTGCCTGCGAAACCTTCAAGATCGACTTCGACAGACGCGTCTGGATTGATTGTTACAGTGATTTCCTTTGCCATGTCATCCTCCCTATGCCTGCAAGTATTTTACGATCCGTTTTCCATTAACGACCGTGTCAGACTTCAATTTGAGACCCTGGCGGCGAGCCTCTTTGTGCATGCGGGCCGCAGCATAACTCCGCTTCAGACCTGTCATGTACTTGTCATTGTGCTTCCCTTTGTCAAAGTCACTGATGATCGCGGTATACTTCCCGTTCTCACCTTTGACAAAGCCAATGTCGTTTGACGACCCGCCGATATCCTTGCGGCGAACAATGATGTTCGCTTTTTCAGGACGCATATCCCCATGATATCCGTATAGGTTCTGCGGGGTCTCGTGGACTTCGACGTTCGTATACTGGATGACGTCATTCTCAGCCAGCGCTTTGACCAGGCAGTCCTGGTCGTTGAACTCGGTTTCAAATGGCAAAAATGCGCTCATGTTTTCTCCTATCGTAATTTACGTCCACCACTCGTCGCGGCGGTCAAACTGTGGTCAATGACGGTCGTAGTCTTTGTGAATGTATACCGTCCTGGCTTCGATGCTGACAAGTAGCGGTCATTTGCTGACTCGCGCAATTCGTCGATACTGGCCTTTTGTGACACGGTCAATGGTACCACGTACTGTGCCGCTTCGACAAGAGTGATACCGAGTCGGTCCGCCTTGTCACAGAGTGATTCAATCTCGCGACCAGTCCAGCCCTCAGTCTTCCGTACTTCGAAGCCTGCCGTCTGGTCAGGGGTCAGAGCATACTTCTTGATTTTGAGCCCCAGAATGTCTGTTCGTTCAGACTCGTCAGGAGTGTCGAAAAAGAAGATGCCACCTTTCTCAAACCTGCTCAGCAGTTCGGCAGGCAGGCCGCGTAATGAGTTTGCAGTTGCAATCAAAATGATTTGGCCATCGCTAATCGCTTCAACCGTAGCCTCTGCATTCCTCAGATTCTTGCCCGAGTTGCCGACGAGCGAGTCTTGCATGCCCGCGATGTCGAAATTGATGACAGGCTTGCCGAATGACCCGCCGAGACAGTAAATGAAATGCGACTTCGAGGCACCAGGGACGCCGAGACAGAGGATACAGAAAACTTTCTTGTCCTCGACCCAGCTTAGAAAGTTCCCGAGCAGATCCCCCTTGACGCCGCTCGTATCCGTCCCCGCGCCTGCGAATGCTTTCTCGATTTCGTCTACGCGTAGAATGACATTCGCACCGCGCTTGCCGCTCATGATCTTAGATCCGTAGTCAGCAATATTCTTGTTGCCACCCATGTCAGACAAAGTCAGTTCGCCGTCGAAGAATGACAGCCCAGGAGCAGCCGAGATAATCCCTTTCTTGCGGTCCCACAGGCCCTTAACATTCATAGCGCCTGTTTTCTTGGTGATATTCATGGCCAACGCTTGCTCACCAGGGAATGCAGGAATGCCGACTAACGCGTCTCCGCATTGTTCGAAAATCTTCTCACTCGGTTGGGGTGCGCCTGCTTGCGTGTAAATTTCCGAGACGATTGCGCGAATCTCTGTGCGTGTCGGCAACGCCTCTTCCAGACTCAGGACGTCCGAGTTGAGATCAGGCGGGAGTAGTGTGCCGAGCGGAGTCATCAGGATTAGCATCATGCCATTCGCCTTGTAAGGGTCTCGCAGATTCCAAACACCCTGAATAACGAGTGGATCGGTCTCCCAGAAGAGATGCGGGTTCCGCACAAAGAGCATAAAATTTTCGTGCTCAGGACGGTTGACAATCTGCAAAGTGATCGGAAGGTTTGTTGTCGCGGCCTTGTCAATATCCGCGTCCTTCAGCATTTTCATCACAGCCTTTGTCCCCATGTCATTCAGGCCGAGCAGACCGTTGATCGCGTCCCAAATAGCTAGCGGTGTTTCTGGCTCCGCTTTGCCGAGTGACTTGCGAACCGCAGCGACGGTTGACACGCTGTCAGGAGTGTTGACCTTGACCAGTGGCGTGCCGACGTTTCGAGCTTTGACAAAATTTTGCAAAAAATTCACAGTTCACCCCTTTGAACTTTCGTCCAAATGTCCGCTGATTGCCCGTTGACTTCTTTCATGCAGTCGACACAGAGTAGACCTTTCGGGCATTCAGTGCCGCAAACGCCGCAAGTAGAGATTCGCGGCCTATTCTGTTCAATCTTCGCTTCTTTGGTTCCGTAGCCAGCCATAATCTGTACTCTCCTGAACTGTTAAGATATTAGCATCACCCTGAAAATTGACAATGGCACGAAAGTGCTATATGCGCGACCCGCGCAGGCTCATCAATTCTTCGAAGTAAAGACCGTACTCCGCACGGTAACGAATGTCCGCCATCATTGTAGACGTATAGACTAGCGCATTCGTCAAATTACCGCCGAACCGTGCCAAGATTGCCCGCACTTGGATATTGACCGATTGTTTAGGCATGTGCCACCTTCCCAGAACTGTGGTATGATTGCGCTGTCAGATTTCCCTTTGAGTCGAACGTTGTCAAAACGCTGACGCCATCGTGCAGGAGATCCAACCGCAGTTTGTTATCAGGGTACGCTTCAGAGTCGTACTCCGTAGATGCTAGGACGTCTGGTCTCATTACTTGTCCTCCTTGACTAAGTGCGGTTTCATCCAATTGACAGGCAGACGTACACTTCGTCTGCTGGTTCCCCGTCCCAATATGAATTCTTTTCTAGGCTCACCGTGTACGCGGGGAGCGCGTTGTCATAGCCGTCCGCTACTCGGACAGGCATGTTCCGCTTGAGCTTCCTGCGATAGTGTTGCAGTTTTGCAATCAAGCTATCCAGATCATGGAAGTCATTGGCTAGAGCGTCTGGTCTCATCGTTACTCCTTGACAGGCACGACGCGTGTCGTTTTCTGTTCAGTGTCAAACTCGACGGTGATATATTCATCATATTCGATGAACGAGTTGATGAACGCACGATCAACACGCGTCGTAGACTGCACGCCAGGGTCGGTTGAATAGTAGTAAGGATCTTTGAATGTCAACTGGATTTTCATTTATCGGGCTCCTTCGTAGAATTTTAAACCAGCTTCAATCTCAAACAAAATCCCGATCGCGGGATTGATTAGCCACCCCGTACTGTCAACGATCATGAATTGATCTTCGATAGGCAGCTTCGCCAGATACATGCGGGCCGACTCTAGTATGCGTACCGCTTCGTTCTTTGTCATGAGATAATCCTAACACATCCCTGAAATCTGACAATGGCACGAAAGTGCTATACGCTAGGGCTTTAGAATCAATGACTTAGCGTATCCTCTCGGCTTTCTGCTGGACACGTTCATTCTTCCAGATGCGGCCAGAATTCGCCTTGGTCTTGCCTTCGACCCAGGCGTTACCGCTGACAATGACGTCGCCGCTCAACTGTGCTTCGCCTGAGACCTGTGCCGAATCAACGACTGAGACACGTTCGGTCAATTGCGCCTTACCGTAGACCAGCGCATGCGGGCCGACGAAAACAGTGTCATCGACGCGTGCGGTATTCGCGACCCACCCGAGACCGTTGCGATGCTGGTGCTGTTCGTCTGCTTTCAAATGAGAGATCACAGAGCCTCTAGGGCGCGTTTGATATCATCTGACGCGCCAGTTAAGATCACCCAGGGGTCATATGCACCCGCGCCTCGTCCGTTGATCACGTACTTTCGCGCAGACTCCAGCATCGCGTACGCTCCGCGCAATTCCAACGGAGTAGCCGCGGGACGGCGATAAGGACGTTTCGGTGTGTTGACGATGCGCCAACCGCCGAGGGTGCCATTGATTAGCGCTTCGGCTTCTGTGTAGGTGTACTTGCTTGGGTACGCCCACGATTTTTCCCAGACTTTATCCTCACACAACAATTCGATGATGTAAGTTCTTCGAGTTCCCTGAGTTTTCGAGTTCATAAATTTATCACCCCGTGAATTTTGCAAAACAGAACCTCAAACAAGATTATACATATACACGCGAGAAATGCAATCCCTAAAACAGCCATCCCCGCGCCAGTGCCGTCACTCTGCTTGACCCGCAGTCTCATGTCCTGTCGAGTTGTGTCATACCAGCGCATTATTCATCCTATCGCGAGACCTAGAACTTGTCTATGGCACGAAGGTGCTATCCAGAAACCAGAAAACCCAGTGAAAAACCCAGCGAAAACCCCAGCGAAACCCAGCGATTGGCTCCTGGGCCAGGGGACTTGGCCAAGAGGGATTCGGAGGGAGGAGATTCCAAAAGTGTCTCGCGATCGTACGCGAGGACAACTTCCCCGCTAAGGGGAGGAGGAAAGTTGAGCCGAAGTTTCGGAGGGAGGAGTTTCGAAAACCCCCTCGCGATCGTACGCGAGGACAATTTTTAGGAAATTCACCCATCAGGAAACCCTCCCGAGAAATTTGACGAAAGTAACCATTCCGATGTTACGTTACTTCGGTGAATTACATTACTCTAGTGGGTTACGTGACATTAGTAACCAAAGCCACATTACCCTTGCTTAGTCGCCAAAGCCTGCTATGACCATACGAGATGACGGTATCCTCCCGCATCGCTTCGCAGTAGCCCTACGGGCAGCCATATTACGGCGCACAATCGCCCGCTCACGGGGATTCAAAGGTATTAGGGAGCCACTACCACACCTTCCTAGGACATGTCCGCCCAAGTGCTCTATATACGCAAAGCAGGCAGGCAAGCGCCCCGATACGCCAAGCTTCGATGCTGGGATGACACGCACGATGGTGTTAGGTTCCGCGACGTGTCTGTCAAATAGCGTAGGAACAAAACGGTACAAACTCCCGACTCGGGCCATGATTAATTCCCCTTGAGATAGATTCGGATCTCTTCAATAGTCGATTCTTCGGCATACTGGCGAGCTAATGCGGGTGACAAACCAGCGTAGTTAACCAATCTGTCGTAATATCTCAAACGTAATTGTGCATCAAGGATAGAGATCTCCCTTTGCCAAACTCTCATACACATTCCCAAGATGGATGGCGAGCGACTGAAAACCCATTGACCGTAAGTAGCTCGGCATAGATCTCGCCTAGGTACTTGCGGTATGGCTGTGGTGCTTTCCGCTTTGCGGCAGTAGAAGATTCGGCAACAACAACAGCAATGCGCCTGCCTTCAGGTGACCAGAAAATAGCCCACGTTTTCATAATTCCTCCGAGTGTAACCAAGGTAAAATATCTTCCAGCATGGCGGTGATTTCCTTTTGCCAGACTCTCATTCGGTGCCGTATTCCTCGCCTAGCGGCGAAACGAAGGCATAGCATATGCAATGTGCGATTGTATCGTGCGGGGATACCTTCCACGATTGAACATTGCAAGGCCCATTTTGCCAGTTATGGTCATCTTCACTATGTCCGCATCGTTTACAGAGTAGCTGTGACTTTTCAGGGTACCGCTTGATCTCGATCATAATTCCTCCGAGTGTAACCATGGTAAAATATCTTCGAGCGTGGCCAGTCGAACGTCACATAGCCCGTAACGGCGCAAGGCATAAGCTAGCGGGACAATGAGCAAGCCTTGCCTCACGATGATCTCATACGCATATTCTTTCAGTGTCCAGAGCATGTTCCCCCGACTCGAAAGACAATCGTAAGAAAAATCAAAACCATGTCAACAATGCGTGTCATGCTTGTCATTACTCCACTCGCGTAATCAAACCGTTGGTCAGCGTGACACTGGCGACCCATTTGCGATTAGTGTACGGGCATGGGCCAACGACACAAAACGTACCGTCTGGCGTGTATTCCTCGCCGAACATGCTGGTTTCGATGAAACGCAAAGGTTTGCCGACATTCTCTTTCAAAGCTTTCTTTGAGGCGTAAGGTGCTCCCATCATAAATTTTTCTCCGAGTGAATCGTGAGTTTATGCTACAGGCGCAATTTGAACGAATCCAGACGAATCCTTTTTAGCTTGTCCCTTGGCACGAAGCCCGACAATCAAGCCAGTACGGTGTTTGTCAAGAAAGCGTAAATCGTGTGCATCGCCGTCTATGACTCCGAAGCCTAGGAATGTTTCAGGGAGATCGTGCCCGCGTTTAATCGGGAAGACTGCCGCGACGTTTAGACCGTGCTGTAGTGCCGCAATGGCGTCAGCCATGTTCGACTCTGAGAGAGAGAATGTAATGTGGTAGTTTGGCAGTGTCCGCTCCCATGCACGCGGAATTTTCGTGTAGTCGTAGAATTGAACCGTGGGAAATTCAGACGCTAGCTGCATTGCCAGTTTCGGGATATCCGAAGTACCATTGATGCGAAGGGCAGGGATCAAATTCTGGCGTGCTGCCGACTTGACTAGGGACGTAATGTCCGCTCGAAGCTTGGCGACGAATCCTTCACGATCGTTAAATAACTCGCGAGTCTTACGGATGCGTGCGGCGGGGATGGCCGCAAACATGGCCGCCCGTCCCGCAGTGTAGAGGCATCCCGCACGGCATCCCGCTGTTGACATGGGGCAGGTATTCATTACTCCTGACTCATTAGCAGGCGCAAGGTAAAGGATACCCGTGAGATATCCGAGTTTTTCACCCTTGACAGTTTTGGCGTTTTCAACAGTAAGCAGTTTCATATAGAGAGATTAACACAAACGCGTACACGTACAATGGCACGAAAGTGCTACGCCCGCGCTAGTGCAGTGTAAATATTACCATGTAAAAATTACACTCTCGTAGGTGAAAGCGGCACCCAGTTCTGTTGGCATGTCGCTTTCTGGCACACGCAGTACTTGCTACGCTTCGGCATGCGAGTGAAGTAATGCAATTGGCCGCATAGCGGGCATGTCGCTTTGATCTTAGTAGGCACTTCTTTGACTCCGAGTCCACACTTCGCCTCTGGCTTCGCACCTACTGCGATAGCTGCCAATTTCCACAAAGGACCATGGCCCGCTGCATTGCCTGCCTTGGCGTGTGCTATCTCATGCAAGATTGTGTTACGAATCAAGCTGTCCTCGTTACATTCGACTAGGCCACGCGACAACGTAATTTTGATTGCATGCCATGGTTGGTCAGGAGCGAGTCGGGCAAAATGACAGATACCTACACTCTTGTTCGATCGATGCCAGTCTAGACTGAGATGCGACAAACCGTGTTGGGCCAGTAATTCGTGCGCTAGTATCATTGCCCTGCCTGTATCCATTTAGATTACTCCGTGAGAGTACGAATTCAGAAGTGCGGGATCATCTTGTTTCAATTTCTCGAAACAGAATTGGAGCCTTATTCGCTGGCCCTGTTTCAATCGTGGGAATCGTGTGATCTCGCCTGTGGGAGAGATGCGGAATGAGCCAATTCGGCGGGCAGTGTTATACCCTAGATCTTCTAAGACCGTGCCAGTAATCGCGCCGTCCCCATTCTCGCGGCCTATCTCGTAGAAGTACGTTCGCCCGCCGATGGCCAGACCGTTCGCCATTCCATTGTCAAACGAGCGGCGAATGAGTCCGAGCATGAGAGATGCATTTTGAGTGCAGGAGTATCCCATTATTTTTCCCCTTTGGCTTCGTCATATGCCCGTGCGAGAATCCCCAGTGTAGCAGCTACATCGCTGATAGACATATCGTGGCGGGCACAAAATTCATCGAGGATGTAATAAGTGATACGCGTGATACGCTCGAGGCGCACTAAACGGGCCACTCTTTGTTCGGCTTTCATTGCCCTGCCCGTATCCATTATTTCACCCCTAGTTTGGCGAGGTAGGTTGTCGCAGTCTGAAGTACATTCAACCGCTCAATCTGGCGTAATGCCCGTGCGGTTTGTTCGGCTTTCATTGCCTGTTCGCGAGTACGTTTGTTTTTCATGTCCTCATCCTAGCACAATGGCGTACGTGTACAATGGCCCGAAAGTGCTATGCCTATAGTCCGAGTGCCGCGTCTATCAGAGTCGATATCGCGGAGTAGATCAGTAACGCGCTGACGATAATGATTGTGAGTGCCATGACATGATCCTAGTATACACGTACAAATGGCGCAATGGCACTAAAGTGCTAGTCCGCCGCTTTGAACGCTTCCGCGACCATAGCGTTGAACATGTCCGAAGCCGCATACTCAGCCGCAGCCCGAGCCGCATACTGAGCCGCATACCGAGCCGCATACTGAGCCGCAGACCGAGCCGCATACTCAGCCGCAGCCGCATACTCAGCCGCAGACTCAGCCGCAGAATCATCCGCAGACTGAGCCGCATGCCAAGCCGCAGCCGCAGACTGAGCCGCAGACCAAGCCGCAGACTCAGCCGCAGCCGCAGACTGAGCCGCAGACTCAGCCGCATACCTGATAGAGGCATCTCCAGTCTCTAGGTACTGCTTTGTTATCGCAGGGCAGTCCCAGAGATGAATAACGGATAATGCCTGCTTACGCGCGAATGATCGGAGCAGTTCAGTTGCGTCAATTGTGGCGATTATCTTTCGGCCAGTACCTACTACTTTGTCAGTCTCAGTGGTAGATACGAGACCGCGCATGCGGACTTGGTGCAGCATGCATCCACGCGCATACTTAAGAGCCTGAAATGCAGTCTCAGAGGCGTGGAGCCCCGAATCGCAGACAACTACTGGCCCGTCATGGGTGAGCCATTCTCCGATTGAGGGTACTGGCCGACCGTCGCGCAAGGTGTCTTTTGTAAAGTGGTAATATACTTTTGATTTCATTTTAGGTTTCCTTACTGGAATGATCATAATATACGCGTACAAACATTGCAATGGCACAAACGTGCTATATGGTATCAGGTTCGCTGGGATAGAAACGCTCGCCAACACGTATTGCAAACGTTGGTAGTGTCAACGCTATGCCATACTCTTGCTGTTGGTCCACATCCTCACGATTAGCACGATGTGTGGCCAGACAGACCAGCACGCTATTGCCAGTATCGTTTGCGAATTGCTGTGCTTTATTCTGTGCTTCTGCGAGTGTCATATTATCTCCTTACTGGAATGATCATAATATACGCGTATACCCTTTGCAATGGCACGAACGTGCTATCTATAGAGCCACGCGCCGAACTGGTCAACGCGGGCAATGTCAACAGTCGCGAGCGTGCTACGTATACCTTTAGCTGGTGCTTTCCAGCTAGCAGCCTTATAGATGTTCCCGTCATTGTCGATGAAACAATAGACAGAGCCCGACTCGCGGATTATACGCGTATACTTCATTCCGCGAGTGAGGGTAAAGATTGGACCGAATTTTAGGTTTAATGCGTCTACAAATTCAGTGATTGTCATGACGTCATCATAGTATACACGTAGACTCGTTGCAATGGCACGAAGGTGCTCCCTATACGCGTCATTCTACATTCGCGATTCGCGAATAGCGAATGAAATATGGGAATGAGTCGGGCAATTCGGGCAACTAGTCGAACGTCATAGGGAATGACCCATGAGCCTACATTGCCCGTACCCATGCCATCCCTTGGCCGTACATCGTAGAACCATGTCCCGTCATACGCTGGCCGTATAATCCTCACCCGTTTCCCTAATCCCCCTGCAGCTAGGCTCATTCTGTCTCAAAATGAGACAAGTGCCGACTGTCCGAAAATGGACACTATGTAAATTTTACACGGTAAATTTTACACTGTGACGCTCACTCCCATGTCCCAATACATCGAATTGGGACATTCACGGCATAGACCCTTTGTTATCATAGGGTTAGCCAGGGTAACGTAACGCTTTAGTAAACAAGGATGAGTACTGGTACGGGTCGGGGGCAATGTTACTCGAGTGCGTAGCAGGTGACCCGCCAAACCGCAATTCTCAATATCAATTTACAAAACTTTACGAGACGCTAAGTCTTTTCTTTTCTTACGTTTACAGGGGGTCACTGATCCGTTGACTTGGCCAGGTGCGGGGAGTCCGCCGCCTACCTCCCGCCCCCGCTCGGCGTGGCCTGGCCTCAGGAAGGGGACCCTAGTGAGAGGATAAGCCCTGTCATGTCTATATTTTAGGAGTCCCTCATGAAAGGAGGGGTAGGGGGTATGTGTTTTACACAGTAGGGGTCCCAAGAGGTGGCCAGGAGTCTCATAATGAGACGGGGGTAGGGGGTATGTAAATTTTACACGGTCAGGCTCACTGGTAATAAAATCTATATTCGCGGAAATAGACGCCGATGTGAGTAGGAGTTGCCTTCCCGTCGAACCAGGATGTGACCCAGACGTCGTCAGTCGCTTTGACAGACGTCCAGCCAGATGAGCCCGTTCCCATCTCCAACCTGTCACAGTCACTTTGACTGACAGGCCGTGGAAACGTCGGAGGGACTCCAGGTGTGTCCCGTCTCCCTCTGGCGTCCATCATACAGACAGGGACCTTCTGGCCGACTCCATGACCTCGGCTTACTGGGCGACGGGGATGCTCTATACTAGTGACATTGGATTTGACTCTGTTGCAGAAGAGGACGGGCGTCGGTCTCGGGTGTGTCAGAATGACACATATCAGACATATCGCCTCTCCTACGATTCCTGCGAGCCCTGAGAGGCTCGTCGAGTGTCTAGTTTTGTTAAAAAAGGTCATGGGGGTGAGTCAATCGGCTCCGTCTCAACGTCAGGCTCGGTTAGATCGGTCGCAGCGACCATAGCTTTGATAGATGCGCCAAGACTGAAAGACATCTCCTCCGCGAGCTGTTTGACAGCAGGGCTGATGTAACCCTCCATCTCGGCCAAGGACAAAGCCGCTACGGTTCTGGGGGCTGGGACAAAATCCATATGACACTGGATCCCTCAGTCAAACAAGGGCACGCGTATGCTTCCCCATACGTGTAACACTCAGGGCAGAAGTAAATGATGTCGCGGGCGGCTAGGTCAGCCCCGTTCCACGCAGTCAAAGAATTAGGATCGTATGGCACGGTGGCTCCTTTAAAAGACTCGACACACTTCTTGATATCAGCAGCGGTCAAATACTTGAGCATATGGCAGGCGATCACCCAGGTCTCTGGGTTTGACGTGGCTGCGGGTGAGTATGGCATCAGTTTATTTCCCTCCCCGTGCCCCGATGAACAATTTTTCGCTCGGTCCCATGCGAATCTTTCCTTTGACTCTGCAAGTCAAATTCCCACATGTCACATCGTCCCCGACTTCGACGCATTCAAATTTGTTCCAATGTCTACAGATATAACAGTAGACATTCTGTGTAAACATCGTCATCTGTTCGCCAGAGTCTTCGTAGGATCTAATGATCATGTCACGCTCACGCGACCTCCGAAGGCAGGCCGATCTGGTAAGTCTTAAAGGAGTGACCGCTGGTATAATGCAGCAACCCCTCTTGATCACACATGCCACATTTGACAATCTGCCCGACGGTTGTGTCACACATGACTACGTTATGACAGAAATTGCAGAATGCGCGGGCACGAGGAAACATAGTCGCCTGGACGCATTCAGCGCGGTAGGGATTCCCTTCTGCGTCAAAACACCATTCTATTTTCTCAGGCATGACCCTCATATTACCGCGTCCTCGGCTTTGATCTTTTTCCACATCCCTTTCTGCGATATCACAAGCAGGGGAAGCGTAACGTCCTGCGTCGTCAATGGATTGCCATCCTCATCAAACATTTTCTGTTGCTCGCCAGAGCCATTCTCCCACATAAAGTCCCATGCCTGTTTGGAGATCTTCATGGAGGTTCGTGGCACTACTTCCACCCGTCTAGCAGATTGTCCATGTACTTCTCGGCCTCTGTCCGATCTCTTTCGAGCCGCCTGGCATACGGGTCAATGACAATCTGGCAGAAGATCTCGGAGACGAGGACAATCAAGATTATAGCTATCATAGTCGGGCCACCTTTCGTTCCGTCCCAAAGCTTGTCACTGTTACGACGGTGTCTAATCCGAATGACTGGGCGTCATAACTATCATACGCAAAACGTTGTGATGCGATCACCGCTTTGTCAGTCTGGACAGCTAGGTCAGCCAGCTTGCGGGACGTCGTGACGACAAAAACCTTACCCGTCGGGATCGGCTTTTTCGGACCTGCTGTCTTGTTTTTCTTTGTGACTGTCATAATATACCCTCCAAAACTTTCGGGTCAGGCGTGACACGGATGACTGGCGGAATGTCAAACAATTCGGCTAGTGTCATGTGACTGTCACATCCGAGAGACCTCGCGACATTGAGACTCCAGCGTTTCCAGTCTTTCGCGTACCTCTGGCCGATCTGTTGAATCGTCATCGTAGCGGAATACCTGCCTTCACTCGCGCACATGTGCTTGACCTGCGTCTCCAATGCGAACCAGCCCGCGTTGTCATTTCGAAATATGACGTGGCCGAATTTATCAGATCCGACCTGGCCAGGGAATCTATACCCTGGCACGACTTTGATATCGCCTGGGTTGTGATTACGGTTCGGGATCGATCGTTTGACAAAGAACCCTTCCTGCTTTGCAATCGCCCATGACAACTGGCGATACTGGCAAGAATCACATTCCTCGATCGCAGTCTTTGCGCGGGTCGTAATGCTCCCCGTCTTCTGCGTCCAGCCAAGTGTCGCTACGGTCATTAGCGTCGTCCAGATCAAAATCATTCGTGTCCGTTTGAGCATTCATGATTCCTCCTGTACTGCTCTCAGTATAGGCTTAAACCCCGAATAGTCAACAGGTAATATCGTTACCTCAGTAACGTCACTAGTGTTACTGGAGTCACTGACATCATTTTGGTCGATAGGCGGGTCATTTTTAGTTGATGCCCAGGCGACAGGTACCACGAGACGCCGAGTATATACGTACCGTATTTCGCCTTTTGTGTCATGTCGTGTTCCGCCTCGTGTGTGTCGATACTGATTATTTCAGGCGTTGCCGTCAATACGCCGCTCGGTTCATACGTGATTTTATAAACATACCCGTCTATACGTTCGAATTCGTCGAACCGCATAGTCTGTTGGACCGCGTCAATCTCGTCAATCTCGTCAATGATCCTCACGGCAGGGGCCTGACCATATGCAGTCCGTCATTCGGGTCAAAGTACTTCGTACAGACAGATTTGACACGGAACCCATAATCGAAGTAAAGCTTCTGCGCGGGGTTGGTCGAATTGACGTCAAGATGGATCTCTTTATCTCCCGCGATCGTGTACCTCTTGATGATCTCGCGGAGTAGACTCCCGCCGACACCATTGCCCTGAAACAAAGGGTCAACGGCTATATTCCAGATGTACGGGAGGCAGGTATTCTTGACGATCGCAAAACCGACGATTCGAAGGCCATTCCTGGCGACGTAGACGTCTGAGATCAAAATCATGTCATTGACGGTTTCTCTCGGCGGGCGGTAGACCCCTGAGTAGCACGCGTCATTGATCTCTAAGAGACGTTCGAAGTCCTGTCTGTGATTGTAATTAGTTATTCGCATCGTCTCCCTCGTCCTCGTCTCGAAATTTTCGGCCCTTCGCTTGTACGAATGTCATGTGTGTGCTGGGTATGTTAGGTGTGTTAGGTGTATTAGGTGTGTTAGGTGTGTTAGGTGTGACGAGTGTCTCCTGGTTTACAGTTTTGACGGGACCCATCCACGATTCTTCATGTGCCCCGTACGGCCATTTACATTGATAACATCTGTCAGGCTGGCCTACGGGTACATCCGCAATGAACTTAGCGCAGACGTGCCGATGCTTCTTGACCCAATCAGAGAGAACGCTCGGGATGACGTCACTCGTATTTCCGACTGCATCCGTCCCGATAAAATTTTCCGCGCCGACATGCCAGTTGTCCCCACACACACATCTGAAAACGTACCAGGAATTTTGTCCGCCGCCGCCCAGGCTGACAGATGTCCCAGACTGGAGTTTGACTCTGTCTCCTGACGAAACCTTGACCCACTGATTGAGGTAAATGGCGATCGTACTCGGGGATCCAGGCATTACTCCTCCGACATCATACCAAGTGTGACTGCGGTATAAATAAAGAACGCGCAGGCGAGACCCATGACTCCTGCGGAGCCGACGTCAAACGTCAGTAAGGACGCTATAAAGCCGACGAAGCCAATTGCCGCGAACAGCATACAGACAAGTGCGAGTACAAGATAAAGTTTCATTTCCACACCCCGAACGGCCAGAAATATTCATTGGGTTTGTCTTCAATCTTTTCAGGGCGTGCCGAAACCGCGTTCTCTGTGAACTGTGCGGTGATCGATTGGCCCCAGGAAGTCTTATCCTGTGGTACGGGGTCTCTTTGCGCTTTGCCCGCGATCGCCCAATCCACGAGTTCCGCAAAGGCGACATCCTGGTGGTGAAGCACAAAGCTGGAGCCGCCGACTGGATTCGAACCAGTGACCCCCTGCTTACAAGGCAGGCGCTCTACCGACTGAGCTACAGCGGCTTCTAGTTTGGAGACACGCGCTTCCAACTCGGCAATTCGCTTCGCCGTCGCAGTCTCCAGGTTGATGACGATCTTAGGACGGTACGCGCACGTCTCCAAATGTTTCTTGAAACTGTCCCGTGCATGAGGTTCGATTCCGCAAGTCGAATAGCCGTACTCTGGCCCGAATTTTGGATCATACACTTCACAGTAAGAACAAGTCCACACACTCATAAATCCTCCAGGAATTAAAGTTTCGTCTGTGCTGCGATCTCTGACGGCGACCACCCACCTTTAGCTCGTGCTTGTGCCTGTTCGATGTCGTGTGCCTTCAGAGCAATTAGAAACATCTTCGCATACCAGAGACAATCTTCCTTAGGTCCGACGTAATCTAGCTTAAACGATTGATGACCCTGTGTCAAGCGAATTGTCCACGCTGACCCACGCAGAATTGATTTGACTGTGACTTTCATTGTGAGACCTTGACACATTTTAGTTCCAACCCATTCTGGCAGGCTGGCGGCATATGCTTGACTGGCTGGAAGGGTTTACGGACCGTCGGTTTGACTGGGACAGGAATCGCCACAGGCGGCGGTAATACTACAGTGACATTGATAGGGGTGGGGGAGGGCGGGGGAGTCTGGACAATAGGTGCAACGGGCGCGACGGGCTCTATCACGACAGGGACAGGCTTCGGCCCCATGCAGTCCTCCAGCGTGACACCCGCCTCGCGGAATTTCTTTTCCTTGATCAGCAGCTTGCAGCCCGCGAGTTTGGATCCGATGCCGAACATCTCATTCGCATCCATCCTCGTGTCGCAACCCTGATCAGTCTTGTTGCGCCCAAAACCGACGCCGCCGACTGGTGCGGAAGCACTCGCAGAGAAACCTGAACCTGAGCACGGCCCCGTCGACAGGATTGAAGATGCGGAGATACTCGGTGCCTGGCGGACCTGAGTTGTGACTTGTTCATTTGACTGGGAGCCGTTGGACGCTGTCGAAGAACTATTGCCGCCTTGGCCGCCCGTCGCAGAGGCGTTTCCGCCCGTGGCTGACGACGTCTGGGTCTGCCCCTGCGTGCTGTTGCTCGACGAATTTGAAGTGCTCGTGCTGTTGCTCGCGCTGTTGCTCGTGCTGTTTGCGTTCGACGAATTGTTGTTCGTGTTTGTATTTGTAGAATTGTTATTCGCCGCAGAATTTGCGGAGTTTGTGGCAGTATTCACCGCAGTCGGATTCGCGGTCACCCCGACGGTGACAGGGGTTGACACGGTGACAGGGTTCGACACAGGAGTAGATATCGGTGCGGGCTGTACAGGCTTCGCACAAAAGGGTTTCGATTGTGCCGATGCGAGGGCGCACGACAGAAGTAGCATGACA
>Ga0209530_1000633_pt1 | contig 22148 bp, 19 predicted proteins | sample BlaSpr_A8_Ref_O1_FD_187987 | JGI IMG/M metagenome (GOLD analysis project Ga0209530, IMG submission 187987) | Forest soil microbial communities from Thunder Bay, Ontario, Canada - Black Spruce, Ontario site 2_A8_Ref_O1 (SPAdes) (version 2) | ecosystem: Environmental > Terrestrial > Soil > Boreal...
AAGGGGAAGGCAGAGACTGCATCCCGCGACAAAAACGTTTCTGGCGCTGCGGACAGCGGTGAATCGAGAAGAGGAGGAACTCGGGCAGTTTCTTTCGCGGACCCCTGCCACTTTAGCTCAAGGAGGACGGATGATCGTCCTCAGTTACCACTCGCTGGAAGATCGCATGGTGAAGCATGAATTCCAGCGTCTGGCGCGAGAAAAAAGTTTTCGAGTACTGACCAAGAAAGTGATTCTGCCGGGCGACGAGGAAATCCGAAACAATCCGCGTTCCCGGAGCGCAAAGATGCGCGTGGCGGAGAAGGTGGCGACGGCGGAAAGCTCGGCGCCTGAGGCGTGGTCATGATCGAATATCACACAGTAAAACATATCGATAATTCGCGGCTGGTTCGTCCGGTATCGCCCGCGCGCGTGGCTGATTTTTGGCGGCGCGTGGCCGCGGGCGGCGCTCTGGCTGCCTGCCTGCTGGTTTATACCTGGCAACATTTTGAATGCATCCAACTGCGTTACGAAGTGGAGCAGCTTGAATCGCTGCGGGCGCAGAGCTCGATATTGAATCAGCAGCTGAACCTGGAAGTGGACACGCTGACCTCGCTGGACCGGGTCTATGCGATCGGCGGAAAAGAGCTGGGATTGACGATTCCGGTGGTCGGCCAAACGGCTGCGGTGGAAGCAACCGGAGATCGAGTGTTGGCGCAAGCGCGCACCGTTTCTCAAACGCAGCTTCCCTGACACGAAATTTGCAGCGGCCTGGCTTACCGGGCGCGTCCCCGCGAAGCAATCCGAACTTTCGCGGGGTTGAGTTTTTTCTGGGATAGGCCGGTGTACCATGGAGCAGCACAGCCCGCGTCGCCGCTGGTTGGTAGTAGGGGTCGTGGCGTTGATTTGGATGGCGGCGGTGCTGGCGCGCCTCAGTTATCTCCAGCTCTTCTGCTATGGCGAATACTTCGCAAGAGCCCAGCACCAACAACGGCACGTATTTGAAATCAGCCCGAAACGCGGCACGATCTACGACCGCAAGGGTCAAGAACTGGCTATCAGCATCCCGATGGATTCCGTATTCGGCGATCCTACGGACATCAAGGATGCATCGCTCGTCGCCAGGCTGCTCTCGCGCGTTCTGAATATTCCCCCCGAAGAAATCGAAACAAAAATACGAGAGGCGCGCACGCCCGTTCGTCTGGCAAAGAAACTTTCGCCTGAAATCGTCCAGCGCATTGACGACATGAACTTGAAGGGCGTCTTCTTTCAGAAGGAAAATCGCCGGGTCTATCCGCAGCGGCAGAGCCTGGCGCACGCACTGGGCTATGTGGACGTGGACGAAAAAGGCATCGGCGGCATCGAGTACGCCTTCGACAAACAGATTCGCGGAAAGCCGGGCCGCATGATGGTGATGTCCGACGGAAAACGGCGCTGGTACGACCGCAGCGAAGCCGCCGCGGATCCCGGTGCCAGCGTGACGCTGACCGTGGATGAAACGATCCAGTTCATCGCCGAAAAAGAATTAGCGCGGGGAATGGAAGAGACCCACTCCAAATATGGGACGGTGGTGATTCAAGATCCAAACACCGGGGAACTGCTGGCCATGGCAAATCTCCCCACGTTCGATCCCAACGACGCCGGCACTTATCCCGACGAAGTGCGCAGGAACCGCGCCGTTACCGCCGCCTACGAACCCGGTTCCACCTTCAAAGTGGTCACCATGACCGGAGCAATTGAAAACGGAGTCACGGATCCGGACAAACTCGTGGATTGCCAGATGGGCTCAATCCTTGTCGCCGGCAGGCTGATTCATGACTGGCATCCGTTCGGAGTTCTCAGCGTTCGCGACGTTCTTGCGAATTCCAGCGATGTTGGATCGATCAAGATTGCCCTCGAGCTCGGCGCTCCCAGGTTTTACGACGCGATTCGCTCTTTCGGAATCGGCCAGCTTACCGGAATCGAGCTGCCCGGGGAAAATCGCGGAAAACTTCGCCCTGTTGAGAACTGGAATGCAAGCGCTATCGGGTCGGTGGCTATTGGGCAGGAAATCAGCGTGACGCCGGTACAAATCATCTCGGCGATTTCCGCCGTGGCGAACGGCGGATTGCTTTACAAGCCGCGCATCGTCAAAGAGATTCAGGGCGGAATTGCTTCGGGGCCACTCCCGCGGCCCGTGCCGCAACAAGTGACGGACGCGAAGACCGCGGCCACGGTGCGCGGAATGATGGAGACGGTGGTCTTGAGCGGCACCGGCAAGCTCGCGCAGCTTAATGGATACACAGCCGCGGGCAAATCCGGCACCGCACAGCAAATTGACCCCGACACGGGGCGCTATTCGCCCAACAAATACATTGCTTCGTTTGTCGGGTTTGCGCCGGTGAACGAACCGGCGGTCACCATCCTCATCGTCTTTGATTCGCCGCAGGGCGCGCATCACGGCGGAGAAATCGGCGGACCGGTATTCAAGCGCATAGCGGAACAAGTGCTCGCGTACTTAGACGTTCCAGGCGACATACCTGAGCCTTCAGAAACCGAAACGGCGAAGAATGTGGGACACGCTCGCGTTCCGGAAGAAGATTTGAGCAATGGAATTAATGAGGCGCGTTTCAAAGCGGCGACCGAGCAGCAGGATGTCTCGTCGGCTACAACGGTTGCGTTCAGCGACGGGGACGCTGTGATAGTCCCGGACCTGGCGGGGGAGACGGTTCGAGGTGTCACGGAGGATTGCTCGCGCCTGGGATTAGTTCCTTCGCTGATTGGCAGTGGAGTTGCGTTGGAACAATCGCCGGAGGCAGGTACGCGCGTGGTGCATGGGAGCCGCGTGACTGTGCGGTTTGGGCGCGTGGCGGCGGAAGAGCCGACCACGGCGGCGCAAAGGAATGTAAATTGAAATTTGTGATGGAGAGTGGGCCCGAAGTGAATTCAGGAAGCGGTGCAAAGCGCCAGAATAAACAAAGCACAACTCTGCGTGAGCTAATGGAGGGCGTTGAGCGGGTCAGCGTGAGTGGAGCTGAGAACCTCAATATCCTCTCCGTGGCGTGCGACAGCCGTCAAGTTACGCCGGGCGCGCTGTTCTTTGGCCTGCCGGGACAAAAAGCGGACGGGAATAAATTTGTGTTTGACGCGATCGCACGCGGCGCGATTGCAATCGCGAGTCCGGAACCGCGAAGCGCGGAGATAAAGCCGGGTATTGCGTGGGTGGAACTTGTCCCAGGAACCGAGCGCCGCGCGCTAGCGATAGCAGCTGCGAATTTCTACGGGCACCCTGCAAACGCGCTGAAGCTCATCGGCGTCACCGGAACAAACGGGAAGACCACTACAACTTTTCTCATAGATTCCATATTGCACGCCGCGGGATTCACAACCGGGCGTATCGGCACCACCGGCTACGAAACTCCGCGAGGCAGCCGCAAGGCTCTGAATACCACACCTGAATCGCTGGATTTGCAGCAAATGTTTGCGGAAGTTCGCGACGCCGGCGGAACGCACGCCGTGCTGGAAGTGAGCTCGCACGCGCTGGCGATGGAGCGCGTCTGGGGATGCCACTTCGCCGTGGCGGTTTTTACAAATCTCACGCGCGATCATCTTAATTTTCACAAAACGTTCGAAGAGTATTTCGCCGCCAAGCGACGTTTGTTTGAGGGCCTGGGTGCCGGAGCGCCTGATGTCGCCGTAGTCAACGCCGATGATCCTTATTCGCCCCGCCTGGAGGGTCTTGCAAAACACACGCTGAGATATGGCCTGAGCGAGACGGCCGAGCTCACCACGAAATCGTTTTCACTGCGGTTTGACGGCACTCAATTTACGGCGCAAACGCCGGCCGGGAAAATCGAAGTGCGCTCGTCGCTGGTCGGGCGCATCAATGTGTACAACATTCTGAGCGCGATCGGCGCGGCCATCGCGCTTGAAATACCTCGCGTGAAAATCGAAGAGGGGATCGCGAATCTCGAATTGGTGCCCGGCCGTTTTCAGCAAATCGACGAAGGCCAGCCGTTTCTGGTAGTGGTTGACTACGCCCATGCGGACGATGCTATCCGCAATTTGATTACGACGGCGCGCGAACTGAATCCGTCCGGGCGCATCATCACGCTTTTCGGAGCTGGAGGAGAGCGCGATCGTTCCACCCGCCCGCTGATGGGTGAAGCCGCCGGAGCGCTGAGCGACCTCGTGATTCTCACCGATGACAATCCTCGAAAAGAAGACCCACTGCTGATCATGAACGATGTGGTGGTGGGATTGCAGAAAGTGAATGCGAAGTACCGGATCGAGCCGGATCGCGAAATAGCCCTTGAAATGGCGATCGATGAAGCGCAACCGGGCGACATCGTGCTGCTGGCCGGAAAAGGTCACGAAAACTATCAGATTTTGCGCGACCGGACGTTCGAGTTTGACGATCGCGAAAAAGCCCGGGCGATATTGCGGCGCAAGGGTTATTTGAAGCAATCGGCCAAAAAGTAGGCGATTTCGCACGAAAATCTGAGTTTTTCGGAAAATCAGATTCTGAGAGCGACCATCAGCCCCTGGGAGACGCAATGCGGTGGACAGCAGTTCAAGTGGCTGAAACTCTGGGTGTCTCAGTGCCCGCGGGGCTTGATCCCATGGCCCGGATGGCCGGCGTCTCGATTGATTCTCGCGCCGTTCAGCCTGGAGAACTGTTCCTTGCCATACGCGGTCCGCGTCACGACGGACACGCTTTTGTGGCCGGGGCGCTTTCTCGCGGAGCTGCGGCCGGGGTGGTGGCGAGCGAAAAGTTTCCAGAGTACTCGGAAGAAGTCCGGCGCAAGCTCTTTGCCGTGGACGACACGCTCGTCGGGCTGCATCGTTTGGCCTCGCGCGCCAGCGAGATTTGGCGCAAGGCGAAGCCGGGCAGGCGAATCGGCGCTGTGGCCGGGTCGATTGGCAAAACTACCACGAAAGAAATCCTTGCGGCGCTTGTGGCCGCGCGGTTCCGCGTACTGAAGACGCAAGGGAATTTGAACAACGAGTACGGCCTACCGCTTACGTTGCTGCAGCTCGATGATGAGCACGATGCGGCCGTGGTGGAAATGGGCATGTCGCATCGCGGAGAGCTCGCGCGATTGGCGCAGATTGCTCCTCCCGATGTGGGAGTGATTACGCGCATCGCCGTCGAGCACCTGGAGTTTTTTTCTTCGATTGAAGAGATCGCGCTGGCCGAGCGCGAGCTGATCGAAAACCTGGCCTGGCCCGGCGCAACGGCGGTGCTGAACGCAGATGACGAGCGTGTAGCTCGGTTTGCCGAGGTGGCGCGCGGGAATGTGATTTGGTTCGGAACCAGCGCGCGTGCGCAATTCCGCGCCGAGAATATCGAAGAACGCGGTGTGGAAGGCACAGCGTTTGAATTCGTGTCTCCAAGCGGCCGCGCGCGGTTGGAGTTGCCGTTGATTGGCCGGCACAACGTGATGAACGCGTTGGCGGCACTTGCAGCGGCTAGCGTTTGGGGCATCGGTGCGGCAGAGGCGCAAGTTGTGTTTCCAACTCTGGCACCTGCCGATAAGCGCGGCGAAGTGGTTCGGTTTGAAAACGGTCTTGCGGTGATTAACGACAGCTACAACTCGAGCCCGACTGCGTTGAACGCACTGGCTGAGCTTCTCGCAGCGACGCCCGGATATCGGCGGAGAATTCTCGCGGCGGGCGAGATGCTGGAACTTGGTACCTCGGCCGCGGCGCTGCATCGCGAATGCGGAAAGCTCGCCGGGTCGCTCTCGGGAATTGACTGGATCGTGGGCGTGCGGGGTGATGCAGCGGAACTGGTCCGCGCAGCGATCGATGCCGGGCATGCGCCAGAGCGCGCGAAGTTTTTTGAGAATTCGGATGAAGCGGCGAAATTTCTAGCGGAGTTCGTCGCAGGCGGAGATCTTTTGCTGCTGAAGGGTTCGCGCGGCGTGAAGATGGAAAAAATTCTCGAGGCAATCGACGCGCGTCAAAAGCGGACCGGATCGACAGGCTCCGTGGAAGCCATCGAAGCCGGGCGAAAAGGCTCGCGCTGATGCTTTACTACCTCTTCTTTTACGCGCTGAGGCCCTATTTCAGCCCGCTGAACGTATTTCGCTACATCACCGTTCGGACCGCGGTGGCCAGCGTGACGGCGTTTCTGCTTTCGCTGCTGATGGGCCCGTGGGTAATCGAAAAACTTCGCGAGCTGCAAGTGAAGCAGTACATTCGCGAAGAAGGCCCCAAGGCGCATCAAAAGAAAGCGGGAACTCCCACGATGGGCGGCGTGTTAATCGTGGCCGCCATCGTAATTCCCGCGCTGCTTTGGGCCGATTTGCGCAGTCCCTACGTGCTGCTTGCGATTGGAGCTACGGTCGCGTTCGGCGCCATAGGTTTCGTGGACGATTACAATAAAGTTGTGCGACGGAGAAATCTCGGGCTGTCGCCGAGCAAGAAATTCTTTTTTCAGGTGTTGACCTGCGTGGCGGTCGGCGTCGCGTTGCTCGTGTTGCAATCGCACGGCGCGTATTCCACGCAGTTGAGCGTGCCGTTTCTCAAACGGCTGCATCCGAATCTGGTGATCGACTCGCTGTTGGTCCGGAATTTCGTATGGCCGCTGGCGTTCGTTCCATTCGTTCTGTTTCTTGTGTTTGTAATCGTGGGCAGCTCGAACGCGGTGAATTTGACCGACGGCTTGGACGGCCTGGCCATCGGATGCGTGCTGGTTTCTTCCACCGCGCTCACCGTGCTTACCTACGTCTCCAGCAATGCGCGCATGGCTGAATATTTGGAGATCCAAAAGATACCAGCGGCGGGCGAACTGGTAATTTTTTGCGGCTCGCTGGTCGGCGCGTCGTTGGGATTTCTCTGGTACAACGCGCATCCGGCCGAGATGTTCATGGGCGACGTAGGCTCGCTCGCGCTCGGAGGCGCAATCGGCGTGGTCGCCGTAATCATCAAGCAGGAAATTCTGCTGCTTTTCATTGGCGGCGTTTTCGTTCTCGAAGCGCTTTCGGTAATCATTCAGGTTGGCTCGTTCAAGCTCACGGGCAAGCGGGTTTTTCGCATGGCGCCGCTGCATCACCATTTCGAATTGATGGGATGGAGCGAGTCAAAAATCATCGTGCGTTTCTGGATTGTGGCGCTGGTATTTGCGTTGTTTTCGCTGACGACTTTGAAATTGAGGTGATGCAGCTTTGAGGCCTGGAATCGATCTCGCGGGGAAGCGCGTGCTGGTGGTGGGATTGGCGCGCACAGGCGTGGTTACATCGCTTTTCTGCGCGGGCTATGGAGCAACCGTGACGGCCACGGACGAACGTCCGGAATCCGAGCTGGCCGAAACTGCCTCAAAGCTGCGCGCGGCGGGCGTGAAATTCGAGCCCGGCGGGCACGTTTCCAAAAGTTTTCTGAATCAGGATTTAATTGTGGTCAGCCCCGGCGTCCCGGCAAAGCTGCCCGCGTTGGAAGCTGCGCGCGCGCACGGAATTCCGGTTTGGAGCGAAATTGAACTTGCGTGGCGTTTTCTGCGCGGAAAACTTATCGCCATCACCGGCTCGAACGGCAAGACCACAACGACTTCGCTGGTCGCGCACATCCTGAAGACCGCGGCGATTCCGGTAATGGTTGGCGGCAATATCGGGACTCCGCTGCTGGCGCTGGTGGAAAACTCCATGGATACCACCGTTACCGTGGCGGAGATCAGCAGCTTCCAACTCGAAACAATCGAAAAGTTTCGGCCGGAAATCGGGGTGCTGCTGAATCTGACGCCCGACCATCTCGATCGCCACGTTTCATTCGACGAGTACGCCAGCGCGAAGATGCGCATGTTCGAAAATCAAACCGAGCGCGACATCGCCATCCTTAATGCGGACGATCCCGAAATTACGCGCCGCATGCCCGCCAAGCCGCACATTTTCTGGTTTAGCCGGCAGAAGCGGGTGGCCGCCGGAGCGTTTCTGCGCGATGGGCAGATATTGTTTCGCAACGAAGGTTCGGAAGTTGCGCTTGCGCGCCGCGATGAAATCACGCTGCGCGGCGAACACAATGTCGAGAACGTATTGGCCGCCTGTTCCGCGGCTTTCCTCGCGGGCGCCGATCCGGGGGCCATTGCGAACGGTGTGAAATCGTTCAAAGGCGTGGAGCATCGCTTGGAATTCGTGGCTGAAATAGCAGGCGTGCAGTTTTACAACGATTCAAAGGCCACAAATGTGGACGCAGCGGTGAAGGCAATTGAAGCATTTCCGGGGCCTCTTATCGTGATTCTCGGCGGAAAGGACAAAGGGAGTCCCTACACGCCGCTGCGCGAGTTACTGCACGATCGCGCGCGCATGGCCATCTTGGTAGGCGCTGCCGCGGAGAAGATTGCAGAAGACCTCGGCGATTCAGTTCCCGTAACGAACGCCGGCACGCTGGATCGTGCCGTGCAAATTGCCGCTGAGCGCGCGCAGCCGGGCGATACCGTGTTGCTTGCTCCGGCCTGCTCCAGCTTCGACCAATTTGAGAATTACGAACATCGCGGCCGCAGTTTCAAAGAGCTGGTCGCGCGTCTGGAAGATCACAACAAATCGGCCGCGGGAGCTTCCGCGCAAAAAGGATGACGCATGCCACGTAGTCTGCAACCCGACCGGAAATTATTCGGCGTCACGCTGGCGCTTTGCCTGATCGGTGCGGTGATGGTTTTCAGCGCCTCGGCCATCACCGCTCGAGAACAGGGCGGCAACGGCTATACGTTTCTGCTGCGCCAGCTTGTGTGGATCGCGCTCGGACTAGCCGGAATGTTCTGGCTGATGCATACCGACTACCGGAAATTCCGGCAGCCACGCGTGATTTTCACCGCGGTTTCCATCACCCTCGTCATGTTGATTTCGGTTTTCTTTTTGGATCGTTCGCATGCCACGCATCGCTGGTTCAGGCTGGGCCCTCTGAGCCTGCAACCGTCGGAGATCGCGAAACTGGTCTTAATTTTCTATCTCGCTTGGTTTATTGAAATCCGGCGCGGCCCGAAAAGTTTCGGCATAAACGACCCGGTGCACACGCTATTGCCCGCGCTGGGAACGGTCCTGCTGATGGTTGGCCTGGTTCTGGGGGAGCCGGATATGGGTACGGCGTGCATGATCCTGCTCATCGCAGCGGTGATGCTGTACGTGTCGGGCCTTTCAATGCGATACATCGTTGGCGCCGTGCTCGCGGCGATCCCCGTCGTCTATCTGTTAATTGAAAGCACACCGTATCGGTTGGAGCGCTTCAAAGCATTCTTGTCGCCGAGTACCGACCCGCAGGGCCACGGCTTTCAATTGTTGCAATCGCTCATCGCCATCGGCTCCGGCGGATTCACGGGCGTGGGCTTGATGGAAGGCCGCCAGAAGCTTTTTTTCCTCCCCGAGGCGCACACCGACTTTATTTTTGCCGTGATTTGCGAGGAGCTCGGATTTATCGGCGCCGCGATTGTGCTGACGCTCTTCTTTGTGTATGGCTGGCGGGGATTTGTGGCCGCCATGAAAGCTCCGGATGAATTTGGACGGCTACTCGCGCTGGGGATCACCGCGATGGTGATGGGCCAGGCGCTCGTCAATCTGAGCGTGGTACTGGGATTGATGCCGACGAAAGGGATTCCGCTGCCGTTCATCAGCTATGGCGGATCGAGTTTGATTGGAATGTTGTTGGCCACCGGCGTGCTGTTGAACATCAGTCAGCACGCGGATGAGATGTGAAGCAGGATGCAAACAGTTTGCTAATCGCCGGCGGCGGCACCGGCGGGCATGTTTTTCCGGCGATTGCCGTAGCGCGCGAATGGCTCGGGCGCAAGCCCGAAGGAGAACGAAGCGTCGTGATCGTGGGAACCGAGCGCGGAATGGAAGCGAGGCTGGTGCCGCAAGCCGGACTGCCGCTCGAAACAATCCGTGTAGCGGGCTTGAAGGGAATCGGCGGCGCACAATTTCTGCGCAATGCCGCGATTCTTCCGCAGGGATTGTGGGACTCGGAGAGAATTCTGCGCCGCCACAATTTTGGAGTGGCATTCGGTGTTGGCGGCTACGCGTCCGGCCCGATGATGCTCTTAGCTAGAATGCATTCGATCCCCACTGTGATTTTCGAGCCCAATGTCGAGCCGGGATTCACCAACCGCGTGCTTGCGACGATCGTTACACGAGTGGCCGTGGCCAATTCAGCCACTGCGCAGCGCCTGGGAGGAAAAGCCGAGGTAACGGGCTGCCCCGTGCGCCAGGAATTTTTTGCCGTTCCGAGTAAAAAGCACCGAGATCCCTTCACGATTCTGATTACGGGCGGCAGCCGAGGCGCGCTGCCGATAAACCGCGCCGTCGTTGACTCACTCGATCTGTTGGCGCCGCGAAAAAATCAGCTTTTCATCGTGCATCAGACTGGTGAACGCGACTATAATGCGGTGCGAGTAGCTTATGCGCGTCGCGAATTCCGAGCGGAGGTTGTGCCCTTCATCGAGAATATGGCGGAGCGGTTTGCCCAGGCGGACTTAATCGTCTGCCGGTCGGGGGCGATCACAGTCGCGGAGGTATCTGCCGCCGGACGCGCCGCTATCTTCATCCCCTTCGGCGCTGCCACCGATGCGCATCAAACCCGCAACGCAGAAGCCATGCAGGACGCGGGCGCCGCGCGGATGTTGCCGCAAGGCGAGTTGACGCCGGAGCGCCTGACATCAGAAATTTTCTCCCTGCTTGACCAGCCCGGAAAAATTGCGGAAATGGAAGAACGCGCGCAAGGATTGGCACGCCCCCGCGCTGTCGAGGATATTGTGGACTTGCTCGAAGCTCAACTCGAAAGCCCGCTGAAAGGAATGGTGCGCGCATGAGCGTAACCTTCCGCAATTTTCAGCGCATTCACTTGGTTGGCATTGGCGGCAGCGGCATGAGCGGCATCGCCGAAGTCCTGCTCTCCAGCAATTACGCGGTGTCAGGCTCCGATTTGAAAGCTACTCCCGTGACGGAGCGGTTGCGAAAATTAGGAGCTACTATTTTTGAAGGCCATCTGGCGGAAAACGTTCGCGGCGCGCATGTAGTGGTGATTTCTTCGGCCGTACGCGCGAACAACGTGGAAGTGGTGGAAGCTCATAAGCTGAAAATCCCCGTCATTCCTCGCGCCGAGATGCTGGCCGAGCTGATGCGCTTGAAATATGGAATCGCAGTGGCCGGCGCGCACGGGAAAACGACGACCACTTCCATGGTCGCTTCCGTGCTGGGTGAGGCCGGTCTCGATCCTACATTCGTGGTGGGCGGACGCGTGAATCACGCCGGTTCGAACGCCCGTGTCGGTCAGAGCGAATACATGGTGGTCGAAGCGGACGAAAGCGACCGCTCTTTCTTGCTGCTTGCTCCGGTGCTGGCCGTAATCACCACCATCGACCGCGAGCATTTGGACCATTACCATTCGCTGGAGGAAATTCAGGAAGTTTTTCTGCAATTTGCGAACCGCGTCCCGTTTTACGGCACGGTGATCCTCTGTATCGACGAGCCGAACGTGCAAGCGATTCTGCCGCAGGTAAAGCGTCCGGTGATCACTTACGGCACATCGAGCCAGGCGGACCTGGTCATCAGCGAAGTGCGGCTGATCGGACTCGCGAGCGAGTTTCGCCTGAAATATCATGACGACGATCTCGGAATCTTCCGGCTGCCGTCGCCGCCGGGAATTCACAACGTGCGCAACGCCGCTGCGGCTGCCGCCGTGGGCCTTTCGCTCAACGTCCCTGCAGACTTGATTCGCGCGGGCCTCGCAAAGTTTTCCGGCGTAGGCCGGCGCTTCGAAATCAAAGGCGAGTTTGGCGGCGTCACCTTGATTGACGATTACGGCCATCATCCCGCCGAAATTCGCGCCACGCTCGAAGCCGCGCGCGGTTGCGGTTACAAACGCCTGCTCGTGCTGTTTCAGCCGCACCGTTATTCGCGCACCCAGTTTCTCTGGGAAGATTTTCGTAGCTCGTTCAATCAGGCCGATATTTTGGTGATGACGGAAATTTATGCGGCCGGGGAAGCTCCGATCGAAGGCGTCAACGGCGAAATTTTGTCCGAAGCCATCAGCACGGCGGGCCACAAGAATGTAGTCTTCACCAGCACGATGCAGGCGGGTATGGAATTTCTGTATAGGGAAGCGCGTCCGGGTGACGCAATCCTTACCATCGGCGCCGGCAGCGTTGGGCGCGTGCTCGACCAGCTCGCCATGCTGCTTGCTTCCAAGGTGCCGAGTTCTTATGCGGATTAGCGAAAAGCCGCTTGCGGCGCGGCTGAAAGAGCTTGGCGTGGAATTGCACGCAGGGGTTTCGTTGAGCGAAAAGACTTCGCTGGGAATTGGAGGCACTACCGATGAACTCGTGCTTCGGCGCTTTGAGACCATTCCCGAGGTGATGCGTTTGCTGGCTGACGAAAAAATCCCTCACCGTTTTCTAGGTGGTGGAACGAACGTGCTGATCGACGACGGCGAGCTGCCCTGGGTCGTTTTGCATCTGCCGACTTCGCAACCGGGCATGAGAGTGGAAGGCAATGCAGCATACGTCGATGCGGCGGCCGATCTCGGCGGTATGGTTACGTTCTGCGCGAAGCGCGATCTCGGCGGTATGGAAGGGTTGATCGGCGTGCCCGGCAGTGTCGGCGGCGCGTTGCGAATGAACGCAGGCGCTTACGGCACGCAGATTGGATCGTACGTGCGCGAAGTGGAGCTGTACCGCGCGGCGACAGGCGAAATTGAAACGGTCCGCGGCAACGATATTCGTTTCGATTATCGGCACACTTCCTTTGCGCCGGACGACGTAATGCTGCGCGTGAAACTGGAGCTGCCGTCCAAGCCATTCAAGGAAATTCTGGCCGGCATTAAGGTGTGCAATGAAAAGCGCCGCGCCAGCCAGCCGCTCAATCAGAAAAGCGCCGGATGCATTTTCAAAAATCCTCCGGGTGGTTCAGCCGGACGCATGATTGACGAACTGGGCTTGAAAGGCCACCGCGCGGGCGACGCGATGGTAAGCGATCGCCATGCCAATTTTTTTATTAACGCAGGCAAGGCCAGCTGCGCCGACATGCTCAGGCTGATTGACGATGTCCGCGAGCGCGTGCGCACCAGATTCGGCATGGAACTCGAGAACGAGGTCATTCTCTGGAAAAACTGAAGACCATGGACGCGGACGCTTATCCCCAGGAACTCCTGGCCGACGAAGAGCCGAAGTATCTTCGCAGGCAAAAGCCTCTGGAGATTAAGCGGCGAAAGTTTGGCCGGAAGGCCTGGAAGACGTATCTCCGTGTTACGGTCGGAGTGGGTGTGGGAATCGTGGCCGCATGCGTGGCATATGCCTGCGGGCATTTCCTGTTCGCGTCGCCGCGAATGGCGCTGATTCATTCCAGCCAAGTGGAGCTAACCGGGAATAATTACGTCTCTCGCGGCAGTGTACTCGCAATTTTTAAAGCCGATCAAGGCCGTAGCGTTTTGCGCATTCCGCTTACTGAACGGCGCCGCGAGCTCGAAGCAATTCCGTGGGTAGCGCGAGCCATCGTTCGGCGAGCGTTGCCCAATAATATCGAAGTAGAAATCACGGAGCGGGTTCCCATCGCGTTTCTTCGGCAGGGAAGCGATCTGGCGCTCGTGGATATTCATGGCGTGATTCTTGAACGGCCTTTGAAGGCGGGTTTTCATTTTCCGGTGGTCACCGGCGTCAGCGAGAATATGACGCCGGACGAGCGCGAGCGGCGCATGCAGCTCTTTGCCGGATTCACTCAGCAAGTGGAATCCGCGCGGGCCCGAGCGATGGAACAAGTAAGCGAAGTGGACCTTTCGGACGTGCGTGACTTGCGCGCCTCGATCTCCGGTTTGAATGGCGAAAGTACTTCCGGCGGGCAGCAAACAGATTCGCTTGTTCTCGTGCATTTTGGCGACAACGATTTCGAAACAAAGTATCAAACCTTGCTGAATGACTTCGGACAGTGGCGCGCGAAAACAGGGCGCATAGAATCGGTGGATCTGCGCTTCAACGGGGAAGCAGTCGTGAATCCGGACGCTGCGGTGGCGCAGCAAATTGCTCCTCGGCCGGCCGCGCCATCGAAACCCGCGCCGAAACCGGTTCATGCAGCACACAAGATTTCGGGGAAAAAGTCACGATAGCGGATGTAAACGGCTGAAATTATAAGGAGCGGATTTGACGAAGAAGGAACGGCATATCGTAGCGCTGGACATCGGCAGCACGAAAACTTGCGCGCTGATTGGCGAACTTGGTGACGACGGTGGCGTGAAATTCGCCGCCTTGGGCGCGGCCGAATCGAAGGGTTGGCGCAAGGGCCAGATTGTGAATCTCGATCTCGCGGTGAGTTCGATCCGCCGGGCGGTCGAAGAAGCGGAAACCATTGTCGGCGTGCCGGTGGAATCCGCGCTGATCGGCGTCGCAGGCACGCACGTGCGCGGCGTGAATAGCCGCGGCGGAATCACCGTGGGAGGCCGCCCGCGCGACATCCAACGCGAGGACGTTCGCCGCGCGGTGGAAGCTGCGCGCGGCATACAGCTTCCCGAAGATCGCGAAGTGTTGCACGTTCTCCCGCAGGAGTTTTTCCTCGACGCGCAGGACAACATTCGCGACGCAATTGGAATGGTCGGCCAGCGTCTCGAAGCCAACGTGCACATCGTCACGGCGTGCGGCTCGGCCACGCAAAATATCGTCACCGCCGTAAATCGCGCGGGCGTGCGAGTGGACGACACGGTTCTCGAGCCGCTGGCCTCCGCGGAAGCCTGCTTAACGCAAGATGAGCGCGAACTGGGCTGCTGCCTGCTTGACATCGGAGGCGGAACTACCGAACTGCTCGCATATTCAGGCGGCGTCGTACGCCACACCGCGGCAATTCCGGTCGGAGGCGACCATTTCACTAACGACCTTGCGGTTGGATTGCGTACACCGATCGATGAAGCGGAAAAAATCAAGCGCGAACAAGCCTGCGCGTTCCGCGAACTTCTGAAGGACGATTTTGCAATTGAAATCGCCAGCGTGGGCGATCGTCCGCCGCGAACCGTTTTTGCCCGCATGTTGTCCGACATAGTGGAACCGCGCGCCCAGGAATTATTGATGCTCGTCCGCGATGAGCTGCGCCGTGGCGGCGTGGAATCGTCGATTCCCGCCGGGATTATTCTCACCGGCGGCGGAGCGCGCCTGCGGGGGTTTTGCGAACTCACTGAGAAGATTTTCAATCTTCCCGCGCGCGTCGCCGTTCCGCGCGGACTATCAGGGATGAGCGAAGAAGATTCCCAGCCCGAGTATGCAACAGCCGTGGGACTTGTGCTTTACGGTGCGCGCACGCGGCGCAACGCGGGAACGCGTCCCAGCGGCTGGGTGGGCAAATTTAAAAGTATGTTTGCAGGAGCGTCATAGGGACTTGATCCAAAATTTCAAGAGGGTGAAAGACTGGGGAGGAAGCATGTCACCAAAAGAATCGAGCCTCAAAGTTTCATTCAGTGAAGAAGCGCAAACTGGCGCCAAGATCAAAGTGATCGGTGTGGGGGGCGGCGGTTCGAACGCCGTCAACCGCATGATCCGCGCCAAAGTGGAAGGTGTCGAGTTCATTGCCGCCAACACCGATTTGCAGGCGCTCAAGCTTTCACAAGCGCCGGTAAAACTGCAACTCGGCGCCAAGTTGACGAAAGGACTGGGAGCGGGCGCTAATCCGGAGGTCGGCCGCAAAGCTGCGCTGGAGGACACCGAAAAAATCCTGGAAGCGCTCGACGGCGCGGACATGGTTTTCGTCACCGCTGGATTGGGAGGCGGCACGGGGAGCGGAGCTGCGCCGGTCGTCGCAAACCTCGCCAGCGAATTGGGCGCGCTCACCGTCGCGGTGGTGACCAAGCCGTTCGCGTTCGAGGGAAAACGCCGGATGGAGCAGGCTGAGCAGGCTCTCGCTGAGCTGATTGGAAGCGTGGACACCGTCATCGTGATCCCGAACGAACGCCTGATGGAATGCGTCGAGCACGGAACCAGTTTCTTTGAAGCGTTCCGCATCGCCGACGACATCCTGCGCCAAGCGGTTCAGGGCATTTCCGACATCATCACCATTCCCGGCATCATCAACCGCGATTTCGCGGACGTGAAAACCATCATGTCCGGCCAGGGTTACGCCGTGATGGGCACGGCTGTAGCTTCCGGATCCAACCGCGCGATTGATGCCGCGAACCGTGCCATTAACAGCCCGCTGCTGGAAGACAATTGCATCCAGGGCGCGCAGGGAATTTTGATCAACGTCACGGGATCGTCCAGCCTCACCCTGCAGGAAGTGCATGAGGCCTCGTCCATCATTCAGAAAGCGGCGCACGAAAATGCGAACATCATTTTCGGCGCGGTAATGGATGATGCGATGAAAGAGTCGGTGAAGATCACCGTAATCGCTGCCGGTTTCCGCGAAGTGGCAGGCAGGAAATCCCAGTCGCGGCCTTCGTACCTTCCGAAGACGTGGAAAGCTACACGTGAGCCTGCTCCTGCTCAACCCACCATGCCGCAGCACACGAATGTGGTGCAGCAGGTATCGAGAAACGTCAACGAGGTGGTGCACCAAGTCGCGCGAAATGTCAGCGACGTCCGTGAGGTGCCGGCCGACGATCTCGATGTTCCCACATTCCTTCGCCGCCAGGCTCAAAAGGCATAGAGCGAGATTCGATTGTTAGTTGGGTTGCAGGGTTCGCTCCCTGCAACCCTCCACCTTCGTCGGCGGAAAGCTCATCAAGCCGCGGAAGCCTGCGGCAACAGCGTGCAAAGATTCCAAGCAGGAACTCCTCGCGGTAAAATTCGAAAGATGGCAGACGTGGTCCGAGCCGATAAGGACGTTCTGACGCAGATGATGGACCGCGTGCTGCGAGAACCTCGATTGGAATGTTGCGGGTTGCTAGCGGGACGAGGCGGTGTTATCACGCGAGTTTTTGCCGCGACAAATGCGGCAGCCAGCGCGACGGAATACGCAATCGCGCCAAAGGAGCTATTTCTGTCTATGCGTGATATTCGCGGAGCGGGTCTTGAGTTCATGGGAATTTATCACTCGCATCCGGACGGCGATAACAAACCGTCGGCGCGCGACATCAGCCAGGCGTATTACCCCGATGTTGCCTACTTCATTCTCTCGCCGCGAAAAGATACGGCCACACCTGTTCGCGCCTTCTCGATTCGCGATGGAAAAGCGGCCGAACTGAATGTCCTAATCGTCTAAGTCGAATTGAGGCTGCTACCGGCGTGGAATTTTTAGTGCAATCGCTGTGATATCGTCGTGCTGCAGCCCGCCAACGGCAAAGTCCTTGGCTTCACGAAGAAGGGACTGTAGCGATTCGTCGGCTGACATTCCCTGGCACCCCCTCCAGATGTCAGCCATTCTTTGCCAGCCAAAATCATCGCCGTTAGCGCCTTGCAATTCGTGCAGTCCGTCGGTAGCAAACAAGACTGAATCACCCGGCGAGAGGCACACCCGGTGGGTGTCATACGAAGAACCAGGAAACATTCCTGAGGGCAAGCCTCCCTCCTGTAATTGCCGGCAGCCTGAAGCGCATGCCAATAGTGGGTAAGGCATGCCCGCGTTCGAAAACGTCAACTCGCGACTAGTGGAATCGTAAACGGCGTAGAGCGTGGTAGCGAATCTTCCCAGCACCGGCCGCACCAGCAGCCGTTTGTTCAACGTTGCGAGAACGGCAGATGTTTGTTCGTCCGTCTTGTTGATTCCACGCAGCATGCCCATTACCAGCGCCGCGTACATCGCCGCCGCTAAACCTTTGCCGACGACGTCACCGATATAGAGGCCTGCTATCCCGTTCGGCAGAATGTAAAAATCCGCGAAATCTCCGCCCACTTCCGCGAACGGAGAGAACCTGTACGCGATCTCTATGGAAGCGTTCCGAAGCGTTCCAGAGGGCATCAATGAATTCTGGATTTCCCGCGCTTCGTCCTTTTCGGCCCCGTAACTATCGCTAGGGGCGGGCGCTTCCAGTCCAAAAAGCAAACTCATCGTCGGCCTTTGTCGGGCGGGTGGGGACTACCTCTGAACCCACCGCCAAGTGGAAAGCTGGCAACTGGAATACCAAAGTGGAGATTTTGTCGCTTGCATCACAGCCTGCGAAAGGATTTACGGGTCGAATATGGTGTGAATTTGGCAAAAGCCATATGAACTGACCCAGAGAGGCATACATGTACCTGGCTGAAACAACGGGAAGGCCATTCGCAGTGCGCGCGTCTCTAGTTATTTGCGCGTTGAGTGTGCAGCATTTCAGCTCTATTGGCGGCTTCGAGCCGGCGCGCGTACAGTGGAAACTTTTCTGCGAGGGTAGCAACCTCTTTTCGAACTCGCTGCTCGATCGCCGTGTCGCCCAGGTGCGTAAGCACTTCCGCGATCCATCCGGCAATTTTTTCCATTTCCGGCTCGCGCATCCCGCGTGTGGTGACCGCCGGACTGCCCACGCGAATTCCGCCGGCCTTCATGGGCGGCAGCGGATCGAAAGGAATGGCGTTCTTATTGACGGTCATGCCGGAACGCTCCAGGGCCAATTCAGCGTCACGTCCGGTGATCCCCCGCGAGTGCATATCAACAAGAAATAGATGATTGTCCGTGCCGCCTGTGACGATGCGGAAGCCCAGCCTCGCGAGACCTGCAGCCAGCGCGCGCGCGTTCGCCACTACCTGCTTTTGATATTCGCGGAACTCCGGCGCCGCCGCTTCTTTCAGGCAGACAGCCTTGGCTGCGATCACGTGTTCCAAAGGGCCGCCCTGCAGGCCCGGAAACGTAATGCGATCCAAATCCTTGGCATATTTTTCGCGGCAGAGAACCAGGCCGCCGCGCGGACCTCGAAGCGTCTTGTGCGTAGTAGTCGAAACAAAATCAGCGTACGGCACCGGGCTGGGATGCAAACCCGCTGCCACCAAACCTGCGATATGCGCCATATCCACGAAGAACAGCGAGCCGGCGGATTGGGCGATTTTCGCGATGCGCGGAAAGTCAATGATGCGCGCGTAGGCGCTGGCGCCGGCCACGATCATTTTGGGCTGATGTTCGAGCGTTAATCGCTCAATTTCATCGTAATCGATTGTCTCGGTTTCTTTCGTAACTCCGTAGGCCACGAACTTGTACGTCTTGCCGGAAAAATTCAGCGGATGGCCGTGAGTCAAATGGCCGCCGTGCGCGAGATTCATTCCCAGCACGGTGGCGCCGGGCTCGAGCGCGGTCATATAAACGGAGATGTTCGCTTGCGTCCCGGAATGCGCCTGGACGTTCGCATGCTCCGCGCCGAAAAGCTGTTTCGCACGTTCGATGGCGAGCCGCTCGACGCGGTCTACATTTTCGCAACCGCCGTAATATCGCTTGCCCGGATAGCCTTCTGCATATTTGTTGGTGAAGACCGAACCCGCGGCTTCCAGCACAGCTTCCGAAACGAAATTTTCGGACGCGATGAGTTCGAGCCCGGTAGCTTGCCGGCGCACTTCGTCGCGCAATGCTTCTGCCACTTCGGGGTCGACTTCGTCGAGCGAACGGCTCATTCTCACCAATTCAGGGCTGTCGTGTGTCATTTCATCGCACCAGAAAGATTCGCAGTGTCAGCTTTATGCGCGCTCCAGGGAACGCGAACGTGATTCTATCGGAGCCGGCGGGCTGTTTGCAATGAATGGCGGGATGCCGCTTGCCCGTCACTCTTTAGTTTCCCGCAGGCGTAAATTTAAATGAACTGAGCGGCCTGTTGTATCATCTTTGTGCTCTTCGCTGGCAACGGAAAAGAGCTGTCCATACATCTAAAAACACCGAGCTGCGCCGCGGAGTTGTGAGCTTCAAAAAGCAATATTTCTATCCAAAGGGAACTGGCCGCTGATTCTTGCCGCCAAACAGAAGGAACTTTAGGTTCTGATTAATCGAACAGTCTACGGGGAGGGCACATCTTGAAGTGTTCGTGTGGAATGATCGCCAGAGGCGTGATTCTTCTTTTGATTTTCACCTGTGCGGTATCCGTTTATGCGCAGGATGGCACCCCGCCTGCCAATCCACCCGCAAGCCAGCCAGATCAGCCGCCGGCTACTGCTCCTGGGCAACAACAGCAACAAACGCCGCCCGCAGCCACACCTGCCCAGCCGCAAACGCAACCTGGACAGACGAGCGAAGGCACCAAAGATCAGAAGAATCAGGGCACCTCGAATGACCGGCTATTCTTTGCTTTGCCCAATTTTCTGACCCTGGAAAATTCCGCCCACGTTCCCCCGCTCACTGCGGGTCAAAAATTCAAGGTTGCGACGCGGTCCTCATTCGACTATGTCCAATATCCCTGGTATGCGGCTCTCGCGGCGATAAGCCAGGCGGAGAACAGCGAACCCGCCTACGGCCAAGGTGCGGAAGGATATGCCAAGCGCTTCGGGACCGCCTTCGCCGACGGCACAATTGAGAATTATATGGTCAACGCTGTTGTGCCTTCTGTCTTGCGCACTGATCCTCGCTATTATCAGTTGGGGAAAGGAACTTTTGTGCACCGCACCGGTTACGCGTTGAGCCGTCTCTTCATTACCCGAACGGATTCCGGACACAATACCTTCAATTTTGGCGAAATCTTGGGAAGCGGGATGGGAGCAGCAATCTCCACCTATAGCTATCATCCTGCAGCCGATCAGACTTTTTCGAACACTGCCTCGGTATGGGGCACTCAAGTGGCTTACGACGCCATCAGAATCGTGCTAAATGAGTTCTGGCCGGACATCCGCCGCCATTATCACAAAGACAAGACCCAGCCACAGCCCTAGCTAGGGAAAGCTCACCGTTTCAAAGGCTGATACCAAACGAAGGGAATAATTGCGTCGGAAGAAAGCCTAGTCCTGCCTTCTCTCACGGGGAATAGTGGTCGGGGATGTTGTGCGAGCAAAAAAAGAGAGCGCTGGACGAGTCACAAGCCTTCGTAGCAGCGCCCCCCGATATATAGCACTTCTTTGTCTGTTAGTTGTTCGGATTTGATCCTGTGGCGTTCGAGAGCACCGGCACGTGATGGTGGCTCAGCAGTGTATGTGGGCCACCGTAGATAAATTCCAGCGCGAGGTTCAGCCCACCTTGTATCAACAGGTTGTAATTGCCCATCCGGAAGCCGTCCATAGCATCGTAACGGTTCGGAAACCACAGTAAAGCAGCCGCTTCGGTACCGGCGTAGGGAGCCGCGATCGCCGAGAAGGAGATCACTCGATGCCCATCGTCGCCTCTGCGCGCTGTGACCGTTGAAATCAACGCATGCTTCGTTCTCGCAAAGATACCGGTGCATTCGCAGCGGTAGTAAATCGTATCTTCATGCAAGATTTCAGCCATCGTATAACGGGCGGTTTGGGTAACAAGGTTAATTCCAAAGTCGCTTCCAAATCGAGCTCCGTAGGAATCCCAGCCCTGTCCCCAATCCGGGGGGATGCCTGCGGGGTTATGCGAGCTACCGGCGGTGTCAGCTTGCTGGATTCCGGCAGTTGCTGCGGAGCCGATGAATGCGTATGGACCGAACGCATCGAACGCGAAATTCCGTAGTTTCTTACCCTCAGACGGGCGCTGGTACGACGTCAGCCCGGGCTGCACATTCGAAGAGCTCGACGAAGAGGGCGGGGCAGTTTGCGGCTGCGTTTGCGTCTGACTCGGACTCTGAGTTGAAGTGCCGGATCCGCTCGACGACTGCGCCTTTGCCAACGGCTGTGAAACTATGAACAACGTAATCGCAACAATTAAAAACCCGGCTCGACACATCTTCATCTCTTTAAACTCCTTTAAATTAGGGCAACTCTGGCGGGGAACCAGGCGGATAGCCTACAACGAAATGGCATTTCGTTCACGCAAAAAATTCAAAAAAAGACCCCGGGTTGACTTCGGATGCCGTCTCCCCTAACCTAACTCGATTGCGTGCTCGCGTGATGGGCTAACGTCCACGCACCGTTTCAATTCGGAACAGAAAAGAGCCAATCATCCTATGTCAGACCAGAAACTTCCCACCCGAGGGGAGGATTATTCGGAGTGGTACAATCAAGTGGTTCTCCGTGCCGAGCTGGCTGATTATGCGCCGGTCCGCGGCTGCATGATCGTGCGGCCTTACGGCTGGGCCTTATGGGAAAACATCACGGCGGCGCTGGATAGCCGGTTCAAGGCCACCGGTCACGTAAATGCGGCCTTCCCTCTGTTGATTCCGCGCAGCTTCATCGAGAAAGAAAAATCGCACGTGGCCGGCTTTTCACCCGAGCTTGCGGTCGTAACTCACGGGGGCGG